>ERZ724521.579-NODE-579-length-16599-cov-7.985372_pt1 | contig 16599 bp, 15 predicted proteins | sample MGYA00376054_ERZ724521 | MGnify/ENA primary metagenome ERZ724521 (study PRJEB28724, sample SAMN07190883) | activated sludge metagenome | isolation source: activated sludge of sewage treatment plant in Hong Hong | place: Hong Kong | collected 2016-03-17 ... | reverse complement strand
CGTCCTGCCCGGCGTGGCCGAAGGGGGTATGGCCGAGGTCGTGCGCGAGCGCGATGGCCTCGGCGAGATCCTCGTTGAGGCCGAGCTCGCGCGCGATGCCGCGGGTGAGCTGGGCCACCTCGATGCTGTGCGTGAGCCGGGTGCGGAACAGATCGCCCTCGTGGTTCACGAACACCTGGGTCTTGTATTCCAGGCGGCGGAAGGCGGTGGAATGCACGATGCGGTCGCGGTCGCGCTGGAACTGGCCGCGCGCGACCGGGGCAGGCTCGTCATGAACACGGCCGCGCGACGCGGTCTCGGTGACGGCATAGGGGGCGAGTTGCAGCATGCAGGCTCCTGAATTGGCGCAGCAAGACGACAGCGGGCGGACGTTCCTCGCCGCCCCATTCGCGGGCATGCCCGCGCCCACGACGGCGGAGCACGCAGCGGGAGCGCCCTCGACCGCGCTCGCCGCGAACTCAGCGGCAGCGCGCCTCGATCGCCGCGAACTCAGCGGCAGCGCGCCTCGATCGCCGCGGCGATCTCGCCGGCCGGGGCCTCGCCGTGCATCACCGCGCACCCGAGCGCGCGCAACAGCACCAAGCGCAGCTTGCCAGCCTCGACCTTCTTGTCGTGAGACATCAGCTCGACATAGCGCTCGACGCCGAACCGCGGGCCCCACACCGGCAGGCGGGCGCGCTCGAGCAGCACCTCGATGCGCGCCACCGCGGCGGCGTCGATCCAGCCCAGGCGGCGCGACAGCTCGGCGGCCATCATCGTGCCGGCCGCGACCGCCTCGCCGTGCAGCCATTCGCCGTAGCCGAGGCCCGTTTCGATGGCGTGACCGAAGGTGTGGCCGAGATTGAGCAGCGCGCGCTCGCCCTGCTCGGTCTCGTCGGCTGCCACCACCTCGGCCTTGTTGCGGCAGGAGCGCTCGATCGCCCACGCGAGCGCATCGGTGTCGCGCGCCATCAGGCGGTCCAGATTGAGCTCCAGCCAGGCGAGGAAGCCGGGGTCGCGGATCAGGCCGTACTTGATCACCTCGGCCAGGCCGGCGGAGAGCTCGCGATCGGGCAGGGTGTCGAGGGTGTCGATGTCGGCGAGCACCAGCCTGGGCTGGTAGAAGGCGCCGATCATGTTCTTGCCGAGCGGGTGGTTGATCGCGGTCTTGCCGCCCACCGAGGAGTCGACCTGCGACAGCAGCGTGGTCGGCACCTGGATGAAGGGCATGCCGCGCTGGTAGCAGGCCGCGGCGAAGCCGCCCATGTCGCCCACCACCCCGCCGCCGAGCGCGACCAGGGTGGTGGAGCGCTCGCAGCGCTCGGCGAGCAGCATGTCGAAGATGCGGGCGAGCGTCTCCCAGTCCTTGTGCGCCTCGCCATCGGGCAGCACCACCGCGGCGGTGCGCACGCCCGCGTCCTCGAGGCCGGCGCGCAGGCGTTCGAGGTAGAGCGGGCCCACCACCTCGTTGGTGACGATGGCGACGCGCTGCGTCTTCAGGTGAGGCAGGATCAGGTCGGCGCGCCCGAGCAGGCCGCGGCCGATGTGGATGGGATAGGCGCGCTCGCCGAGCGCCACGTTCAGGGTCTGCATGTGTCGGCCTTGTAGCGGGCGAGCGCCTCCTCGATCTGGCGCACCATGTTGCAGGGGTTGCCGCGGCCGCCTGCGAGGATGATGTGGGCGGTCTCGCGATAGAGGGGGTCGCGCGCGCGGTGGAGTTCCTCGATGCGCTGGCGCGGATTTTCGACCTGCAGCAGCGGGCGGTTGCGGTCGTGACGGGTGCGCTCGAACAGCACCTGCGTCGGCACGTCGAGGTAGATCACGATGCCGCGCTCGCGCATCAGCTCGCGGTTGAGCGGCGTGACGACCACCCCGCCGCCGGTGGCGAGCACGAGGTCGGGCTCGCGGGTGAGCTCGTCGATCATCTGCGTCTCGCGACGGCGGAATCCCGCCTCGCCCTCGAGCTCGAAGATGGTCGGAATGCTGACGCCGGTGCGCGCCACGATCGCCTGGTCGCAATCGGCGAAGCGCATCCGGCGCCTGCGTGCCAGTTCCTTGCCGACCGTGGTCTTGCCGGCGCCCATCATGCCGATCAGTATCAGACAGCTCACGCGTGACTCGCCGGAAATCCTGATGAAAAAGGGCGGGCATCCATGCCGGATGCCCGCCCCCGGGATTGTATCAGCAGAAGCGCCGGACTCAGCGCAGCGTGAGCGCGTCGGAGACGATGCGCGGGGTGATGAAGACGAGGAGCTCCTTGCGGTTCGACACCTTGCTCTGCGACTTGAACAGATGGCCGAGCACCGGCACGTCGCCGAGCACCGGCACCTTGTCCTCGCCGGTCGACTCCTCTTCCTCGTAGATGCCACCGATCACGACGGTCCCGCCGTTCTCGATCAGCACCTCGCTCTTGACGTTCTTGGTCTCGATCGGCGGCACGCCGAGCAGGGTCTGCTCGTAGAGCGGGCGGTCCTTGTTGACCTCGATCGACAGCTGCAGGCGGCCGTCGGGGGTGATCTGCGGCTTGACCTTGAGCGACAGCACCGCCTTCTTGAAGGACACGCTGGTCGCGCCGGAGCTCGACGCCTCCTGGTAAGGAATCTCGGTGCCCTGCTCGATCGAAGCCTCGACCTGGTTGGCGGTCAGCACGCGCGGGCTGGAAACCACCCGCCCACGGCCATCGGTCTCGAGAGCCTGCAGCTCGAGGTTGAGGAAACGGGTGGCTCGGCTGTTGAACAGGCTGAGCCCGAGGGAGCCGTAGCCGACCGGCATGAACCCCGTCCCCGACTGCGCGACGGTCGGCGTGAAGGTGTTGGGATTGTTGCTCCCCCCCCCTGTCAGCGACGACGAACCAAAGCCGAGGCGTGCACCATCCAGCGAGGCGACGCCCTTGCTGCCGAAACCGAGCCGGACCCCGAGATCGCGCGCGAAGGTCTTGTTGGCCTCGACGATGCGCGCCTCGATCAGCACCTGGCGCGGCGCCACGTCGATCTCCTGCACCAGCCGGCGCAAGGCCTGCAAGCGGGTGGCGACGTCGGTCACGAAGACCTTGTTGCTGCGCTCGTCCACCACCACGCTGCCACGCTTCGAGAGCATGGTCTGGTCCTTGCTCTTGAGGAAATCGAAGATCTCCTTGGCCTTGTGGTAGTTGATCTGGAAGCTCTCGGTCTGCAGCGGCTCGAGGTCGACGATCTGCGCCTTGGCCTCGAGCTGCAGCTTCTCGCGCGCGGCGAGTTCGTCACCCGGGGCGATCCAGATGACGTTGCCGTTCTTGCGCATGTCCAGGCCCTTGGCCTGCAGGATGATGTCGAGCGCCTGGTCCCAGGGCACGTCCTTCAGGCGCAGGGTCAGGTTGCCCTGCACCGAGTCGGACGTGATGATATTGAAGTCGGTGAAGTCGGCGATGACCTGCAGCACCGAGCGCACATCCACATTCTGGAAGTTCAGCGAGAGCTTGTCGCCCTTGTAGTCGCTGCGCCCGCCGCCAAGCTTGGTCGGGTCCTCGGCGACGCGCCGCACCTCGAGCACGAAGCGGTTGTCGCTCTGGTAGGCGTTGTGCTCCCACAGCCCATTCGGAGTCACGGTCAGGCGTACGCGGTCGCCCACCTGCTGGGCCGTCATCGAGGTGACCGGGGTGGCGAAGTCGGTGACGTCGGAGCGGCGGCGCAGGTGGTCGGGCAACGCGGCCTGCAGGAAGTCGACGACCAGGTTGCCGCCTTGCTGGCGGATGTCGATGCCGGCCTCCGGACTCGACAGGTCAACCACCACGCGCCCCTCGCCGCCGGTGCCGCGGCGGAAGTTGATGTCGCGCACCGCGAGGCCGCCCGCGGCCGCCGCATTCGAACGCGGCGCGGCGAAGTTGGCCGCAGCTTCGCTCACCACCGTGCCCTGCACCGCGCGCGCAGCGGCCGGCGAGAGCGCGATGATGAGGTCGCGACCCTGCACGCGCGCCTCGTAGGGGCTCATGCGGGTGAGGTTGAGCACGAGCCGGGTGCGGTCGCCGGCCTGGACGATGTTGGCGCTGCGCAGGTCGCCCTGGTCGATGGTCTGCACGTTGCGCCCGAGGGCGTTCGCGGTACCCGGAAAATCGAAGGCGATGCGCGCCGGGTTGGCCACGCTGAAGCTCGGCGGCGGGCTGGCGAGCGGCTCGCGCAGGGTCAGGCGCACGTAGATCGCGCCGCCCTGTTCGGCGACCTCCAGCGCCTCGATCCGGTTGTCGAAGCTCTGCGTCTGCGACGCGTCCTGGGCCAGCACGGCAGGCGCGGGCGCCAGGCCTGCGAAAGCGGCTGCGGTCAGCAGCACTCCGATGCGGTGTCTCATTTTCCTGCCTCCTGGCGCTCCTGCAATGTCAGCGTGCTGGTCCGTTCAACCCAGTCGCCATAGACATCCTCGACCAGTTCGCGCAGCTTGATCTCGTTCTCGGTGACCAGAGTGATCACGCCGAAATTCTGTCCCATGTAGTTCCCGGCCTTCACCTGATGGAGCACGGTCCCCGCCTTGACCAGCGCATGGGTGTTGTTTCCCTGCATCAGCACGCCCACCATCTGCAGCGATTCGAGCGGGAAGGCCTCGAGCGGCTCGCGGCGGCGATCGAGGTCGGGGCGCAGCGCGCTCGCCGAGGCCCGCCGCTCGGGCTCCATGCGCGCACTGCGGAAGGGATCGTCTCCCTGCGTTCCCGCATAGGCGACGACCGCGACCTGGCGCAATTCGGGCAGGGGCCGCACCGCGCCGCGCATGGTCTTGGCCTGCTCGCCCATCCAGGCCTCGAGGTCGTCCTGGCCACCCCCGGCACAGCCGGCGAGCAGTACACAGGCGCCGATCAACACGGCCCTGTTCATCATTTGTTCCCCTGCTTCGCGGCCTGCGCCGCCTTGCGTTGCTGCGCGAGCTCTTCCTCGTCGAGGTAGCGGTAGGTGACCGCCTTGGCCTGCAGCTTGAGGCGTCCATCCTTGTCGGCCTCGATGCCGACGTCGCCCAGGGTCACCACTCGCGGCATGCTGGCGAGGTCGGCGACGAACTCCCCGAGATCGTGATAGACGCCGGTCACGCGCACGTCGATCGGCATCTCGGCGTAGAACTCCTTGATCACGTCCGCGCCCGGCTTGAAGAGCTCGAACTGCAGGCCACGCCCGAGGCCGGCCTGGTTGATGTCCGAAAGCAGCGAGTCCATCTCGGCGCGGTTGGGCAACTGCTTGAGCAGGGCGCCGAACTGGCGATCGATCTCGGCGAGCTGGCGGCGGTGCTCCTCGAGATTGACTGCCTGGCGCTTCTTCGTCACCCAGCTCTCGCGCAGCTGCACCTCCTCGGTCTGGCGCGCCTCCAGGGTCTCGACCTGGCCCTGCCAGTCGAACCACCAGAACCCGGCGACCGTAAGCAACAGCAGACAGACCGCGACCACCACGCGCGGCGCGGCGGGCCACATGCCGGGATCCTGCGGATCAAGGCCGCGGAAATCCTCCGCCAGGCGGCGAAAGTCGATGCCGTCGCGCAGCGCGCCCAGATCGAAGCTCATTTTTGCGTCCCCTTCGCGGCCGCCTTCGCGGCGCCGGCGGCCCCCTCGGGCTCCGCCTGCACCGGCGGGCGGATGGCGATGTCGAGGGAGAACTCGCTCAAGCGGCGGTTATCCTGGGTGACGGCCTTGGCCTCGATCAACCGGGGCTGCTCCAGGAAGGCGGAGGCCTCGACGTTGCGCATGAAGTGCGACACCCGCGCGTTCGACTGCGCCAGCCCGACGACCCTCACCTGCCTGCCGGTCTGCTTGACCGATTTCAGATATACGCCGTCGGGCAGGCGCTGGGCGAGCTCGTTGAACAGATGCACGGTTTCGGCCCGGGTCCCCTGCAGCGACTCGATCACCTGCTTGCGCGCCAGCATCGCATCGATCTGTTCGCGCAGGCGGCGGATCTCCGCGATTTCGCGGTCGAGCCGGACGATCTCCTCCTTGAGGAAGGCGTTGCGCGCCTCCTGGTCCTCGATGTGTGCGGTGTAAACCATGTGCACGCCGAAGCCGATCAGCGCCCCCAGCAGCACCATGCTGCCGGCGAGCGCGTAGAACTGCCGCCTGCGCTGCCTGCGCTTGGCAATCCGGTGCGGCAGCAGATTGATGCGGATCATGCGTCGAACCTCCGCAGCGCCAGCCCGCACGCGACCATCAGCGCCGGCGCGTCGGCGAGCAGCGCCTTAGGGCGGACCTTGCCGCTCAATGTCATGCTCGCGAAGGGATTGGCGATGAGCGTATCGACCTGCGTACGCGCCGCGACGACGTCGCCGAGTCCCGGCAGCACCGCGCAGCCGCCCGCAAGCACGACGTGGTCGACCTGGTTGAACGGCGTGGAGGTGAAGAAGAACTGCAAGGCGCGCGAGACCTCGAGCGCGAGGCTGTCCATGAAAGGACGCATCAGGTCGCGCGGGTAGCTGTCGGGCAGCGAGCCGGCGCGCTTGGCGGATTCCGCTTCCTCGAAGCTCATGCCGTACTGGCGCGCGATGTCCTGGGTCAACTGGCTGCCGCCGAAGGCCTGCTCGCGCGAATAGATGGAGTGGCCGTTGCGGAACATCGTCACGTTCATGACCGAGGCGCCGATGTCGACCAGCGCGATCACCTGGTCGGCTCCGCCGCGCGGCAACTGCCGGCACACCAACTCCAGGGCGGACTCGGTGGCCAGCGACTCCACATCGACGATCACCGCCTTGAGCCCGGCCGCCTGCGCCACCGCGACGCGATCCTCCACCTTGTCCTTGCGCGAGGCGGCGATCAGGACCTCGACATCCCCGGGACTGCCGGGTGCGGGGCCGATCCTCTGGAAGTCGAGATTGACCTCCTCGAGCGCGAAAGGGATGTACTGATTGGCCTCGGCCTCGACCGCGAACTCCATCTCGGTCTCGCGCAGGCCTTCGGGGAGAATGATCTTCTTGGTGATGACCGAGGACGACGGCAACGCGAGCGCCACGTTGCGCACGCCGGAGCCGAAGCGGCGCAGCGCGCGCCGCACGGATTCGCTCACCGCGTCGAGGTTGGCGATGTTGCCATCGACCACCGCATCGCGCGGCAGGGTCTCGACCGCATAGCGCTCCACTTTGTAAGCGTCCTTTTCCCCGGCCGATAGCTCGACGAGCTTCACGGATGAAGACGAGATGTCGAGCCCGACGAGCTGGCGCGCCGAAGGGCTGAAAAAGGGGAGGTCGATCACAAAGAAAACCCTTGAATTTCTTTATGTTACGCGCTATTGCTCAGCAACGCTCTAGCATGCTAGCAACAAGCCATTGGGGTGTAAAGCGAACCCCGTCACGGTCGAGACCGGCTCATCCACGGACACACGAGCCACGCGGGCGCATCCCGTATAATGCCGCTCCGCTCGAAACCATCCTGGATTGCCCATGCGCTGGGTCCTGTATCCGATCGCAGCGCTGCTCGCGCTGGCCATTCTCGGCATCGCCACGCTCGCGGCGATGGCGTTCTTCGCCTGGCCCAACCTGCCCGCGCTCGACACGCTCACCGACTACCGGCCGCGTGTTCCGCTCCGAGTATATACGGCCGATGGCCACCTCATCGGCGAGTTCGGCGAGGAGCGCCGTGACGTAGTTCGCATCGCGGAGGTTCCCTCCCACCTCAAGCACGCCATCCTCGCCGCCGAGGACGAGCGCTTCTACGAACACCGCGGCATCGACCCGCTCGGCCTGGCCCGCGCCGCACTCGCCAACCTGTCGTCCGGGGGCCGCGGCCAGGGGGCCTCGACGATCACCATGCAGGTCGCGCGCAATTTCTTCCTCTCCCGGGAGAAGACCTACAACCGCAAGCTCTACGAGATCCTGCTCTCGCTCAAGATCGAGCAGAACCTCGGCAAGGACCAGATCCTCGAGCTCTACATCAACCAGATCTTCCTCGGCCAGCGCGCCTACGGCTTCGCCGCCGCTGCACGCGCCTACTACGGGAAGACACTCGAACAGCTCACCCTGCCCGAAGCGGCGATGCTCGCCGGCCTTCCCAAGGCCCCCTCGGCCTTCAACCCGATCGTGAACCCCGCGCGCGCCGCAGTGCGGCAGCAATACGTCCTGCGCCGCATGCTCGAAGCCGGCTTCATCGACGACGCCCAGTATCAGCATGCGCTCGCCTTCGCCACTCCGAAGCAAAGCCAGCGCGACATCGCCGCGGCCCGCCGCGTCCAGGACATCGTCGTCCCGGGAGACTACGTCGCCGAGATGGCGCGCCAGATCGCGGTGGAACAGTTCGGCGAGCAGGCCTACGAGCTCGGCATCCGCATCATCACCACGGTCACCCGCAAGGACCAGGAAGCGGCCTACGCCGCGCTGCGCCGCGGCGTGCTCGACTACGACCGCCGCCACGGCTATCGCGGCCCCGAGGCCTTCGTCGAGCTGCCCTCCGGGCAGGTGCCCGACGAGCAACTCGACGAGGCACTCGGCGAGACCAACGACCACGACGACCTGCTTGCCGCACTGGTGCTCAGGGCCAGCCCGAAGGAGGTGCTCGCCTACCGCCGCGGCCAGGAGATCCGCATCACCGGCAAGGGCCTGTCCTTCGTCGCGCCGATGCTCTCGGACAAGGCCCCGCAAGCCCGACGCGTGCGCCGCGGGGCGATCGTGCGCGTGCGCAATACCGGCAAGGATGGTTGGGAGCTCGCACAGCTGCCGGAAGTGCAGGCCGCGCTGGTGGCGATCGACTCGCACAGCGGCGCGGTGCGCGCGCTGATCGGCGGCTTCGACTTCCACCGCAACAAGTTCAACCATGTGACCCAGGCGGTGCGCCAACCCGGATCGAGCTTCAAGCCCTTCATCTTCTCGGCCGCGCTCGACCGCCAGTTCGGTCCGGGAAGCGTGCTCGAGGACAACCCGCTCTACTACCCGGCGGGGGTCACGGGCAGCAAGGCCTGGGAGCCGAAGAACTACGACGGGCGCTATGCGGGACCGATGACCCTGCGCGACGGCCTGGCGCGCTCGAAGAACATGATCTCGATCCGGCTGCTGGAGAAGATCACCCCCGACTACGCGCGCGACTACCTCGCCCGCTTCGGCTTCGACCCTGCGCAGAATCCCCCCTACCTGACCATGGCGCTCGGCGCCGGCGCCGCCACCCCCTGGCAGATGGCGGCGGGCTACGCGGTGTTCGCGAACGGCGGCTACCGGGTCGATCCCTTCGTGGTCAAGGAAATGTACGACGGCAGCGGCCGCCTGATCGCGCGTACCGACCCGCCGGTGGCGGGCCAGAGCGCGCCGCGCGTGATCGATGCGCGCAACGCCTGGCTGATGGACTCGATGATGCGCGACGTGGTCCAGCGCGGCACCGCGACACGCGCGCGCAGCCTCAAGCGCGAGGACATCGCCGGGAAGACCGGAACCACCAACGACTACGTCGACGCCTGGTTCTGCGGCTACAACCCGGACCTCGTCGCGGTGAGCTGGGTCGGCCACAGCCAGCCGCGCAACCTCGGCAAGGGCGAGACCGGCGGCGCGGCCGCGCTGCCGATCTGGATCAACTACATGGCCTCCGCGCTCGAAGGCGCGCCGCAGGTCGAACTGCCGCGCCCCGATGGCCTGATGCAGGTGCAGAACGGTCTGGGCACCAGCCAGGACTGGCAGTATGCCGAATACGCTCCGCCCGCGCCGCCGCCGGTTCCGGACTGGCTGCGCGACATGTTCGCCAACGACAGTGCCCCGGCGATGGAGGCCGAAAGCGAGGCGATCCCGCCCGGCCCGGCACCGCTGATCCTGCCGCCGCCCAGCCCGGCGCGCGCACAGGCGCCCGCCCCGGTCGAGGAACGCCGGCCGATGCCGATCCGGCCTTGAGCAGGCGGGCGCTCGCGGGATGGCGACTCGCGTCGGTCCTGCAAGGGGCGGAACCCGCGATGACGACTCCGCGGCCGCCGTGCAGGAACGACGCAAGTCGCCATCGGGCGCCCCGGAAGGAGCGCCCCTTCCGCTCAGCTCGGCCGCAGCAGCCTCACCGCTTCGCCGGACTGCTCGCCCACCAGCGCGGCGAGCATCGCCCACAGCTCGCGACCATCGCGGGTGTTGACCCAGCCCCCGTCCAGCGGACGGAAGTGGAAGCCGCCCGACTTCGCCGCCACCCAGATCTCGCGCGCCGCGGTGTGGCGGTTGATGATCATCTTGCTGCCGTTGTCGAACTCGATCTCGAGGATCCCACCCGGCTTGGGCTCGACGTCGAGCTCGGCCCCGCAATCCTCCAGGGCCGTCTCGATGCGCGCCAGCTCGGCCTCGGCGAGCGCATTGAACACAGACTCTTCCATGCTGATTCCTTCTGTTAGCATTCCGGTTTTTTGCGAAGAACGGCGATGCGAGTCCCACAGCGAGTCCCGTTGCGAGTCCCCCTACGCGTGCAATTCCCCGCGATCGCGCTCGCCTGCGCGCTGCTGACGGCCTGCGGCATCAAGGGCCCGCTCTATCTGCCGGCGCCCGGCACCGCCTCGGCGCCCCCGGCGGGCGCCGATCATAGCAAACCCGTCGTGCCGAAGGATCTGATCAAGGAATCGCCGCTCGAATGAACGCCCCCGCCTCCCGCTGGCCCGCCCCCACCCTGTCCGCGCGCGACGGCGCGCTCTGGCTGGAGGAGCTGCCGCTCGCCGAGATCGCCGCGCGCTTCGGCACCCCTACCTATGTGTACTCGCGCGCCGCGCTCGAGGCCGCCTTCGCGGCCTGGAAGGACGCGCTCGCCGGGCGCCGGGCGCTGGTGTGCTACGCGGTCAAGGCCAACTCCAACCTCGGCATCCTGTCGGTGTTCGCGCGCCTGGGCGCAGGCTTCGACATCGTCTCGGGCGGCGAGCTCGCGCGCGTGCTGGCCGCCGGCGGGCGTGCCGACAAGGTGGTGTTCTCGGGCGTCGGCAAGACCCGCGCCGAGATGCGCCAGGCGCTGCAGGCGGGCATCCGCTGCTTCAACGTCGAGTCGGCCGCGGAACTCGAGCACCTCGACGCGGTGGCGGGCGAGCTCGGCGTGCGCGCGCCGGTGTCGCTGCGCGTGAATCCGGACGTCGACCCCAAGACCCACCCCTACATCTCCACCGGCCTCAAGGGCAACAAGTTCGGCGTCGCCTTCGCGGACGCCCCGGCGCTCTACCGCCGCGCCGCGGCGCTGCCCAACCTGCGCATCACCGGCGTCGCCTGCCACATCGGCTCGCAGCTGCTCGACCGCGCGCCCATCGCCGAGGCCGCACAGAAGCTGCGCGGCCTGGTCGAAGGCCTCGCCGCCGATGGCATCGCGCTGGAGCACATCGACCTCGGCGGCGGACTGGGCATCCGCTATCGCGACGAGACCCCACCACCGGTCGCGGAATACCTCGCCCCGCTGCTGGAGGTCTTTGCGGATCGCGAGGAAGAGCTCTGCTTCGAGCCCGGCCGCTCCCTGGTCGGCAACGCCGGTCTGCTGCTGACCCGCATCGAATACCTCAAGCCGGGCGAAACGAAGAACTTCGCGATCGTCGATGCGGCCATGAACGACCTCGCCCGCCCCGCGCTCTACGACGCCTGGCACGAGGTGGTCGAGGTCACGCCGCGCGCCCTCGCCCCCACCACCTACGACGTGGTCGGGCCGATCTGCGAGAGCGGCGATTTCCTCGCCCGTGCGCGCAGCCTCGCGGTGGCCGAGGGCGACCTGCTCGCGATCCTGTCGGCAGGCGCCTACGGCATGACCATGGCTTCAAACTACAACACCCGCCCACGCGCTGCCGAGATCCTGGTCGACGGCGCCAGCGCGCACGTGGTGCGCGAGCGTGAGACGGTGGAAGAGCTGTTCGCGCGCGAGCGCACGCCGGGGTAAGACGGCGGGAGCCCGGTGGCGAGAGCAACGGCCGCAGATCCCGCGATCGGCCCGCGATCGGACCGACGCACCTGCTCGGCGTATGGGGCCCGCCTCAGGCGCTCGCCACCGGCGGGCGCGCCCCGGCGTCGTATTCCTCGTTGAGCGCGCGCCCGAAGGCCTTCCAGGCCGGTCCGCCGTGCGTTTCGAAGCCGATCTCGGCGCTCTGGCGCATGTTCTGCAGCATCAGCTCGGAGAGCGCGAAGAGCTCGCCGGTGAGCTTGTCCTGGCGCACCGGGCTGCGCAGCAGCTTCATCATGCAGGCGGGCGTGCAAGTCAGCGCACGGTGTGCCAGCTCGCGCATCCTCGACGCGTCGCCCCAGTCGATGCCGATCGCGATGCCGCGCTTGACGATTTCACGCTCCAGTTCATCCGCGGTGCGCGTGTAGTGTCCGAATCCGCTCATCTTTCCCGTGTATGCCTGCCGCGTGACTGCAGATGCGCGGCGGGTGTGCCGCTCCGAATGGAAACCGCCGCGCAGCTGCGCCGGCGAAGGGCGCATTCTAGCGCCTCGCCCGCCTGCACTCGATCAGGATCCCTGTGCTGCCCATGAAGAATCCTTCCCTTTGCGCGCTATTCATCGCCGGCCTGCTGCTGGCCCCGATCACCCACGCCGGCGTCGCCGGCCTGCCGCCCGGGGTGCGCCTTGCACTCGACAGCGCGCGCATCCCGGCAGAGGCGGTGAGCCTCTGGACCCGCCCTGTGGACCACGCCACGCCCGCGCTCGCAATCAACGCCACCGCACCGATGAATCCGGCATCGGTGATGAAGCTCGTCACCGCCTTCAGCGCGCTCGAACGCCTCGGCCCCGCCCACACCTGGACGACCCGCATCGCCCGCGACGGCCCGATCCGTGCCGGGGTGCTGGAAGGCAACCTCTACCTCGTCGGCGGCGCCGATCCGGTACTGGGCTACGACCGCCTGTGGAAGGTGCTGCGCCGCTTGCGCGCGCTCGGCATCGAGCGCGTGGCGGGCGACATCGTGCTCGATGCCTCGGTGCTGCGCCTGCCGCCGCACGACCCCGACGCCTTCGATGGCCGCGGCGTGCGCCCCTACAACAGCGGTCCGTACGGCCTGTTGCTGCAGTACAACACCCTGCTGCTCGGCCTGACCCCGGGCAAGGCGGCCAACGCGCCGGTCGCCCTGGCCGCCGAGCCGCCGCTCGCCGGCCTCGTCATCGACAACCGCGTCCTCACCTCGGACGCCCCTTGCGGCAGCTGGTACCAGGACCTGCAGGCCGTGGTCGAACCCGGTCGCCGCCTGGTACTGAGCGGCAGCCTGCCCGCCGCCTGCGGCCCGCGCACCTGGAGCGCCGCGCCGCTGCCGCCAGCCGAATTCGGCAGCGCACTGGTCGCCGCGTTGTGGAGCGAGGTCGGCGGACACCTGGGCGGGACGGTGCGCGAAGGCCGCCTGCCGACCGGGGCGGAAGAACTGTTCTCCGATGACTCGGATCCACTCGCGGACGTGGTGCGCGACATGAACAAGTGGTCGAGCAATGTGATCGCGCGCCAGCTGCTTGCCACGCTGGGCCGGGTGAGCCTGCGCGAGGACGCGACCGAGGACATGGTGACCGCGGGCGCACGCGCGGCCGCCGCGACGCTGGCCGCCGCCGGCATCGACACCGACGGGCTGGTGATCGAGAACGGCTCGGGGCTGTCGCGGATCGAGCGCATCCGCGCCGACAGCCTGGGAATGCTGCTGCTGGCCGCCTGGCAGCGGCCGTGGATGCCGGAGTTCATCGCCGCCCTGCCGGTGGCGGGCGTCGACGGCACCGCCCGCCGCCGCCTCGGCGACAGCCCCGCACGCGGCCAGGCCCACATCAAGACCGGCACGCTCAATGGCGTGCGCGCGATGGCCGGCTACCTGCTCGACCGCAATGGCCAACGCCACGCGGTGGTGATGATGGTCAACCACCCCGAGGCCGCCGCCAGCGCCGCGGCGCAGGACGCCCTGCTGGAGTGGCTGTGGAGCGGCGGGGAATGAGGCCCACGCGCAACGGCGGCGCCGCATTCGCGCCTTCCGGCGCTCCTGCGGGTCAGGAAGCACCGCGGCTCCTGTAGGAGCGGCGCAAGCCGCGAATGCGGCGCTCCGGCAAGCGCTGCGGCAAGCACAGGCGCCCGCTGGCTCGCGCCAGCCACGACTCCTCCATCGCGACGTCACGCCATCGGCATCGTCTGCCGCTGCATCAGGTTCCACCACCCGCGCACCACGCGGTAGAGGATCCACAGCCCGGCGATCAACAGCAGCGCGAGCGCGAAGGGCACGCCGATGATGGTCACCACCATCAGCACCGACACCGCGATCCACAGCACCGCGAACCAGAAGGTGCGGATCTGCCAGCGGAAGTGGCTCTCCAGCCAGGTACCCCGCACCGCATTCTGATTCCAGTAGTTCAGGATCACCGCAGCGATCGAGGGCAGGCTGGCCACGAAGCTGAAGATGATGGTGGCCGAGCCCACCACCGCCGAGAACACCGCGAAGGCATGCAGCGCATACACCAGGTGGGTGACGGTGACCATGTTCTCGGACGGCTGGCCGGCCTCGAGCGGGGCGGGGTAGGGACTGTTCATCGACTTTCCTCGAACGGAAGCCCGCGCCGGGGACATCCGCAGCGCATGACGAAGGCTTCGACCGCGGACCATGCCGGGTGTTCGGCTGCAGTGCAACAACAAAACGTAAGCCTACAGCCCCAGCTCGCCCCACATCGCATCCACCTTCGCCTTCACGGCCGCATCCATCACGATCGGCGTCCCCCACTCGCGGCTGGTCTCGCCCGGCCACTTGTTGGTCGCGTCCAGCCCCATCTTGCTGCCCAGCCCCGCCACCGGACTGGCGAAGTCGAGATAGTCGATCGGCGTGTTGTCGACCAGCGTGGTGTCGCGCGTGGCGTCCATGCGCGTCGTGAGCGCCCAGATCACCTCCTTCCAGTCGCGGATGTTCACATCCTCGTCCACCACGATGATGAACTTGGTGTACATGAACTGGCGCAGGAAGCTCCAGATGCCGAACATCACCCGCTTGGCGTGGCCCGGGTACTGCTTGCGGATGCTGACCACCGCCAGGCGATACGAGCAGCCCTCCGGGGGCAGGTAGAAGTCGACGATCTCGGTGAACTGCTTCTGCAGCAGCGGCACGAAGACCTCGTTCAGGGCGACGCCGAGCATCGCCGGTTCGTCGGGCGGCTTGCCGGTGTAGGTGCTGTGATAGATCGGATCGCGCCGCATGGTGATGCGCTCGATCGTGAACACCGGGAAATCGGAGACCTCGTTGTAGTAGCCGGTGTGGTCGCCATAGGGGCCTTCGGGCGCCATGTCGCCCGGGTGAATCGCGCCCTCGAGCACGATCTCGGCCGACGCCGGCACCTGCAGGTCGCTGCCGAGACATTTCACCAGCTCGGTCTTGGCACCGCGCAGGAGGCCGGCGAACTGGTACTCCGAGAGCGAATCGGGCACCGGCGTCACCGCGCCGAGGATGGTCGCCGGATCGCAGCCCAGCACCACCGCGACCGGGAAAGGCTCGCCCGGATGCGCGCGCTGGTGCTCGAGGAAGTCGATCGCCCCGCCCCGGTGCGCCAGCCAGCGCATGATCACCCGGTTGCGGCCGATCACCTGCTGGCGGTAGATGCCCAGGTTCTGGCGCTTCTTGTGCGGCCCGCGCGTCACCACCAGGCCCCAGGTGATCAGCGGCGCGGCGTCGCCCGGCCAGCAGTGCTGGATCGGCAGCTTCGCCAGGTCGACCTCGTCGCCCGACCACACCACCTGCTGGCAGGGCGCGGAGCGCACCTCCTTGGGCGCCATGTTGAGCACCTGCTTCAGCACCGGCAGCTTGTCCCAGGCGTCCTTCAGCCCCTTGGGCGGCTCGGGCTCCTTGAGATAGGCGAGCAGCTTGCCGACCTCGCGCAGGGGCGTGCTCCAGTCGCCGTCGGCGACCTCCTCCCCCATGCCCATCGCCACCCGCTGCGGCGTGCCGAAGAGGTTGGCGAGCACGGGGATCGCCTGCGCCACGCCCCTGGTCACCGGCCTCTCGAACAGCAGCGCCGGCCCGCCGGCGCGCAGCACGCGGTCGGCGATCTCGGTCATCTCGAGGTGGGTGTCGACGGGGGTCTTGATGCGCCGGAGCTCGCCACGGGCTTCGAGCTGGGCGAGGAAGTCGCGGAGGTCGTCGTATTTCATTCGTGCGTCTCGTGATGGGTGCGAAGCAGCGGCCGGCGTTGACGCACCCGCCGCCGGTAAGTTGCCGCCGCGAGCGATCGGACTCGATCAGCGGTACGCATTGATCGCGTCCCGCGTCTCCTCCGCCACCCTCCGCGCCGCTTCCGCGAAGTCTTCCCCCTTCCCCGCATACAGCACCGCGCGCGAGGAATTGATCATCAGCCCGGTGCCGTTCTCCGTGCGCCCCGCCGCCAGGGTCGCGGCGATGTCGCCGCCCTGGGCGCCGATGCCCGGCACCAGCAGCGGCAGCTCGCCGACGAGCGCACGCACGCGTGCGATCTCGGCCGGGAAGGTGGCGCCGACGACGAGCGCGCAGTTGCCGCTGGCGTTCCAGTCCTCGGCGACGGTGCGCGCGACGTGTTCATACAGCTTCATGCGGCCCTTCGACGTATCGACCTCCAGAAACTGCAGGTCCGAACCGCCCGGGTTGGAGGTGCGGCAGAGCAGGATCACGCCCTTGTCGGGGTAGGCCAGGTAGGGATCGACCGAGTCGCGGCCCATGTAGGGATTGACCGTGATGGCGTCGGCCTTGAAGCGCTCGAAGGCCTCGATGGCGTACTGCTCGGCGGTGCTGCCGATGTCGCCGCG
>ERZ724521.562-NODE-562-length-16778-cov-4.326197_pt1 | contig 16778 bp, 34 predicted proteins | sample MGYA00376054_ERZ724521 | MGnify/ENA primary metagenome ERZ724521 (study PRJEB28724, sample SAMN07190883) | activated sludge metagenome | isolation source: activated sludge of sewage treatment plant in Hong Hong | place: Hong Kong | collected 2016-03-17 ... | reverse complement strand
CGCCTTCACCTGCCCCCCATCCTTTGAGTGGGGCAGCGAACTCAATCCTTCCGGTGTCGCCTTTACGGATGTTGTCGAATGAGACAGTCACTTTGATTCCTCCAGATAGTCATCCTTGTTCCGAGGCTTCTGTCCCGGCCAGTCCCATAAGACGCCGTGCCTATGGTTTGCCGGTTCCGGTTCTCGGCCACTCCGTAACGCTTGCTTGGCTGAATGCCGGATTGAGCGCCACCAATGACGGGCATCCGTCTTGTTGTGGTTCCGACTCACTGTTCTTCCCCTAGTGCTGAACGGATGGCTTCGATAGTGGGACAAGGGTAGGCGAGCGGCCTACCTTCGCCGTCGTTGCAGTGAATGCACGTCGGCCAAGACTCTGCCCACTTCACTTCCTTGTGCAGTGACAGCACTTCCTCGACGGCTGCCACAAGGGCGGGAACATCGGTGCGGGCGTGAGCGACGAATTCGGCGTCCCGTGAGCCTTCATACGGCCCGTAATCGCAGCGCGCAACTGTCGCGCCAGCGGAGTTGATGGCGAGGAACGGCCCGTAACCGTCGCCAGCACTGTCTGACCACGGCCCCTTGGTTGCCGCTTCTGCCCGCGCTTTGATCTCATCTAGTCGGCTACTCATTGGGAACCTCCAGTGATTGACGCATTGACCTGCGCTCACGACGGTTCGCTTTGCGCTTGATGAGGGCGCGCTCACCTGGTCGGAAGCGAATCAACCGACGCCACCCAGTGAAGGCGTCCTGCTCGGCACCGCCCACCATCCGGCGCTTACCCATTGATGGCCTGCCCGCGTTGCTCACTTCCCCACCTCCCGTAGTTCCAGCAAAGTCCACGTATCGCCAGGTTCGGTGAGTTGTTCCCAGTCCGACCACAATCGCTGCGCTCCGCCAGTGCCCGAGCCAATGCCCAGATAGCAGCGGTCAGGGCCAATCGGTCCGTAGGCGCGATACATGTCACCGCTCCGATCAACACGGAAGAACGATCCAACTGGCGGTTCTTCCGGTCGGGTTGGCGGCTTCGCCTTCTTCGGCTTGCGGACGTACCAAGTCGTCGGCCATGTGCGGAACGAGACCGGAACCGTGCCAATTGAAAGATGGTCGTCGCCTACATAATCGATGACACCTTCGATTGTTGAGACGTTACCGATTGCGGCTTTCACTTTGTCCCCGACCTTGATGTCTGCCGGGTCAACCTTGATCCACTTGGTCATGAGTTGTTCCTCTCTAGTTCGTCGGCAAGGTTGGTTAGGTAGTTCTTCACGATGTTTGTTTCCCATTTGCTAACGTCCGCGTCGCTGAATTCGACGGAGGCCTTCCGGAGTGCTTGCGCGGCTATGAAAGGCGCCGCAGCCTCGAGTTGATTCAGTAGAAAGAGCTCCGATGAATATTTCGTTGACTGGGCGACCATTTGTGCCCCGGTCCGCCACCGTTCCGCCATTGCCGCCTTTAACGCGGCGACGGTCACCAGGTCAGTCATCGGTTGCTGCTTTTCGGTCGTCGTTGAATCCGGACCAGTGCGGGCACGTGACAATCCCGTTGATCAATTTCGCGGTGATGGCTACGCGTCCAGCGCAGAGGTCGCAGATGTGCCGCTCGCTCATGAGGCTTCTGCTTGTCGTTGCGTTTCAGCGTCGATCATGTTGCCGAGGATGTCCCACACCGTTGACGGCCATTCGTGGCCGCAGGAATGGCAGTAGATGATCTCTCCGCGTTCCCAGGTGATTGCTTCCACATCGTCGGGGTCATGCAGGTGGCCTTCGTCCCCGGTCAGGTACAGGTCTCCGTCGCAGAACGGGCAGGCCACGTTGATCGGTTTCGGGTGTTGGGACAGGCCGAGGGCGAGGCGCGCGGTGCGTAGCCAGTTAGTGACTTGCGTGACGTATTCGGTCGCGTAGTCGCGTAGTTCGGGGTGGGCGTGGAGTCTGCGCCAGAGGGCGTCGGCGTATTCAAGGCATTCGGTGACAGTTCGTCGAGCCGCGCATGTGGCCCGGTCGAAGGTGAGTGCGGTGCGCAGCTGCGCGTCGATGGTGGGGATGGCTGTGGACAGGTTGCGGATGGATTCGAGTACGTCCGGGTTGACGGGGATGGATGGGACGGTGCTTCCGGTCGAGCGACCGTCCGTTCCGGATTGGTCTTTCGCTAACGCGTCGCGGAGGCGCGGGTACAGGTCGAGGAGTTGTTTCGCTGCGAAGGCGAGCCGTTCGAGTTCGTCGGTCATTGTTCGTTTCCTCCCGTGTTGACGCTGTTCAGTGCGATGTGGGCGATGATTTGGCAGGCCTGGTTTTCGGTGAATCCGGCGTTAACGAAGTTGGTGAAGATTTCGTTGAGCGCGATGTAGCCGAATTCGATGTCGCTGGGTATGTCCGGGGTCCCATCCGATTGGTCACTCATTTGCGCCACTTCCATCCGAACTCGCGGGCCACGACGGTGCTGATCGCGAGCGCCACCCAGCACACGCCGAGGGAAGCGAAGATCCAGGCGAAGATCTTCGACCAGGAGATGAGCACAAACATCGCGACAACCACGGTGACGGTCACCGCCGCCACAGTGAAGATTTTTGAACGGTCACTCATGGGCGCACCTTGAACAGCCATGCGTTGAGTTGCTCGTTCGTCCACGACGGGTCGGGGCCAGGCAGAATGCGTTCGAAAGCGGCAAACGCCGTTGCGACTCTTGTCGCCGCTTCGAACAACGCCACGAAGAGTCTCCCTAACTCGACTCTCGACTCCTCCCAGCTTTTCAGGCCTGGCACCAAGCTCCTATCCATCGGTTCCTCCTGTTGGGTGTTCGCGGTCGATGTGGTTGTGGGCTGCAGCGTTGAGGCGATGTTTCGGCGCATAGACAACGATCCGCATGCACAGCCAGCAGTGGACTGGGTGTAGATCATCGGGCCGATTACCCGAACCGTCGGTTCCGCGATTGGCTGCTGGCATCTCGGGCACGTCACGACGCCGCCTCGTCGTTGTCGAGCTGGGTGGCGCGGGCGTCAACTTCGGCTTTCAGTTCCGCGATCAGTGCACGGTTCGTTGTTGCGAGTTCGTGATTATCTGGGTCGTTCGTGATCGCTTCACGCAGTTGCCGTTGCTGGGCGAGGTTTGCCCGCCAGAACGCCTGGTATTCGTCCCACTGGTCGGGGCGTTGGGAGCGGCAGGCGTGGTCGTGTTCGGTGGCGCGTCCGCACCTAGCGCAGCGGGTGATCGGTGGCGGTTGCGAGTTGCGTTCAGCGCGGGTGTTTCGTTCCGCGCATTTCTGGCAGCCATGCGAACCGGCATAGGTGGTTTTGATCCCGCCAGGAAACCGGGTGTCCGGTGATGCCGCTGCGGTGACAGCTGCCAGGGCCACGTCAGTGAAGCCGCGAGGATCGTCCACGAGTGCGCGCTCAATGTCTTTCACAGGCCACGAAGGACGGACGTGATTCACCACGAAAGCCAGCGCGCGGATCTCTGCCGGATTCATCGACCACCGCCGATTTGTGCCGTTACACCGTCGATCTTCGGGATACAGACCGACGGTGTAAGAACATCAGAACCATAAGTAATGACTTCTGGTTTCTGACTTCTGACTTCTGGGGGTCGTTTTGCTTCCGTTTTGCTTGCTGTTTTGCTTCCGTTTTGCTTACCCATTTGCTCCCCCTTTGCTTCCCGCGCGCGCTCGTTTTGCTCGGATATCAACAACCTGTTGGCGACTTGTTTGGTGTTCGAGGTAGTCGTGAATAACCACCCGCTCCGGGTCGTCTGTCTCCTTGACGAGTCCGACTGAGATCAGTTCCGCGACAACTTTCGCGCCGTCACGGCGTCCGATCCGGTGCCGTGAGATCACACCATCGGTGAGGTATTCGGAGCAGTAGCAGAGTGCTTCGATCCACGCCCGGAACGCGGCGTTCGATAGCCCGTCTACCTTCGGGTGGTCGGGTGTGGTGTCGTCCAGTTTGATGAACGTCGAGTTCTTCGCCATTACGCCTCGGCCCCCGTTCCCTCTATGTGGGTCCAGGTGCCGTCATCGGTGACGGTGTACCAGCGGTAGCCGCAGTCAATGCAGTGGTATCGCTGATGTGCTCGGCACGTTTCTGAGTGGGTCATGCCTCACCGCCAGCAAACAGGCTCAGATTGTTGCGGTTGATGCGTTCATCAATAAGCGGCAGATAATCGGCCTCCCGCTCAATCGCGACGCAGCGCACGTCCTCCTTGATGCACGCCTCAACGGTGGTGCCGGAACCGGCGAACGGTTCTAGGACGATGCCGCCCGGTGGTGTGACGAGCCGGACGAGCCACCGCATCAGATCCAACGGTTTGACGGTCGGGTGCGCGGTGCCGTTACCTGTGGGGCGTTCCACCGCCGGTGCTTTCGCCGCATAGAAGAATCGTGACGCGCCGCCAGTGTCGCCGTAGGGGACGGAATATTCCCCCGAGTATCCGTCTGCAAACCCGGACGATCCCTTGAGGCCCGCAGCCCCGCTCGTGCTCACGCCGCTTTGCTCATCGACTATCGCGGCGGTGTGCTCGTCAAGGATGACGTTGGCAGGCCAGCGGCCAGACGTTTCCGGCATATCCTCGGCCCGGCGTTCTCGTATCTGAAATGTGCCGGTGCCGCCTAGCCCATTGTCGCCGCCGCGAGCATTCCGCCGAGTGTCCTCATCGCTACCTATTCGACACCCGTCCACGTTGAGAGCGCCGGTGCCATGCTCCAACACGTTGGCCGCCACTGTTCCCGTGAGCGGCTTACGCGCCACCACGATGGGCTCAAATGCGGGTTTGAGTGCTGTTCCCCAGCCCTGCCATTGTTTCGCGGCGTCGGTAGCCGGAGCGGGTGGCACGTAGCCCTTTGTCGGCGGATTTATTAATTTGCCGGTTTGGCCCGCGACAATGAACCCTTTCGATTCATGCGCTAACGCACCCGCCGCCCTGTCAATCGCCTTGGATACGTCCAACGACTTGGGGAATCCAGCCCCGTACAGCCACGCCATTGAGTCGCGGATCTCGAAGCCTGCGTCTTCGACGGCGACGGCGAGACGGTGCCAGGTGCGGGTGCCACCGAACGCGAGCAGGTGCCCGCCGGGTTTCAGGACGCGCAAGCATTCGGTGAGCCACGTCTCGCACCATGCACCGAATGCGGCGTTAGCAGATAGGTCGTAGCGGCCTGCGTGCATTGACGCGCTTCGCTCGTTTGTTTGCGGATGGTCGCGCGGCTCTGACTTCGCAGCTGCCGTGATCGCCGCGCCGTCCCACGCCTTACCCATGAAGTTGATCCCGTACGGCGGGTCAGTCACCACGGCGTGAACCGACGTTTCGGGGAGTTGGCGCATTTCCTCCACGCAATCGCCGTGCAGAATAAGCGGGTAGTCGCTTGACGTTGGCAGGTTCACAGGTCCACCCGCCGATCACCGTCGAAGATGAACCGGTTGCCGAACAGATCAGTGAGGATGATCTGTTCAGGATCGTCGTCCTGGCGGACAAGCCAGCCATCCTCACGGGCCTGGTCACGGTTCGACTCAATCTCGCCGTGGCATGTCGGACACAGCAGTGCCAGCGCGGGCGCGGTGTTACTTGACGCCCGGCGTGTTCCACCCATGCCGCGCGGCCTGCGGTGGTGGATCTGTCCGCCAGTACCCCAGGCGCATCCGATTCCGCAGCGTTCGCAGCAGTAGTCGGCCCGCGCCCACACAGCCTGACGAACGTCGTCCGTTGGGCCGGTGTCAGAACGGTGGCGTTTCAGCATCGGGCACCTCCCCCGCCCACACGTCGCGCCCGGTGGACTGGGTGCGCTCGGCCTTGTTCACCCTGGCCGTGTGGCGTCCCAGATCGACGGCGACGGACTTCGCGGCCACTTCGTACACGGTGCGCTTCTCGCCGCTGTTCGTCTCGTACTCGCGCTGTTTGAGTTCCCCCGTCACCGTGACGGTTGTCCCCTTGGTGACGGATTCGGCCATGTTCTCGGCTAGCTGTCGCCATGCGGACACGTCGATGAATGTCGTATCCCCGTCCACCCACTGATCGCCTTCCTTCTTACGGCTGGAGCAGGCGACGCGGACATTAGCGACGGCTAAACCGGAGGCGGTGAAGCGGAGTTCTGTGTCCTTCACGGCGTTACCCGTGAGACTGATGATGGGAAGGCTCATGCCGTTGCACTCCATTCACTTCGGATTGACGCGGCGACGGTTCGCCACACGTCCATAGACTTTTCGGTCCAGCGGATCTGGTTTTGTGTGCGGCGCAGATCGGTGAACGCGGCATCCATCTCCTCGCGCTCGTGCATCGTTTCGATCGTCGCCGTGAACTTGCGCTGATCCACCGATCCGTCGGCGGTGCGGAAGGCGTGCGCGTACGCCTCGTCATAGACACGCTTGGCCCGCAGGTGGTCACGTTCCAACTGGTCTAGGTCACCGATCAGCGCCCACAGGGTCGTGCTGGCGGCGATCAACTTCTTTGACGCCTCGTTAGGTGTCAGGGACAACGGATCAGACATCGGATGCCTCCAGTTCCCGGCGGCGATCGTGCAGCGCGTCCAGGTGCCCACGGATCGCAGCGGCGTACCGTTCGGCGGCGTACTGCGATTCGCGGCGGGCGACGATCAGCGCCGTCACTGACTCCAGTTCACGGCGGTATCCGTCGATCTGGGCGGTGACGTCGGCCAGGGTGTCAATGAACGCGGGCCAGTCGGGCAGCTGCTTCGCGGCCCACTCCTCACGTTCTAGCCGCATTTCGGCGGCCTCCTCATCAAGCTTGTCCGCGATCAGTGCCCGCATCACGTACGGCGGGATCGGTGTTTGTGTCATCCCAGGTCCGCCTTGCGTGCCTCGAACTTGGCGAGCAGATCCGCGCGGGATTCGGGCGAGCACTTGCCAGCTTCGACACCGTCCTTAATGAACGTCGCGACGGTGTCGAGATCCTCGGCGGTCTTGGCTTCGTCAATGCCGATAGCGGCGTCTCGTAGCCAGTCGGGGTCGGTAGTGGGTTCCACGACGACGGTGGGTGCGTCAGGATCGGACTTGCTCCACAAGTCCAGGGCGACACCGAATCGCATCGCGGCGTTACGGATGGCGTCGCCGATCATTTCCTTAATCGCGTCCCCGCCGGTTTTGCCTTGGGCGTCGCCGAATCCGTAGCGGGTGACCCCGCAGACGGTGAGCTTGATCCATAGGCCGTGATGGATGATCGGTATTCCGTCATCAGCTACCCCGACCGGCTCCCACGTCCATGCCGGATCGACGGCCAGGAGGCGGTCGGTTACGTCGGCGTGGCCTACGTAGTCGAGTCGAACGGTCGCCCCGCTTTTCGTCTTACGCGGGATCTGCGAGATGCGTTCCGGCGGGAACGGTGCTCTCAGGAGCTTTTGATGTTCCGGTGTCACTTGCTATCCTTTCGTTGTTGTTTCGGTTAGTTGTTGCCCCCGGCCTGCTCCAACAGGTCGGGGGTTATTTCTTGTAATGCCTGCGCGTAGTGGCGTTGCCCGATGCGCAGTAGTTCGTTTTCCTCTTGGAGCCGGTTGATCGTCACCACGGCTTCGTCGGCCTGGCGCTGGTAATGCTTGGCATGGGCAACGGCGCGCAGGTGACGGGAATCAGCGGCGATGCGTTCAGCGATCGCGTCAGCCGTTTTGCGACGCTCCGCGTCGATCGCCTGTGACCGGGTGGCACGGTCCACCGCGTCAGCGTTGAACGCGGCCAGCGCGGCTTGGGCTTCGTCGCGGTGGACCGCCCAACCGTGGCGTCCGTCGTGTTTGCAGAATCCGTGGATCGCCTTAGCGACAACATCGACGCGGGTCATTCGGACACCCGCAGACACATCAGGCCGCGCGGGTCATGGGCGACGTGGATTCGCGGCATGTTCTTCGTCATGAACGCCGGAGCATCATCGACAACGACACCGGAATCGACGATGCCATCGCACAGACTTTTCAGCAGCGGATAGACGTAGTTGTCCTCATCGCGTCGATGGTTCGTGCGGAAGTAGATGTCCAGATCAACGACGCAGTGCTCCAACCGTGGGATGCGTTGAGACTTCGCTACCCATGCCGCCGTGTGCCGGTAATGCCTCTTAACCTCGGCGAGCTTGTAGCGGTTCATTCGGTGTGCGGCGTTGGAGCTGAGCGGATCAAGCCGCAGCCACAGTTCCCACGTCATGCGGCCACCGCCTGATCGGCAAGGATGGCTAGTGCGTGCGCCGCCTGCTGCGGCACAACACCGTTACCTAGGAGGTGGAGTTGGCCGTTGCGGCTGATGCCGGGAACGTCGGTGACCCATCCAGCGGGTAGGCCCATCATCCACTCGACGAACTGCGGATTTAGAACAGCACGCCCGGTGTTCCCGGTGGTGGTTGGTTCAGGTGCGGGCCGTCCGATGACGTATCCCCACCGTTGGACGGCTGGGAGGTAGTTACCCCAAGCGCCGTCCCCAAGTTCGGGCCATATTTGCCCTCCGTCTGCCGGTTCTCGTTGTTCGTCGCTTTCGGTGTGAGTAGGAGTTGGGTCGCTATGCCAGGTAGAAGTAGCTCGTTTGACCTGCTGCCGCCTCGTGTCTTGTGTCCGCCTGTCGCGTCGGCCACGCTTGGAGTCGGCAGTAGTTGGACCGCTATGGCTAACGGTGTGCCCATCCCGTTGCCGTTGTTCGCTGTCAGTTTCACTCGTTCGCGACGTTCTAGCCACGTCGCGGGGGTTTCCCCATCGTTCGCGGCTGTCGCGTTCGGAGTCGGTAGGAGCGACTTCACTTGGTTCAGAAGCCCCGCCGGTTGCGTCTTGCGGTTGCTGCCAGAGTTCGGAGCCTCCGGCATTGTGTCCGGGGTATCGAACACTCGCGAGGATGAAGACACGCTCCCGGCGGTGGGGTGCCCCAACGTCAGACGCGCGAACGCTTGTCCATTGCGCGTCATACCCCGCTTCGGCCAGGTCCCCGAGTACGTCCCCGAATCCCAAGGAAAGGTGACCTGCGACATTTTCCAAGAACACGAAACCGGGTCGTAGAACGCGAATGGCGTTCGCGATATGCGGCCAAATGTGTCGTTCATCATTTTGTCCTTCACGCTTGCCTGCATGCGAAAATGGTTGGCAGGGGTAACCGGCGGTCAGAATGTTCACCGGCTCAACGGACTCCCAATCAACGGCCGTGAGGTCGCCTAGGTTCGGAACGGTCGGGAAGCGGTGCGCGAGCAGTTTCGCGGCGTGCTTGTCAATGTCGGACACCCATACGGTGTCCCCGTCGAGCGCCATATCAAGGCCGCCGTATCCGGTGCAAAGTGAGCCAATTTTCATGCGGCCACCTGCTGCCCGCTGCGCATGTGAAACGCGGCATGAAGGCGACGCCATGTAGTCATCACCGTGTACGTGTGGAGTTCCAGCTCATAGCCGCAATCGCAAACGAACGCCCACAGGTTGCTGAAACGGTCGTGTGATGTGTGGATCTCGATCACTTCGACCCCCGGCGTGTATTGACGGGCATCACGTATCCGGTTCCGGTCCTGCGCACCGATGGATGGTTCGTGATGGAGGAGACGACGGCACCCAGCCGCTTGTTATCGGCACGCTCCAGGGCAAGATCAGCGGCTAGGACGTCGATGCGGTGCAGGTAGCGCTTGATACGCCATTCGGCGTGCGCCCATCCCAGGAACCCGATGGCGCAGAACACCGACATGATGACTAGACCCTCATACATTGCGGACCCCTTCAGGCCAGGTTGCGCGGGCCAGCTGCTGCTGCATCCGGTCGCGCTGCTGTTCCATGTCGCGGGCGTACTTCGCTGCGGCCATCTGCCGTGATTCGGCGGTGTGCTGTGCGACAAGTGCCGCTAGTGATGCTTTGGCTTCCCGGTCGGCCCGGTGCGCCTGGGTGTCGGCGCGCTGCCACGCCTCGGTCAGTTCCAGTTGCGCGGCACGGATGCGGGCGCGGGCGTCATGTAGCCGGGACAGCAGGAGTGCGGCGTATCCGGCGGTGACCATGAGGCACACGGTCAGGAACTCGACCGCCGTCATGCGGACTCCGTGAGGAACTCGTCCAACGTCTTACCGACTCGCTTGAGTGCTGCCCTGACGGTCAGCTCGCCCGTGGCTTCCAGAAGGTCCAGCAGTTTCATGCTGTCGCGGATGGTTACGCGCTCCGCTTGAACGCGGGAGTTCGCTGCCTTGATGACCTGGGCAAGTTCGTCCGCAGTCGCCTCTTCGATCATGCTCGGCTGCCACGCGACGGAGCCATCTGGCTGCGCCTTGCGGAGCCGCAGTGCGTCCTTCTTAGCCACGATCTTGTTGCCCATGATGGTCTTGTGCTTCTTGAGGTCGTTCTGCCACTGGCGTGCGCCGGTCTTGTAACCGGTCATCACGAGGTCATCGTGGAGATAGCTCGCCCAGACTCGGTGGGCTTGGATCGCATCGCTGATGCGGGTGAGCAGCTCTAGCGCAGCGTCTGCCGTGCTCCGCATTTCGCCGTGTTCGTCTAGGCAGGATTCCTCGAAGATGCGGTCATATTCGACACGCTCATCAGGACTCATCATCGTGCGCTTGAACATCTACTTCCCCACAATCTTTAGGCCGCGCGGGCGGGCTGCCAGGGCGGTGTCGAACCACTTGTTCATTGACTTCTGCGTCAGCAGATAGATCTGCTCTGTTTCGTCGTCCATGAGTTCGCCCGCTCGCGTCGCATCAAAAGCGGATGGGAACTCAGTCGCCTTGGCGATCGCCTTCGCTAAATTCGCGCGGTACACGTCATCGCGGCGCGACGGTGTGTCTAGGAAGTCGTCAAGCGCGCGGGTGACCTTCTTCGAAGCGGCGTCGATCGCGGCACCGGTCTTCTTGACGTCGGATAACGCTTCATTCGCAGCAAGGCGAACAGAGTCCGGGACTGGTACTTCGGTCTTGCCGATCTTCACCACGCCGCGTTCGGCAACGTCGCGGATCTTGTCCACCTTGTCGAGAGTCGAACCGGAGTAGCCGGTTCCAGCAGCGGCGAGCTTGCGGGTTGCTCCGGTCTGACCCTTGTCCAAATTGGACGAGGGTTTGCCAGCCTTCTCACGCTCTTTCGCGAGCGGCTTGAGCAGTTCGGCTTGACGCTCGCGGAACCGGCTCGCCTCGTATGGCGTGAACGGCTTACGCGCGGTGTTCTCGTCAGCCTCGGCGCGTAGGAAGGTGGCGGCGTCCTTCAGGTCATCGACGACCGTTACCGGTACGTCTGTCCACCCGAGTTCGCGTACTGCGTTCAGTCGGCGTTCCCCGGCGACAAGACTCCCCGCCTTTGTGACGACAACGGGATGCAGCAAGCCAACCGACGCGATGGAGTTCTTGAGGTCCGTCAGGTCTCCGAGGTCAGCGCGGATGCGCTCGCCTACGTCGATCTGGTCAATAGGGAGTCTCATGCGGACGCCTTATCGGCCGGGAAGAGATCGCAAATAGAGAGGTCTAAGAGATCGGCGATAGCGGCTAACTCGTCTACGTCAAACGGGACGGTTCCCGCCATTCGACGGTTAACGGCCGTGTGGCTAACGCCGAGTTTCTTTGCTATGTCTCGTTGGCTGATCCTCTGACGAGCGCATTCCGCGCGAACTGAGGATGCCACTCGTTCGGATGTTCTTAAGTTCATAGAGAGGACTCTTGCACGCTCTCCGGACTTTTTCATGCTTTTGGCCTAACAACACGCGCGAAGTTTCCAAGTTTCTTTGCCGAATGGTGCGGTGAGCGTTACACTTGCACCATGAGCACAACAGAACTGGCGCTAAACGCCCGCACTCCACGTAAACCGATCGGCCGCAAGAGCCCGACGGGTTACGTCGCCGCTGAAGTTCGCGCCGCGTGCGTCCGGTCCGGCGTTAACCAACGTGACCTAAGTAAGGTCTTTGGCGTCTCTCATACGACGGTTAGCCGTCGTTGGCTTGGAGACATTCCGTGGGACGCGCTCGAATTGGTCACGATCGCCGTGATGACTGGCACTCCGCCTAGCGAGTTCATGCCGCCGCTAGACTTCGGCCCGGAAGGGGCTGTAGCTCAATTGGCAGAGCTGCGGACTTTTAATCCGAAGTCCCTTACTCGTGATTTTGCGAAATCAGAACGTGAAACGTACTCGTCGGCGAACTGTCGCCTCTCCAGCCGGAATCTTTCACCCGAAAGGCTCTACGGAAGATCAAATCACGGTAAGAAGGTGGTCTCTAATGTCCGCCAGTGTGCTTACGCTCCCCACTATGTCCGGAGATATGCGGCCGTGGACCCGCGCCATGCGAGCCCGCGGCCTTTCAGAGCGAACAGTCATTGACCGCGTGCGCGTCGTGGCGAGAATTGCCTCCGATGTTGGGACCGCTCCCCAACTGCTCACGGCCGACCAACTGTCGGAATGGTTCGCGTCCTCGACAATAGGTCGCGGATCTCGCGCGACGTACCTTTCGGCATTACGCGCGTATTTCGCGTGGCTCGACTTGATGGACATTCGCTCCGATGATCCGACCCGCAAACTCGGCAAGTTCAAAATGCCGAAATATGCGCCGCGGCCGATTTCGACGGAGCAACTGTGCCGATTGTTGGGTTCGGGGATTTACCGACGAACCCGGTCGATGATTCTTCTCGCGGCGTTTCAAGGGTTCCGGGCGTCCGAGATTGCGGTCGTTCGCTCGGAACATATCGACCGCGAAGCCGGTCGGATTTGGGTATGCGGCAAGGGAGGCAAGGAGGCAACCTTGCCGCTTCACCCTATTGTCGAGGAAGTGTCTTTGACGTATCCCGACCGGGGTTTATGGTTTCCCGCTGTCGGTTTAGGTCCAAACGTTCCGATGCGCGGAAAGTCAGTGTCCGCAACGATCTCCGCGGCCATGCGCCGCGCCGGTATTAAGGGAACCCCGCACGCTCTCCGGCATTGGTACGGGACCGAACTTCGGCATTCGGGAGCCGATTTGCGTACCGTTCAAGAGTTGATGAGACACGCGAACATTTCCACGACGGCTCTCTACACGGCCGTTAACGAAGTCGAACAACGGGAAGCGCTGGCACGTCTAGCGCTCGTGGCCTAAGGAGAAGTTATGAAACGCCTATGTATCGCCGCGGCGGTTAGCGTGTTAGCGCTCGCCGGTTGTTCGTCGCAAGCTGCGCCGTCGAGTAGTCCAACGCCGAGCGTTTCGAGTCCGGCCATTTCCAGTCCGGCCGTACTGAGCTTCGCGGCTAGTTGCGACTCTTTGAACGCGGCAACGAGTAACGTCACTTTCGTTCAAGCCGGAACGCCGCAAGCGCAAGCAATAGCGACGAAGCTAACGGCGATCGAACCGACGGTCGATCCGACCCTGAGGTCGCACGTATCGGCGCTTATTTACGCCGCGACGAACTCGAAAGATCTCGGTAAATCATTCGACGCGGCGCTCGGCCGGATCGCCGACGTATGCCATTGGCAATAGCAGCGAACCCACCAAAGAGAGGTAATCCAATGGTAGGACGACGGAGCCTTGCCGTGATGAGTCCAACGGCCGACGTAGATCGGATGCTTCTTACTCGGATCAGGACGCTACTCCTTGACCGAGATCACACGTTCGACAGCGTGACCGTTGACAACATTATTCGCAACGTCAACGAAGCCGACGAATGGCACGCTCGGAACTTCCCGACAGAACCGCGGCCGTGGTGACCAAACGACAGAGAACCCCCGACCGGCTCTACCGTCGAGCAGCGAGAATGCGACGGGAGCTTCGGTCGGGGGTTCCGTTTAGAGGGTTATGCGGTACTTCTTAGATCCACCAGTGACACTTTTTGGCGTAGTCGTATGCCTGCCGGACGACATAGACGCCGCCACGGATGACACCTTCGGCGGCGAGCTTCGCGAGATCCACGGCGAACAAGCCGCCGCTATCTAGCTTCGCTGGCCATTCGGTGAACTTAACGGCCGGTTTCATCGAACCGCCTTGAACGTTCCCGCTTTCTTACTGAGAGCGGACAGTGAGACATAACCGGGGATACCATCGGCGGCCTTGCCGCGGTAGCCGAGCGAGCGTTGCCATTTTGCGTAATTGTGGCGGAAGTACGAGTCGCACTTGTTACCGCCGCCGATACCCAACGCGCGACGAACGGTCGTTACGCCGTCATAGCGTGCGTTGCGTCGACAGGCCGCGGCGATCACTGACGCATCGACAACGGGTTTCGCTTTCGCTGGCTTCGCGACAGCCCAGAACCGCGACGGAGCAAAGACGCGACGGTTCGGCGTACGAAGGTAGTCGTACCGCAAGAACTCGGCACGACTTCGGGTGATCTTGTTGCATGACCAACCGGCGGGAAGCTTCGACGACGAGAGGTGAAGATGCGGTCCGGTGCTGTTCCCCGTGTTCCCCGACTTCGCGAGGAACTGGCCAACCTTGACGGTTTGGCCGCGCTTCACCTTCAGTCCCGGCGAAAGATGTTGGTAGTAAAGAACGGACTCGCCGATTCCGGGAACCTTCGCGCAAAGAAGGAGCCAGTTCGACGGGGAGCCAGAGACCGCATACGCCGACCCGGCCGGATGATTGCGAACCCCGTCATTCGTGCCGACGATCTTTCCGTTACGCGCCGCGAACACCTTCGTTCCGACATTAACGCCAATGTACCAAGCGCCATGAAGTGTCCCGGACGGGTAACGGAAACCGGCGTTGAGCCGTTGCGCTCCCTTAAATGCCGGAGACTTCACGAAGACCTCGCCGCCGATGCCTTCACCTTGCGGGAGAACGATCGCCGGGGAACCGGCGTCCGGTTGCGCTTGAACGTCCGGCGGGAGTTGTTCGGGGTCGGCCGGTAGTCCGTCCGGTTGTGCTTCATGCGGCGCGACCGCGAGTCCGTCGCCGTCGATTCCGGTCGCTGGCGGAAGCGGAGCCGGAACCGTCGTAACGACCGTCGGCTCGTCCGGGGTATGCGAACGGTTCACGAGATAGACGGACAGTCCAACAATCAAGGACAGGCCGACAATGAGCGAGACAACCCACACGGCGGAAGAGTCGCGCTTCATCATGACCCCTCGACCGGGGAAACGCGCGACCGCGCGACTTCAATCCCCAACGCGCCTAGGACAAGAGTTCCAACGGCGACAGCGAACGCCGCGTCGTCTCCGGCGAGCCATCCTTTCGCCGAGAGGTAGCCGACGATGAGGACGAGAAGCGGGTAGAGCGCGGCTCGGACGGGTTCGTTCTTCAGCATTGCGGACTCCTTTAATAGCGAAACCCCCGACGTGTGGTCGGGGGTCGTCGTGGTGGCGTTCTGCTAGTCGTCGCTCGGTTGGTCGTCGCTTCGGCGGTCAACGTGAAGAATCGCCGCTATGTCGGCTTCTTTCGGGGTCATGACCTCAAAGACTTGCCGCTCTAGGCGTTCGGTTCGTTTGTCGTTCATTTCGACCGTGTTCCCGACGACGCCGAGTTCGCCGCGTACTTCTTTGATTTCGTCGCGAACGAGTTCGACACGTTGGGAAATGTCGTAAAGCGATTTACCGCCGTTGGGTGCGAATAGTCGGTCGGTGAGTTCTTGGACAGCGTGCGTCGCCGTGGTTTCGGCTATCTGGCGCATGGCGTCGCGAAGTTGTTCGTCGTTCCTTGCTCGCCGGTCTCTGGCGGCCTTGCGTGCTTTCGGAGCCAATAGAACAACGGCGACGACAACAAGTACGGCGGTTCCCCACGTGCCGAGATCTTGCGCGAAGTCAACACCGGGGAGGATCGCCACGGGTAACCCTAGATGGCTCCGCCGTAGGCCCACGCGCTCGACGTGTACCGGAACAGGTCACCGGAGTTGGGGTACAGAAAGCAGTCGCCCTCGACCGGGGTCGCCACGTCGGTGTAGTCGGTGACCCCGCCAATACCGGAAATGAACCATTGCGACGCGCGACGGTCTGCGCCGATCGTTCCCTCGGTGATCCACGTCCCCTCGCGGCGCTGCCAGAGCACGGCGGTTCCCAGGTACAGGAAACGATCTCCGTCGTTGGGGTTGGGGACGTCGGCGTACGTCGGGTAGTTGTCGGTGGTGTAGATGACGGAACCGTCTGCTCCGTCTGCTCCGTCTGCTCCGGGGATACCTTGCGGACCGCGTAGGCCGGAGACTTCGACCGTTGTCCCATCCGGCTCGGTAACGATGATCGTTTCGGTTGTCGTGACGTCGGTCATCGGGTGACCTCCGGCGTCAGTGAAAACGTTCCTTCGAGGACGCGGGTCACGGTTCCGCTTCCGGAGACGAGCTCGAGGTCGTAGACGTAGCTTGCCGTCATCGAGAGCCGCGGTCGCGGTTGCGGATATGACGATGCGAATTGTTCCGGCTGATCCGCCGAGAGTGAGGCCGCTCGATTGCGTGAGCGACACAACACTCGACGCGGAGCGGTGCGTTTTGCGGATTTGCATTCTGGCCGTGTACCCGGTGAGGTTCACGGCCGCGTCGTCGATTTTCCATGTCACGGTACGGTCGAAGGTTTCGCCTTGTCCGGCGGTGAAGTCGTAGGAGGCCATGGCTAGAGCTCCGCCGAAAAGTCGATGCGGCCAGAGGAGGTAAGCACGACAAGACCCGCCAGCGCGGCGAGCCCGTGCGTGTTTTTCTGACAGAAAATGACGCCGCCAGTCCAGGAAACAGTGAAGCCGGTTTGTGCGACGCCTCCCGGCGATCTAACAGCCCAGTCCGTTCCCTGCGTGCCGGTAAACAGCATCGTCGGGGCGGTGCGGAATAAGCCCGCGTCCCATCCGAATGGCTGCATTGAGAATTGGTTGTTGTCGTAGTACATGGACGTCGAGCCAAGCCCGATCGTGGTCAGAATCCCGGTGCTAGTGAAAGACCGGCAGTAGCGCTGGCAGAGCGCGAGTTCCTGCTGGTAGCGGCGCCGCTCCCAAC
>ERZ724521.558-NODE-558-length-16821-cov-6.362162_pt1 | contig 16821 bp, 20 predicted proteins | sample MGYA00376054_ERZ724521 | MGnify/ENA primary metagenome ERZ724521 (study PRJEB28724, sample SAMN07190883) | activated sludge metagenome | isolation source: activated sludge of sewage treatment plant in Hong Hong | place: Hong Kong | collected 2016-03-17 ... | reverse complement strand
GCTTATTACAGGTTGCCTGGCAGGCCATGCGCGAAAGACCTTTGGCGGGGTACGGGGTCGGTTCCGCCCAAGCGGTGACCTTCGATCACGCCGACACCTGGCCACCGCAAGCTTCCCCTGTCGTGGCCGAGCATTTCCACAACTTGTTTGCCCAATGGTTTGTCGAATTCGGCGCGCCTGTCGCGCTGCTCGCTATCGGTGTCCTCGCCTGGTGGGGATTGGGCGCCGTGCGCAGCGCCTCCGGGCCCGAGCCATGGTGGCTGCTTATGGTCCTGGCCATCGTTGGCCTCCACAGCCTGCTGGAGTACCCGCTCTGGTTCGCGTATTTCCTCGTTCCAGCCGCCATTGCGGGAGGTGCCCTGGGTTCCGGCGGGACGAACCTCCCTGTCGGAAGACGCCACCGGGTCTTCGCATGGTTGGTCCTGCTGGCGGACGTAGTAATCTTGGGTGGCCTCTGGTACGACTATAAACGCCTTGAGCGTGCGGCAGCGGCCACACGACCGGGCAGCCCTCCGGTGATGGTCGAATATGGTATTGACGAAGCGCTGTCTCTCTCGCACAACTCACTGCTCGCACCTCAGGCCATCGTGGCCGCCGCCGCAGCGATGGGGGTCAGCCGCCAAGGCGCGGAAGACAAGTGGCGCATCTGCGAACGAGCCCTGCGCGTTTCCCGGGGAGCTGATGTGACTGCAAAGTGTGGCGCCATCGGGATACTGGCGAACAATCGCACAGCATCGCACCTATGGAGTCGCAGTGCGTATGTTTACGGGGAACATCGAACCCGTGCAGCCCTGACGCAGCAGGGATGGGGAATCGAAGGCGAAAACGAATTATTCCTGCACAAATGACAAGAGCCCGATCAGGGCTCTTGTCGCGAAGCCATCAGAGAGATCCTAGCAACCGTTGGATGCGCCACCAATAACCGGGGGGCTTCCTGTCGAAGTGGGCTGGTTGTAGGTAACCGTACAATTGGTCTGATAGGTCCAGACACTGGCGGTGGGGGATACACCGGCCGCAAAAGTTGGCAGGCTACCCGTTACCTGCAACGCGCTGTTAATGTCAGTGTTGTTAGGATAGCCGTACGCCAAGTTAATGGTTGTCCCCGCCATCGAAATGGCACCCGTCGCCGCAAGCTGACCCCTTGCAGCCGCAGCGCCATAAGCCAGATTCGCAGCGGCTGTTACAGCCCCTAAATAACCATTGCGGGCAGCTCCACGGGCGTCGCTACTGAGGTCGACGAACTTCGGCAACGCGGTCGCCGCCAGGATGCCGAGAATCACGATCACCACGACCAGTTCGATCAGCGTAAAACCTTTCTGCTTCATTTCAATCTCCTTCGATTAATAGTCCCGTCGGGTTCGGGGATGAGACCCTGCAAACGCGCAACTAGCACCCCGTGGTTACCACCGAGATTACCGGCGCGACGATGATTGCACCGCTGAGCGTGGCCTCCTGGTAGCTGATCCGGCAGTTGGGGATTGTACCGCCGGCTATATCGAACGTCCGCGTCGTGCCACTGCCACCCACGGTCATCCCGTCCGCTGCGACGTTGATCGCCGCGGCGGAATCGATGCCGGCAGCAGTGGCCGCCGGATAGCGATTGACGATGTCCACGAGCACGCCATCCATATTCACCTTCGGCGGGGTCGAAGTGCAGTTGACCGTGGTCACGCTCGGTGCGGTTCCGGCGAGGTCGAGTTCGCAGCGGGAACGCGCCAGCGAAACAGCCGACCGTATCGACCCGTAAATCGCGTTGGCCTTGGCGATGCGCGCGTCGCGCTGGGCATCGATCAGGCGCGGCAACGCCACGGCGGCAAGTATCCCGATGATGGTGATCACGATCACCAACTCGATCAGGGTAAAGCCGCGCTGGGAGCGCCTGGTGCTGCCGGGGTGCGAGATCATGACGATGGCCCGATCCTTGACTTTAGTAATATAACAGTTCCATGCAAGGGCATTGCCCGAATAACGAGCTTACCTGCCGTCAGTTTCGGGCCAACAGGGCCACCCCGACGGTGCGCCCGGCAGGGTCGACCCGGGCGACGTAGCGCCAGCGCAGTTCCGTTGCGTCGCCGAAGGCCTCCGGCAGGCGCGGGAGATAGCCCAGTTCGCGCCGACTCGCATCCCACGACCACTGGCCCGGCTGCGGCGGCAGGCTGCCGTCGTTGAAATTCCGCGGCAGCCGCCCCAGGAAATCCACCGGGCTTGCCGCGGCCACCTCGGCAATCCGCGCTTCCTCGCCGCGCATGATGCGCTCGCCGATCGCCAGCTGCACGCCAACGCGAATGTTGCGCACCGTGAGTTCCACCTCGGTACGCTCGGCATCCGCTTCGATCGCCTGCAGGCGGTTCAGGAGCACGGTGGCGAGGATTCCGAAGATCACCACGACAAGGGCGAACTCGAGCTTGGTGCCGCCGCGTGCCCGCTCCATCACTTCTTCATTGCGACCTTGCCGAGGTCCCAGAGCGGGAGGAAGATGCCCAGCGCAAGTATCAGCACCATGATGCCCAGCATCACGATCAGGATGGGTTCGATCTGCTGCGCCAGGGTCTTCAACTCGTACTCCACCTCGCTTTGGTAGAGGTCGGAGACTTCCTTCATCATGTCGTCGAGCGCGCCGGACTCCTCACCCACCGCGATCATCTGCAGCACCACGGGCGTGAACACGCCGGCGGCGATCGAGGTACGCAGGATGCTTTCGCCGCGTTCGACACCATCGCGCATCTTCTCAACCTTGGCCGCGATGTAGGCGTTATCCACGGTTTCGGCGACGTTGGTCAGCGCCTGGATGATGGGTACGCCGCTGCGCGAAGCCAGGGCAAAGCTGGCAGCGAAGCGCGCCAGCGTGGCCTTCTGCACGATCTTGCCGGCGATCGGGATGCGCATCTTGAGCCGATCCCAGGTCAGGCGACCATCGGGGGTGTTGGTCCACGCGCGGAAACCGAACACGGCACCGACGGCCCCCAGCAACAGGGCCGGCCACCAGTTGATCATGAAGTCCGAGAAGCCGATGAGGATTCGCGTCATCAGCGGCAGTTCGGCACCGAAGCCCTTGAACACCTTGGCAAAGGCCGGAATGACGAAGATATTGACGATGACGATGGCGATCACCATCGCGGCGACGACGAAGGACGGATAGCGCAGCGCCGATTTCACCTGATCCTTCATGAAGCGCTCGAAGGCCAGGTGGTCGAACAGGCGGATGAACACCTCCTCGAGGCGGCCGGTCATTTCGCCGACGCGCACCATCGACAGATAGAAGGGGGAGAACACCGTGGGATGCCGGGCCAGCGACAGCGACATCTCGCGGCCGGAATCCAGGCTGGTGCGCACGTCCTGCAGAACCTCGCGCATCGCCGGGTTGGCACTCGACTCCTGCAGGCCGGCCAGCGCACGCATGATGGGCACGCCGGACCGCAGCAGCGTATGGATCTGGCGCGAGAAGAGCAGCACGTCGACGTGCTCGACCTTGGGCTTGAAGAAGTTGAACTCGAACGCCGGACCTTCCGCCGCCGTGGCCGGGGCCGGTGCTATCTCGATCGGCGTCACGCCGCTGCCGCGCAACTGGTCGGCCACGGCCCCCGCGCTGGCACCGTCGAGGACGCCCTGCACCATCTGTCCGGCCCCGTTGCGGCCGCGGTAGGAGAATCCAGGCATCGCGGCGCCGTCAGTTGTCGAGTTGGGTGCTGACGCGCATGGCCTCGATCACCGTCGTGCGGCCGGTCGCGGCAAGGCGCACGGCATCGCGGCGCAGCGTGTCGCCTGCCATTTGCTCGCGGCCGAGCGCCATGAACTCGTTGGGGTCGCCGCGGTTGAGAGCCTCGACCAGCGTATTGCTCATCTCGAGCTGTTCGTAAACGGCCTGGCGCCCCTGATAGCCGGTGTTGGCGCAGTGGCTGCACCCCTGCCCCTGCCGGTAGGGCTGGTTATCGACTGCATCGCCCAGTTCGGACTTCAGCCAGAGGCGCTCGTGAGGCTCGGGCACGTAGGGCGCCGAGCAGTTCTCGCAGATGACGCGTACCAGGCGCTGTGCCAGCACCATCTGGATCGACATCGCCACCATGTAGCGGGGTACGCCCATGTCGAGCAGGCGGATCGGCGTCGACAGCGCGTCGTTGGTGTGCAGGGTGGACAGCACGAGGTGGCCTGTCATCGAGGCGCGCATGCCGATTTCGGCGGTTTCCTGGTCGCGCATTTCGCCGAGCAGGATGATGTCCGGGTCCTGGCGCAGCGCGGTGCGCAGCACCCGGCTGAACGACAGGTCGATCTTCTCGTGCACCTGCACCTGGTTGAGGCCGGGCAGGCGGTATTCCACCGGATCCTCGACGGTAATGATCTTCTTTTCCGGCGTATTGAGTTCGTTGAGCGCGGCATACAGTGTCGTCGTCTTGCCCGAACCCGTGGGGCCGGTGACGAGGACGATGCCCGACGGTCGTGCAATCGAGTGGCGGAAGCGCTCGAGGATATGCGGCGGCATGCGCAGCTTGTCCAGCTGGAGCAGGCCGGTGTTCTGCGCCAGCAGGCGCATCACGACGGACTCGCCGTGCTGCGTCGGCATCGACGAGATACGGATGTCGATGGCTGTATTGCGCAGGTTGATGTTGAAGCGGCCGTCCTGGGGCAGGCGCTTCTCGGAGATGTCGAGACCGGACATCAGCTTTAGCCGCAGTACCAGGGCAGTGGCGATCTTGGCGTCCGCCTCGGTCTGCACGTGCAGCACGCCATCGATACGGAAGCGGATCAGCAGCGACTTTTCCTGCGGCTCGATGTGGATGTCGGAAGCGCGCATCTTGAGCGCCTCCTCGAACACGGTGTTGAGCAGCTTGACGACCGGGGCATCCTCCGCACCGGCCGTGAGGCCGAGCAGGTTGCCGAACTCGACGGAGACGTCGGCCATGTCGGCCGTCAGTTCTTTGGCCAGCCCGCTGATTTCTGCGGCCCGGCTGTAAACCCGGTCGATGGCCGAGAGCAACTGGCTTTCGCTCACCACCGCGAGGTCGATTTCACGCTTGAGGACGCGCGCCAGTTCGTCGAAAGCGCCGAGGTCGGTCGGGTCCGCCATGCCGACCAGCAGCATTCCGGCCCGCTCCGCCAGCACCAGCGCGCGCTGCCGGCGGGCCTGCGTCTCCGGCAGCAGCTTGATCAGGTCGGGCTGCAGGCGAAAAGTCTTCAGGTCGACGAAGTCGGCGCCAAGCTGTCGTGCAAGCCCGCTGGCGATGCCATCCTCGGTAACGACCCCGGTATCGACGAGCACCCGCCCGAGCTTGCGCCCCGATCGCTTCTGTTCCTCAAGGGCGGCAGTGAGCTGCTCGGGCGTGACGAGCTTCTGCTGCACGAGCATATCGCCGAGCCGAATCTTTTCCGGGCGTGCCATCAGGCGGTCTCCAAAGGGGCCCTAAAATCGGGCCCGTTGCCGTCGCGGCCGACACCTCGTGCGTCGTCCCCGGCTGCCGCGGCAAACCTACCGTTTTTCGGAGATGCCCGCAAGTGTTCCATGTCGTCCTCGTCGCCCCGGAAATCCCGCCAAATACGGGGAATGTGATCCGCCTTTGCGCGAATACGGGGGCGAATCTGCATCTGATCGAACCGCTCGGCTTCGACCTCTCGGCCGCGCGCCTGCGCCGCGCCGGACTCGATTACGCCGAAATGGTCAATGTCCGCGTCCACCGCGACTGGCGCGCCTTCCGCGCCGCGCTGGGGGATGTGCGCCTGTTCGCGCTGACCACGCGCGCGACCCGCCCCCACTCGGGACCACGCGCACCCCGCTACCGGCCGGGCGATACCTTCGTGTTTGGTGCGGAGTCGAGCGGATTGCCGCCCGCCATACTGGCAGACATCGACGCGACGCACCGGCTGCGGTTGCCTATGATCCCCGGCAATCGCAGCCTCAACCTGTCGAATGCCGTGGCAGTGATGGTCTTCGAGGCCTGGCGGCGCAACGGCTTCGCCGGAGGCCGCTGAACCGGCTACTCGTGCTTGGAATCGCCCGCCATCAGCCGCTCGACGGCGGCGCGGGGCGCGATCTTGCCATCGAGCACCGACGTGACCGCGCCGGTAATCGGCATGTACACACCGAGCGCGGCGGCACGACGCGCGACCTCGCGCGCCGCCGGAACCCCCTCGGCGACATGGCCCAGGTCTCGCGTGATTTCATCGAGCGGACGGCCGGCAGCGAGCTGGAGGCCGACGCGGCGATTGCGCGACAAATCGCCCGTGCAAGTCAGGATCAGGTCGCCCATCCCGGCAAGACCCATGAATGTCTCGCGCCGTGCGCCGAGCGCCTCGCCCAGGCGCGTGATCTCGGCCAGGCCGCGCGTGATCAGCGCGGCACGGGCATTGAGGCCGAGTCCAAGCCCGTCGCAGATGCCCGTTGCGATGGCCAGCACGTTCTTGACCGCGCCACCAACCTCGGCACCGACCATATCCTCGTTGGCGTAGATGCGCAGGTTGCCGCCGTGCAAGTGCTGCGCCGTCTGCTCGGCGAAGTGCGGATCGCAGGCCGCCAGCGTCACTGCCGTGGGCAGGCCGCGTGCAACCTCGACTGCAAAGCTGGGGCCGGTCAGCACGCCGCAAACCGCCGACTCGCCCACGACTTCCGCCACGACCTGATGGGGCAGCAGGCCGCTGCCGGCTTCGAGGCCCTTGCACAGCCAAAGGAAAGGCCTGCCCGGCGCGACTGCCTTGAGCTGCTGCAGCAAGGGTCGCAGCCCGGCGAGCGGCGCAGCGAGGATGGCCAGGTCCGCCCCAGCCAGCACGGCACCGAAGTCCTGGCCGACGGCGAGCGCCCGCGGGAAAGGGCAATCCGGAAGGTAGCGCTTGTTCTCGCGCGCAGCGGCCATCTCCGCAGCGGCCGCACGGTCGCGTGCCCAGAGCACGACGTCGTGGCGGCCGGCGAAGGCGATGGCAAGGGCCGTGCCCCAGGCGCCGGCGCCGAGCACGGCGATTTTCACGTCAAAGCCCCCAGATCTGGGGCGACTTGACGAAGCCGGTCTGTCCGTCCCGGTGTCGCACCTTGACCCAGCCGCCGGGTGCCGCCTCGAGCAGCTCGAGCACCACATCGCGTTCCGCCTCGAACACCAGGGCGGCGCGCTCTTCCGCGGCGGCGCGCACCTGGGCGCGATCGGTGCGCACGATGACGTGGCGCACGTCGCCCAGGTACTTGCGTTCGATCCAGCTCAGATCACCCCTGGCGTCGCGCACCTTGGCCCAGCCCTCGAGGGCGACGACAAGTTCGACGGGGGTTCCGGCGCGAATCACGAAGAGCGGATTGGCCTTCGCCGATGGCGCGTCGTAAAGCACGGCCGCCTCGGTCACGGCGCGGTAATCCAGCGCCTGCGCCACCGGGGCAGCAAGTGCTGCAAGTGCGGCTGCAATACAGGCGGTGCGCCGGGCGGTCATCGCCTCTACTGAAGCTGGATGCGGCTTTCGCCCTGCTGCTGCTCGGCGAGGCGCTGCTGGTAAAGCGACTCGAAATTCACCGGAGCGAGGATCACGGGCGGAAAGCCGGCACGATTGACCGCGTCGGAAACCGTTTCCCGCGCGTACGGGAACAGGATGTTGGGACAGGCAACGGCGAGGATGGGCTCGAGGTCCTGCTCGGGGACATTGCGGATCTGGAACAGGCCGCACTTCACCACCTCGACCAGGAAGAAGGATGTCTCGCCGTTCTTGGCGCTGACGGAAATCCTCAGCGCCACCTCGTAGAGGCCTTCGCCGACATGGGTGCCGTTGCTCTGGATCTGCACCTCGATGTTCGGCGTTTCCCGCTCGATGAAAATCTGCGGCGCGTTCGGCACCTCGATGGAAAGGTCCTTGACGTAGATCTTCTCGATGCTGAATACGGGTTGCTCGTCGCTCATGGTGGTAAGGCCTGGAAGTGGAGGGCGGGATTCTAAGCGGCCAGCAGCGGGTCGAGCTTGCCCTGGTGCTCAAGTTCGTAAAGGTCGTCGCAGCCGCCGACATGCGTGTCGCCGATATAAATCTGCGGCACCGTGCGTCGCCCGGTACGCTGCATCATCTCCTCGCGTCGCTCGGGCTGAAGGTCGACGCGCACCTTCTCTATTTCGGTGACGCCCTTGCGCGTCAGCAGTTGTTCGGCGCGCACGCAGTAGGGGCAGACGGCGGTTGAATACATCAAGACCTTGGCCATTCGCAGCTCCGTTCAGGACTTGGTGGTGACGGGAAGGTTGGCGTCAAGCCAGGCGGAGATGCCGCCGCCGAGGCTTACGGCGCGCGTGAAGCCATGCTTGCGCAACTGGGCGCAGGCCGAGGTGGACCGGTTGCCCGTGGCGCAACAGACGATCACCGGCCGCTCCTTGAACTTCTCGATCTCCGAGATGCGCTGCTCCAATTGGCCGAGTGTGATGTGGCGGGCCCCCTGGATGTGCCCCGAGCCCCACTCGCCCGTCTCGCGCACGTCGAGCACCAGCGCGTCTTCGCGGTTCATCAGCAGCGTCGCCTCGCCCGGAGTCACGCGCGCCACCGTGCTGCCGGATACCATGGGCCAGAGCAGCATGCCGCCGCTGATCGCGGCGAGCGCCACCCAGATGATGTTCTGTTGCAGGAACTCCATGTCACTCCTTGAAGTGGGGCAGGCCGCAGAAGACCTCGCGCATCAGCGCAATGAGTTGCAGCGTACGTGGATCGGCGATGCGGTAGTAAACCCTGTTGGCATCCTTGCGCGTCTGCAGCACGCCCTTGTCGCGCAGGATCGCAAGGTGCTGGGATATATTGCTCTGCGAGGTTCCAACCGCGTCGACGATATCCTGCACGCAGGTTTCCTCGCCGCCGACCACGCAGAGGATCTTCAATCGCAGCGGATGCGAAATCGCCTTCAGGGCGCGTGCCGCTGTTTCGATGTGTTCCTGCTTGCCGATAAGCTCTGTGATCGCAGTATGCATGTCAGGGCCGTGACGGTGCTGGTTGGCAGATTTGAATATTATAGAATACTGCTAAGCATCTGAATCGAGGCACTCATCATGTACAAAATCGTGCTCCTTCGCCACGGCGAATCGACCTGGAACCAGGAAAACCGCTTCACCGGCTGGACCGACGTAGGCCTCACGGAAAAAGGCCTGGCCGAAGCCGTCGCCGCCGGACGCCTGCTCAGGAAGGAAGGCTACGAATTCGACATTGCCTTCACGTCGGTCCTGCGTCGTGCCATCAAGACGCTATGGACGGTACTCGAGGAAATGGAGCGCATGTGGATTCCGGTACAGCACTCCTGGCGGCTAAATGAGCGTCACTATGGGGCGTTGCAGGGATTGAACAAGGCGGAAACCGCCGCCAAGTTCGGCGACGAGCAGGTCCTCGTCTGGCGCCGCGCCTACGACACGCCACCGCCGCCGCTGGAGGAAAGCGATCCGCGCTACGAAATCCGCGATCCGCGCTATGCCGCGCTCAAGCCGGGCGAATGCCCGCGCACGGAATGCCTCAAGGACACGGTGGCGCGGGTCCTGCCGTTCTGGAACGAGACCATCGCGCCAACCATCAAGTCCGGCAAGCGCGTCGTCATCGCCGCTCACGGCAACAGCATTCGCGCCCTCATCAAGTACCTCGACAAGGTGTCGGACGCCGACATCGTCGGCCTCAACATCCCGACGGCACAACCGCTCGTCTACGAACTCGATGCCAATTTGGCACCGATCCGCAATTACTACCTCGGCGATCAGGAAGCCATCAAGGCCGCCATGCAGGCGGTCGCCAACCAGGGCAAGGCAAAGGCCTGAGCATCCGGAGGCAATGCTGAGCGTGGCACCGCCCGGCTGGCGCGCGCGTTGCGCGTCATGCCTGCGGAGGCGTGCGCTTTCCCTTCTTCTTGCCCTTGGCCCGCTCGTTGCCGCAGCCGCCGGCATCGAGGCACGCAAGGGCGAGTTGCACGACCTCAAGAGCCGCATCGAGGCGCTGCAGCGCGACATGGCGGCCGCCGAGGAATCCCGGGGCAGCGTCGTCGATCAATTGCGCGAAACCGAAACGGCGATCTCCGGAGCCAACCAGCGCCTGCACGAACTCGGCATCGCCCGCAACGATCTGCGCGCGCAGCTCGCCGAACTCGAGGTCCAGGGCCAGCGCCTCGACAGGCAGACCGGCACGCAACAGAACCAGCTTGCGCGCATCCTCAATCGCCAGTTTGTCGGCGGCGACGCCGACGCGATGCAGCTGCTGCTCGCCGGCCGCGACCCCAACCAGTCGGCCCGCGACCGCTATTTTCTGACCCAGCTGTCGCGGGCGAAGGCCGACATGATCCAGAAGTTGCGCAGCCTGGCCGAAGAGAAGCGGCGCCTCGCCGAGACGACGCGCCAGCGCCAGGCCGAGCTGGCCGAAGTGGAGCGGCGCCAGCAGGAGCAGCGCACCCAGCTCGTCGAGCGCAAGAAGCAGCGCGCGGCCACGCTCGCTGCCATTGGCGACCGGCTCAAGGCACAGCGCCGCGAGCTCTCCACCCTGCGCCGCGACGAGCAGCGGCTGGCAAAGCTGATCGAGGGCCTGGCACGCATCGGTGCCGCCCGCAAGGCGCGCCCCCCGGCCGCTGGCGGCAAGCCGCCGGCGCGCGGTGCGCCGGCAAAGGATTACGACCCCGGGACGGCGGGCGGTGCCTTTGCCGCACTGCGCGGGAAGCTGCGCCTGCCGGTAAGCGGCGCCGTAACGGGGCGCTTCGGCAGTCCGCGCGCCGAGGGCGGTGCAACCTGGAAAGGCGTCTTCATCCGCGCTGCGGAGGGCAGCGAAGTCAAGGCGGTGGCGGCCGGTGCCGTGGTGTTTTCCGACTGGCTGCGCGGGTTCGGCAACCTGCTGATCATCGACCACGGCGACGACTTCCTGTCGGTTTACGGCAATAACGAATCCCTGCTCGCGACCGTCGGCGCCAAGGTAGGGAACGGAGAGGCCGTAGCGACGGTCGGAAACAGCGGTGGCAATCCCGAGTCGGGTTTATACTTTGAGCTCCGGCATCGCGGCCAGCCGTTCGACCCGCTGCGATGGGCGGGCCGCCACTGACGGGGCGGGTTCCGCACCGGCGCGGCGTGATGCGTTCGAAGTTTCCACGAGGTTCACATATGGGCAGCAAGTTGCAGCAATTCGGCCTGGTGGCCACCGGCCTGGTAGCCGGGGTCTTCCTCAGCCTGAACTTCTCGGTCAATGCCGGCAAGGACGCTGCGGTTTCCGCACTGCCGGTCGAGGAGTTGCGCAGCTTCGCTGACGTCTACAACGCCATCAAGCAGGGCTACGTCGAGCCGGTCGAGGACAAGAAGCTGATCACGCACGCGATCAGCGGCATGCTCGCCAATCTCGACCCGCATTCGGCCTATCTCGATGCCGACGCGTTCAAGGACCTGCAGGTAAGCACCCAGGGCGAATTCGGCGGCCTCGGCCTCGAGGTCGGCATGGAGGACGGTCTGGTGAAGGTGGTCGCGCCGATCGAGGACACGCCGGCCTACCGCGCCGGGCTCAAGTCGGGCGACCTCATCATCAAGCTCGACGATACCCTGGTCAAGGGCCTCACGCTGAACGAGGCGGTCAAGCGCATGCGCGGCAAGCCGAAGACCCAGATCAAGCTGACGGTGCTGCGCAAGGGCGAGGCCAAGCCGCTCGAGATCGTCGTCACGCGCGAGAAGATCAAGGTGCAGAGCGTTAAGTCGAAGCTGCTCGAGAGCGGCTACGGCTACCTGCGTATCACCCAGTTCCAGGAAGAGACGACGCCGGATCTCGTCAAGCACCTGGAGAAGCTGGCCAAGGCGGACAAGGAAGCCAAGGGCGAGGGGCTGAAGGGCCTCGTGCTCGACCTGCGCAACGATCCGGGCGGGCTGCTCAACGGCGCGGTCGGCGTTTCGGCCGCCTTCCTGCCGGCGCAGTCGCTCGTCACCTCGACCGACGGACGCACGGACGATGCCAAGCGCCGCTACCTGGCCGTCCCCGAGGACTACCAGCGCGGCCAGCGCGACGATTTCATGAAGGGCTTGCCTGCGTTTGCCAAGACGGTGCCGCTCGTGGTGCTCGTCAATGGCGGATCGGCGTCGGCCTCCGAGATCGTCGCCGGGGCGCTGCAGGACCACAAGCGCGCCGTGGTGATGGGCACGCAGACCTTCGGCAAGGGCTCGGTGCAGACCGTGCTGCCGCTGTCGAACAATGCAGCCATCAAGCTGACCACGGCGCGCTACTACACGCCCTCCGGACGCTCGATCCAGGCCAAGGGCATCACGCCGGACATCGTCGTCGAGGAAAGCGCCAATGGCGAATCGCGCGAACGCGTGCGCGAGGCCGACCTCGACCGCCATCTCGGCAACGACAAGGAAAAAGCTGCAGAGCCTGCGCCGAAGCCGGCGGCAGCGCCCAAGAACGGCAAGAAGGGCAAGGCCGACGAGAGCGAGGAAGCGGCCCATGCCCCGCTGGAACTGGCTTCGGCCAAGGACTACCAGCTGGGCCAGGCGCTCAACCTGCTCAAGGCCTGGCAGATCATCAAGCGGTGACGGTGCGGCGACGGCCATGAGCAAGATGAATCCGGAGCGGGCACGCGAACTGCGCGACGAAAAGCGCGACGGCAGGCATCGCGTGCGTCCGGCGCCCTTCGTACCCCAGCCGGGCACGCGCAAGCATCGCGAACTACGCTTCGACCACGGCCATCCCGAACACGTCGACGAAGCACGCAAGCTGCTTTCCGGTCTCGAGGGCATGGACGTCGATGACGGCCTGGCGCCGTACAGCCTTTCGATCTGGTACGAGATCGGCGATTACTCGATGGAGGGCCTCGAGGCGGCACTTGTCCGGCAGGGCTTCCACCTCGACAACAGCCTCTACAGCCGCCTGATGCGTACCGTCGTCTACTTCTGCGAAGAGACGCAGATGCGCAACCTGCGCGTGCCGGAGCGCCTTATCAAGAAGTCGCACGAGGTCTATTCCAAGGCCTGGGAGCACCACCCCCACGGCGACCACGACGACACGCCGCCGGAGTTGCGCCAGGAAAGGTAGGAGCCTGGGGCTCCCAGCCATGACCGACGACCAGCTGCTGCGCTACAGCCGCCACATCCTGCTGCCGCAGATCGGGGTCGAGGGACAGGAGGCCATCGTACGCAGCCGCGCACTGGTGGTCGGCGCCGGCGGCCTCGGCTCACCGGCGGCCTGCTACCTCGCTTCTGCAGGCATCGGCACGCTGGCGCTGGCCGACGGCGACAGCGTCGATCTCACCAATCTGCAGCGCCAGATCCTGCACCGGACCGACTCGATTGGCATGGCCAAGGTCGATTCGGGACGGCGCAGCCTCAACGAACTGAATCCCGAGTGTCGCGTCGTCACCCTGGGCGAACGGCTGGCCGGTGCGCGACTGGAGGAGGAAGTGGCGCTGGCCGACGTCGTACTCGATTGCTGCGACAACTTCGCCACCCGTCACGCCGTGAATCGTGCCTGCGTCACGCAGCGCAAGCCGCTGGTGTCGGGCGCCGCGATACGCTTCGACGGCCAGGTGGCGGTATTCGACCCGCGCCAGGCCGGCGCGCCTTGCTACCACTGCCTGTTTCCGGAAAGCGAGGATGTCGAAGAAGTGCGCTGCGCAGTGATGGGTGTCTTCGCCCCGCTCACGGGCATCATCGGCGCCGTCCAGGCCGCCGAAGCGCTCAAGCTGCTGATCGGCTGCGGCACCAGCCTCGCCGGCCGCCTGCTGCTGCTCGACGGCCTCGGCATGGAGTGGCGCGAGATCCGCATCCCGCGCGACCCGGCCTGCCCGGTCTGCGGCGCCAACGCCTGATCAGATCACGCGCCGGTGGCGCAGGCGTCCCGGTGCATGGCTGAGCAGCACCGAAAAGCACAGGACGAACCAGAACAGCCCCACCCGACCCGGCTCCCAGGCCACCATCAGCGCCACCAGGCCCAGCTTGCCCAGAGTGCCGACGCCCTTGGCCTGGCGGAAGTACATCGGGTTCGCCCACGCGTCGAGGGCGACGATGCCGACCCCCGAGACGAACATCAGCGCGCCCCAGCGCGCCGCATCGCCGCCTGCGGCCAGGATCGCGGCCGACAGGCCCGCCAGCCCGCCGACATGGATCATGCGCAGGATGTTGATGAGCAGGCTGCGCCCGCGAAAATCGCGGCGCCCCTCTTCCTCGTCGTCGGCACGCCTAGCCAAGGCGGGCCCGGATGCGCAGGTCGGCGCCGATCGCACGGCGCTCGAGGATATCAAGCCGGCGCGCGCCGGCCAGATCGGCGAGCTCATCCAGGCCGAACATGCCGCGTGCCGCATCGCCGATCAGCAGTGGCGCCTGGTAGATGAGCAGTTCGTCGACGCAGCCTTCGCGCAGCAGCGAGCCGTTGAGCCGCGTGCCGGCCTCGGCGAGCACCTCGTTGATGCCGCGCCGGCCAAGCTCCTTCAACAACTCCGCCAGATCGACCTTGCCGTGGGGATTGGGCAGGCAAATCACCTCGGCGCCGCGCGCCGCCAGTGCCGCCGAGCGCGTCGCATCGTCACGGGCCGCGAAGATCAGCACGCCTCCGCCTTCGAGGATCGCCGCATCCGGTGACGTCTCCAACCGGCTGTCGACGACGACACGCAGCGGCTGCCGCGTGGTCGGAATATCGCGCACCGTCAGGCGCGGGTTGTCGTCCTTCACCGTGCCGATGCCCGTAAGCACGGCACAGGAGCGGGCCCGCCAGCGATGCGCATCTCGCCTCGCCTCGCCGCAAGTGATCCATTGCGAACGGCCGTTGTTGAGCGCCGTCTTGCCGTCGAGGCTTGCCGCCACCTTGAGCCGCACCCACGGCCGGCCCCGCGTCATGCGCGAAACGAAGCCGACATTGAGGTCCCGTGCTTCGGCTTCCATCAAGCCGCATTCCGTCGCGATTCCCGCCGCCTGCAGTCGTGCAAGTCCCTGCCCCGCTACCTGCGGATTGGGATCCTGCATCGCCGCCACCACGCGGGCCACGCCGGCCGCAACCAGCGCGTCGGCACAGGGGGGGGTGCGGCCGAAGTGGCTGCAGGGTTCGAGACTGACGTAGGCCGTCGCGCCTTGCGCATTGCCGCCGGCGCCAGCAAGGGCCTGCAGGGCGGCGGCCTCGGCATGCGCGCCGCCGGCGCGTTCATGCCAGCCCTGGGCTAGCACGTGGCCGTCGCGGACAAGAACGCAGCCGACCCGCGGGTTCGGCGTGGTGGTGTTCAGCCCGCGTCGCGCGAGCTGCAATGCGCGCGCCATGCTGGCGTGGTCGACGGTGCTGAACGACACGGGGCGATCGCCCTTCAGGAGCGCGCCCGCGGATGCCGCGGCTTCTTGATTTCCCGGATCGCGTCGGAAAACTCGTCGACGTCCTCGAAATTGCGGTACACCGAGGCGAAGCGGATGTAGGCCACCTTGTCGAGCTTCTTCAGTTCGCGCATCACCAACTCGCCGATGCGGTCCGAGGCCACCTCGCGCAATGCGAGCTGTACCAGCTTTTCCTCGATGCGGTCGAGGGCGGCCTCGATGCTCTCCGTGGTCACCGGGCGTTTGCGCATCGCCAGCATCATGCTGGCCTTGAGCTTGTCGCGATCGTAGTCGGTACGGCTGCCGTTCTTCTTCACCACCTGCGGCAGCTGCAGCTCTACGCGCTCGTAGGTGGTGAAGCGCTTGTCACAGGACAGGCAGCGCCGACGCCGACGGACGGTGTCGCCATCCTCGTTTTCACGCGTATCGACGACTTGCGTGTTCGGTTCGGCGCAGTAGGGGCACTTCACGACGGGCTCCGTCGCCGGCTATCAGCCGTAGACAGGGAATTTCCTGCACAGCGCCGCCACCTCGCCGCGCACCCGGGTCAGCACCGCCTCGTCCGCAGGTGCGTCGAGCACGTCGGCGATCAGCTCGGCGACCTGCTCGGCCTCGATCTCGGTGAAGCCGCGCGTGGTCATCGCCGGCGTGCCGATGCGGATGCCGCTGGTGACGAAGGGCTTCTGCGGATCGTTGGGGATCGCATTCTTGTTGACCGTGATGTGGGCACGGCCCAGCGCCGCCTCGGCATCCTTGCCGGTGATGTTCTTGGCCTGCAGGTCGACGAGGAACACGTGCGACTCGGTACGGCCGGAAACGATGCGCAGGCCGCGGCTCTTGAGTACCTTCACCATCACCTGGGCATTGTCGATCACCTGCTCCTGGTAATCGCGAAACGCAGGGGTCATCGCCTCGTGCAGCGCGGCGGCCTTGGCGGCGATGACGTGCATCAGCGGGCCGCCCTGCAGGCCGGGGAAGATCGCCGAGTTGATGGCTTTCTCGTGCTCCGCCTTCATCAGGATCAAGCCGCCGCGCGGGCCGCGCAGCGTCTTGTGCGTGGTGGTGGTGACGACGTCGGCGTGCGGCACCGGGTTCGGATAGAAGCCGGCGGCGACGAGGCCGGCGTAGTGGGCCATGTCCACCATGAAGACGGCACCGACGGACTTTGCCACCTTGGCGAAGCGCTCGAAATCGATGCGCAGCGCGTAGGCCGAGGCGCCGGCGATGATCAGCTTCGGCTTGTGCTCATGGGCCAGCCGCTCCATCGCCGCGTAGTCGATTTCCTCATTGGCATCGAGGCCGTAGGGGATGACGTTGAACCACTTGCCGGAGACGTTCACCGGCGAGCCATGGGTCAGGTGGCCACCCATCGCGAGGTTCATGCCCAGTATCGTGTCGCCGGGCTTGAGGAAGGCCATGAAGACGGCCTGGTTGGCCTGCGATCCGGAGTTGGGCTGGACATTCGCGGCATCGGCGCCGAACAGTTTCTTGGCACGGTCGATGGCGAGTTGCTCGGCGACGTCGACGTGCTCGCAGCCGCCGTAGTAGCGTTTGCCGGGATAGCCCTCGGCGTATTTGTTGGTGAGCTGCGAACCTTGCGCCTCCA
>ERZ724521.557-NODE-557-length-16837-cov-4.913955_pt1 | contig 16837 bp, 21 predicted proteins | sample MGYA00376054_ERZ724521 | MGnify/ENA primary metagenome ERZ724521 (study PRJEB28724, sample SAMN07190883) | activated sludge metagenome | isolation source: activated sludge of sewage treatment plant in Hong Hong | place: Hong Kong | collected 2016-03-17 ... | reverse complement strand
CAATGCGAATAATTTTCTGAATATAGGTATATATTTATTGACAAACAATAAATATTTATTATATTTGCCGTATCAGAGTTAACCGATTCACGGCATGACAAAGACAAACAACTTCGTATTCAAGGCATTGTACATCATCTCCTGGCTCATCTTCGTCGGACTGAGCATTGAGGCCGGTGGACTGCTTGTCAATTTTTTCTTCCATCTCTACAGGCCCGACTTTGTCCCTAACCTGTACCAGAAACTGGACCTGCGCGAGATGTTGACGCAAAGCAGGTCCTCCTTCTTCGGGATCTACTCGCTGATCCTGTCGGTCGCGCTGTTGAAGTCCGTCCTCTTCTATAGCGTCATCCGCCTGATGCATACCATGAACCTGTCGAAACCGTTCGACTTTTTTGTTTCCAGACAGATCCTACAGATCAGTTATTACACCTTGTCGATCGGCTTGTTGAGTTACATGACCCGTCACTTTGCGAAAAACCTTCAGCAACACGGCTTGTTCACTGACGGGCTTCATCAGTTCTGGGAAGACAGTCAGGCGTTTATCCTGATGGGTGCGGTCATCCACATCATCGCGGCCATTTTCAAACGCGGGGTGGAAATCCAGCATGAAAACGATCTAACCGTATAAGCCATGGCGATCGTCGTGAACCTGGATGTGATGATGGCGAAGCGAAAGATGTCGCTGAATGAACTGTCGGAAAAAGTCGACCTGACGCTCTCGAACCTTTCCATCCTCAAGACCGGAAAAGCCAAGGCCGTCCGCTTCAGCACCCTGGAAGCGATCTGCAAGGCGCTGAATTGTCAGCCGGGCGATCTGCTCGAATATGTCGCGGACCGGGAAGGGGAGATCGAGTAGAGTAGTCGTTGCATCGGTCTACTGATACCGCGGAGTACTGGTCAGGAGTTTGCCGCCGTGTTCAACCAGCTTCTTGCAAGTGCTGCTTTAACAATTGGTCCAATGGAAATCGCCGGTAATACCCGACCTTCGGTGACATGGCCACGCTCCATCCCCACATCAACTTCAATGGCAACGCGCGGGAAGCTTTTGAGTTCTATCGTTCGGTCTTCGGAGGTGAGTTCAGCCGGATCCTGTACCTAAGGGAACTAGCGGGTCCGGACGTTCCGATATCGGACGAAGACGCCGACAAGCTCCTCCACATCGCCTTGCCGGTCGGCACAGGTATGCTGATCGGAAACGACGTTCCCTCCTTCCTCGGACGCGTGAATGAGCAGGAAAATCGCTCCAAGATCTCGGTCCGCGCCGGGAGCCGGGACGAGGCGGACTGCTTGTATCACGGACTTTCTGAGGGAGGAACCGTAGAAGCACCGATCGGAGAAAGTCCCTGGGGAACCTATTTCGGTATGTTCCGGGATAAGTATGGCATTGAGTGGATCGTGGAGACGGATCGCTAGGCAAGGAATAGTTGACGCGTCACAGCCGGACTGATCAACATGAAAGCACAACAGGAAATAAACCGCCACATCGCTACCCATCCCGAACCGAAGCGGAGTGAACTGTCGACTCTGCATGAGTTGGTGTTATCGGTCGATCCAGGCTGCAAGTTGTGGTATTACGACGGAAAGGACGAGCAGGGTAAAGTCGTCGCCAATCCGACCATCGGGTACGGCACGCAGGTATTGCGTTATGCGAATGGCAAGACGCGGGAATGGTTCCGGATCGGGATCAGTGGCAACAAGACAGGGATTTCGGTTTACCTACTCGGTATTGCGGATAAAGGGCATCTCGCGAAGACTTACGGAAAGACGATCGGGAAGGCCAGCGTAACCGGGTATTGCATCAAGTTCAAATCGATCAGCGATATCAAATTGGACGTATTGGAAAAGGCGATTCGATTCGGTATGGAGTATGGTAACTAGGTTGAAAGATGTCAGCATGAAACGAACGAGCATCAGGCTGTTGCTGCTTCGGATTCCACTACGCTTATTGCTCTGGAGCCTCGTCATCATCCCGCTGATGGTCGAGGGCAGGATGCCCGTTGATTCGCTTTTGACGGAAAAGCAGGTGTACACAAGCCGGGAACCGATCGGGTTTACGGTCCGGTTGAGTAGCGAAGCTAAGCCTGGAACGGTTCGCGTCATACCGACCATGTCGTGTTCCTGCAGCGACCGTGATTTCTATTATGTCGTTTACCGCCTGGGCAAGGGCCGTGGATCTCGAAGCCGGACCGTATTTCTGAATCACTCGGAAGCCCCGACCGCCCCGCGTTGCCAGTGCAAGGTCCGGTACGCGAATTTCAAGGAAGGTGGAACCTGGTCCATTCCAGCGATCAACAAGCGCGGGCGATACCAGATCGAGGTAAGGAGCAGCAGTTCGATTCTTAACTCGAATGTTTTTGTTGTTCGGGAATAGCTTTTCGATTCGGAACACAGCCATGGAGATCATATCCCGCAGATTGGAAATCGTAACTGCAAGCGCGCGCCGCTTTTTCAATCCAGATCCTGCCCTTAACTTAGTAATTCGTTAGCGTACTTTATGCAACAAAACGAGAAACAGCGTCAGCGCATTGCCATGATGACTTTCGCGTCGGTCTATCCGTTGTATCTTCAGAAAGTAACCAGGAAAGGCAGGACGGAAGCGGAACTTCGGGAGGTCATCAACTGGTTGACCGGTTATGATGGAAAGCGGTTGGATGCGGCGATAAAGGACAAACTTACCTTTGAAGCGTTCTTCCAACAAGCAAAGCTGCATCCCCATGCCCATCTGATCACCGGCCTCATTTGCGGCTACCGGATCGAGGAGATCGAAGATCCCCTGACCCGGAAGGTCCGCTATCTCGACAAACTGGTCGATGAACTGGCGAAAGGCCGGGCGATGGAGAAGATCCTGCGGAAGGCTTGAACCTGTTCAGTTGTCGGGCACAGTTTCCATAGATGAGTATCTTTCGTTCCGGGACTTGGCATGAACGAGTCAAATAATCTGAATTTTCAAATCGCTAATGGTATGATGAAACACACAAGGTTCCTCTTATTTGCGATTGCCTTCTCACTCTTCGCCTGCAACTCTTCCACCATCAAGGAAAAGATCAACCAGGCCGGTGATGTGGCCGGGCAGACGGCAGGCGAGTTCATCGAAGGCGCTTCGAAGGGCGTTCAGAAGGCGTTCGACGTGAAAGTCGAATTGTCGGAAAGTCTGAAGAGCAAGGGCATTGAGCTGGGAAAGTCCACGGTTTCGAGCGACAGCCTCGGAACCGACAACCTCTTGTCGCAATACGTGATCTTCAACCAGGATTTTTCCGGAGCGCTGACCGCACGGGTATTCGACAGCAGCGACAAGGAGATGGGTCGCGCTGCCGTCGAGGTGGTGGCAAAGCAGAAGGAAGCACGATTTATTGATTTCCGTTTCGATCCGCGTACGAATATTGATAGTAAGTGTCGCCTTAATGTCGAATGAATTGGGGTGCCGTACTTGGAGTACGAATCGCTCGATTTTTTATACCAATCCGACAGTTCGGATCTGATGGATAGAATGGCTTGCCGCAACATCATGGAAGCAAATGCTTGAATGCTGATAGTTCATTATCTTGCAGGAGCAATGGACTTGATTTCGCAGAACATATCTCAAATTCGTGCTTTGTGTGACCAGTATCACGTCAGGTATCTGTTTGCATTTGGCTCATCAGTGAGAAACGACCTAAAAGCCGGAAGTGATGTAGATTTTCTTGTCGATTTTGAAAGTTCTGATCCAATCATTTACTCTGATAATTATTTTGCTTTAAAGTTCAATTTACAGCAACTTTTTGATAGGCCGATTGATTTGCTGGAGATGAAGGCACTAAGCAATCAGTTTATTAAGCAGCGCATTGATCAGACCAAAGTTCTGGTATATGGAAGAGGAAATTAACGCTTGGTTGGCTGATATTTTGAACGCCATCGGGGAGATCGAAGCGTTTCTTCCTGTAGAAAAGAACTTCTTAACCTTTCAAGAAGACCTGAGAACCAGGCGTGCTATCGAACGAAATATTGAGATTATGGGCGAATCGATGAGCCGGATCCTGAGAGTCCGTCCCGAGATTTCGATTTCCAGCGCACGAAAGATCGTTGATACACGAAATCGCATATCGCACGGCTATGATAGTGTATCGGCTGAAATTTTGTGGTCTATTGTCATTCGTGATTTACCTCTTCTCAAAAGAGAAGTACAATTGCTTTTGCCTCCTAGCTAGGTCGGGAAGATCGCGAACATCTGTTTGGTTCTTCCGGTTACCTTCAATGGGTTCGTACATAGGGATTGTCGATATCAGCTGAACCTTGAGCAGATTATCTTGATCATACATTCATCGTCATATGTACAAATCAGATGCTTTTTACTTCTGTTGACAATCGCACTTAGTATCTTGCTTTATAGTTAGTACACGTATGAAACAAATGCGCATCCTCCACCGCTATCTCGGTTATTTCCTGACCGGCATGATGGCGGTGTACGCGGTCACGGGCTTCATCATGACCTTTCGTGACACGGATTTTTTGAAGTTCGACAAGACCTGGGAACGCACCGTAGAACCGAACCTCCCGGGTAGCGCCCTGGGTGAAGCGATCGAGCAGCGTCGGCTCAAGGTGACCCGCGAAGATTCCACTACGATCTATTTCGATAACGGACAGTACGACAAGGCCAGCGGAAAGGCGACTTTTACCACGAAGGAATGGCCGGCTTACATCGAGAAACTGACCGACCTGCACACATCGCGTACTGCCGATCCCTTGTTTTTCATGAACGTCTTTTTTGCCTGCTCGCTGTTCTTCTTTGTCGTTTCATCTTTCTGGATGTTTCCACCTCATGCGAAGACGTTTAAGAAAGGGATGTGGTTCGTAGGAGCGGGGGTGATTTTGGTAGTGGTCATGCTTATTTCGCGATAGTAGATAGCCTAACCAATGGGATCGCAAGCAGCACAAAACCAACTCTGGAGTCGCGGCGCCGATGACTGGGCGGCTATTCAGGAAGGTACCGTGGAAGATTGTTATCGCTATGTGCTGGAGTATTTACCGGCACTGAAGGATAAACGCGTGCTCGACATCGGCTGCGGTTCGGGCCTGTTCTGCCATCTCGCTCAAACACATAGCGCGATCGTTACCGGAATGGACGCGAGCGACGGCCTGATAGCCGCGGCAAGAAAGAGAAACGCGCGCGTTGATTTCTCTGTCGGTGAAATGGAGCGACTGCCGTTTGATGACGAGGCGTTCGACCTGGTCTGTGGGTTCAATTCCTTTCAGTTCGCCGCCAACCCGCTGAACGCGTTTGCCGAAGCAAGGCGTGTCCTGAAGCCCGGAGGGACGTTGGTGGCGATGATCTGGGGGGAGCGGGAAGACTGCGAAGCCGCGACTTTTTTAAAAGCCCTGGGCGGACTGATGCCGTCCACAATGCCCCCGGGAGCGGGTCCTTTCGCCTTGACGTCGGATCGTAAACTGGAAAACCTGATCGGGCAAGCCGGTTTTACCATTCACCATCAGGTGGACCGGGAAAACGCATGGATCTATCCGGATCAGGACACGGCTCTTCGCGGACTCCTCTCGGCCGGGCCGGCGGCGGCGGCCATCGCGCATTCCGGTGAGGAACGGGTACGAACGGAACTTCGGCAATCGATGCAGCCTTTTGTGAAGCCGGATGGTCGGGTCATTTACCGGAACAAATTCCGGATCGTGATCGCGAAAAAGTAAGGTATCGGAAGCGGATGGTACTGCCAGGATCACGAACTTGCAACCGTTAGCTGCTACCGGCTCTATCAGGTTGGAAATGTTACGAAGCGTTCACCCTAAACTACCCATGCGGCAGGTTGCCGTCACCCGTAGCTTTTACACGGAGAAGCTCGGCTTTACAGTAACAGCCGATTACGGCAACTACCTGATCGTGGAGCGGGAGAAGGTGGAATTGCATTTTTTCGAATTCGTTTCCTTGGATCCCAAGGAGAATTACGGTCAGGTTTACATCCGGGTGTCCGATATCGATCAATTGCACCGTTCATTCCGGGAGGCGGGCGTGCCGCTGTTACCAAAGGAACAACCTGAAAGCAAACCCTGGGGGCAGCGCGAGTTCTCACTGCTGGACCCTGATCACAACCTCTTGACCTTTGGTCAGGAAGTGTGACCTTTGTTCCATTCAACATTGCCAATGGAAACTACCGGAGCATCCGTCGTCATCACGAATCACGTCCTTTCCGATCGCATTACGGAGTACGAAGCCTGGTTGAATGAGATCGGTCCGATCTGTCGCCGATCCGAAGGCCTCATCGACTGGCAAATCATCCGGCCGGTGAAGGATCTGACTTTTACTTATACGGTCATCATCCGGTATGACAGCGAAGCGAACCTGCGAAAGTGGATCGAGTCGGATGAACGGAAGCGCCTGATCGAAAAAGCAAGACCTTTCCTGCGAAAAGGCGATCACTATGTCATTCACAGCGGACTCGATTTTCTCTTTTCACCGGAGGACGATTCCACGACCTCGCCGGTTCGTTGGAAACAGGTGTTGATTACCTGGTCGGCGATCTTTCCGCTGGTGTTGCTGATCCCGCTGCTGATCCTGCCAGCATTGCGTGCATGCGGCATTCCTCCGTCTCATTATTTCGACAACCTGCTCGTATCCGGTGTGATCTGCTCGCTTATGGTCTATGTGGTGATGCCGCCTTATACACGGTTATTGCGGAAGTGGCTGTACCGATAATCGTTGGCGAAGATGTATTCAATCGTATGATGTCATGGCGAACTTCCGAAGTATTGAGTTTATACTTTACGTGAGTGATCAGGAAAGGAGCAAAACCTTCTATAAGACATTGCTTCAATCCGAACCTGTCCTGGACGTGATCGGCATGACCGAGTTCGCGCTGACGGATAGTTGTAAGCTTGGACTGATGCCGAACAAAGGAATTGCCAGGATTATTGGCGAAACCTTGCCGCATCCGGAGAGCGGAACGGGTATTCCCCGCTGTGAACTTTATCTGATCGTGGAAGATGCACGGGAGGCTTTTAAACACGCGATGCACTGCGGAGCACGATTAGTCAGTCCGGTTGCCGATCGCGATTGGGGCGATCGCGTGGGTTACGTCGCGGACCCGGACGGACACGTAGTCGCCCTGGCACAGTATATTAAGACTGGTGGTTGAAGGTATTCGGATTACGGAGTATGTACGTTCACTGCAGTGGCAGGATTTAAAACTTGCACAACGAATTACTATTTGCACTTGTACTCAGCTTACTGATCCGCAGCTAATAGGTTCCTTTCACTATCCAGGCAATGGCGGCAGATGATTCCATTAAAGAGATTTAAAGATGAGGTTTTTCTAGCTGCAGTGCTACAGTAACTGATCTGACACAAACGTTTTCGGAGCAGAAATGATGACGCGTGTCATGGTTAAAGTAGTAGATAGTCTCCTCCTTTGACGGTTATTGCTGTAGCTACTTCGGTTCCGGCTAATCCCCTTCCATGTATCCTTCCGGTCACACGTTTCACATTCCCGTAATGGGGCTTGGGTATACTATCGATACCCCAGCAAAAGTCGCACGATATGGAATTTCTTCCGTGATTTCCATCATTGAGGACAATCTTGTCGAAGAGATCCGGAAACGCTATTGCGAACAAATGGGGGAGAATTATTTCCCTATTTCCAAAAAGGAGCCTGATTATCGGGCAAGGAGGATTACCGAATACCTGAATTTGATGGGTCGTATCGTTGACCGGCAATTCGCCACTCTTCGAGCAGACACTTTTGAAAATGGCAGTGACCTGGTGAAATATTTTGAGATGTTACCGGATGGTGTTCCGGTTCGGATACGGTATGAGCAGATGCTACGGGAAAAGGATCCTGCCAACAGGATTAAGTTGCAGGAGGAATTGCGTGCTTTAATCCGTCCTGGGAATATTGATGTGAACATCATGACAAAGTGTGACCGTATTAATTATGATAGGAACGGAGAGCCCCTCCCGGCTGAATTTGCGGACGCAATGGCAGCCTTACGAGGTTTTGCAAACAGTGATCTGGAATCTGCTGTCATTTTTTCTGCAGGGATGAATCCTCGACTTTATTCCTATTGTGAATCATTTCCCGACTTCCTACCCGATGCATCGGGGTTGATACGAAAGAAAATAATATTAAAGGTCAGTGATTTTCGTTCAGCACTTATTCAGGGTAAATTTTTAGCGAAGCGAGGACTCTGGATATCGGAGTTTCGAGTGGAAAGCGGATTGAATTGCGGTGGTCATGCATTCCCAACTGACGGCTATCTGTTAGGGCCCATTCTCGAGGAATTCCGCTCCCGCCGTCACGAGCTGATCAAGGAACTGGAAACGCTTTATCTTTCCGCTTTGAAGGGTCGACAACTTCCCTTGCCTCTTGAAATACCATCGATCCGTATTACGGCACAAGGAGGGATCGGAACCTTTGCAGAGCAACAGTTCCTATTGGAGCATTATGATCTTTATGCTACAGGCTGGGGAAGCCCGTTTCTCTTGGTCCCGGAGGTGACAAACGTGGATCCCTATACCTTAGGTCAGCTCAGCACCGCCTCGCCGGAAGATTATTATTTAAGTAACGCTTCCCCCTTGGGAATAGCCTTCCATAATTTCCGAAAGAGCAGTGGAAATGCAGAACGGAATGAGCGAATTCGGAAGGGTCGACCCGGTAGTCCTTGTAAGAAGAAATTTCTTGCGTTTAATACTGAGTTTGAAGGCATACCCTTATGTACTTCATCCCGAGCCTACCAGGAGAAAAAGCTAGGGAAAATCCGAAAAGAGTTACCAGATGGTGAGCAACGGGTAAGAGCCGAGCAGATAGTTTTGGAAAAAGAGTGCCTGTGCGAAGGGCTGGCGGCGTCGGCAATGATTGCTGATCAATCGTCAAAACCGAGCAAGGACCCCGCAGTATCGGTTTGTCCGGGCCCGAACCTGGCTTATTTTACCGGGACTTTCACTTTACGAGAGATGACTGATCATATCTACGGACGAGGGAATATTCGGAATGGCTTGTATCGACCCTCGGTATTTATAAATGAGTTGAAATTGTACATGAATCATTTTCGCAAGGAAGTGAGGGAAGTACAAGCAATTTGGTCTGACCGTAAGCAGTCAGGTCTTTTGACATTTCGTGAGAACCTCGCTAACGGAATAGATTATTATCGCGAATTGCTTATAAAAGTCAAATTTGATTCGGAAGCTGCTATTGAAAATATGAAAATGGAGTTATCGCAAATACGGGAAGAATTATTTGCAATTTCTTTGCCTGTCGTTCAATAGATACCGGCTATGCAAACGGAGATTTGCACCTGATAGCAAGTACTACTTAGAAATCCCCTCCTGTTGTTTTATTGATGACAGTATAAACTTCAGTCAGGTTGCGGCCGGTTTCATCTTTGAATTGATCCAGATCTTCCGGCTTTAACTTATTATCCTTACTCGCCTTGTAAAGAATAGTACGGCGATCATCGCTCAGGTCACCGAACGGTCCTCCCCAAGCGGGTTTGTCGGGTCCCATATAGAGGCGGTAAGCCACGATTCCGCTGGGCCATACGATCAGGGTGTCGGTCCCGCCATCCGCTGGACGGGTAAAGCGTTGTACCGGATAACGCCTTTCCAGTTCATGTTGTCGTGCTTCTTCTTTCTGGTAAGATTTATAAGAAGCAACAGACGAAAGGGTCATGGCTCCGAACAATCCAAGTCCGATCACCGGTGTGGCAGCTCCCATCAGGACGGAGCGCTTGTACTGGCCGGCTGAGTAGGCGCGGATGGACAGGACAAACAGCGAAAGAAAAATCACGATGGGCCCCAGCATCAGGATCCGAAAGCTCCAGGCGTCCGGGTCCTTGTCGGAGCCCGGGGCGTCGAAGGACATCACGAATCCAAGCAAATAGGCGAATCCGAAACCGGCGATGACCAGTACGGTCAGGACCATGAGTACAAGTGCCAGGATTTTCATGCCGGGAAGAACTTTGAAACTCCCGAAATGTACCAACAAAATCCAGTTCCCGTAAGGAATCCGGTACAGCTCCTTTTATTATCTTGGATGCGGGCCATCCGATGGTTGCCCGTCCAATCACGATTTGAACGAATACACGTATGAAAGCACTTACGCCCCTCTCTCTCCTGTGCTTGCTGATGCTGCTTGCGCCTTTTGCAAACGCGCAGTTGCGCGGCCAAGACCGGATCGACTCCCTTACGCTGGCGTTGTCCAAGGCCCCGCAAGACACGAACAAAGTGACCATCCTGCTCTCCCTGAGCAGGGCTACGTTCTTTACCGACTCGGCATCTTCCATTGAGTACGGCCTGCAGGCGTTGAAGACCGCCGAAGCCCTCAAGAATGAAAAGGTCGTTTCGGAAGTCTGCTATTTCCTGGGCAACTGGTACACGCAGATGGGTGTGTATAAACTCGCGCTGGATTATCTTTTCCGGTCGCTGGAGTACCAGAAAAAAATCGACGACGCAGAAGGGATTGCTTCGATATTGAACAACATCGGAGGTATTTATGCAAGCATGTCGGATTTCCCCAAGGCACTGGAGTATGCATTCGATGCCTTACGGTATTTCGAAAAGAGCGGTAATAAGAACGGGCAGGCCAACTGCCTGATCAATATCGGCAATCACTACCTCGCGCAATCCGATTACAAGGAAGCACTGGAGTATTACCTCAAAGCGAAGAAAGTCTATGAGGACCTGAACGCAACCGCTGGCAAGGCACTGGCCGTCGGTAACATCGGGAGTGTATATGGATCTATGGGTGAACACCTCAAGGCCGAAGGGTATTTCCGCGAGTCGCTCGACTTGTACCGGAAGCTGGAGGATTTCGACGGAGTCGAACGCAACCTCAGTAACCTCGGGCAGATGGCCCTGCTCATGAAACGCTACGAAGTGGCGTTGGAACGATTCGACTCCGCCCTGGCCTTGTCGCGCGAACCTGAGCTCATGGCCAATGCCGGCTACGAACACGCCGGCCTTGCGGGAACCTACCTCGGACTCGCGGAGACCAAACCGGTGAATGGCATGCCGGGCCATTACGCCCGGTTGGCCCGCATGCATGCCGACAGCGCCGTGCTCCTGCTGGAATCCCTGGGCGACCTCAACGCACTGTCCAACGCGGTGGAGACACAAAGCAAAATCGAGGCGATGGCCGGCAACTTCAGCGCCGCGTATCGACAGCAGGTACGCTTCAAGATGCTCAACGATTCCATCTTCAACATGGAACGCGACCGCAAGTTCGCTCAGACGGCCCTTCAATACGAGTTTGAAAAGAAGGAAGCGGCCGCGAAAGCTGAGCAGGAGAAGAAGAACATCCGGCAACGGAACATCCGGAATTCCATAACGGCAGGCCTGGGCGGCGCGCTCATCTTCCTGGTCGTGGTCTACCGGCAGCGTAACCGGATCAGCAAGGAGAAAAAACGAAGCGACGAGTTGCTCCTCAACATTCTTCCTGAAGAAGTGGCCGAGGAACTGAAAGCGAAAGGCGAAGCGGATGCCGTGCAGATCGATCAGGCGACCGTGCTATTCACCGATTTCAAAGGCTTTACCGCGATGAGTGAATCGCTCAGCCCGAAGGAACTGGTACGTGATCTCAACGAGTGCTTCAGCGCGTTCGACCGGATCACCGAAAAGTACGGGATCGAGAAGATCAAGACCATCGGCGACTCCTACATGGCTGCCGGGGGATTGCCCACGCCCAATTCGACGCATGCCGCGGATGTAGTCAGGGCCGCGCTGGAGATGCGAGACTTCATCGCAGCGGGTAAATCAAAGAAACTGTCCGCCGGCCATCCGTATTTCGAAGTGCGCATCGGCGTGCATACCGGCCCGGTCGTGGCAGGGATTGTCGGCGTGAAAAAATTCCAATACGACATCTGGGGCGACACGGTCAACACCGCCAGTCGGATGGAGAGCAGCGGCGAAGCGGGAAAGGTCAATGTTTCCAGTACGACCTATGCATTAGTCAAGGACCGTTTCGCTTGCAGTCATCGTGGAAAGATCAGCGCGAAAGGCAAAGGCGAGGTCGACATGTACTTCGTGGAACCGATGTGATCCCAATGATGACGGACCGAATCAAACTTCGACTGATCAAGCTGGTCCATACCGCGATTTGGATTTTCTTCAACCTGGTCATCGGGTACATGCTGTATGCCGTGATTGTCGGCAAGATCGATCGACGGCTCTGGATCTGTTATGGCTTGATCGTTGGCGAAGGATTGACCTTGTTGTTGTTCAACATGTTTTGTCCGCTAACGGTTTGGGCGCGGCGGTATTCCGATTCGACCAAGGCGAACTTCGACATTTACCTGCCCGAATGGCTGGCGAAGTATAACAAGGAGATCTATACGACGATCGTGGTGGGCATCGCCATTGCTACGGTTGTCCGGGTGATGAACGGATGAAGCATCCGGTTCCTGTTGGCGCAGTCGGGTGTTTGGACTGTTAAGGCTAACGCATTAACGGATTCTTCCTGTTGTCGACTTATTCACTTTGCACATCTTTCTTATATTCGTTCAACGGTAGGGCTGTTGTGATTTGAGTGCCGACCATCTTTGGGAGTCGGATTGTGTGCCCGAATCAGTCAGGAATATGATGAACGAAGGTTGGTGGCAACGATTGCAACGTACCCGTTTGGTTCGTTACACCAACACGTACCTGAAGAACCGATACGACAAGGCGATTCAGACACGCTCGAGGTTGAAGTTGCAGTTCCTGCAGTTCTTCCCATTCATCGTAGCCGCCACGATCACCGGTGTATTCGCGTATGCTTACAGCCGGGTCTTTCATTACGCCGAGGTGTTTTCGCACACACTACTGGCCTACAACCGGTACGCGATCTTCGTTGTCACGCCGGTTTGTTTCCTGGCGTCCTGGTGGCTGGTGTGGCGCTATGCGCCATTTGCCCGCGGAAGCGGAATTCCGCAAGTGATGGCCTCGATCGAATTGAGTCAGCGCGGCAGGAACCCGTTCGTAGATCAATTGCTGAGTTGGAAGATCATCCTCGTGAAAGTGATCTCCAGTACCATCAAAGTCATCGGCGGTGGAATACTCGGTCGAGAGGGTCCGACCATACAGGTCGCAGCGGCGATCTTCAAGCTGGTGCACGACCGGCTTCCGAAATGGTGGACATCCGTTACCGCGAGCAACGTGATCCTGGCGGGCGGGGCAGCCGGCTTGGCTGCGGCATTCAATACGCCGCTCGGTGGAATCGTCTTTGCGATCGAGGAATTGTCGAAACACCATATCCGTTTCTATAAGTCGGCCTTGTTCATCGCGGTGATCATCTCGGGTCTTGCAGCGCAGGGATTGGGAGGAGGCTACCTGTATCTCGGGCAGGCCGCCACCAATTACGACGGTTGGTGGATCTATCCAGGAATCATACTCGTGGCGATCGTGACCGGCTACTTCGGAAGCGTCATGTGTTCGGTGATCCTGCGTATCATGAAAGTGATGCGGAGACGGCGAGGGAGTACTACGGAATTGTTGATGGTGTTGGGCGGCGCGTTCTTCGTTGCCTTTTTCATTTTCCTGATTGGAACGGATGCGATGGGATCCGGGAAGCACCTGCTCGACCGTTACCTGTTTACCGACGACAAACAGGTCGAATGGTACATGCCGTTCGTCCGCATGAATGGTTTGATCGCGACCTTCTCTTCGGGTGGAGCAGGAGGGATATTCGCGGCCTCCTTGAGTACGGGTGCAACCTTCGGCGCATTCGTGGCGCATGCGCTGCACCTGGTCGGCGACAATGCCAACGTGCTTATCCTCGTCGGTATGGCCGGCTTCCTGACGGCCGTTACCCGCACGCCTTTTACCAGTTCGATCATCATCTTCGAGATGACCGACCGGCACAGTATCATCTTTTTCCTGCTCCTGGGAACCTTGATCGCCAACGTGGTCGCTACGATCAATTCACGGCGTTCTTTCTATGATCAGATGAAGGAAAATTACCTGAAGCAGGTGGACCGGACTGCACAGGAGTAGGGCGGGTGTGATCGGTTTTTCTTTTATTCCCGGATAAAGCGCGATTGTCCGCTCTTCGTTTTCAGGATGTACCATCCCGGGCTAAGCCGGTTGGTTGGTACTTCGTTTCCGTTGCCGGAAAGTAAACAACGACCGCTTGCGTCCAGCACTTCGTATTCTTCCGAAGGCGCCTGTTGCAGGATCAATCGATCGGTGCAGGGGTTGGGAAAGGGATATAGATGGTGCACCACCGGTCCTGCAATACTCACGGGGCTGTTGTACTCGAAAGCGCCCGCGTCCGGAATACCGTCCGATGGACGAATCGAATGATCGCATTGATCCACATACTCCAGAGTCGCATCCAATGAGTGACCGAGTACGACTTTATTCAACGGACTGCTATGATCCCGTGCAGATGAGCCGGCTTGCAGGTGATAATCGTACACGGCGGGATCGACGAAGCCCGGATCAGTAACCAGGTCAGCGAGCATGTTACCGGTCGAATCAAGAACATCCGGCGTACCAAGCAGGTAGCCACCGGTATGCGCACCGGCCAGGATGTTGTTGCAGAGGTAAAGGGAATCGGTGCCGTTCGCCAGTTGAATGAAACTGCCGGTCGGTTTCTTGTTGACAAACGTATTGTGTGCTACATATAATGCGTGAGGTGCCGGATTGGTTAGGCCTTCCAGGCCATAGCCGAGCAGGTTGCTGTTGGCGGAGTTGGGACCCTGCTCCACAATGTTACCGACGATCACACTTGTTCCACCGTTCGGCAGGTCGATGGTGCGACTGTCGACGCTGGTCTCGTTGGCGATGCGGTTGTATTCGATGAAATTATAATTCGCGCGGCTTTTCAATTCGTGTCCTTCGGCAATTGCGTCGTGGCTGTAGTTGTACCGGAACACCAGCGTGTCGATGTGATTGATGTACACATTGTGCTGATAGCCCGGATTGAGCGCGCTTCCGCCGTTCAGGAATTCCGTGTATTCTATGATGGTGGTACAGTTGGAAATGTTGCCGGCCAGGATACCCATTTCATTCCCATCAAAGCGGCAGTTGATCACCTGCAAGTCGGGACCTTGTTGCCGGATACCGGCACCGTTATGGTCGGGTACCTGTGCGAGGGCGAATTCGATGTTTTCAATGGTGATGCCTGCGCCGCTCGTCACAAAAATGCCCTTCCCGTTTGAAACGTCGCTCGCGATGATGCTTCCCGCTTCAAGCCGCGGTCGTCCGCCAACACCTACGATATACAGGTTGTTGGCGGTCCATTCCACCTGCGGATCATTGACGTAGACCGCGAAATCGATCGCCACCGTATCGCCGTCCTGCACCAAGGGCGCGACCTGGCTGCAGTACAGGTAGGAGCGAGTCGGACCGACTTGCCAGGTAGTTGCCGTGATTTGATTCGCCATCAAGATGAAAGCGACGAGGAGGCGGTAATCCATGATCGTTTGATTCGGGTACTCAAGATACATGATGATCCGGGTGTTGAAATGACGGGATTAATTGGCTGTGTAAGGAAAGCTATGTATTTTCAATGCCAAAGCTTGCTTGCATCTTCAATTTTCAGTTCTATGGGTGCTAATTTGGATGCGTTCCGAAGAAATTATTTGAATGCGGATTCCTGGGAACTGCGCAAAGACGGACCACCGCTTCAGCTTCTGGATAGTCTGTCGGACGACGAACGCGCGATCGCGGAGGATGAACTCATCCGGCGAATCCATTCGGGTGATGACTGGCCAATACGAGGACTGGGTCATCTCCAGTCGGTCAAGGCCCTGCCGGAACTGAAAGGAATCTTGAACGATAGCAAGCCGGCGCTGCAAGCCATCATCGCGCATGCGATCTGGAAGATCAGCGAAGACCCCGGAATCATTCCGGTAATCCTTAGGGCAAGTCAACAGATCACCAACTGGCAGGAACTCATCGACTTGATCTACCTCTTACCGGATTTTCATGATCCGCGAACCGATGCGCTTCTGGCAGCGTATCGTGATCATCCGGAATACCTGGTCGCCTACAATGCGACACGCGCCTCGGGTTTGTCAACCGACGAGGTGGTGAGGCGGTTTCAACGGAGCAAAAGTGGTTGATTCGAAGGGTGCAATGCAGGAAAATCAGAAGCAGCCGCATGAACGATGCACATTTCGATCAGGATATTTTTCATCTGCGTATCATGCTGGGATAGGGCGGAGTGATTATATTGGGTACTCCTCTTATATGCAGTTCGAGCTTATTCCCATACCTGAAGATACATCGGTGTTCCGGCTGAAATTCACCTCCGAACATTGCCGGAATCTGTTCGATATGTGGGATACTTATTATAAAGCGATCGGTTATCATGCACCCTGGGTCGGTTACCTGGCACTGAAGGATGGGGTGCCGGTCGGATCCGGTGCATTCACCGGGCGGCCTGTCGATGGCGAAGTGGAAGTTTCCTATTGGGCGTTTCAGGAATTCGAAGGGCAGGGGTTGGGAACCGATATCTGTAAGGAGCTGGTCCGCCTGGCGCTCTTGCACGATCCGAAGTTGAAAGTATTCGCGAAGACGATGCCACAGGAAAACGCTTCTACCAATATCCTGCGTAAGAACGGATTCGAATACGCGGGTGAAGTAGAAGATCACGAGATCGGAAAAGCCTGGAAGTGGGTGTATCGCCCCTGAGCGATCCGCCCCGTTTACCATAAAAAAACGACCCGTTCTTTCGACCTTTCACTATGACCGATCAAGTAGAATTACCCGCCCCCTCGCCGGGCAACCGGATCAGCTCGCTGGACCTTTTAAAGGGGCTGGTGATGGTGATCATGGCCCTCGACCATACGCGCGATTACTTCTACAGCAGTTTCAGTATGCTGAACGTGACCGACCCGGAGCATACGACGCCGGCGCTGTTCTTCACGCGGTGGATCA
>ERZ724521.552-NODE-552-length-16961-cov-4.031232_pt1 | contig 16961 bp, 18 predicted proteins | sample MGYA00376054_ERZ724521 | MGnify/ENA primary metagenome ERZ724521 (study PRJEB28724, sample SAMN07190883) | activated sludge metagenome | isolation source: activated sludge of sewage treatment plant in Hong Hong | place: Hong Kong | collected 2016-03-17 ... | reverse complement strand
GGGGCCGCTGCGCTTTTCGGGCTACCCGGCCTGGCTGTTCTGGCTGTTCGCCCACGTGTACTTCCTGATCGGTTTTCGCAACCGGCTGGTGGTGCTGCTCGACTGGGCTTGGGCCTACTGGAGCTTCGCGCGCTATGCGCGGGTGGTGACGGGCATCAAGCCCGGCGACCCGCCACCGCGCTGATCACGCAGGGCCCTCACGCCACCGGCTGGCGGAACTTCGCCCACGCCGCCGCAGTGGGCGTCGTGCCCGCACCGGGCTCCTGCGGCAGGCGGAAGTGCCCGTCCACCACCTCGGCCGGGTCGGTGAAGCAGTCCTTGATCCAGGGGATGTATTCCAGCACCTGCACCGCCGGGTGGGCGTAGCTCAGGTGCACATGCACCTGGCTCATGTCGCCGGCATGGGGCGCCACCGGCAGGCGGTAGCTGTGCGCCGTTTCACAAACGCGCAGCACCTCGGTCAACCCGGCCATGCGCGTCACGTCGGGCTGTACCCAGTGGATGGCGTTCTGGTGGAAGAACTCGGCAAACGCATCCTGGGTGTAGAGCTGCTCGCCAAGCGCCACCGGGATGCGCGTGGCGCGCGCCAGCTCGGCATGGCCTTTCACGTCGTCGTACCACAGGGGCTCTTCAAACCAGTAGACGTCAAACGGCTCGGCGCCACGGCAAAAGCGCAGGCAGGTGGGCAGGTCCCACTTGCCATTGCCATCGATGGCCAGCGTCACGTCCGGCCCGATGGCGCGGCGCACCGCTTCCAGCCGGCGCAGGTCCCGCTCCACCGTGCTGCCCACCTTGATCTTGATACCGGTGAAGCCCTGCGCCACCGCACGCTGCGCGCCCGCCACCAGCGCGTCGTCGGCAATGCTGAGCCAGCCGATGTCGGTGTTGTAGGCCCGCACCCGTTCGCGCACCTGGCCGCCCAGCAGCTTCCACAGCGGCAGGCCAGCGGCCTTGGCCTTCAGGTCCCACAACGCCACATCAATCGCCGCATGTGCCAGCGTGGTGATGCCGGCCCGCCCGATCCATTGCAGCGCCGGATGGCGTGCGAGCTTGAGCCACAGGCGGTTGACATCGTTCGCGTCCTCCCCCACCAGCAGCGGCGCATGGCAGGTCTCGATGCAGCGCGTGATGAGCTGGTCGCCGGGCAGATGCGAATGGGTGCCGGTAAAGCCGTAGCCCTGCAGGCCGCTGGCCGTGGTGATCCGCACGCCCACCACGCCCCAGTGCGTGACGGTGTGGGTGCTGTCGGCGATCTGGCTGCCCGTCACCGGCACATGCAGGATGAAGGGCTCGACGGATGTGATGTTCACTGCGGTCTCCTCGTTGTGCGGTCATTGTGCCGCCAGCACCGCCCAGCACGCTAAAGTTCACGCATGAAACCACGTATCCAACACCCCGTGCGGACCTTCGTCACCGGTGCACTGGCGCTGCTGCCGCTGGTGGCCACGCTGCTGCTGCTGGCCTGGACGCTGCGCTTCCTCAGCGCCTGGCTGGGGCCGGAGAGCGCCTTTGGCCGCCTGCTCACGGCCGTGGGCCTGAGCGTCACCACATCGGAAGCCATTGGCTATGTGCTGGGGGTGTTGCTGCTGCTGGCCAGCGTCTATGTGTTCGGCCTGCTGGTGGAAGCCGGCCTGCAGCGCGGCACCGCGCGCCTGCTGGACCGGCTGGTGCAGCGCATCCCGGTGGTCCGCACCATCTACGACGTGGTGCAGAAGCTGGTGGCCCTGTTCGCCCACAAGGAAGGCGACGAGCTGAAGTCCATGAGCCCGGTGTGGCTCTACTTCGGCGGCAAAGGGCAGGACGGCGGCACGGTGGTGCTGGGCCTGCTGTCCACGCCGCAACCGGTGCTGCTGGGCGGCAAGCCCTACATGGGGGTCCTGGTGCCCACGGCGCCAGTGCCGGTGGGTGGTGGCCTGCTGTACGTGCCGCCGGAGTGGATCGAGCCCGCCGAGGTCGGCATGGAAGGCCTCACCAGCATTTATGTGTCGATGGGCGTGACGTCGGCGCAGTACCTCAAGGCGCCCAACCAGCCCTAGACCGCCCCGCGCCCCTGCTGACTGGCGAAGTACACCACCTTGCGGGCCCGCTGCACATCGCCCAGCGGCCGGTGCGCCGCCAGCGCCTGCCAGGGGTCGATGACGGTGGCCTCGATGTCCTGCGCGAGCTTCTGGCCTTCGGCGCTGGTGGTGTCTTGTTTGGGCAGCATCAGCCGCGCCACGGTCACATACGGTGTGGGCCAGTTGACGGCGGCGTCTTCGATCGGGGTGGTGGCTTCGTCCACCCAGGGCTGCAACTGCAGGTCCCAATGCAGGGCCTGGCGGGCCAGGCGCTGGCTGAAGTCGGCACCCCAGTCCTGCCGGGCGTCGGGCGATGGCTTGCCATTGCTCTCGGCCGGCACCAGGCGCACCCGTACGGCGTATGGGCCGTTGGCCATGGGCAGGGTGCTGAACAGCGTTTCCGTGGCAAAGCCGCTGAAGGGCCGCCCCGCCACCTTGAGCATCTTGCCCAGCTGCACTGGCGCACCGAACAGGCCGTAGCGCTTGAACAGGAACTTCAGCAGGTTGCCGTTGCCATGCGACGCGGCCACCGCAAAGTCGATGAATTCCGCGCTGCCGCTGAAGGCAAAGGCTTCCTGGTTGATGAGCGTGAAGTCCTGGCTGCGGGCCGGCCCGTTGCCCAGGGCCGAGTCTCCCTGCACCCCGAACACGCGGAATGCCAGACCCCGGATGTCGGGCATGCTGTCCTTGGCCTTGTCGAAGCCGCCGTTGGACAGGCGCAGCCAGACCTCGTAGTCATGCGGCATGGCAAACAGGCCCTGGCGCGCCCACTCCGGCAGGCCGTCCAGCACCTCGAGCGTGCCCTGGGCTGCGGTGAGCTGCTTGCGGTGCAAGGTGCGGCCCGGCCCATAGCGTCTGGCCTTGCGTTGCTGGATCTCCAGAAACTGGCGGGCGGCCGCTTCGTAGCGCTGCGTCTCGTCGGGTGCGATCTTTTCCAGCCAGCCAGTACCGGGAGTGACGTTCATTTTTCTGCTTCCTGCAATGTGCGCCACATCACCTTGCCGCTGCCGCTCTTGGGCAGCGCGTCCGCGAACTGCACGATGCGTGGAACCTTGTACACCGCCATATTCTCGCGGCACCAGGCGATGACGTCTTCCTCACTCACCTGGCCACGGTGGCTCTGGCGCAACACCACCACCGCCTTGACCGTTTCGCCGCGGTAGCTGTCCCGCGCCGAGATGATGCAGGCCTCCTGGATGGCAGGGTGGCGGAACATCAGGGCTTCGACCTCCGCCGGCCAGACCTTGAAGCCACTGGCATTGATCATCCGTTTGAGCCGGTCGGTGATGAAGAAATAGCCGTCTTCGTCCACCCGGCCGAGGTCGCCCGAACGGAAGAAGCGCTTGCCGTCCAGTTCGATGAAGGCCGCAGCCGTGGCGTCCGGCCGCTTCCAGTAGCCCTGGAAGATCATGGGGCCGTGCATGATGATTTCACCCTGCTCGCCCACCGGCATTTCCTGCAGGGTCTCCGGGTCCACCACCCGTGCGTCGCAGCTCATGAAGGGAATGCCCAGGCATTGCTGTTTGGGCGCATCGGGCGGGTTGCTGTGGCTGGGCGCGGCGGTTTCGGTCAGGCCATAGCCTTCCACATAGCGCAGCCCATAGTTGTCCAGCAGGCGCTGGGCCACCGCCTGCGGCATGGCCGCGCCGCCACCCCCGATGTAGACCAGGCTGGACAGGTCGTACTGGTCGAAGTGCGGGCTGCCCAGCAGGTCGATGACCATGGTGGGAATGTTGGTCCAGGTGGTCACCCGGTAGCGCGAAATCAGCTTGCCGGCAAGGTCGCGGTCCCAGCGCGGCATCATCACGAGGGTGCTGCCGGTATAGATGTTGGAATGCATCAGGCTGACCATGCCCGTGATGTGGAACATCGGCACCACCATCAGCGTCACGTTCTCGGCCGTCGCGTTGCCCCAGGCGCTGCTGGCCACGGCGTTGTGCATGATGCTGCCCTGCGTGTGCATGCAGCCCTTGGGCAGGCCGGTGGTACCACTGGTGTAGGGCAGGATGGCCAGGTCGGACGGGCCCACCGCGAGCGGTGGCGCTGCGTCCGTACAGCCCAGCGCGTCGGTCCACGCGTGCACCTGGCCGCCGGCCAGCGCCGGCAACGGGTGGCGTGTGAGCAGCCAGTCGCGCCAGGCGTCCGGCATGTCCTGGGCGTCGTCTGGCATGCAGTCGGTGAACTGCGTCACCACCAGATGGGCCAGCCGGTCGGCCGGGGCCAGTGCATCGCTGGCCTTCACGAGTTCGGGCGCGAGGTCGCCGGTAGTGATGGCCACCTTGACGTCGGGGTCGGTGATGTAGTGCTTGAGCTCCTCGGCCCGGTTCATCGGGTTCACCGGCACCACCACGGCATTGGCCCTCAGGATGGCAAAGTGCGCAATCACCAGCTGCGGGCAGTTCTGCATGCACAGCACCACCCGGTCGCCCTTTTGCACCCCCAGTGCGTGCAGGCGCGCGGCCAGCCGTTCCGACTGCTGCGCGAGTGCGGCGTAGCCGATCTCGCGGCCAAAAAATATCAGGGCAGGCTTGTCGGGGTAGCGCAGGGCGCTGACCGCCAGGTTGCTCCACAGCGGCATGGCCGGTGGCCGCATGCTGTGGGGCAGGCGCTTGGGCCAGAACTTGTTGTGCGGACGGCTGGGCGTGGAGGCCAAGGAAACTCCCGAGACAGGTTGGACAGTGAGCCTCGTATCATCGAACAACCCCTCGATGGACACGCACATGAAAACCCTCAAATTTCTGCTCTCGTTGTCACTTTGGTGTCTGGCCTCGCTGGCCCAGGCGCAGGCTTTTCCGTCCCGGCCGGTGAAGATCATCATCGGCTTTCCGGCCGGCGGGCCGCTGGACCAGCATGCCCGTTTGCTGAGTGACCGGCTGCAGGCGGTGCTGGGTCAGCCGGTGCTGATTGACTACAAGGCCGGTGCGGGCGGCACCGTCGGTGCCCAGGAAGTCATGAAGGCTCCGCCTGACGGCCATACCCTGATGCTGGCCAACACCGGCGTGATGGTGATCAACCCCGCGCTGTACAGCAAGCTGCCCTACAGCACCACGCGCGACTTCGTGCCGATCGCGCGCACCGCCATGCAGCCGCTGGCGCTGCTGGTCAACCCCAAGGTGCCCGCCAACAGCCTGAAGGAGTTCATGGACTACGCGCGCAGCCGGCCCGGCCAGATCAACTATGGCTCGGCCGGCAACGGAGGCATCAGCCATCTGGTGCCCGAGATGTTCAAGACCGCGACCGGCCTGTTCATGGTGCACATCCCCTACCGTGGCAGCGCACCGGCGTTCACCGACCTGATGGCCGGCCAGGTGCAGTTCATGGCCGAGTCGATCCCGCAGGCGGCGGCGTACCACAAGCAGGGCAAGGTCAAGGCGCTGGCGGTGACCAGCCGCGAACGCAACCCGGCGCTGCCCGACATCCCGACCGTTCAGGAAGCGGGCATCCGAAACTTTGAAGTGGTCGGCTTCTATGGCTTCCTGGCGCCCGCGGGCACGCCCCCCGATGTGGTGGCCAAGCTCAGTGACGCGTTCCGGCAGGTGATGGGCCAGCCCGATCTGCGCAGCCGCATGGTGGCGCAGGGCGCCGACCCGGCCTTTCTGGGCGGGGAGGACTTCGCGCGCTTCCTGAATGCCGAGATGCCCAAGTGGGCCGCGGCGGTCAAGGCGTCCGGCGCCAAGCTGGACTGAGCATGCCCAACGAACTCTGGCGCCTCAGCGCCGCGCAGCTGGTCGTCGGCTACCAGGCGGGTGACTTCAGCCCCGTGGAAGTGCTGGCGGCCTGCCAGGCGCGCATGGCCGCCACGCAGCCCGCCATCAACGCCTTTGTGCATGTCGACCACGCCGGCGCGCAAGCGGCGGCACAGGCCAGCGCGCAACGCTGGGCGCGCGGCGAGCCACTCGGCTCGCTGGACGGCGTACCGGTGAGCCTGAAGGACAACCTGCACGCGCAGGGCCTGCCCACCAGTTGGGGCAGCCTGCTGACCGGTGGCTTCGTGCCAGCGCAGGACGAACTGCCGGTGGCCCGGCTGCGGGCCGCAGGCGCTGTGATTCTGGGCAAGACCAACCTGCCTGAGTTTGCGATGCAGGGCTACACCGGCAACCGCCGCTGGGGCACCACCTTCAACCCCTGGAACACGGCGCTGACAGCCGGTGGCTCGTCTGGCGGCGCGGTGGCGGCTGTTGCGGCCGGTTGCGGGCCGCTGGCAATCGGCACCGACGGCGGCGGCTCTATCCGCCGGCCCGCGTCGCACACTGGGCTGGTCGGCTTCAAGCCGTCTGAAGGCTGCGTACCGCGTGCGGGTGGCCTGCCCGAGCTGTTTCTGGGCTACGAGGTGGTCGGCCCGATGGCCCGCACCGTGGCCGATGTGGCGGCCGCCCTGCAGGTGCTGGCGCCGGGCCTCGGCGCCCTGCCCACCGCACCGGCGCGTGCACGCATCCTGTTCACGCCGCGCTTTGGTGACGCGCCAGTCGACCCGGCGATCGCGCGGCTCACGCAGCAAGCTGCCGCGCAGTTCGCGGCGCTGGGCCATCATGTGGAGGAAGCCGACCGCTTTGACCTGCCCAATGCGGTCAACGCGGCCTGGCCCACGCTGTCGGCCACCGGCCTGGCCTGGATGATGGCACAGGCCTGGCGCGTGCCTGAATTCGGGCTGGCAGAGGGTCAGGCGCCCGACACCCGCCTGTGCACCCCGGCCATCCAGGCCACATTGAAAACCGGCCAGGAGGCCCCCGCCGCCGCGATGTTCGCCCTGATGGCTGCCGTGCACCACACACGCGAACAGCTGGCCGGGCTGTTCGCGCGGTACGACTACATCCTGACCCCCGCCGCCGCCGCCCTGCCCTGGCCGGGCGACGACATTTACCCGCCGCAGATTGACGGCCAGGACGCGGGCCCGCGTGGCCACGCCGTGTTCACGGGCCTGGCCAACGCGGCCGGGCTGCCGGCCATCGCCCTGCCCTGTGGCATGGCTGAGGGGCTGCCCGTGGGCCTCCAGTTGATTGGCAAGCCACAAGCCGACGCAGCCCTGCTGGCGCTCGCCGCGCAGTACGAAGCCGCGCACCCCTGGACAGCCCACTGGCCACCCCTTTGACGGATTAAGCCCACCGCCGGGGACAACGTGGCGCCCGGTTTTGGTGCGCAACGCCCGGCGCAGGGGCGGGCAATCCCCTCTGCTGGTGCATCAGTCTTGTATACCACTGGCACGCAATCTGCTATACCAGCGAGGTATGGCGACCGCATCCGACATCAGCGAACGCATCATGGAAGCCGTGATGGGGCAAAAGCTTGCGCCCGGCTCACGGCTGGGCGAGCAGCAGCTGGCCATGCTGTTCGACTGCAGCCGCACCATCGTGCGCGAGGCACTGACGCGCCTGGCGGCGCGCGGCATCGTCACCGTCAGTGCGCGGCGCGGCTGGTACGTGGTGGAGCCTTCGCAGGACGAGGCGCGCGAGGCCTTTGAAGCGCGGCACGTGATTGAAACCGGCCTGATCCGCAACAGTGCACAGGCCCTGGACAAGGCCGCACTCAAGCGGCTGCGCGCCCACGTGCTGCGCGAGAAGGCCGCCATTGCCGGCGCCGATGTGGGCCTGCGCAGCTTCCTGCTGGGCGACTTTCATGTGTGCCTGGCCGAATGCATGGGCAACAGCCTGCTGGCCGAGACGCTGCGCGACTTCACCGCCCGCACCACGCTGATCGCCATGCGCTACCAGTCCAGCACCGACGCGGCACAGTCGTGCGCCGAGCATGGGCAGATCGTCGAGGCCCTGGAGGCCGGCGACCTGCGCCTTGCCGAAGACCGGATGGCACGCCACCTCGTCACCTGGCAGAGCAAGCTGCGCATCCCCTCCGAGCACGACCCCCTGGCCGAACTGCGCGACGCGCTGGCGCCCATGGACGGCAAGGCACAGGAGTTGCGTACCCGGAGTTCATCCACCGGCCGCAAGCCGCGGCCTTCCCCCTCGACCTACCTAGGAGAAGTCTTGTGAAACACAGCAAACGCATTTTTTCATTGGGTCTGGCTGCAGCCGCCGTGCTGGGCAGCTTCGCCGCCCAGGCGCAAACCGCGCTGGACGACGTGCTCAAGGCCAAGGAAATCAAGATCGCCATCCCGACGGACTTTCCGCCCTACGGCTTTGTCGGCACCGACCTCAAGCCCCAGGGCCTGGACATCGACATGGCCAACTACATCGCCAGCAAGCTGGGCGTGAAGGTCGAGCTGGTGCCCGTGACCACGGCCAACCGCATCCCCTACCTGCAGACCAAGAAGGCCGACCTCGTCATCTCCACCCTCGGCAAGAACCCGGATCGCGAGAAGGTGATCGACTTCACCGCCGCCTACTCGCCGTTCTTCATCGCCGTATTCGGCCCCAAGACCATCACCGTCAAAACCCCGGCCGACCTGGCCGGCAAGTCAATCTCCGTCACGCGCGGCTCGGTGGACGACACCGAGCTGACCAAGGTGGCACCGCCCAGCACCGAGCTGCGCCGCTTTGAAGACAACAACGCCACGGTGTCGGCCTTCACCGCCGGCCAGACGCAGCTGGTGGCCACCAGCGCCCAGGTGGCCGGTGCGCTGATGGCGCGCAGCCCGCAACTGGGGGTGGAATACAAGTTTGTGCTGAAAGACTCGCCCAACTTCATCGGTGTGGGCAAGGGTGAGGACAAGCTCCGCGCCAAGGTCAACGAAATCATCGCCGAAGCGAAGAAGAACGGCGACCTCGACAAGATGGCCATGAAGTGGCTGGGCCGCCCCACGGGCGATCTGCCGAACTGATGGTTCCCCCCCGAAGCGCCTGCGGCGCCTCCCCCTCCAGGGGGCGCTGCAAGTGGCCCGGCGAAGCCGGTTCCACGGCGGCCCACTGAAACAACCCATTCCCTGCCATGTCCGTTACCTTAGATTTTCTGGCCGTGCTGCGTGAGTGGCCGATGCTGCTCAAGGGGGTGGTGTGGACACTGGGCCTGACCGCCATCTCGGCCGTGATCGGCGTGGTGGCGGGCGTGGCCTGCGCGTGGGCGCGGGTGCATGGGGCGTTGTGGCTCAAGTGGGTGGTCGGCGCGTATGTGGAACTGATCCGCAACACGCCGTTCATCGTCCAGCTGTTCTTTGTGTTCTTTGGCCTGCCCGCCCTGGGCTTCCGGCTGTCACCGGAAACCGCCTCCATCATTGCGATGGTGATCAACCTCGGCGCCTATGCAGCCGAGATCATCCGCGCCGGCATCGAAGCGACGCCCCGCGGCCAGATCGAGGCGGCCCTGAGCCTGGCGCTCACGCGGGCCCAGGTGTTCATGCGGGTGGTGCTGCCGCCCGCACTCAAGAAGGTGTGGCCGGCACTGGTCAGCCAGATCATCATCGTGATGCTGGGCTCGGCCGTGTGCGGCCAGATCTCCACCGAGGAGCTGAGCTACGCGGCCAACCTGATCCAGAGCCGCAACTTCCGCGCGTTCGAGGCCTTCCTGATCGTCACCGCCATCTACCTGGTGCTGTCGATGGCACTGCGCCGGCTGCTCAACTGGCTGGGCCCGCGCTTCCTGTTCGGCAAGTGATGGAGAACACGCATGGTTGAGTTTTCCATCTGGGACATCTTTCGCAACCTGCTGCTGGCGGCGCGCTGGACGGTGGTGCTGTCACTCATCGCCTTCATTGGCGGCGGGCTGGTGGGGCTGGCGCTGCTGGTCGTGCGGCTGGGCAAGTCAAAAGCCGCGCACCGCCTGGTGGACGGCTATGTGGCCGTGTTCCAGGGCACGCCGCTGCTGATGCAGCTGTTCCTGGCCTACTTCGGCATCGCGCTGTTTGGCATCAAGACCTCGGCCTGGGTGGCAGCGTCGCTGGCGCTTACGCTGTACACCAGCGCCTTCCTGGCCGAAATCTGGCGCGGCTGCGTGGCGGCCATCCCCAAGGGGCAATGGGAGGCGGCCCAGAGCCTGGCGCTGAACTTTGGCGAGCAGTTGCGCTACGTGGTGCTGCCGCAGGCGCTGCGCATCGCCATCCCGCCCACGGTGGGCTTTCTGGTGCAGGTGATCAAGGGCACGGCGCTGGCCTCGGTCATCGGCTTCATCGAACTCACCAAGGCCGGCACCATGATCACCAACGCCACGCTCAAGCCGTTTCTGGTCTACAGCTGCGTGGCCCTGCTGTACTTTGCGCTGTGCTACCCGATCAGCCTGTACGCCAAGACCCTGGAAAGGAAGATGCGATGAACGCCATCGTTGAAATCACCGCGCTGCGCAAGTCGTTTGGCGCCAACGAGGTGCTCAAGGGCATCGACCTGAAAGTGGCCAGGGGAGAGGTGATTGCCATCATCGGCAAGAGCGGTTCGGGCAAGAGCACGCTGCTGCGCTGCATCAACGGGCTGGAAGAGTTCCAGGACGGCGCGCTGTCGGTCGACGGCAAGAAGCTGATGTACGACAGCCCCACCGCCATGCGCGAGCTGCGCCAGCGCGTGGGCATGATTTTCCAGAGCTTCAACCTGTTTCCGCACCTGAGCGTGGGCAAGAACATCATGCTGGCGCCATCGCTGGTGAAAAAGGCCGATGCACAGGCAGCCGCCGCGCAGGCGCGCAAGCTGCTCGACCGCGTGGGCCTGGCCGAAAAGTTTGACGCCACGCCCGACCAGCTCTCGGGCGGCCAGCAGCAGCGCGTGGCCATCGCCCGCGCCCTGGCCATGGAGCCGGCCGTGCTGCTGTGCGACGAGATCACCAGCGCGCTCGACCCGGAGCTGGTGGGCGAGGTGCTGCGCGTGGTGGAAACCCTGGCCGAGGAAGGCATGACGCTGCTGATGGTCACGCATGAAATGAACTTCGCGCGCAAGGTCAGTGACCGCGTGATCTTCATGCACCAGGGCCGCGTGCATGAGATGGGGCCGCCCGAAGAACTCTTTGGCAACCCGCAGACGCCGGAACTGAAACAGTTTCTGTCGTCACTGCACTGAGGGCTGCGGCCGTCATCAAACCCCGGCAAAATGGCCGGATGACACCAACCACCCCTTCCCTGCCCCGCGCCGTTTGCTCTCTTTTTGATAGCGCCTCACGCAGCCTGCATGCGGGCTGCATGGCATTTCTGCTTGTTTCCGCCAGCGCGGGCGCGCTGGCGTTCGACGCCCAGGGCCACCGCGGCGCGCGCGGGCTGGCGCCCGAGAACACGCTGCCCGCGTTCGAGCGGGCGCTGGAAGTCGGTGTCACCACGCTGGAGCTGGACATCGGGGTCACGGCCGACGGGGTGGTCGTGGTGGCGCACGACCCTTACCTCAATCCGGCCATCACGCGCGATGCATCGGGCCAGTGGCTCAAGGACAAGGGCCCCACCCTGAGCTCGCTCACGTTCACGCAGCTGCAGGCCTACGACGTGGGCCGCATCAACCCCGAAACGCCTTACGGCAAAACCTTCAGCAGCCAGGTACCACGCGATGGCACCCGCGTACCGGCCCTGGCGGCGCTGTTCGCACTGGTGAAGGCGCGGGGCGCCGACGAGGTGCGCTTCAACATCGAGACCAAGATCAACCCGACCCAGCCCGACGAGACCGTCAACCCCGAGCAGATGGTCCGCGCCCTGCTGAACACCGTGCGCGAAGCCGGCCTGACGCGGCGCGTGACGATCCAGAGCTTTGACTGGCGCACGCTGCAGATCGTCCAGGGTGTCGAGCCGGCCATTCCCACCGTCTACCTGAGCATCCAGACGGCCAACACCGACAACATCCGCGACGGCGCCTGGACGGCAGGCTTCAAGCTGGCTGACCATGGCAGCCTGCCCAGGATGGTGAAGGCGGCGGGCGGCGCGGTCTGGTCGCCCAACGGCGGGGCGGTGACGGAAGCACTGGTGAAGGAAGCGCAGGCCATCGGCCTGAAGGTCATCCCCTGGACCATCAACAACCCCGCCGACATGGAGCGCCTGATCGGCTGGGGCGTGGACGGCATCATCACCGACTACCCCGACCGCCTGCGCACCGTGATGCAGCAACGCGGCCTGCCTTTGCCGCGTGCGCTGGGGAACTGAGCATGCAGACACCCTGCACCGAAATGCAATCCGTCCAGGCTGCGCTGGACGCCCTGCGTGCAGGCCGCCTGGGTGTGCAGGCCTTCAGCAGCCAGGTGCGCAGCCATGCCGGACTGCTGCAGGCCCTGCCTGAACGCTACCGCCAGGTTCTCGATGACCTGCTGAACCGGCTGGAGTCCAGCGCCCTGTTCAGCGAGGAAAGCTGCTCGTTCAGCCAGAGCGGCCTGCTGGACAACCTGCAGTTGTGGATAGACAAGGCCCGCGGCCAGCTGGAAAAAGCCTAGGGCTCATGCCTTCCTCACACATGCCGTTTGGCCGGCGCAGCCCGCCTGCGCGCGGGCTCGGCGGCATCGGCCTGCGCATGCAGGGCCTCGATGATGTGGCAGCGGTCGCCGTCGCCTTGGCAGCGCGCCCGCAGCGCCACCAGGTCCTTTTCCAGCGCACGTAGCTCGGCCAGCCGTTCACGCACATGACCGATGTGCGCCTGAAGCGCCGCGTCCGCAAGCGCGCAATCAGCCTTCCTGCGCAGGTCCAGCGCCAGCAACGTGCGCACTTCGTCCAGGCTCATGTCCATGGCGCGGCACAGCCGGATGAAGCGCAGCTGGTGCAGATCCCGGGCGCTGTAGATGCGGTAGTCGTTGTCAGCCCGCGGCTGCGCTGCCAGCAGACCTTCCTTTTCGTAATAGCGGATGTTGGCGGCGCTCACACCGCTGTGTTGCGCGGCTTCACCGATTCGGTAACCATCGGCAGCACGGGGGCTTTCTGCAGGCATGGCTTGACCTTGAAGTGGCTTGAGGGTTTCCAATCATGCCTTGAATTGAAAGGAACACATGTCTGCCCATTGCCATCAAGACCATTGCGACAACCCCGCCGGCGCCCGCGATCCGCGCTACCGCCGCATCCTGTGGGCGGCGCTGGTCATCAACGCCGCCATGTTCGCGGTGGAAATCGCTGCGGGCCTGCAGTCCGGCTCGGTCTCGCTGCTGGCCGACGCCATCGACTTCTTTGGCGACGCGGCGAACTACGGTGTCTCGCTTGCGGTGCTGTCGGCCAGCCTGGTCTGGCGGGCCCGCACGGCGCTTCTCAAGAGCCTGTGCATGCTGGGCTTCGGGCTGTTCGTGGCAGGCCGCGCGCTCTGGGCCTTCAAGACCGGGGCCGTGCCCGAAGCCCTGACCATGGGCGCCGTGGGCACGCTGGCGCTGGTGGCCAACGTGGCGGTGGCCCGCATGCTGTATGCCTGGCGCGAGGGCGACGCCAACATGCGCAGCGTCTGGCTGTGCTCGCGCAATGACGCGCTGGGCAACCTGGCCGTGATGGGCGCCGCCGCGGGCGTGTTCGGCACCGGCGCTGCCTGGCCCGACCTGCTGGTCGCTGCGGCCATGGCCGCACTGGCCATCTCGGGGGGCTGGGCCGTGCTGCGGCAGGCGCGGGCAGAATTGCGCACTGCGCAGGCCACCCATTGACATGACCTGGCGCAAGTGAATTGAACAGGCGGCTGGAACCATTCGCCGTCGCGCCGTATCATCCTGCCATGCGCCGCTGGATCCTCGTCCTCATGATCGCCCTGCTGCCCGTCCGCGGCTGGGTGGGGGATGCCATGGCCAGTGCGATGGTTTCTGACAGGCTGGTTGCTACAAATTCAATAGCAGCCCACGCAGATCCCATGCGGTCTGCAGCCGCTTCTGATGCACAAGATGTGGCGCCAGACCATGCGGACTGCCATGGCAAGGCTGCCATGGCCGCCTCGTCCGAAGCGCCGGCCCAGCCGACGGCGGCCACCACGCAAGACGGTGACGCCTGCGGGTCCTGCACCGCCTGCCAGGTCTGCCACACCGTCGCGCTGGCGGTGCCGGTGGTGACCGTCACACCTGTGCTGCCCCGCCACGCGACCCCGTCCGCCATGGGCCAGCGGTTTGCCAGCGCCGTGCCGGCGCGCGGCTTCAAGCCGCCCATTTCCTGATCTCCCTGCCCGTAGTCCGTCCGCCATCCGGCCCGGTGCCTGATGCGGTGTGCGAACCGTCTGGAGATCTCCGTGAAACTGAGTTTTTTTGCCGCCCTGGCGCTCATGGCGTCGCTGGCACAGGCCCAAAAGCTGCCGCCGGACCCCGCCGATCCGGCCGTTGAAGTGCCACAACCGGCCTACCGGTCGGTGTTTGCAGACACGCCCGCCGGCGTGGAAGCCGGCAGCGCCGACTGGCGACGGGCCAATGCAGAGGTCGGGCAGTTCCGCCGCGGCCACATCGACCTGCTGAAGTGGGAAGAAGAGCGTGCCGCGGCCGGTGCAAGACCCGCCAGCCCGGCGGCGCCCACCCGGAGCCACCGCCATTCGCACGGAGGCCAGCCATGAGCCGCCTGCCCTGGACGCGCTGGAGCGCCCTGGCCTGCGCCGTGCTGCTGGCCGGCTGTGCCAGCCCCGACCCCGACGGCAGCACCACCGAAGTGACGGCGCTCGTGCGCGGCAAGACCGCGGGCGTGGATGCCACGATGGCGCGCGCACCCACCGAGGCGACGCGCGAAGCCATTGCGGCCCTGCTGGTCCCGCCGCTCAGCGCCGAAGCGGCCGTGCGCATTGCGCTGCTGAACAACCCGTCATTGCAGGCCTCGCTGGCGGCGCTGGACATCAGCGACGCAGACCGCGTACAAGCCGGCCGCGTGCCGAACCCGCACTTTGCCATCGGCCGTTTCACCGAAGGCAGCAAGGTGGAAATTGAACGCTTCCTGAAGTTCGACGTGCTGGGCCTGCTGACGCTGCCCTGGCGTGCCCGGTGGGCGGGCCAGCAAAGCGAGCTGGCCCGCCTGCAGGCCGCGCAGGACGTGGTACGCACTGCCGCCGACACCCGCAAGGCCTGGATTCGCGCCGTGGCTGCCGGCCAGACCGCGCAGTACATGCGCGACGTGAAGGAGGCGGCAGAAGCCGGCGCCGAGCTGGCCCGCCGCATGGCCCGCGTGGGAAACTGGAGCAAGCTGCAGCAGGCGCGCGAACAGGCACTGCTGGCCGACGCCACCGCGCAGCTGGCACGCGCCGAGCAGGCTGCATTGGCCAGTCGCGAGCAGCTCACCCGGTTGATGGGCCTGTGGGGGGCGCAGGCGCAGTACGCGCTGCCGCAACGCCTGCCCGCGCTGCCCGAGGCCCTGCCAGCGTCCACCGACGTCGAGGCCCGCGCGCTGCGCGAGCGGCTGGACGTGCGGGCGGCCCAGCTCGAAGCCCGCTTTGTCGCGCAATCGCTCGGCTACACCCGGGCCACCGGGTTCATCAATGCGCTGGACATCGGCTACGGACGCAACACCACCTTCAACAACGCCAACGGAGAGCGTGAGACCAAAAAGGGCTGGGAAGTTGAACTGCCACTGCCCGTCTTTGACTGGGGCCAGGGCCGCAATGCGCGTGCCGAGGGCACCTACCTGCAATCCGTCGCCCGGGTACGGGCGGTGGCGGTGCAGGCCCGCAGCGAGGCGCGCGAGGCCTGGCACGGCTGGCGCACCGCGCACGACCTCGCGCTGCACTACCGCGACGAGATTGTGCCCCTGCGCAAGTTCATCAACGACGAAGTCGTGCTGCGCTACAACGGCATGCTGGCCAGCGTTTGGGACCTGCTGGGCGATGTGCGCATGAACATTGCCGCCGTCAACAGCAGCATCGACGCCCAGCGCGACTTCTGGCTCGCCGACACCGACCTGCAGCTGGTGCTCACCGGCACCTCGCCGGGGGGCCTGTCGGCCCTGCAGGCCGGCGCGCCCGCCACCTCCAGCGAAGCCAAAGGACACTGAGCATGGACCGCAGAACCTTCTTTGCCGGCGCCGCCACGGCCGTCAGCGCCGCCGCCGTGAGCCGGGTGGCCATGGCCGCCCTGCCCGAGCCCGTCACCATGACCCGCCCTGACACTGCGCCACCGCTGGTGCCAGCGACCGGCCGGCCCTACAACCCGGTCGTCACGCTCAACGGCTGGACACTGCCCTGGCGCATGAACAACGGCGTCAAGGAATTCCACCTGGTGGCCGAGCCCGTGGTGCGCGAAATGGCGCCGGGCTTCAAGGTCAACATGTGGGGCTACAACGGCCAGAGCCCGGGCCCGACCATCGAGGTGGTGGAGGGCGACCGTGTCCGCATATTCGTGACCAACCGGCTGCCCGAGCACACGACCATCCACTGGCACGGCCAGCGTCTGCCCAATGGCATGGACGGTGTGGGCGGGCTCACGCAAAAGCAGATCCCGGTGGGCAAGACCTTTGTGTACGAGTTCGTCGCGCGGCGGCCGGGCACCTTCATGTACCACCCGCATGCGGACGAGATGACACAGATGGCCATGGGCATGATGGGTTTCTGGGTCACCCACCCCAGGGGCAAACACCCGCTGATTGACGACGTGCAGCGCGACTTCTGCTTCCTGCTCAACGCGTTTGACGTCAGCCCGGGCAGCATGACGCCACAGGTCAACACCATGCTGGACTTCAACATCTGGAGCTGGAACAGCCGTGTGTTCCCCGGCATCGAGTCGCTGAACGTGCGGCTCAACGACAAGGTGCGCATCCGCGTCGGCAACCTCACCATGACCAACCACCCCATTCACCTGCACGGACACGAGTTCGCCGTGACCGGCACCGACGGCGGCCCCACACCGAAATCCACGCGCTGGCAGGAGGTGACCACCGATGTGGCGGTGGGCCAGATGCGGCAGCTGGAGTTTGTGGCGGACGAGGAAGGCGACTGGGCCTTTCACTGCCACAAGAGCCACCACACCATGGGCGCCATGGGCCACGGCGTGCCCACCATGATCGGCGTGGATCACCGCGGTCTGGTGCAAAAAATCCAGAAGCTGGTGCCCGACTACATGGTGATGGGCGAACGTGGCATGGCGGACATGGGCAGCATGGAAATGCCCCTGCCGGACAACACCCATCCGATGATGACCGGAACC
>ERZ724521.548-NODE-548-length-16987-cov-4.793645_pt1 | contig 16987 bp, 12 predicted proteins | sample MGYA00376054_ERZ724521 | MGnify/ENA primary metagenome ERZ724521 (study PRJEB28724, sample SAMN07190883) | activated sludge metagenome | isolation source: activated sludge of sewage treatment plant in Hong Hong | place: Hong Kong | collected 2016-03-17 ... | reverse complement strand
GCGAAAGGGGGGCAGCATGATTAACGGAATTTTTCACAATGTCCTCCTTTCGTTTGGGTTTTTAAGGCCAGTTTAAGGCTTAACTTAATGGGAATGAATAAGGGCTTGCCGTCCTTGCCGCCCAAAACCAACGCTCAAACCCAGCGCAGGGCGGCATAGGCGGCAAGCCAATAGTAATGAAAAAATAAAAAACTAATGCTCGTAAGTACAAATTTGCTAACGTGTTTCAAATAGAACGTACAATGGAACAAGTTTTTATAAGTTATGCACGAGAAGATAACATTGTCGCTGAAAGATTGTATATGGACTTGAGACGCAATGAAATAGATGCATGGCTAGATACAAAATGTCTCTTGCCAGGACAAAACTGGAGACGTGAAATTTCTAAGGTTATTCGCAATTGCAAATACTTTATTCTATTGACTTCTAAACACTCATTAAATAAAAGAGGCTTTGTTCAAAAAGAAATGAGGATTGCATTTGAAATATTATCTGAAGTTCCATCTAATCAAATTTTTCTAATTCCTGTTAAACTTGATGACGCAATCCCCTATGAAGAAGAAATTCAAAATTTAAATTGGGTGGATTTTACAAACTCTTACAGTAAGGGTTTAGGTAGAATCTTGTCTGTAATGTCAAACTTGGAAAAAATTCCATTGGAGTTTAGAGACCCTTTGCTTCCAATTGGCTTTAGAGCACCTATTGAATTTACACCGTTTAAAAACTACTCGGACTTTATTCGAGATTTTTTTAACAAGCTACCTGAATCCGTACATTTTTTTGACCAAGAACACCAAATTTATTTTACGGTGAGTACTACATACGAAGGTGTTGAAATTCCTGAATATCTTCTTGATAAGTATCCAGAGACAATAACGATAATTTTGCAACATCGATATTTAAATTTAAATATTCAAGTTAATTTCTTTAAAATTACTGTTTCCTTCAATAGCAAATGGGAGACCTTGGTAATTCCTTATGAATCTGTTTTGGAAATATACTCTCCAACAATTGGATTTCATATTAGGAAGATTTAAATACGAATGAAAATTAAATAGCATACCTGCTGGGGCAGTGGTTTAAAACCTATAACTTTGATCGACCATACTCCTGCCTGAAGTACCAAACGCCATCAGCCTTTGAAAACCTAAGTACTGTGACAAGAGGAGGGCAGGACAGAGCAGAATTTTACCATACCTTTGATGTGTTGATATCCCGGACCAAATCCAGCCGGCCCGACAAAACTAACCGCCAGGCCCATGAAGCGCACACTTATCTTTTGGCAGATTGCAGGTACGGCCCTTTTCCTCTCCGGCTGCTGCAAACCCATCGCAATTCCGGACTGCAACCGGCACATCGTGGGTCAGTTTATAGAGCAAAAAGCGGATTATATCCTGCCTAATCCGGCCGGCCCCACGGTGTCTTATGCCGGCGGCTTTTTCGCCTACCAGTTTTTCAACTCCGATAACAATGCCTACCAGGCATCCATCGAGGTAGTCGGCAATTGCGACCGCGGCTCCATTTATCTCGGCTGGATGGACGTGACCGCCAAAATGAATCCCAAATGGTATCATTATTCCTACACCAATTGCGACGGGAAAATATCTTTCCGCTTTGAGCCGGAGGCCATCAATGCCTCGCCGCCCTATCCGTACTACATGAGCTTCCGGCGCGGCAACAGCAAGGTACGACCGCGACCTACCGGCGCCTGGAGCGAATACGACGATTACGACGCATGGTATATTCCACACTGGTCGCCCATCCTTGACGGCAATGACCAGCTCATCGCCGATATTCACAGCTATTACAACGAAGGCACGGCGGCCGACGTGACGGCTTTGCTCAATAAAGCCAAGCCGGCCAATGGCGAAGACCTGGAAGATCGTACACTGACCGGTTGGGAAACCACGCCCATGCGCGGTGTGGTAACCAGGGCTTCGCACCCCTATGGCGACCTCGATATCGACCATCTGAAAGGCTGCAAAGAGACCTATGGCGGTATTCCGGAAGAAATTAAATATCCCGAAAAAGGCGCCGACTGGGATATGTACATCCAGCCGGATCCCGATATGGGCTACCTGGCGACCGACGTAAAACCCAATGAAGTCGGTTGCGAAATCGAGGACTGGACGCTTTTCGACGATGCGCGTTATTTTCGTCCGAAGGCTGGCGATTATTTGCAAACCGCCGGCAGATGGGTTACCGATTGCGGCCACCCCATTTTTTATGATTTGCAAAACGGTTTTTTTACCGAAATACATCCTCCCGAATACCTCGTTTCCAGCCGGTTCATTAACGGTACAACCCATGCCCGTATCCTGGGCACCGGCGCGTTCAAAGACGCACAGCAGTCCTTCTTTATCTGGCCCGGTCCGCGACCCAGTCCCTACCACAAGCTTAAATGGAGGGTAGATAATGTACATCGGCAAAATATGCAGATGAACATCAGCGCCGTGCCGGCGCGGAATCCCAACCATCTTGTCGGCACCCTCACCCGCACCGACGGCGATGGCCTCAAACTCGACGATGCGGGTGTGGTGTACCAGCGCTGCAACGTCCTTTACCACGGTCAGGTGTTCGTTTGGTGGGAATTCGAAAGCCCTGTCGATAAAGCCATCGCCCGCGACCTTGGCATTCGTATCACCGGCGTCGACCCTAACCGTTTGCATCCTGAAAAGATGGTCCGGCTCATCGACAGTGGCGGCGCCATGGAGGTGCCGGGCGAAGCCGATGAACTACCGCACGAAATGTACGCAGTAGTGCGTTACCGCCCGTCCGAGCCAGATAGCCTGACGGGCGACTGGAAAGAGGCCGTGATCCAGAACGGACACTTCGTTTTAAACCTTCGGGCGGGACAAAGCTACCATATCGCGCCGGTCAGCCCGTTTGGCGTATTTCACCCGCGGGAGCTGACCTTTAAACTCGATGAGTCCCGGATAAACGATCCCGAGCCCATACGCCTGCATTTTGTGCCCCACGACGTAAACGCCGGCCCACGTTACAGTCTGATGGAATTGGGTCGGGAGCATACAGGCGATAACCCGGCGCTGAACGGATTATTGGGAAAAATCATCGCCGAACCTGAGCCCGGCGGCATACGCGGGTTGTTACTTCTGAACCAGCCGGTCGATCCTGCCGGACAGGCACTACCGCCCGAAGCGGTCCGACTGAGCGTTGCGACCCTGGGCGACAGTGTTGCGTTGCGCGACGTGGCAGCACAGTTGCTGGGCAATACCGGCAGCCAGGATTCATTGCTGTATTTCGAGGGAAAATTCATGCCTGCCCCGGCCGGCACCGCCGTACGCCTGCGTTTTTTTCGCGGCACCGACACGACCGGCTATTGGCTTCAATATGAGATGCAGGCCGTTTTGGAAAGCGATGGCAGAATGGACTTAGCCTACCAGCCGGTATATGGTTATTTCGGCGGCCGGATTGCCGTTTGGCTGGAAGGTCAGGAGGAAGGAACGGCCCGCTACGGATTTGTGTCGCCCTGGGTGGAAAGTCTGGCGACAGATCATCCTAACTCCGGTCCGGGCGATGCCCTTCGTTTTGAGTCGGCCGAGGCACCGGAGATGGAAAACGAGGCAGCGGAATTTCAAACCTATCACCGGTTGTTGCACAATTCCACCAACCCCCACCTGTTCAAAGCGACGGTGCGGCGCACCAGTGAGGTAAAAGGACGTCATTGAGGTAACTGATCTTTTGCGACACACTTGCTCGCGCCGGGCTGTGCCCGGTGTTCACTATCTCTGAGGCTTTGCCTCTACTATTTCGAAAATAACCTGAAAAACAACCCGCCAGATACCATTTGAAAGCCAGGGCAAAACCCCACGGATAAGACACGCCGGGCACAGCCCGACGCGAGCGGAGAAAAATTTGACACATCTCTCTATTTCCGGACTAAAAAAACATGCCGCCTGTCACGCCACCGGCTGAAACGCTTCCGCTTTCCAGCTCGCCATATTCTCGTAGTTCTGCCAGCGCAGATCCACCACCTCCTGGGCCAGTTGCATCAGGTATTCCGCTTCTTCCGGGTTGGTGCGTTGCAAATCCCTGTAGCGCAATTCATTGTAGGCATAATCTTTCAGCGTAATCGTCGGTCGCGGCGCATCGAGTACAAAGGGATTTTTATCCGCTTTGCGCAGGGCCGGGTTGTACCGGATCAGCGGCCAATAGCCCGAAGCGACAGCAAGGTCCTGCTGGTCCAGCCCTTTTTCCATGTCGATGCCGTGCGCAATGCAGTGGCTGTACGCCAGGATAAGCGAAGGCCCCGGATAAGCTTCGGCTTCCCGCATGGCCAGCAGGGTTTGTTGCGGATTGGCGCCCATGGCGATTTGCGCGACGTACACGTTGCCGTATGAAATGGCCTGCATGGCGAGGTCTTTTTTGCCCACCCGTTTGCCTGCAGCGGCAAACTTGGCGGTGGCTGCCGTGGGCGTCGCTTTCGACATCTGGCCGCCGGTATTGGAATAAACTTCCGTGTCCAGCACCAGCACATTGATGTCTTTCCCGCTGGCCAAAGCGTGGTCCAGTCCGCCCGAACCGATGTCGTAGGCCCAGCCATCGCCGCCCACCAGCCAAATACTGCGCCGCACGAGGTGTTCGACGATAGACAGCAGGTGCGTTGCATCCGGATGGGCGATCAGCACGAGATGGTCTTTCAATTGTTCCACCCGAAGGCGCTGGGCGGCAATTTCGGATTCCGTTTCTTGCGGAGCGTTCAAAATACCCTCCACCAGCGTGGTATCGACGATGCCATTCAGCTTTTTCAGCAGTTCACGCGCCATTTCAACTTGTTTATCCACGGAGATCCGCATACCCAAACCAAATTCGGCATTGTCCTCAAACAGGGAATTGGACCATGCGGGACCCCTGCCGTCCTTGTTGGTTGACCAGGGCGTCGTGGGTAAATTGCCGCCGTAGATAGAGGAACATCCCGTCGCGTTGGCCACGATCAGGCGGTCGCCGAACAACTGGGACAAAATGCGCAGATAGGGCGTTTCGCCGCAGCCGGCGCAGGCTCCGGAGAATTCGAACAAAGGTTCGAGGAATTGCGTCCCGCGGACCAGCGAAAAATCGATTTTCGTGCGATCGTTGAAGGGCAGGGTTTCGAAGAAACGGATGCTGTTTTGCGTCTGTTCGAGAACGGGCATTTTTTCCGCCATGTTGATGGCCTTCCTGTCTTTGTCGGCCGGGTGAATCACCGGACAGGCTTCGACGCAAAGGTTACAGCCCGTGCAGTCTTCCACGTATACCTGCAGGGTGTACCGCGTTTCCGGGAATCCGCGGGCATTGATGGTTGCCGACGGAAACGCCTCGGGTGCATTTTTCAAATAATCTTCATGGTAAAACTTGGAGCGAATGACGCTGTGCGGGCATACGAAACTGCAGTTGCCGCACTGGATGCACACGTCCGGCTCCCATACCGGCACCAGGTCGGCGATGTTGCGTTTTTCCCATTTGGTGGTGCCGCTCGGATAGGTGCCGTCGGCCGGGATGGCGCTCACGGGCAATTGATCACCCCGGCCATCCATCATCATCGCTGTGATATCGCGCACGAATGCAGGCGCCCCGGCCGGCACGGTCGGGTCCATTTCGCTCTGGCGGCTCAGGCGGGGTTTTGCGGTCACTTCGTGGAGGTGTTCCAGGGTGGCGTCTACGGCCACGAAGTTCTGGCGAACCACGTCTTCGCCTTTTTTGCCATAGGTCTTTTTAATGGCCTTTTTGATCTGTTCGATGGCTTCCGTTTTAGGCAAAACGCCCGACAAAGCAAAAAAACAGACCTGCATGATGGTATTGATCCGGCTGCCCATGCCCACCTCGGCAGCGACTTTCGTGGCGTCGATGACGTACAAGCGGATATTTTTTTTCAAAATAGCCGATTGCACAGGACCGGGTAATTCCGCCCATATCTCGTCTTTCCCGTAGGGACTGTTCAGCAAAAAAGTGCTGCCGGGCTTGGCAAAGCCGAGCATGTCGACTTTTTGTACGAAATTGAATTTATGGCAGGCGATAAAATCGGCTTCGCGGATGAGGTACGGCGCGTGGATCGGATTTTTACCAAAACGAAGGTGCGACACGGTTTGTGAGCCCGATTTTTTGGAATCGTACACGAAATAGCCCTGGGCCTCCAGGTTGGTGTTTTCGCCGATGATCTTGATGCTGTTCTTGTTGGCGCCCACCGTGCCGTCGGAGCCGAGGGCAAAAAACAGGGCCTGGGTCATGGTGGGGTCTTTCAGTTCAAATTCCGTGTACGCCAGGCTGGTATTCGAAACGTCGTCGTTGATACCGATGGTAAAATGGTTTTTCGGGTGTTTCTTTTTCAGTTCGTCAAAAATACCCCGCACCATGCCGGGGGTGAATTCCTTGCTCGACAAGCCGTAGCGGCCGCCGGTCACCTGTGGCATGCTTTTGATCACGCCCTCGTTCATGGCTTCCACCAAAGCCGTCACCACATCCTGGTAAAGTGGTTCGCCGCCAGCGCCGGGCTCCTTGCAGCGGTCCAGCACCGCAAGTTTTTTGACGGTTTTGGGCAATGCGCCGACGAGGTGTTTCATGGAAAACGGCCGGTACAAATGCACCTGAACCACCCCCACTTTTTCACCTTTTTCCATCAGGTACCGGGCGGTTTCGGTGGCGGTCTGGGCGCCCGAGCCCATGAGCAGGATCACCCGGTCGGCATCCGGCGCGCCGGCGTATTCAAAAAGCCGGTAGGTCCGGCCGGTCAGTTTGGCAAAACGATCCATCTCCGCCTGGACGATGCCGGGGGTTTTGGCGTAATACGGATTTACCGTTTCGCGACCCTGGAAATAGACATCGGGGTTCTGTGCCGTGCCCCGCACCACGGGGTGATCGGGGTTGAGCCCGCGGCGGCGGTGTTCCATGACCGCCCGGTCGTCCACCATGGCTTTGATCTGCTCATCGGGAATCAGCGCGATTTTGCCGACTTCGTGGGAGGTGCGGAAACCGTCGAAGAAATGGATGAACGGGAGCCGGGACTTCAGCGTGGCGGCCTGGGCGATGAGCGCCATGTCGTGCGCTTCCTGCACCGAGGCGGATGAGAGCATTGCAAAGCCTGTTGTCCGGGCAGCCATCACGTCGCTGTGGTCGCCGAAGATCGACAGGGCCTGCGCGGCCAGGGAGCGGGCGGCCACGTGAAAAACGGCGCTGGTGAGTTCGCCCGCGATCTTGTACATATTGGGGAGCATCAGCATCAGCCCTTGCGAGGCGGTGAACGTGGTGGTGAGCGCACCAGTTTGCAGGGCGCCGTGCACGGTGCCCGCAGCGCCGCCTTCGCTCTGCATTTCGATCACCTCGGGCACGTGGCCCCAAATATTTTTGACCTTTTTTGCCGACCATTCATCGGCCAGTTCTGCCATCGCCGAGGACGGCGTGATGGGATAAATGGCGCAGACTTCATTGACGCGGTAAGCGATGTAGGCAGTCGCTTCGTTGCCGTCGATGGTCACTTTTATGGTGGATTTTGACATGATAGTGGTGATTGACTGAGTGTTATGCGCTTCTGCAGTGCAGGCTTTTATTGGTTTTGCGGGTGTTCAACTCCTTCCCCTTGGCCTCACCAGGGGGTGAGACCAAAGGGGCCAGGCGTCATATTTGACCCTCCGCCTCCATCTCGATCGCATGGCACGGACACTGCTCGTAACACACCGCGCAGCCCGTACACAGGTCGTAATCGAAACGGTAGCGGTTTCCTTTGCCGAGTTTGATGACGGCCCCTTCGGGACAGGCCCCGTAGCAGCCGTCGCATTCGAAACAATTGCCGCAGGACAGGCAGCGCTGGGCCTCGTAGCGCGCTTCCCGTTCCGACAAGCCTCCGACGACCTCGCGGAAATCGCGCACACGGACAACTTCGTCCACCTGTGCCTGGTCGCGTTTGGGGGCCCAGGTCTGGTACCACACGTGGAGGCGCTCGTACCCGACGACGGGGTGTTTCCCGGCAGGCCGGTAGGATTTTCCGGTCAAAAAGGCGTCGATGAATCGCGCCGCTTTTTTGCCATGACCGACGGCTACGGTAACCGTGCGTTCGCTGGGCACCATGTCGCCGCCGGCGAAAATGCCCTGCGCGCCGGTCATCATATCAGGTCCGACTTTCACGCGGCCGTCGGCGTCGAATTCGATGCCGGGAACATTTTTCAAAAACGCCGTGTCCGTTTCCTGGCCCAGGGCGAGGATGAGCGAATCGGCTTCGAGGGTTTCGAATTCGCCGGTGCCTACGGGCCTGCCTTCCTCGTTCACCCGCATGATCTCTACCTTGATGGCCGTGTTGTCGATCTCTTTGATGCTGCGCAGCCAGTTGATTTTTACGCCTTCGGCCAGGGCTTCGTCGGCCTCGAATTCGTGGGCCGGCATGTGCGCCCGGTCGCGGCGGTAGATGATAAGCGGCTCGTAGCCGAGGCGTTTGGCCACCCGCGCGGCGTCCATAGCCGTGTTGCCGCCGCCGTAAATAGCCACCCGGCGACCCAGTTTGGGCGCCTGTCCCTGTTCCGTTTCTTTCAAAAAACTGACGGCGTCGAGGATTTGTCCGGCGTCGCGGGAGGGGATATCGACCTTTTTGGACAGGTGCGCGCCGATGGCGATGAACGCCGCGTCGAAACCGCCTTCTTCTTTTTCCCGAACGATATCGGCCACTTTGTGGTTGAAGCGGACGCTGATGCCCGGCATGTTTTCGATACGCCGGATCTCGGTGTCGAGGATGTTGCGGGGAAGCCGGTAAGGTGGAATGCCGAAGTGCATCATGCCGCCGAGCATGGGCCCCGCTTCGCGGATCTCCACTTCGTGGCCCGCGCGGCGCAGGTGATAAGCCGCCGAGATGCCGCTGGGGCCGCCGCCCACGACGAGCACTTTTTTGCCGCTGGTCGCCTGGTCGAATTTGACCTGCCAGCCTTCTTCCAGGGCTTTGTCGCCCAGAAAACGCTCCACGGCATGGATACTCACAGACGTGTCGATCTCCGCCCGGTTACAATGATCTTCGCAGGGGTGGTAGCACACCCGGCCGTGCACGGCGGGCAAAGGGTTGTCCTGCACGAGTTGTTGCCACGCCTCTTCGTAGCGGCCTTCCTGGGCCAGCGACAGCCAGGCCTGGATGTTCTCCCCGGCCGGGCAGGCGTGGTTGCAGGGTGGAAGAAAATCGGTGTAAACGGGTATCTGGGTTCTTAACGCACCCGTACCTTCACTGTGGGAATGGAGATCAGAGGGGCTGGTGAGGTCTTTCTTTTGAGACGACATGGTCAGCATTTTTTTGAACTACACGATGCTTCGAAGCCCGGTTTTACCGGGCGAAGAATACCCGAAAGTCCTGCTGATTGAGGTATTAGGGGATGATGGGGGTCATGAAAAGAGGTGATCGTGCGCAATGGGAAGGGGCAAGCCGGGTGCTGTATGCAGGATAGGGAAAGATTGGCAGCTGCCTTAGAGCGTGTTCGGGAATTTATTTCTGGCCTCCAGGTGGCAAATTTTATTTTATACTGCGTTAAATTTTTCGCCGGATTGCCCGCATACGGCTGCAAAATTTGCCTTATCTAAAATAAAATCTGCTCACTTTCGCCGCAGAATAAATTCCCGAACACGCTCTAAGTGCTGCCGGCGAGTTTTCCTAAACGTCGCACCCGCGTCAGCACAACCGTTAACTGTAACTAAATGAAAACAATACAAAACTCAAACAGATGACAATAAAATTGAACATAATTACATTTTTCACCGCATTGTTTTTATTGACATCTTGTAAAGGACAGACCACTAAACAACAGGTTAAAACAGACAACATTGTAAAAGGCGATACGGTAACAGAACTTGGAAGCAGCATAATGGTTGTTTATCAAGATAAAAAGAATGTATATTGGTTTGGGAGTTGGGAAACAGGAATGTATAAATACGATGGAAAGACATTGATTAATTACACAACAAACCACGGTATGCCAAACAATAGAATTGATGAAATAAAAGAAGATGAGTCTGGCAACATATACTTCACCAGTTGTCACCCAACTTCTACTATAGTTAAATTTGACGGAAATTATTTTACGACATTATCGCCAATATTCAGTAATGATTGGCAACTTAAATCCACAGATTTGTGGTTTAGACATGCTTATCAAAATGAAAAAGTATATCGTTATGACGGTAGTACTTTATATGAATTACAATTACCAAAGCCACCAAACCTCCCTAATCCTTTTGAAATCTACAGTATTTATAAAGACAAGAAAGAAAACATTTGGTTTGGTACAAACCCTGTTGGAGTTTGTAGATACGATGGAAAAATATTTGAATGGATTACAGAGGAAGATGTTACAGAATTTCGCAACGAAGGTGCAAATGGAGTGCGTTCAATTACGGAAGACAAAAATGGCGACTTTTGGTTCAATACCGAATATCGTTATAGTGTTTACGACAGCACAACTTTAAAAAGCGATAAATTTTACACAAGACACGAAAGCATAGGTGGTTTAGATGGAAAAAAAGACAGCAATTTGGACGAGTATCTATCAACAGTTAGAGACAAAAATAATAATTTGTGGTTTGTAACCTACCGTAATGGCGTTTGGAAATACGATGGGGCGAAAATTACACACTATGCTGTTCAAGACAACTCAAAAGACATTACGCTTTTCAGCATTTACAAAGACAACAATGATGACCTTTGGCTCGGGACACACGAAAACGGAGCATATAAATTCAATGGTACAGCATTTGAAAAATTTGCAAAATGACGAATGAAAAAAGAGCTACATCTAAATAAAGTGCAAAACGTCAAGCGAGGCTATGCGCCTCACCTGCGTCAGCACAAACCTTAGCGGTCATCGTAACAACGAGATACCCAAGAACAATCAAAATAGAAACATAAAACAATCAATATCTAAAAATAATCAATTTATGACAGCAGACATTTTTAGATCAATCAAATTAGGGAAAGAAGTGTTTCACCCTAAGTTCTATGATGAAAATTCATTTCTAATGGAGTGGACAGTTGAAGCAGGAGGAAAAGTTCCACTGCACGTTCATTATCACATGGACGAACATTTCAAAATAACGAAAGGTGAAATTGCCTTTCAAGTAAATGGTGAAAAAATTACTAAAAAGAGTGGTGATGAATTTTTTGTTCCTAAAGGGACAATTCATTCCGTAACTAATGTATTTAAAGGGCAATCAGAAGTGACTGTAAAGTATTCACCTTGTGCCGACACCCATCGTATGTTTCAAATCCTATCAACTTTGGACAAAGAAAAGCCAGATAGTATGATGAATATGATGAAATACTTTTATCTCGTGCCACGACTGGGACTAAAGGAATTTTCGAGTATTCGCCCCGCATTTCTTATGAGTATTATGAATGGAATGGCAACTATAATAGGCAAGCTATCGGGGTGGGACAAATTGATAACAAAATTCAAATGAAACTCGAAAGTACAACGAACCGCTAACAGCAGCCAAGCGCAATTTGGGCATCCAGGTGAATGAATCATTTTCTTACCCTGGTGCCTTGTTCTCGGGTGACATATTCCGGTAACCAATCCCAAGCTGGCGCCTTAGGCCGCAAACCGTTCACTACCATTATGAAAAACCAAAAAGTGTTCAATTATCCTGAAAAAGTGTTAGAAAAGAAACTTAAACAGTTCGATTTTTGACGAAAAAATTAGGCATGATAAAGCATAAATCAATAAGCCAATTACATGAGTATATGGGGTTTAAAAAACCTACTCATCCTTTGATTACCATTATTGACACGTCGAAATTGACTTATGGAGAAGAACTTGTTGGTGTAAAAATTTCATCTGATCTGTACTGCATCGCTTTAAAAGATAAAAGCTGTGGCTTGAGCTATGGTAGAAATCATTATGACTTTGATGAAGGGGTAATGATGTTTACGGCACCAAACCAGGTTATCACTTTGAACAAAACGCAGGCATTGAACGAAGTACAGGGTTGGATGCTTTACTTTCATCCTGATTTAATCAGAGATACTTCATTGGGAAATAAATTAGACGATTACAATTTTTTCTCTTATTCTGTTTATGAAGCCTTACATCTTTCAGAGCAAGAACAGGATACAGTAAGTACTTGCATCAAAATGATTGAAGAAGAAATTAAGGCGAGGATAGATAATCATAGCCGACAGGTTTTAATATCCAATATTGAATTACTACTTAACTATTGTTCAAGGTTTTATGAACGTCAATTTAATACCCGTTCTGCACATAATAAAGATATTGCTTCAAAAGTAGAGACCTTGTTGAAAGAATATTTCAAGGCAGGTAAAATCAATGATTTGGGTCAGCCCACAATCGCTTATTTGGCGAGTGAATGCAATGTGTCCACAGGGTATCTAAGTGATTTGCTTAAAAAGGAAACAGGGAAAACTGCCAAAGACCATATTAACGAGTTTTTAGTAGAAAAGGCAAAAGATTTATTGATTGGTTCTGACGATTCGATTAGTGGAATAGCCTATACACTCGGATTTAATTATCCGCACTATTTTAGCCGAATGTTCAAAACAATAACGGGTATGACTCCACAGGAATACAGAGCCAATTAGGGTGTGCCTGAGAAATACACACCCTAATCCAATCGAACTTTCCTCAATATGTGTTAGACCATCCTTGTTCTGTGTTAGACTGTCATTCATGAGTCTTTGATATTTGTGTTGTCAAAATTTATAACATAAATTCAAATAATCATGAGTAAAAAAGTTTTAGTCACAGGAGCAGGCGGTGCATTTGGGTCATTGACCTGTAAATCCCTTGCCCAAAAAGGTTATCAAGTAGTCGGAACAATGCGTTCGACCAAAGGTAAAAACGAAGTTATTGCACAAGAACTTCTAAATTCGGGAGTACAACTGGTTGAAATGGATGTGACCAATGAAAAAAGTGTCGATAGCGGTGTTGCAAAAGCCGTGGAAATATTAGGCGGCCTAGACGTTGTTTTTAACAATGCAGGATTAGGAGCAAACGGTATCCAGGAATTGTTTACAGCAGAGGATATGCAGCGTGTTTTTGATGTCAATGTTTTTGGTGTACAACGATTGATGCGAGCCGTACTTCCTCGTTTCAGAAACCAGGGCAAAGGAACCATATTGCATACTTCAAGCTGTATCGGCAGGGTGACTACGCCATTTTTGGGCGTTTATTCTGCTTCAAAATATGCTTTGGAATCCATAGCTGAAGGGTATCGTGCAGAGCTTTCAGGTTTTGGCATAGAATCTTGCATTATCGAGCCAGGAGGCATGCCGACTGCTTTTATGGACGGCATGTTGAGACCAAGTGATGAAACCAGAAATCAGGAATATGGAGACATGGTTCATGCGCCCGATGCTTCTTTAAATGGATATGTTGATTACATAAAGACCAATCCAAAGCAATCCCCACAAGCCGTAGCTGATGCAGTTGTTGCATTATTAGAAATGCCGCACGGGGAAAAACCATTTAGAACTGTTGTTGATTTTATGGGCTTAAAAGAACCTGTTGAAGGTTACAACAAAGCGCTTCAACAAGCGACTCGGGAGATTTATACTGCCAATGGAGTGGATAATTTATTGAATCTTAACAAAGACTAAAATGGGCAAGACGATCTTAATTACAGGTGCAAGTTCAGGTATAGGTAAAGCAACCGCAAAGCTGTTTCAACAAAAAGGGTGGAACGTCATTGCTACCATGAGGAAACCTGAAAAGGAAGCCGAATTAAAAGAACTTGATAATACTTTTATTACCCGTCTAGATGTCCTGGATTTGGATTCTATCCAAAATGCAGTAGCAGCAGGCATAAAAAAATTCGGCAAGATTGATATCCTTGTCAATAACGCAGGCTATGGCGCCTATGGCCCTTTAGAATCATTCCCAAGAGAAAACATACTCCGGCAATTCAATATCAATGTTATCGGATTGCTGGATGTAACAAGAGCCGTACTTCCTCATTTCCGAAAAAATAAAAGTGGTGTAATCGTAAATATTTCTTCTATCGGAGGTAAAATGACCTTTCCTTTGGGTTCACTCTATCATGGGACCAAGTTTGCCGTTGAAGGTATTTCGGAGGCACTCAGTTTTGAAATGGAGCAAATAGGTGTTAAGGTGAAAATTGTAGAGCCGGGAATGATTGCCACTGATTTTGGAGGTCGTTCTTTTGATTTTCAGGCCGGCGAAATTGCCGATTATCAGCCGATTATTGGCGCTTTGATGAAAATATGGCAAGGTGATAGTCTGAATCCATCACCAGCCAGTTTAGTTGCTCAGGTAATTTATCAGGCAGCGACAGATGAAAGTGCAACCCTTCGATACAGAGCAGGAGACGATGCAAATTTTTTATTGGATAATCGCAAGAAAATGGAGGAAGATGCCTTTGTCCATATGATAAAAGAGCAGTATGGATTGCGAAAAAAATTGTAAATTGAAAAATTAAAAACGGTAGCGAACAAAGTATAAAATGTCAATAGCCCCTAAACGGGGCTATTTTATGTATGCTAACCGGGAGAATCTTCATTTTGGGCTCAACTAATAAAAACCGAAGGTTGACTTGCGGTAAAATTCCGGGTTAGTTCTTTACCTTATCCAGTACCTTGTCGAGAAGAATAATAATATCGATGGGGGAAATCAGGGCTTTCAGTTGAAGTGTTGCGCCAAAAAAATCCTGCTGTGCTGCGAGCATTTGCCAGGCCTGATTTGCGTCAACTTTCCCCTGGTTCAAAGTGTCGATATCCAGTATTTTCTTCTGGAATGCAATGACGACAAGTTGGGCGATAAGTCCCTCGGCCCGCTCCAGTTTATCCTGTTCCGTCATGAAGTAACGGTGGAGGAGATCATGGCCTTCATTCAAAAATTGCCAGCATTGAAATTGCTTTTCACTGCGGGGATTGCGTGTTTTTTCGGTCTGCATGTGGCCCCGGCGAGCAGCGGCCACTGAACTGCTCAACCGGGCCAGTTTACTTACATCAGGGAAATTGTGTTTTTTAAATACAGCCTCTGCCTTAAGCAGCCAGACTTCTGCTTCGGCAATGAATTGTGGCGATTTCTGCCGAAACTGATGCGCCAGAACAGCATATTCGGTCAGCAGGTTTTGCAAATCGGCATTTACAGCATAACTTATTATCCGCATGGCCCTTATTCAATTGCCAACACTTTTTTTGTGTTGCCCTCACTGTCCTGTACTGTGATCAACTCAATACCTTCTTCCGTCAGCGAGAGGTTCAGTACAAAAACAGATTGGGGAGGGTGAGCGGTCCGGATGGCCGCAGTTTCAGGGTTTACCATCATCGCCTCGAGTCTGGACGGCCCCGGCTTGATGACCGCATCAAATTGCAGTAAATATTGCCGCCTGATATCGTTCATCGCCTGGTCAAAATGCGTGTTAAAGTCCGGCAGTTTGCGCAGGGTTCTCAAATTTACGGCATACAAAAAGGTTTCCTCCGTAAACTGTTCAAAAGAGTTTCTCCCTTCCTGGTAATCCTTGGTTTGCGAAATAGCGTCCATACCCAACTGGATGCGGGCCGTGATATTTTTCGATTCCTCTTTTGAAAACCGCACGTCGAAGTACTTGAAACAGGTAGCCGTAAGTATCCTGTTCAATTCAGTTACGTTATCCCGACCGGCCAGGACATTAAAATCCGTGGCCTGCCCGACCTTCAACGATTCCACGACAAGCGGCACGTTGAGGTCTACTCGCGCAAGGCGAACACGCGGGACGGTTAAATTTTTCAGTAACTCGTTTTCGGAATACACCTTTGCCAGCTCGATGGAAGCCAGATCGGATGTCAACCGCGCACGTGCAATTTCCGTCATCAGGAAGCCCAAATAATCACTCAATGCGACCATGACCTATGAAGCAGGTATGACTGGCGTGGACACTACCGCTTGTTCCAGGATGCCAAGAATGGTTTCCAATCCGCCCGGCATCTCATCCTGAACGGCACGAACGTGGACTGCCATGTCGTATGTTCTTTCCACACTGGTGCCGGCAGAGGTCGACCGTTTGTACGACGCCGATATATTCAGTTTTGCAGAGCCGCTTCCCCATTTCTGCTGGACTTCAAGAGAACCCCCGAGTTCGAGTTGATCGGAAACGTTGTAAGTTTCCATGGAATTGATCTTCACGTTAAAATCGAGGCTGAATTCTTCTACCCGGAGATAAGGTATCGGCAACATGCTCAGGATAGGTACACGGAGTTCCATTTCCTGATAAACAGCCGGTGTCGGATCTTCCTGTCCAACTGTAGCCGTAACAGTGGCGGCGGTTGCGCCTGCGCCCGTCGGGGCAGGAGAGAATGTTGGGGTGACGGTAGCCCCTGTATATCCGGCGCCGGAATCTGTAATGAGCACGCCGGTTATTACCCCTCCTGAAACCATAACGGTACCTGTGGCAACCCGTGCACCGGTGCCGGTAGGTGTCGGGAAGGATACGGTAGTGGCATCCGCATATCCGACCCCGCCGTTAGTTATGGTAACCGCAGTCACTTCGCCTTTATTCCCGGGCCTGTAGGGATACACTTCTTTGGGATAGTTGAACGAAACGTTTACCACCTTGCCGTCGGCGTCAAAACCAACGGACTTAATGTAGTTAACAGTGCTCAGTGCTGCCTGCGCCTGTGCTTCAACGACGGCAATCAGCGGTCCACCGATAATGTTTTTGAAATCAAGACTGGAGATTTCGTTTCCAAGATTTGGCATAATTGAGTTTTTATAGATTTAAAAAAAGAGTAGCCATACAGGCACTTACCACAAATATGTACTACATAGTATTATACCTGCAAAATCATTTATTGAAAAACAGGCCTTTTGCCGTTTTATTTTAGGTATTGACACCTGCAAGACATTTTTATAGCCTCTTTCCGGCAATGCAGGTTTCCTTCTGCGGATGCACATTACCGGATGTTGCACATACAATACAATACCTGGCCGAGTGTGACATCAGCGCGATAAATAAAATAAAATTGTAGTGACGGGGTGACTTTGAGTCACCCCGTCACTACGGTGGGATCAAGGCA
>ERZ724521.546-NODE-546-length-17030-cov-10.572194_pt1 | contig 17030 bp, 5 predicted proteins | sample MGYA00376054_ERZ724521 | MGnify/ENA primary metagenome ERZ724521 (study PRJEB28724, sample SAMN07190883) | activated sludge metagenome | isolation source: activated sludge of sewage treatment plant in Hong Hong | place: Hong Kong | collected 2016-03-17 ... | reverse complement strand
CGCTGCCAAACGTCTGGCTTGGCGTGTCTGTCGAGGACCAAGCCACCGCCAACGAGCGCATCCCGCTGTTGCTGCAGACGCCGGCCGCAGTGCGGTGGATCAGCGCGGAGCCATTGCTGGGGCCGATTGATCTGGTCGTGCCATTTGACGGAGCAAAAGTGAATTCGGCATTCGGAGCAAGGCCCGGAATTCCTGCGCTTGATTGGGTCGTCTGCGGTGGAGAATCCGGACCAAAGGCACGGCCGATGCATCCGGATTGGGCTCGCAGCCTGCGTGACCAGTGCGCCGCGGCCTGTGTGGCGTTTCTGCACAAGCAAAACGGCGAGTTCGTTTCGGTCAGCGAAGTAGAAGGCCCTGGTAAGTTCTTTGTTTTTCCAGGCGGGGCAACGGTTCGGCGTGTCGGCAAACGCGCCGCCGGCAGCCTGCTCGACGGCGTACAGCACGATGGGTATCCGGCATGAAAACCTTCTGGACCGAAGAAGAAAAGAAGCGCTTTTGTGAACTCTACCCGGTTACCGATACGGAAGATCTGTGCAAGATTTTCAACATGCCAATCTCGAGTATCCGTCAGCGCGCAAAATTTTACAAAGTGAAAAAGACGCCCGAGGCAATAACTAGAGCGCAAAGCATCTCGCGCCTCGGGAAGAGCCACAGCAAGAAGCGCGAGTATCTTCCGGAAGATGAGCCATTGGAGGGCGTGTGCATACCCACCGGACACGGAGTCAAGGCGGTAACGACGCATGCCTGTGGAACGATCACAGTACATCGGATGAGATAGCAATGCTTGAGACAGAAAACACAGAAAGGAAACGGGGCCGTTCACCATTGAGCCTGTTTTATCAGGTTCGGCAGATATCCATTGCTGCCCAGGCAATGGATGAAGAAAAGGCGTCCGGTTGGAGTCCCAATGCCGACGCCGCCGGGGTGGATGGTGGGGGTAAAGGCATGAGCAACTGTCCTGAGTTTCAAGTTCCGTTTCGGCCCGCCGCGGAAACCAAAACGCTGCGGGATGAATTTGCGATGGCGGCGATGCAGGGCTTGATGACACCAATGACTTTTGATCTTACGGTCGAGGATATTTCCGAGATCGCCATCATTTCATATTTACAGGCAGACGCTATGCTGACGGAAAGGGCGAAGAGATGAGCTTGCACAACGAAATCCTCGCCATCCGCGGAGACACCGAAGATAACAGCGCTAGTTATACGCTCGGGCTGTGTGACGCCAAGCAGGAAGCCGCCGCGCTGGCGATCAAGGCAGACGCAGAAATCGCCCGCCTAACCGGCGAGAACGCCGTCCTGCGCGACCTGCTGCGGGATGCGCTTGAGATTGTCGCGAGCGAGGAAGATTGGACAGACCGCGACTGGTCTGAATTTGCAAACGCGCTTGCCATACGCATCATAAAAGCGATCAACGGCCTTGGCGCATGGGTAAGCGATGGAGCAGAGGTAAGCGACGGCGCGATTTATGAAACGGCCTCGCGCAGAGCGGCGCCGGAATCGCACGCAGAGATGGACAAGCTGATGGCGATCATAGAAGACGTCAACGACCATGATCGCGAGTGCGAAATCCCACCTGTAGGATGGAGATGCACACGTAGGAAGGGGCACAGCGGACCGTGCGCAGCCGTTCCTAGTCCGGAAGATTTGGCGTTGGTTGAGCGCGGTATGAACAGACTCCGAGAGGCGACAGGCGGACAGTCTAGCGGCCTGTTTGCTGGGGACGAGAAATGACCAAAAACCTGAAGCGGTGCCCGTTTTGCGGTGGAAAAGCGCAACCTACTGTGCATCTAGAATACTCATGGTTTGCCCCAGTGTGCATTTCTTGTGGCGCTCGCGGGCCGTCCGTACGAATCGATAGAGGGTTGTCATCGAAGGAAATGAGCGAACTGATGAGCGAGGCCGACGCAAAGTGGAATCGCCGTGCCAGACAAGAGGATGGGGCAGAGATGAGCAAACGCACAGCACTGGAGATTGCGCTTGATCTTGACGCAGCATCTTGCTCGTCTTTCGCAAAACTGGAAGCGGCCGAATCCTTGCGCCAGCAGCACGCCGAGATTGAGCGCCTCAAGCGCGAGCGCCACCACATCTACGACCTGCTTGCCAGAATCCACAGGGACGGCGGTCAATACACCGCAGAAAACGGTGTCGAAAAGGCGTGCGAAGATGCAGAGTCGCAGGTGACTGCATGGCTTGACACAATCAGCGGAGTGGATGCGCTGATTGAGCAGGCGAGGATTGCAGAGCGCGAGGCGTGCGCCGTGGTGTGCGACGAATTGGAATCGTTACTGCCTGGGACAAAAACCGGCAATATGCTGCAATGGGCAGCAGCTCAAATCCGCGCGAGGTCGGCGTCATGACCAACGAACCTCTGCTGCTTCTTAGCGAGGCCGCTGAACTACTGCACGTCAGCGAAGATCACCTGGCAAGCCTTGCCCGTGCTGGCAATGTTCCTGCTGCGAAGCCAGGCCGGCGATGGGTGTTCAAGCGGTCATGGCCAGAAACGGACTGAATCGGTCATACGCCTCAGAAATCGGGCATGACGTGTCACGATTTGGTCATAGGTCACTTTGGTGCCCTGTTTGGTGTCACCACTTGACGTGATCTTTTGCCCAAAGCGCCGCCCCGAGCAGCGCAGCAAAGATCGGAATCAGCAATTTGAACCCAGACACGACCAGCTTACTGCCGCGCCACAACAGGACAAGCTCGTCAATCGCTGCCTTTGTTTCCCGCTCTTCCGCGATGTGGCCAGCCATCAGGCCGTGCGTTTCGCGCGATAGCGATTCAATCGCATCGAGTCGCGCATGCAGCATGTCTGCCTCGCCCTTCCATGACCGCCTATCGGTCCCGTCGTATCCCTGCCGATCGGCGCTTATCTGGCTGTCGCCATCGCCTTGGTTCATGAAAGCTTTGGCGCTCATTGTTCTGCCCTTCTTCCGACCTTGCCGGACTCGTTGTTAAAGTCTCGCATCACCGCCGCCATGCGCTCGTTTAGGTCGCGTACCCGTCCAGTTGCTTCCGGTCCTCCCTGCTTCACCGCGTCGCGTCGCATCTTGCGCAGTGCGCTTACCTGTTTCTCTGCCGCGTTCCCGCGCACGGCCAGTTCGACGGCGCCCGGGTTCTCGCGCAGGTATTCCGCGACACTAAGGCCGTCCTTGGCCCGCCCCTTGATTTCGCTCTCGGCCTCGTTCGCCCGGGTGATGTTTTCGTAGAACCTCGCCGACTGCCCGGACGTTCCGCTGGTGCTGCCGTACAGTCGGCCGGCAAGCGGAATCTTGTGTGCCGGCAATTCCTCTCCGGTCAACGGCGCCGACAAGGTGGATGCCACCTTGCCCGCCTCGCGCCCGACTCCGCCAGTCAGTTGCCCAATCACGTAGTCAATCTGATCGGGCGTCGGCGACCATCCGCCAGGCGTGTATTCAGTGCCGCCGGTAATGGCGTTGATCGCCTCCGCAAAACCCTTGGCCCAGGGTGTCGCCGAGTCCTTCGAGCGCTGCAGCCCCGGCTTAGGGTCGAGGTTGTTGCGGTTCTCGATGTAGATCGGCCGGCCGGTCCAGTCCTTGTTCTGCGCCAGGGCGACAAACGGGTCCATGACCGTTGGCGCGATGATCTGCATAGGCGGTGAGCTACCGCCGAGCGGGTTGAACGCGTCGGCCAGTACCGTGAATAGGCTTGCCATCTGCTTGCCGGCCGTCTTGTCCTTGTAGACGGCCATCTCGACCGCCAGGCGCCCGATGTTCGGCAGGAACTGGAAGCCGAGCGGCATCGGGATGCTGAGGTAGTCCTGCCGGCCGATCGGGATGATGATCGAGCGCTCCTTGACGAACTCCGGGATTTTTTCCCACTCGTCGTCGTCACCATCGCCGCCGCCCATCATGGCGATACCGAGCAGCGCATTCAGGGCGCCGAGCAGCACCCCGCCAGCCATGATCTTCCGGCCCGCCGGCCCCGCCAGCGTCTGCGCCATGCGCGTCGTGCCCTGCACCGCGGCATTGAAGAAGGCGTACAGCGCACCCAGTTCGCGAGTCTGCCGCCCCTTGCGGTTGAAGTTCACCGTCAGGTTCTTGGCGAGGCTCGCCGCACGCTCCTTGCTCATGCCGCTGTCGATGCCGGCCTTGTAGGCCGCCAGCCGGGTAGCGTTTTCCATCGCCTCGTTGTAGTCGGATAGCCAGTCTGCGACGGCATGCGCCGCTTGGCTGGCCTTTCCCCTGTCGAGCGATTTCAGCGTGTCCTGCAGGGCCTTGCCACGCGATTCGGCGTCGAGGAACAGGTCACGGTATCCCGTCGTTCCTCCAACCTCCTTGAGTTCGGCGAATATCGCGGCCCATTTCCCGGTCTTCGGCATGCGCCCTTTGTTCTGCAGCACTTCCTTGAGGATGCTCAACTGGTCCTTGAGAATCTCGCCTTGTTTGCCGGCCAGTTCCGTCGTCGAGAGATTCAGCGCCGCTTCCTGCGTGTCCCGCATCAGGTTGATGATTCCGAAAATCGGGTTGTACTGCGTGTTCATGCTGGCGAACCAGCGCGTTGCCTTGCCGACCACAGGAATCAGGTAGTGCAGGTCGTCAACGTCGAGGTTCTTCAACGCATGCGCCATGCGCAGCGCCTCCGGGTTGTGCTCGTTGATCGTGATGGCCACGTCCTTGCCGCCAACCCGAAGTACCAGCACGTTCGGCCTTGTCTTGTAGAGCGGATCCGGAATCGACTTCACGAACCCGGTCGCCTTGTCGATCGTGTCGATGGTAGGCACAGACCCTACCTTCCACACGTCCGGCAGCGGATTCTGGCGCGCCATCAGGTAAAGCTTGAGCATCACGTGGTTCTTCTCGCCGCGTGTCAGCGCCGCCTCGCGCTGCATGGCGATGTGCCCAAGGATGTTCGTCACCTTCTGGTTGCTGCCGGTCCTGCGCTTTGCCGCATCGCCCTTGACGTTGAAGCCTTGGCCAATGGGATGGCTCAGGCTGTCCGGGTGCGCCTCGTCACGATGCAGCGGGATGTAATGCTGATAGGTGTTACGCCATGCGGTGAGCGCCGCCTTCGGCATCAAGCCGTAATCGTCGAGCAATTGCAGCGTGCCCTCGTTGATGGCGTCTACACGGACCGCGAGCGTGTCCAGTTCGGCACGGCGCTTCGGGGTCAGGCCGGCCAAGATTGCCGCAGATGCAGCATCCGACATCCCTGAAAGTGACGTGCGCTCTTCTTCGGTCCCGCGGAAGGCCTGCGCGCCGTTCCACTTCACCAGTTCCCCGCGCGCGTCGTTGAGGGCGCGCTCGAGGGCATGCGTTGCCGATCCCGTTGCCTTGGCCCGTTGAAGCTGCAGTTCGAGACCACGCACGACGGATGCCGCCTGCTGCCGGCCGGCGTCGATTTCGCTCTGATTCGGGTTGCGCTTCGCCATCTCGGCATTCGCCTCGGGTGCGTGCCGCGCGTGCAGGAAGGTTTCCAGTTCGCTTTGGCTGATTCCATTGGCGCGCATCTCGGCCTGCAGTGGTAGCAGTTCGTCCGCGGCAAACTTCTCGGTGCGGTAGGCCAGGCGCTGGTGGTAAAGCTCCTCGCCAAGGTAGGCGTCGTTCATGTCGGTGATCGTGCCGCCGATGGCCTTGATGTGGTCACGCAAGCGCTTGAGGTCGACGTACTTGTCCTGCATCTCGTAGATGATCTTGTCGAGATTCTTCGGCGAGAGGATTTCGGCGGCTTTCGCCTTGGCGCGCTGCCAGGCGTTGCGGACAGGCGCGCCGCTTGGTCCGTTGTACCAGTCGGTTGCGACGTTGTATCGGATGTCAGGATTGTCAGGGGAGAATTGGCCGTCGTTGCCGATGGTGGATTTGATCTGTTCAGGACGGAATGCAGCATAAGTTACCGACCCCTCCTCGACCATTTTCAAGCCGTCGAAACCAGCGGCGCGCAGCGCATCCATCAGGCCAGGATCATCCAGCGTATTGGACGCTCGCGCACCTTGTCGCCTGTACTCGTTGGCAAGGTATCCTTGCGGATCTTTGTTGCTTGGCGACACAAAGGCGTACCCGCTATCCAGGTTGGCTTTCGCAATCGACCGCAGAACTGTGTCGGTAACGTCAATTCCGGCAATTTGAAGCGTTCGCGCCACGCTTAAGCTGTCTTGAGGAGACGCCTTGCCAAGGTCTAGTGGGTTTTGCAAAGACAGCACAACCGGATACATTGCCGATCCGCTTTTTGATCCGCCTCCCATGTTTCGCCGGCCTCCGCCGACAAAAAGGTTTGCAAGTTCGGGAGATTCGGAAAACCACATTGAGCCGCCAGATCGCCCAGGCTTAAAGCTGGAAATGTTGGCATCAGTGCCGTGATACACCACCAGCGGCCGCCCCTGCTCATCGACCACCTGCGAGTCACCGAACCACTCCCAAAACCGCCTGATGCTCGCCTCGTCCTGAGCGATCGGCTTGCCGTTGCTGTTCGTCGTTGGACGCTTGACGCCGTTGATGGTGATGGTGTCGGGGAGGGGTTCAACGTTGTAGCGCGCCGCATCAGCCTCGCGGATGGCGTCAAGCTTCTCCCCGTTGCGCTCCAGCAGGGCGATGCGGTCGAGCGTCGGCTGGTCCCAAATCACGTAGTTGCGCGTTCCCTTGCCGTCGCTCCGGCTGTTGCCGTCGAGGTAGCGGTTGCCGACAATGCCGATGCTGGCGAGGTATTTGCTGGCTTCCTTTGGGCCAAGATAGGTTGCAAGCCGTTCATAAAGGTCTTTCCCTGTATTGTGCTCGCCCTCTTTGTCAGTCATGTGTTTGATTACGCGAGCTGCCGATCTGCTTATTTCCTCTGCTTTCGACGCGCCAGCCAACAGTTTTTTGATGATCGTCGGCTGTTGGGCAATCCGATTGTCCCAATCCAACAGATGCGGCATCACGTCGTCGGGGATGTCGAGTTGGTACGTCGTCCCCATTTTCTCCATGGAAAGCCTCTTCCTAAGCGATGCTGGCGCGTCGGCTACGGACAATGACCGGCCAGACTCCACCATCGCACGCCACGTATTCAATCTGTCCGCTACGGAAGACGAGATCCCAAACAGCCCAGGCCATTGGCCATAATGTCCGCCGCGAAGCGGAGTGCCGTCCAACAATGCCACGTGGTCAGCGCCGCTAATGTTCCTCCGGTAATGCTCCGCGGCGCTTTCCGTCTCCGCGCTGTACCACCCCCACCCATAAGCCTGCGCACCCTCCCCGGTGCTCATCTTGTCCAGGCGCGGCCGTCCATGCGGGAATCCAGGCTCAGGCGCCCACACATGCGGCGTACCGTGCCAGGCAATCGCGTAACGGTCAGCGCCCTGCGCAACGCCACTCAGCGCAGCATTCTCCCGCATCAGTGCCGCGCCCTCGCGCATCACGCTGTCGAGCGCCGTTTCCATAGCCGGCGTCCGCAGCCCGAGGATTCTAGCCACCGCGCGCACGAACCATTCCCAGGCGTTTTTGAGCGTCGACCCTTTCGTCGCCGGAATCGCTTTCAGCGCAGCCTGGAACTTCGGATTCGAGAACGCCTCGGCAACGAACTCATCCAGGTTGCTCATGCCGTACTGGCCATCGAGCGAGCCATTGCGCTTGATGTGCAGGAACAGCGCACGCATTTGCAGCGACGCCGGCCCGCCGGCTGCGATCGCTTTCAGTGTGGCAGCGTGGGTCAGTTCATGGAGGGTGTGGCGCTCCGCATCGCGCGCCGTGAACAATGCAACGGTGTCGGTCTTCGGGTTGTAGGCGGCCGCGTACCGCTGCGCCTGAGATGAGTTGCCAAACCGCCAGCCGCCCTGGCTGTCGAGCGTGAGTGTCGATGCCGCCCCGAGGTTGCGCAGTGCGTTCGCCAGATACCGATTGAACGGGCGCCTGCTGGCCTCGCTGATGAACGAGAGGACTTCGGCAACGGTCTTTCCTTCGGCGACCATGCCGTAGATTGCTTTGTCGGCAGCCGTAGCCTGGACGTTGGCGGCGGCGTTGTACCGGGTTCTGTTAGCCCCTTCTTCTGCCCCCGCTTTGTTGGCCTCCTCCTTCGCTTTGCGGCCGTTTAGCTCAGTCTCGACCGCGTTCAGACGGGCCTTCTTTTCTTCCAGTTCGGCCGCGTGCTTGAACGGTTCGGATAACGCCTCTTCCAAAGCCGGGATGTCATTACGCGCCCTTTCCGCAGCCCCTGTGATTACATCGCGGCCATACCTTGTCCCCTGTTTCAGGGATAGCAGGTTCTCGAACTTGCTGATTGCAGGGCGGAGATTCGATACGGTAAAGAGGATCGGCGTGCCCTTCTTGTGCTTCTCTGGCGTCACGTCAACCCAGGCGTCTATTTCCCCGCTTCGCCCGTCACTGTGCGGAATTTCGGCATGGATATAGGCAAAGTTCGAGCCCAGGATTCCGCGCTCCGACCTGATCGAAACCGGGATCCCGGCAATCGTCCCGAACGGAACTTCGTCCATCGGCCGAAACTCATGGCCAAATACATCGCGCATGGCCCGCGCGAAGTCGCTCCGGCCGATGATTCGCTTCCCGCCAACTTCGGCAACAAATGGTGTTTGGTCACCAAGCGCTGCCGTCACCGCGTCTTCCGCGGCGCCTTTCGTGGTGACTTCTTTGCCGTCGATATTGATCGACAGCTTTTCCCCTTCGGCAAGTTTTTCGGCCGTCTGGCTGATTTTCCACAGAGCGTCAGACCGCTGGGAGTGACCGTACTCCGTGCCGTCGATCGTGATCTTCCGCGATTTGACATCCTTTTTGACGACCTCATGCGACGCTTCGAAAAAATCATCGTCCTCGTCGTACCGGGACAGCCGTCCTTTTTCGCCGTCGACCAACATTCTGGCCTGTTGCAAAGCGTCTTCTGATGCCTCGATCCGGCGTGAGTGAGAGCGCTTCTGACGCAACAAACCATCGATTTCGTTTTCGAGTTTGAAGCGTTCGAGAAGCAGCGGGTCGCCGGAAGCGATGGCGGCGATTTCCGCCATGCCGACCGCGGCCTCATCCTCGAAATCCATCTCGAACTGGCCATCGTAGTAGCGGATGCCGTTGACCATCCGAAGCTTCATCGAATTCAGGTCCCACAACTTGGCGTCGACGGTGCGCTCGGTAACGTAAGCAAGGATTTCAACTTCAAAGTCTGGGCGATACAGCGGGTTGGGGTCGTTCTCGGTCGGCGGGGTGGCAAACAAATTGCCCTGCCGAATGATTCGACCTTCGCGCTGCTCGATGTCTGACGGTTTCCACGTGGCGTCAATATGGTGTAGCGCCACCAGTCGATCTTGCACGTTCGTTCCGGCGCCCATCCTCGGCGTCGAGCCGATCAGCACGCGCACCGATCCGTCTTTCACCGCGTCGAACAACTGTCGCTTGTCGGCGTCGTTGTTGAAGCTCTGGATGAAGGCGATTTCGTTGGCCGGAATGCCCTTGGCGATGAGTCCGTCCTTGATGTGCTGGTAGGCGTTCCATCCGCCCTTTTGAGCCGCGCGAAGCTCTTCCATTTCGTTCGGGTCGAATTTTTCCAGAAGGTCCGCAACATCCCTGAATGCTTCCTCGTCGCCGGCGGCAATTGCCGCTTTCTCGCGCTCTTTCAGGGCGTCGTATTCCTTGATGATGGTCGCGTCTTGCTTCGACTTGGGCACGCCACGATCGAGGAACACAAGCTGTGTCCCCTTGTCCGCCGTCCACTTGTGGTAGATGGTCGATATTTCGTCAATGGCTGTGTCCAGCTTTCCGCCCGGTTCGTCGTTCATCTCCGGCGACACTGCTTTGGCGTGCAGCGACAGCTTGCGCGCCTGGTCCATCAGGCGCAGGCGAGTAGCGTTGCGCACCTTGATGTCCTGGATGTTAGGAAGGCCCTCGAATCCCGGAACAATGCTGTCCATCAGGATGCTCAACTGCGTCGGCGTCGGCTGTACGGCAACCGTGCGCCGATCGCCGCCCTTGACCTTCGGCAGCGGGAATTCCTTGCCGGGGTTGTCCTCTGCATACCACCGCTTGATATCGTCGTTGGTCACCACGTCGGCTACCGTGTAGTACCCCTCCATCAAGGCGCGCATGTTCGACCACTCGCGGCCCAGGCGAGTGACCATCTTCAAGCCGACGCCGGAATCTGTAGGCTCAAGTTTCGGCAAGGCCTCGACGAACTGACTGCGGAAGGCGTCGAAGTGCTCAAGACCGGAGTCGGCAAGGAAATCCGGGGCCAGATACCGCATGATGGTGTACATCTCGACGGCGCTGTTCGAGATAGGCGTCCCGGTCATGAACACCGAGGCGCCGTTCATCTCGCGGATGACGCGCATCTTGGTGTACAGATCGAAGGCCTTGCCCGATCCTGCTGACGGCCCCATGCCTCGCACGTCGGTCAAGCGAGTAGAGTAGAAGAGGTTCTTGAACTCGTGCGACTCGTCGACGGACAGGTCGTCCACGCCCATCTGCTCAAAGGTTAGCAGCATGTCCTTGCCGGTCTTGCTCCGCACCTTGGCCAGACGCTCCTCGATCTTCTTGACCAAGGCCTCTGCGGCCTTCACCGACAACGGCTTGAAGCGTGAACTTGGGTCGGCATCGTCTTCCGCTTCCTTGAGTGCTGCGTTGGCAATCTCAAGTTCTCGGTTCAGGAAGCGCTCTTCGGTCGCCCGGGATATCGGAATGAACTGGAACGACGAGTGCGGGACGATGACTAAATCCCAATCGCCAGATGCGATCTTGGCAAACAGCCTCCTCCGGTTCTTGGCCGACATATCCGCCGTGCCGGCGGCCAGAATCTTGGCCCCTGGATACAGGCGGTAGGCTTGTGTGGCCCATTCGGTAACCATGTGGTTCGGAACCACCACCATCGGCTTTTTCGACAGCCCCATGCGGCGCCGCTCCATGGCTCTGGCGATTCCCGTGAAGGTCTTTCCCGCTCCAACCGCATGATCGTAGAGAACGGCGTCTTCGATGATCCCGCGCCAAACGGCGTTCTTCTGCCCCCGGCGAAGACTGATGATCTGGTCTGGAACCTTCCCAGGGAATGTCAGGTGCGATCCGTCGTACTGTCGATTGACACGCGTGTTGAACTTGTCGTTGAACAGTTGCGTCAGGGTCTTCCGCCGGTCTGCGTCCTTGAAAATCCACTCGTCGAAGGCCTCTGTAACCTCCCGCTTCTTGTCGTTCGCGGCATCCGTTTCGGTCTGGTTGAAGTGCCTGTTGCCGTCAGAATCTGTGTCGTAGACCGCAATCCGCGAACTGTTCAGCATGGCCGTCAGCAGATCAGGGAAAGCAATCCTCTCCGTTCCCCACGTCACCGTAGCGGCTGCCGTATCGAAATCCCCGGTGACCTGGAAGATGTTGGTCAGTTCGGAGTAGGACACTCTCGCCTTGCTGCCCAGCAGCTTGCTGGCGAACTCTGCGTAGACGGCGGTCGGTATCCAGTTCGCCCCGATGCGCGCACGCACTTTGTCAGACGACCATGGTTCAGGCTGTACGGATTCGAGCGCCGTGATATTTGCGGGCAGGCCGGCCTGTTTCGCCGCCTCCAGCTTGCGACGGACATTGCCGGACAAATAGGCATTGCGCTCGACCACATCGAACCCTTGCTCGGGATCAACGAACGCCAGCGGCGAGTTGCCGCCGGTCAGTTCCGCAGCGGCTTCGTCCTCAGAGATTCCGCGCAGCTTGGCAATGCGTTGCAGGCTGACGCGGCCGGTTTCCGACATGGAAATAGCCAGGGCATCTACCGCGTTTTCGGCATGGTCTGCAGCAACAGGAGGAATGGCCACCGGACGCGTCAGGATGGCCGCCTTGCTGGCTTTGGCAGGGCTGGCTTTCATGCCGGTCGCCTTGGCCTTGGCCGCGGTCACTTCCTTCTTGAAGCCGGATTCGAGTGACAGCAACAGCCCTTCGTCAGGCATCTCGGACACGATCGAGGCGTTTTTGCTTTCGCTGATGAACCCGTGCTTGTCGACAAAAGAATCGTAGGCGCCGCGCAGTTTGGCGCGATTCTCTTCCATGGCGTCGTGCGACGCGCGGCCGACCTCCAGATTGATCTGCTGCATAAGCAGATCGCGAATCTCGATCAGTGCCTTGATGCGATCAAGCCTTGATTCCCCCAGGCGCATACCGGACGGGATATCCGATTCTGACTCGAAGACCTCTTTGATGTAGACGTTTCGTTTCCCGTTCTTGTACGGCGTTCCGTCCTCCTTGAGTTTCGGAACAAGCCGATACCACTTGCCATCCATGCCCATGAACAGGCTTGTCGACCACGGCGTATCCTTGGTTACCTGAATCTTCTTGAGTGCCGACTCGCCGCCTTCCCCGATGCGTTCGACCACCTTCGTCAGCGATCCATCAGCATCGAACCGGATGCTGCCCACTTCGGCGCCGGATGCTGACAGCAGCAACGACTCGCCGAGGGCTTTGTGCATCTCTTCGGACCGGATAAGCGCCTCATCTGAAATGTCCACCGGTGCGACCTGTGGCAATTTTTCGAGGATCCTCGAAAGCCGATCGGAAAGGACCTCGCCCTTCGCCATTTTCACATCGATGTTGCCCTTGTGCCGCATGGTGCCGGACCTGTCCATGGTCCCCACAATCATCTCGGGATGCCGAGCGAAGTACGCACCAACAACCATGTCTTCCCCGCCAAGCGGGTCTTTCACCTTTCCGGTCCCGGTCCATGCCATCGCATCCTGAATCTGTCTTGTCGCCACTTGTCGCTTGTAACTGTCTCCAGCGCTCTTGGGATCAGGCTTCGACATCAACAACGCTTTGGCGGTGGCAAGCTGCTCTTCCGCCTCTTCGCTCAACCGACGGAAAAACAGCACGTCGGTCACCACTTCGGTAAGCGCGTTGCCCTTGAATGCCGACCCCGGCAGGCGAACGGCGCCGATCAGTTCCGCCTTCTGCGCAAGCAACTGGCGTGTCGATGCGTCCTGCGCGTCGAGAAGATGGCGCGACACTACCATCATCATGATTCCGCCAGGCGCTACCGCATCAATGCTGCCAAGAAAGAACTGGTTGTGGATGCTGAATGCGTTCAGTTCCGGACGGTGCCTGAATCGCATGCTCTCCGAACCGAATGGGGGATTGCCGATTGCCAGGGAAAAGGCCTTGTCCGGCAGCGCCGCATCCTGGAAGCCGGTATTGACGATGTTTGCGCGCGGGTAGAGGGCCGCGGCTATGCGCGAGGTCAGGCTGTCCAGTTCGATTCCGGTGACGAACGACTTGCCGGCCACTTCCCGCGGCATCAGGCCGACGAAGTTGCCCACGCCGACCGATGGCTCCAGCACCATTCCGCCATTGAAGCCAAGGCGCTGCGCGGCCTTCCACATGAAGTCCACCACGTCTTTCGACGTGAAGTGCGCGTTGAGTGAAGAGGACGATGCAGCGTTGAGTTCAGCGGGGGTGAGCAAGGCCCGGAGTTCCTCTACCTGACCTGCCCACTCCGCCTTTATCTCGCCCGATACCCGGTTCTGGAAGGCGTTCGGGATCCCGCCCCACCCGACATACCGGGCCAAGATGCGCTGCTCGTCGGCGGTCGCGCGCCGGCGCTCAGCCTCGATGGTCTTCAATACCTTGATCGCCGCCACGTTGTCCCGGTATTTGGTCATCTGACCACCGGAACCCAAGGCAACGTCGTCGTTTATCTCGAAGTTTGCTTCCGGGATGTTGCCGGGGGTGTCCCGTAAATCTCCTGATACTCCCTCTCCAGCCTCTTTTCCTCCGGCGTCTTTCCATTCGGCTCCGGTTTCAGCAGGATGAACTCCGGAAGAACTATCTCTTCCGCCTCGTCCTGTCTCGCTCCCCCGTCCATCCACTGGCGGATTGCCTTTTCCGCTTCGATCGCCGCCCGTGTCAGTTCCTCGTCCACCCGGTCCTCGGCCACCAGTGCCGCCCACTTCTTCGGGAGCCATGTTCTCCAGTGGTTTGCCGCTTTCGCTTTCAGTTCCTCGATCATTCGTCTCTCCAAGACTGACTTTCCCGGCCTTCACGTCCCCCATGAACCGCACGATGTAGGGCTTCATGTTGTCGATCGTCTCGCGGTCCATGCCGAACTGGTCGCGTAGACTCACTATAAGCGACTTCAACATTTCCGCAATGTCGGCGCCGGCCTGTTTGAAGTGCTGCACGCCGGCGAGGAAGTAGGGTTTCGCCGCGGCGTAGGTGTCCTCGTCGAACGGAAGGCCCGTGCCGAGAGTTCCAGGCTTCGGCTTGAACAACGCGCTCAGTCCCTTGGCTACGTCGGCAAGGCCCATCCCTGCGTTCTTGATGGCGCTGGCGGCCGCGGACGCCGCGGACGGCGCGCGAGGCAGTGGGGAAGTAGTTGGTGCCGGGGATTGTGCCTGAGCCCTATCTGCGGCTTCCCGATCATACTTTGCCGCGTCCCACCCGGAATGCCAAGCAGCCAGTGTCTCTGGAGTGAAATCATGAGCGAAATCTCTCCGCGTGCCTCTTGCAAACGCCGCCCTTCCTGCCTTGTACGCATCCCGGCGTTCAAGTTCTTCGGGGCTAATGTTGCGGGGAGACCTTGGATTTTCCGGCCGACTTTGAGTGCTGGCTTTCGGTGCCGGTGCCGGTGCCGCCGGTGCCGCCGGGGCCTCCCCGAAAACATCATTCATCGCCGCGTCGAACAGGGCGCCGATGTCGTCTTCGGCTGGAGCAGCCTTTTCTTCGGCAACGGCCGGAGCAGAATCTTGCTTGGATTCTGCTCGCTTCTCGGCCAGCGCCTTCTCTGCCTTGGGAATGACTTCTGCGTTCGCTCCAAGGAAGTTGGGTTTGGCGACCGGTGCCGGGCTGACCGCCCACGACCAGCGGCCGTCAGCGTGCTTGGTGTAGGTGTACGGATTGCCCGGAAGCCTGACCTGATTGTCGGCGAGCGCCGGGGCATCCTGCGCCTGCGCCGCGGCAGGCTTCACCAACTTTTCGATTTCGACAGCGAACTGCCTGGCCTTGGCTTCGCTGGCAAAGAGGAAACCCGGAATAGCGCCGCCACCCTTGAATGCTGACCAGCGGGTTTTATCCCTGGAGGCGATCGCCTTGGCCTGCGCGAAGATTTCCGGGCTGACCTTATCCTTGAAAGCGACGGAATACTGCATCAGCCCGGTCTTAGTGTGGCGGAACTGGCCGATGGTGACCGACCGAAGCGGCTCTTCCTGCTTCTCTGCAGCCACAGGGGACGCGGGCGCATCAAAGATGCTGCCCTGCCCTGTCAGGTTCGCCATCGCATCGCCGCCCAGCTCGAATGTGCTGGCAGCAGCCTCCGACCGAAGCTTGATTTCAGACTTGGTTTCGGCTTCCTTCTTGGCTTTCTCGGCCTCCTGTTTGGCCTTCGCCTCGCGATTGGCCTGCGTCTTGGCCTCGGCCTCAGCGGCGGCCGCTTCCTGCTGCGTCTGCCCGGTAAGTTCTAGGCTTCCGGCAGGGGCTTCCCGATTACCTTGGCCGCTTTCTTCACCGCCCGCGAGAACTCCGCTTTCCCGCTCTTCTCCGGCGGCGGGTTCGGACTGTCCTTGAACTCGATCCCCATCTTTTCCATGATCCTCAGCAGATAATCCTCCGTTGCCAGATCCTGTGTCTGCTTCGTCGTCATCTTCCTTGAACCAGTCTGGCTCTTCGGTGGTTGTGGATTGTTCGGCACGGTCGATTGCTCCTTCGATTTCCTTGTGTCTGGCGTCCTGAGCGAACTGCTCCAGCAGCCTTCTGGCCTCTTTCCATTTCTCGCGGCCATCCAGATTCGGGCGCTCATTGACGTCCCGAAGTATAGCCCCCACTTCCTCTTCTGAAACGAGCCCTTCCAGTTGCTGCACCGCAGCCTCGAACCGCTTCTTGTCGCGCTCGGTGAGCGCGTTGACCGCCTGCTTGTGCCGCTGACGCTCGACGTATAGCACCCGTCCTTCGAGGACGGAGAACTTCACGAAATCAGTCTTGAGCTTGTACTTCTTCGCCATTGCCCGGATGCGGTCACGGTGTTGTTTTTCCTTGTCCGCTTCCGCATTGCGCTCCTGACGTTCCATGCTCACCGGCACATCCCCGAACGACGCTTGCCGGATCAGTTCCGCCAAGTGCTCGCCGTCGCGCACGTCGAAGTTTTCCGACTCGCGCAGGAGCATAGCCACATCGCCAAGGTCGGTTGTCCCGCGATTGGTGAAAAGCCCGCGCAACTTGGTCGCCCTGTTCGCGTTGTCGCCAACGGTGTCGGGAGCCATTGATGAATGAATACCATTGCCGCCGGTGACGCGCATGATTGCGCCAACCAGATCGTCGCGGCGCATGATCGGCGGGGCGTTCCCGGATTTCTGCGCTGCGCGACGGGCAATCTCTTTCTGAGCTTGCGCGCTAACCTGTGGGTTTTTCCGATTCGAGAGAGCTTCGAGTTGCTGATCGGTGCGCGACGAAATAAAGGTCGGTGGCTCCCCGTTATTTTCCTGGAATCGCTCTTCCGCGGGAGAGATGCTCGCCGAAACATTTGTCGCTTGTGTCTCGCCTGCGCTACTCAACGGCGCTTGTGGTGCGTCGGTGGCGGTTTCGTTGGCGGCAACGGGCTGCGAGCCTTGCTTCGCTTCTTCGACAATTCGACGGAGCGCCGGGAATTTGGCGAAAGCATCTTCCATATCCTGGCTGCGCAAGCTGCGCGGCTGCTTGTCGTCAAGCCGGTTGTTGATGGTGTGCGCCAGGTCACGGTCAATGTTCAGCGCGTCCATCAGGATGGTGTCACGGCCTGACTTTCCGAGCCTTGACGACAGCCTGAGAATCGTTTTCTTGTCGTCTCCAACGAGGTTAGCGATGCTGTAAACGATGTCTTTCAGGTATCTCGCGTCGTCTGCGATGGCTTTGTATTCATCGTCCGATATGGTCGTTGCGGTCCTTGCCGCCTTCGGCGCCGGCAATGTATCGCCGACATTTCCGGCAGACATTTCATTACCGGCACCACCGGATAACAACGGCTCGCCTACCGCTGGAACAGGGGTTGCTGGCAGTTTGTTTTCCTGCGCCGCAACTTCCGAGGATTTCTCGGATGTTCCCGAAACCGATTTCGGCGACATGCCGGAGCGCCGCGCAATCTCCGCTACCGCCGCTTCCTTGTACCCTG
>ERZ724521.543-NODE-543-length-17048-cov-5.004414_pt1 | contig 17048 bp, 12 predicted proteins | sample MGYA00376054_ERZ724521 | MGnify/ENA primary metagenome ERZ724521 (study PRJEB28724, sample SAMN07190883) | activated sludge metagenome | isolation source: activated sludge of sewage treatment plant in Hong Hong | place: Hong Kong | collected 2016-03-17 ... | reverse complement strand
CACTTTAACCCTTCTCCTGCCTGTATTTTCCCACGCTCAAGTCATTTCCATCGCTCAGGCCCGGTCTCAACCCGCCGGATCAACCGTTACCGTACGCGGTGTGGTGACCAACGGCGACGAACTGGGCAAGATCCGCTACCTTCAGGATGGTACCGCCGGTATTGCAGCCTTTCCCGGCGCCGGTTCGGCTCCGGGTTTTGAGACGACCGTCGTGAAGGGCGACAGTATTCAGGTGACCGGCACGCTGGTCGTTTTTCACGGACTGCTGGAGATCAGCCCGATTACCGACTGGCAAGTGGTCAGTAAAAACAACCCGCTACCGGAACCTAAATCGATCACACTGGCCGACGTTTCCGACGCCCTGGAAGGTCAACTGGTGCGTATCGATTGCGTTAGTTTTAACGACGCAGGAGGTGCCTTCACCACATCCGGCACCTATGGAATTGTGGATGGAAACGGTGTGGCTGCCGATGTGTATATTCGTACCGGGCACCCCTTGCAGGGCACGCCTGTTCCTCCGGCCACTGTTAACCTTACGGCGATTCTCTCCGAATACGATGATTTTCAATTGCTTCCGCGCGATGCAGGAGACCTTGCGGCATCCCCGTGTTTCTTCTTCACGGAAAAGCCGGACCAATCAAACATTCAGAAAAACAGCTTCACCGTAAGCTGGAAAACCAATCAGGTTTCATCGGCCACCCTGCGATACGGAACGACGCCGACGCCTGCCAACGAGATCGCGCTGCCCATGCTGACGCTTACGCATACCTATTCGCTGAATGGCCTGCAGCCGGGTACGATATACTGGATACAGATTGAGGCCAATCACAACGGGGATATCATACAATCTGAAACGATCCCGTTTGCCACCCAGTCTCTTTCCTCAGGGGCAATAAAAGTCTTTTTCAACCACGCTATCGACGAATCGTCGGCCAATGGTCTGACACCTGCGGGCCAGAGTTTCAATGCGGTGCTGGATGAAACACTCGCCCGTATCGCCGGCGCGCAGCAAACGATCGATGTATCGGTATATAACAACAACCGGATAGACATCACCAACGCCCTTAAACTGGCGTATGCCAACGGTGTGCGCGTCCGCTATGTGGCGGCCATCGACGGCAGCAGTCCGGCGCTCAACCCGGCCCCGCCGTTCCCTGTTATTTACGGCAACAGTGCCGCACTCATGCACAACAAGTTTATGGTGATCGATGCGGACCTGACCGACCAGTGTTGGGTGATGTCCGGATCAATGAACTGGACTACCGGCAACATGACTGACGATTATAATAATACCCTGTTTATTCAGGATCAGTCGCTTGCGCGAACGTATCAACTCGAGTTTGAAGAAATGTGGGGATCGTCGGGCAATTTTCCCGATAACGCCAACAGCCGTTTCGGCGCCGCTAAAAAAGACAATACGCCGCACAAGTTCATCATTGGCAACGTACCTGTGGAATCCTGGTTTTCGCCATCCGACAGGGTGACGAGCCGCATCACGGAGGCCATCCAGACGGCCGATTCGGAGGCACTTTTTGCCCTGCTTACCTTTACAAAGGACGAGCCGGCCAATGCCCTGATCGATGCCTTTAACAACGGCGTCCAGGTCAGGGGCATGATCGAGAACACAGGCGATCAGGGTACCGAATTCAACTACCTCATTTCGCAGGGCGTAAATGTGCAGCAGCACAGCCTGGGCGGAACGCTGCACCACAAATACGGCGTTATCGACGCCAATTTGTCGGGCTCTGCACCGCTCGTCATCACCGGTTCGCACAACTGGACTTTCTCGGCAGAAACGGCGAATGATGAAAATACGCTCATTATCCATGATGCCGATATTGCAACCCTGTACAAGGCGGAGTTTGAACGGCGATGGGTGGAGAATACGACTTCGACAAAATCTCCTTCCGGGCCATCTTTCCAGGTTTTTCCCAACCCTGCCACCACATCGATCGCGATAACGGGAGGCATGCAAGGCAAGGTGAGCATATGCGACGCCACCGGCAAGGAGTACCTGTACGACCTGCTGCACAGCAGCGGGACGACCAGCCTTTCTGTGGCGCAACTGCCTGTCGGACAGTATTTTGCCATTATCAGGACGAACCATGGCACGACGACCGTTCCATTTCAAAAAGTTCAGCGTTGAACAGGCGGATGTTGCGCATCCCGTCGGCACCGACGGGGTGCTGCTCGGCGCCTGGGCTGACATAGAAGGCCGCAGCAGCGCGCTCGATATCGGTACCGGTACCGGGCTGCTGGCGTTGATGCTGGCACAACGGTTCGAAGCGGCCGGGTCGCGGGATTATTCCATCGATGCGGTAGAGATAAACAGCGCGTCGGCGCAATACGCCGGGCGGAATTTTGAAGCATCGCCCTGGGCCGGCCGACTGCGACTCTGGGAAATGGCGGTGCAGGATTTTGCTGCGCAAACGGACCGGCGCTTCGATCTGATCGTCAGCAATCCGCCCTTTTACACGGAGGCTGTCGCGCCGCCCGATTCCGGCCGGCGTCTGGCGCGCCACAGCTCGGCGCTTCCGCCTGTCGATTTGCTGGGCGTCGTAAAAAAACTGCTGACAGAGGAGGGGTGTTTTTGCGCCATCATGCCGTATGAAGGGGGGCGCAGTCTGTGCGAACGGGCAGTCTGGAACGGGCTATACTGCACAAAATGGGTGGAAGTCAGGTCGCGGACCCACAAACCGGTAGAACGGCTGCTGTTGTACTTTGAAAAAACGCCGCGCCCTTTTCAATCGGCGCAGATGATTGTCTATTCAGCGGAAGGTGTATACTCGGACGCCTTCACAGCGATGACGGAAGCGTTTTACCTGCAATAAAAAAAGGAAACCGCGTATGGACAGCAGGTTTCCTTTTTATGCAGACCGCCATTTGTTTTGGCGAGAAAAGATGTTCGTGTTTTGTTTAGTTACTGCAGGGAGATTTTGTGTTCTTCAATGATTTTACGTGCAAGGTCTAGGATTGTAGTGTCTTCCAAATGGACGATGCCGCCGCCTGGCCCCGGTTCCAGATGCCATTCCACGATCTGACCCTCCTGATATTTATGTGCGCCGAAATAATTGCGTACTGTTTGTTCGTCAATTTTAAGCTCTTCGGCGATCCGGTGAATGCTTCCGGTAGGCAGAGCGTGTTTGATGCGGCGTAACTCCTCGAAGGTGATATTCATAAGCCTCAGTTTTAGTGAACGATATGATTTGGAAAGACTAATGGGCTTTTCCCAAAAATTTCCCTAAGGTATGTACATCACCAAAGAATATACAAGCGAAAAGGAGAAAAATTTTTCGGCGCAAAAAACATTCTATATTTGTCCCCAACCTGAGAAATATCATTCGTCCCTGCCGATAGCAGGCGGGGTTCACATTTTGCTCCCCATCTTTAGAAATGTACCTGCACATTGTTTCATTTGATATTCCTTACCCTGCTAACTACGGAGGGGTTATCCTTATTTTCAATCAGATTAAAGCCCTTCACAAACTGGGTGTCAAGGTTATTTTGCACTGTTTCCAATATGGAGAGCGTGTGCCTCAGCCCGAACTGGAGCGCTATTGCCACGAGGTATATTATTACAAAAGAAGCCGTTCCCTGTTTTATCAGGCCAGTTTTTTGCCTTTCATCATGCGTTCGCGCATGAGCCGGGCGCTGATCAAGCGGCTGCGCAGGGATAACCATCCGATCTTGTTCGAAGGCATGCATACGTCTGTTTATGTGTGGCATAAAAAATTGCGCGGCAGGCAGAAACTGGTGCGCATGCACAACGTGGAATGGCAGTATTACGAAAGCCTTTTTCGCCTCACCGCGCCGACGGAAGTATTTGAAAAGATCTACTATTTTACAGAGAGCATAAAACTCCAGCGCATCGAACCCAAGGTGGTGCTGCATGCCGACGAGATCATTGCCATCTCTACAACAGACCTCGCCTATTACCGGGAAATGAAGGCAAATACGCACTATATCCCGGCTTTTCACCCGAACGATCAGGTGGAGAGCCAGTTGGGCAGGGGAGAGTACGTGCTTTTTCACGGCAAACTGAGTGTGCCCGACAACGAACGGGCCGCTACCTGGCTTGTCGAAAACGTCTTCTCTAAAATCGACGTGCCTTTTGTTATTGCGGGCATGGCGCCTTCCCAGCGCCTGCGCGATCTGGTACAGGGATTTGAACACATCAGGCTGATTGAAAATCCGGAGGACAGAGAAATGAACAACCTGATCGCCAAGGCCCAAATCAACCTGCTGATTTCCTTTCAATCTTCCGGCATAAAACTCAAACTGCTCAACGCACTGTTCCGGGGCAGGTTCTGTATCGTCAACGACGAAATGGTGAGTGGCACCGGCCTTACCAAACTGTGCTATGTGCGCAATTCCGCAGCGTCTATCAGCCAGACCATCGAAGCGCTCATCAACGCGCCATTCGAACAAAGCAAGATCGAAGAACGAAGGGCCATCCTGGAAACAGATTTTTCGAATATCGAAAGTGCGAAAAAACTGATCGGACTGATTAAGTTCGATACCTGACCCCTGGTTTTCAAAAAAATCTGAAAAATTTGAACAAAGACCCTGCGGTGGGGGTTTTGTTGCAAACCGGATATAATTTATGCGTGGTATCGAACAACTGGACCAACTCCTGAAGGATAAGACACTTGGTGAAGACCATCGTCAGATTGTCAAAAAAGTATCTGAAGACCAGCGTATTACATTTGATGAAGGCGTTTTTCTGTTCGAACACGGCGACCTTTCTTTCGTCGGCGCACTTGCCAACTATATTAGGGAAAAGAAGAACGGCGACAACACCTACTTCAACCGCAACTTCCACATCGAACCCACCAATTTGTGTGTTTACGATTGCAAATTCTGCTCCTACTCGCGCCTGATCAAACAGCGCAGCGACGCCGATGCCTGGGCATACAGCATGGAGGAGATGTTTGATATCGTCCGGAATTATGACGGCCAGCCCGTCACGGAGGTGCATATTGTCGGCGGTGTTTTACCCCAGTACGACCTGCCCTTTTACCTCGAACTTTTTGGGAAGATCAAGGCCCACCGGCCCGAATTGCACATCAAGGCGCTTACGCCGGTGGAATACCACTATATTTTCAAGAAGGCAAAAGTCAGCTATGAAGAAGGCATGCGCCTTATCCGGGATGCCGGGGTAGGCAGCCTGCCCGGCGGCGGCGCAGAGATATTTCATCCCGAAATTCGCGAACAGATCGCTGCCGATAAATGCAACGCCGAACAATGGCTGCGCCTCCACGAAATATGGCACGAACTCGGCATGCGCTCCAACGCGACCATGTTGTACGGCCATATCGAACAATGGCACCACCGCGTCGATCACCTCGAGCGGCTGCGTGCCTTGCAGGATAAAACAGGCGGTTTCCAGACCTTCATCCCGCTCAAGTTCCGCAACAAGGACAATCAAATGAGCCATATTCCGGAAAGCACCACAGTGGAAGACCTGCGCAACTATGCCATAAGCCGTATTTATCTCGACAATTTTGACCACATCAAGTCATACTGGCCCATGATCGGCCGAACCGCCGCCCAATTGTCGCTGGCATTTGGTGTGGACGATATCGACGGCACCATTGACGACACTACCAAAATATATTCCATGGCGGGCTCGGAAGAACAACATCCGACGCTGAACACCCGGCAACTGGTGGAAATGATCCGCCGTGTCGGTCGCCGGCCCATCGAACGCGACACCTTGTACAATGTCGTACAGGATTTCACCGATACGGTTTTCGAAGAAGACAAGCAATGGCGGGGGTATTTTGAACTTCCCGTGGTGAGTGGGGAATGATGAATGATGAATGATGAATGATGAATGGGCGGGTATCGGTATAACCATTTAACCTTTCAACAATGACCTTATACATTTTACGGCACGGCGAAACGGAATTAAACCGGCAGAATATCGTACAGGGAAGCGGTGTCGATGCTGAATTGAACGAAACCGGCCGCAAGCAGGCCCGCGCCTTTTTCGAGGCATACGGCGATATTAATTTTGAACTGGTTGTCACCTCCAAACTGATCAGAACCCATCAAACGGTGGCTCATTTTCTGGAACGGGAGATACCCTGGATACAAACGCCGGATATCAACGAGATCAGTTGGGGCGACCACGAGGGGCACCCATCCACCCCCGAACGCATTGCCGTGTACAAGCGCATGATCAGGGAGTGGCAATCGGGCAACCTGCACGCCTCGCTCCCAAGCGGTGAAACGGCACATCAACTCCGGGAACGGGTGGCCCGTTTTATAGACTGGCTAAAAACCCGGACAGAGCAGCATATCCTGATCGCCACACACGGCCGTACGATGCGCTGCCTGATAACCCTGCTCAAAAACATGGGGCCCGCCGATATGGAAGGCGTACCACACGCTAATACCGGTTTGTATGTCATTCATTTCCGGGACGGCCAATTTGTTTTTGAACGGGAAAACGATATCAGTCACCTCGGCGCAACCGCTTTGTGACCCAACCATACCTGTCGATATGCCAAAACTACGCCTCTCCGCAGTCAGTTACCTGAACACCAAGCCCTTTATTTACGGGTTGTTCCGGAGCGAGTTCTCTGGCATGATCGATCTCAGTCTCGATATTCCTTCCGTCTGTGCGCAAAAACTGCTTTCCGGGGAAGTGGACCTGGCGCTTACGCCCGTTGCCGTCATTCCGGACCTGCCGCAGGCTTACCTGGCATCCGACTTTTGCATCGGCTCGGTCGGCGCGGTAAAAACCGTTTGTATTTATTCGGAAAAACCCCTGAACGAGGTCAAAAGTCTTTTACTTGACTTTCATTCGCGCACCTCGGTCATGCTTGCGCGGATTTTGTGCAGCGATTACTGGAAGATAGAGCCCGAATTTATCCCCGCCGCTCCGGGTTTTGAACAACAGATCGGCGGGGCGGTGGCTGGTTTGATCATCGGCGACCGGACGATCGGGCTCGACAAGCGATTCCCTTACGTGTATGATCTGGGCGAGGCCTGGACGACCTGGACCGGCCTGCCTTTTGTTTTTGCAGCCTGGGTCAGCGTACAACCGATTGATCCTGCGCTGATTATGCGATTCAACGCAGCCTTGAAAACAGGATTGGACAATATACCCGAACTGACCAAAATACTGCCCGGCATGTCTGATTTCGACGTGGAGCGGTATTTCCGGGAGAATATCAGTTACGAACTGGACGACGCCAAATGGCTAGCGCTCAACCGCTTCCTGACCATGCTGGCAGGGGAACAGGGTTATCGACTGCACCGCAATGCGGCGGCAATGGTATCCTGATGGGGATAAATTCCGCTACACGCTTTTCTTTTCATTTGATCCCGTGCTTTCTTTCTCGCTTTTGGGCTAAAACCCTACTTTTGCGCCGCAATTCGAGACCAGATTACCGGTTTGAAAAATATTCAGTAAAAAATTACCAAATACAATCATGGCAAAAAAACGCATCGCGATCAATGGCTTCGGCCGCATCGGCCGCCTCACTTTCCGCAATCTTGTAAAAAATCCGGATGTTGAAGTGGTGGCTATTAATGACCTCACAGACAACCATACCCTTGCACACCTGCTGAAGTATGACACCATGCACGGCCGTTTCGAGGGCACTGTATCTGCCGACGACAATTCGATCACCGTCAACGGCACTAAAATCGCCGGGCTGGCAGTGAGGAATCCCGCCGAACTCCCCTGGGCTGCCATGGGTGTGGATGTGGTACTCGAATGCACGGGTATTTTTCTGGACAAAGAGAAGGCCGGACTGCACCTGCAGGCAGGCGCGAAGCGCGTGATCCTTTCCGCTCCGCCCAAGGCCGACGACGTGCCCACCTTCGTGATCGGCGCCAATGCAGACCAGATCAAGGACACCGATCTGATCATTTCCAACGCCTCCTGCACCACTAACTGCCTCGTGCCGATGATCATGACGCTGGACAAGGCATTCGGAGTGGAACAGTTCTTCATGAACACCATCCACGCCTACACTGCCGACCAGAACCTGCAGGACGCACCGCACAAAGACCTTCGCCGCGCCCGCGCAGCCGCCCAGAACATCGTACCTACCAGCACCGGCGCTGCCAAGGCTGTGACGATGGTAGCCCCGCACCTCAAGGGCAAGATCGCTGCACACTCGCTTCGTATTCCGGTGGCTACCGGTTCGATCACCGACTGTGTCTGCACGATCAAAAAGGCTGCTACGGTAGAAGAAATCAATGCTGTATTCAAGGCTGCCGCTGAAGGCCACCTGAAAGGTATCATGGAATACAACACAGACGAGATCGTATCCAGCGATATCGTGCGCAACACACACTCGGTTATTTTCGATGCTCCGCTGACCCAGGCCAACGGCAATACCTGCCGTATCGTGGGCTGGTACGACAACGAGGCCGGCTACTCGGCGCGTTTGGCTCAACTGTGCGCCATGGTTTAAAATCAGTCGGGATCGGAATGCACTGATTCCTGAAATTCCGATCCCGACAACATTATTCTGCTCATTCCTTAATGCTGAAAATTCTGATCCCGACATTATTATTCTGCTAATTCTTTAATTCTGAAAATTCTGATCCCGACGATGAAAATAAATTTCAAAGACAAAAAAGCCCTCGTACGCGTCGATTTCAACGTACCGCTCGACAAGGAGTTCAGGATTACGGACGATACCCGTATCCGGGAGGCGTTGCCGACGATACGCTATATTCTGGATCAGGGTGGTTCGGCCATATTGATGTCGCACCTCGGCCGGCCATTGGAAAAACGAAACGCAGACGGCAGCATCAACACGCAGAAATTCACCCTGAACCATCTGGTGAAACACCTGCGCAAGAAACTCAAGGCAAAAGTTCACTTTGCCGATGATTGCGTCGGCAAAGTGGCCGTGAAGAAGGCCGCCGCGCTGAAGCCCGGCGAGGTGCTGTTGCTGGAAAATACGCGTTTTTACGCCGAAGAAGAAAGCGGCGACCCGGGATTTGCCGAAAAACTCGCCAAACTCGGCGATATCTACGTCAACGATGCTTTTGGTACGGCGCACCGCGCGCATGCCAGTACGACCATCGTGGCCAACTATTTTGACAAGGCCCACAAAACTTTCGGATTCCTCATGGAACGCGAGATCGAAAACGCGACCCGCGCCATGAAAAATCCGGAAAAACCGGTCACCTGCGTGACGGGCGGTTCGAAGGTGAGCGACAAGATCATGCTGCTGGAGAAGTTTCTCGATTACGCGGATAATATTCTCATCGGCGGGGCCATGGCCTATACTTTTTTTCTGGCCAAAAAGGGTGCGGTCGGCAATTCGCTCGTAGAGGCCGACAAGTTGAAAACTGCCCGGGATTTCCTGAAAAAGGCAAAAGATGCCGGCGTGAAGGTATTGCTGCCGCGCGATTCGGTGTGCGGCGACAAGTTTGCCGCTGATGCCGGCGTACAGGTATGTCCGAGCAACCAGATCCCGGACGGCTGGATGGGACTTGATATCGGTCCCGCTGCCGCAAAATCATTCGCAACGGTGATCCGCAAAAGCAAAACGGTAATCTGGAACGGCCCGATGGGGGTGTTCGAGATGCCCGCATTTGCCAACGGCACCAAAGTTGTTGCCAAGGCCTGCGCCTCCGCTACCAGAAAGGGCGCCTTCACCATGGTTGGCGGGGGTGATTCGGTGGCAGCCGTAAACCAGCTCAAACTGGCCAAGAAAGTAAGTTTTGTCAGCACAGGCGGCGGAGCCATGCTGGAGTTTCTGGAAGGAAAGGAATTGCCGGGTATAAAGGCGATTACAGGGTAGTTGAGCTTTTTGTGAGCCATTTTTTAAACAGAACCGGCGAAGTCCATTACGGGCTTCGCCGGTTTCGTTTTTACATTACCCGCTACCGGGAAAGATACCGGACTGGTGTGTATCCGGTAAAAGAGATTACTCTGTTTCTGGTTCAAATCTTCTTCAAATCCCCTGACCCGGTGATGTCTGCATTCACCACGGGATTCCCCTGGTACCAGACCTCGCCGCTGCCCGAGATATGAGCAATCAACAGGTCTGATACATTCACCGAAACTTTACCCGAGCCGGAGAGGTGTACATCTGCTTTTTTTACGGGGCAATCGAGTGTGTTTACCTGGCCGCTGCCGGATATGGTGGCTTTCACTTCCGTCGCGTCTCCGTCCATATCTATATGTCCGCTTCCACTGACTTCCAGGATCAGCATGTCATAACTGACATTTTTCATCTTGATCGCCCCGGAGCCGGACACATCCATATCGAGCAACAGTCCCGTAAATGTACTGTTTGATTCGAGTATGGCGCTTCCGGAAAGATTGACATATTTAAGTTCGGGCATAGTCACCGTCACGACGAGGCCGTCCACGTCGCGCACATTCCGGGAGAAATAAATGTGCAGATTGCCCAGTTCAACATCGGTTTTCAGGTAAGGCAGCAGGTTTTCTTCTGCCTGCACTTTGACATTAAATGTGCTGCCCGACAACACTACTACCTTGCCGGGGACGGACACCTCCAGACCGGTAAAATCTTTGTCGTCGCGAGTTTCCGTCACGATATCTCCATTGCCGCTGATAGCGGTAGGGTCACAGGCAGTAAACAGGAAAAGTGCGGGTAAGGCCAATAAGGCGATTGTTTTCAACATGCGTTTGTTCAGCATAGCTTGGCTGGAAATAAAAGGTGAATAATGAGGTATAGACCAACAGGACGCTCCGGAAGGTTGCAACCCCGGAACACCTTAACGCTATGCTAACACAAAACGGTTCGCCTTATTTTTTCCCTTTCTTGCCTCCTTTGCCCGCCGCGGGTGGCGTTGCAGCACGTGCCGGACGCTCTTTCTTCTCCGGCTCCACATCGGTCAGGCGGTTGGGGTCATCCACCGGGTGTTTGCGGAACCACAGAAACAGGCCACCGAAGAACAGCAGCAGGGCCAGCACAGATGCTGCCCTGGAAATGGTCTCGCCGAGATAGAACGATCGCGGTTCGAAACGCATTTCGAGTTTCATATTCTGACCTGCGGGCAGCCGCATGGCGCGCAGCAGGTAGTCGGCCTTGACAAAATCGGCGGCAGGCTGGTCGTTGATGAAACATTTCCAGCCTTTGGAGGGGGGATAGTATATCTCGGAGAACACAGCGAGTTGGTCGGATTGGGCCGAATATTCGTATTCCATTTTGTCCGGATGATAGGCCGTAAGCCGGATGGTGGCCGTGCTGTCGGGCCGGATACTCAAACCACCGAGCGCCGTTTCGTACGACTGTTGGATCAGGGCGCTGTCGCGGAAATTCAGGCCGGCCATTGCTTCGAGTTCGGCATCACCGGTATCAACTGTTTTAAATCCCTTTACAAACCAGGCATTACCCAGGGCTGCGGTGTTGTTTATCACCTGTCCGTTTGGCTTGACAAGGTATTTTGCGTTGAACAAACCCGCCATCTTCATTATTCCGGGCAGGTATCGCTCATCTTCGGGATAAACGTCGCCGAAGTACTTGTCGATCATATCCTGGTAGCGCTGCAATTTGGCCGCATGGTAGCCGCTCAGGCTTTTATGGAAGTACGACGCAGCGGCATTGACCGTCATTTTGCCCCGGGCATAATCGAGTACCCGGTAATGGATGTCTTTATCTTTCTTGATCTCGATGTCGAACGGCTGCGCCTGTGGAGGGGCAGTTGCCGTTTTTTTGTTTTCATAATTGCTTGTATCCAGGGTGCGGTTACAAATGAGCCAATGGTCGGTTAGACCCAGCAGGGCGATGGCGCCCACGGCAAGTCCGGCTTTCAGGCTGCCTTTAAGGTAAAACCACAGGAGCCCCGCAGCAGCCAATATAAAACCGATGGAGCGGAAGGCATCTCCGCGAACATATGCGGAGCGGTCATTTTTCAAGGCGCTCAAAAGGTCGGGCACCTGTTCCAGCATATTGTCGCGCTGTCCGGCATCCGGTGCAAACATGATGGCCAGCAGGCAAAGCAGCACGGTAGCACCTGTAGCGATGCCCAGCATCCGTTTTTTCCTGTCGAGCGTGATATCCGGATCAGCCATCTTTTGCAGCCCCAGGGCTGCAAGTGCGGCAAAGCAAAGCTGCCCCATACCCAGCGCCATCGTGACTGCACGGAATTTGTTGAACATCGGGAAATAATCATACAGCAGGTGGTTGAGGAAAAAGTTTTTCCCCCATGCCAGGGAAACCATAAACAGGCCACCTGCCAGCAGCCACCATTTTACATCGCCGGGAACAAGCAGTGCGCCGAGCAAGAACAGAAAACACACAATTGCGCCGAAATAGATGGCCGTGCCGACAAAAGGCTGGTCGCCGGTGTACATCAGCACAGCGGTTTGCTGGTCTGCCTGTTCGGGGGGCAACTGCTGACTGTACTTTTGGATAAAGGTTTTGTACAGGCTTGTATTTTTATACGTTTCATTCGCTCCGCCGCCGGCATAGTGGGGTACGAGTAACGTAAAACTTTCGCCGACACCGTAACTCCAGCCAAACAAATAATCGCGATTCAACCCGTCGCCGCGGTCGGCATCCTTGCTGAGTTCGGATTTGCCGCGGATCGTCTCCTGGCTGTATTCGTAGGTAGGCCACAACCGCGAGGTGTTGCAGGCAAAACCAATCGCGATTGCCAGACCGCTGACAACCAGCGACTTACCCCAGGAAACAAATGCCTTGTGCCTTAAAGCATCGGCGAACCGGGCCAGAAAATAAACACCCGACAACAGCAGCGTATAATACGTGATCTGGACGTGGTTAGCGTTCAGCTGCATGGCGATAAACAGGGCCAGAAGTCCTCCTCCAAGCCATAATCGACCGTTGAATGCGAGCACCACCCCTGCCAGTACACCGGGCGCCAGCGCCAGTGCTGCCATTTTGGTCGAGTGGCCGGCTTCCAGGATATCGACGTTGTACGAGGTGATCCCGAAGGCCACGGCGCCGAACAGGGCGACCCGCCAGTCGGCCTTTAATACGCAGAGCAGCAGATAAAGACAGAACATGGCCACAAACACCTGCGCCCAGGCTGCGGTATAATCGGTCCACAGAAAAAGGGTTTTGTAAACGGGCTTGGTGAGGTTACCCGTTACCGGCGAGTATATTTGATACCCCGGCATGCCGCCAAAGGTACTGTTGGTCCAAAGCGGCGCCTTGCCATCTTTTTTCAGGTATTCCTGTATCTCCGTTTGCATACCGCGGGCGCGGTCGTTATCCGGCTGGCTCAGTACTTTACCATTGAATGCATTGGGCGCGAAATAAACTGCTGAAACGATCATCAAAATGACGACAGCGATCAGATGGGGGATGATTTTTTTGAAATCCATGTCATTTAATAATATGGCGTGGCAGAAACGGTGTTTTCTATCAGTGTCAGAAGAATGGCGCGAAGGTATTGAAATGTTTCCGGAGCTTGACTCAGTTGATGTGCTGCGAAATATTGCGCAGCACATCGGCGGGAATCTCATGTCCGCCATCGAAGGGTTTTTCTTCGAAATCGACACCGTTTTTGTCTTCGATATCCTGCAGGGCCGATATGTGGTCGGGTGTCAGGAAAGGATCGCTCGTGCCGTACAGCAGATACAGGTTCTTGTCGTGCAGGTAATTGCGGTGTTCGGCATAATTGAGGTCTTCCGGGGGCATGCCGGCCCACAGGATCATATCGTGAAAATGCGGATGGTTGCGCAATGCCCAGCGGCAGATCGTAGCAGTGCCCTGGGAAAAGCCGAGCAGTACGATGCGAACATCATAAGGCAGCAGTTCCGTGAACTGGTTGTAGAGCGTTTGCAGGAAATAGGCGTAATCGGCGATCTGGTCTTCCCGGTGGTGGCGGGTCATCCAGTTGGCTGCTACCGGACCGCTGAATCCCTTTTTGTAAAAATAATTCATGCCTTCCGGCGCAACGATGAGGGTTTTGCCGTCGTCGAGTTGCCTGAAGTTTTCCACAAATTCCGAGGCCAGTTGTGCGTAGCCGTGGCAAACGATCCACATCTGCCGGATATGTGTGCCGGGTTCGCCCAGCAGGCAGTAATAAGCGGTTTTGGAAACGGTAATTTTTTGATACGCCATCGTAAATGCATCTTGCGGGAAGGCCCGAAGATATAAAAATAAGCGCCTAATCGACAAAACCCGTTTTGCCGGTCAGGGCGAATAGCACTTCGGCTATTTTTGCTTGCACAAAACTACTGCATGATGCTCCGCTTTTTTGTCACCCTTGCTTTCATTACCCTCTTACACATTCCCGAAAACTATGCCTGCGGCTTCAATTTTGTCGGCGATTGTTCGAGCCGTATTTCCCTGAGCATCAATGGCACGATCGACAGCTTTGCCGTGGCGACCTGTCCAGGGGTATTGCAGTTTGACGGCTTTACGCTTGGTCGCTTGCAATCGCTGCATCTTTCCAGGGCTACCGGCGTGACCTGGGAAAGTTGCCAGAACAATGTTTCCGGCCTGTCACTCTTTTACCGGGTGTATGAGCAGGGATTGCCCGCAGGCGGCTGGCAAAGTTTCTCCCTGGAGGAGGATTACAATACGCTGGACGGGCCATACACGACACGCTACCGCAGCCATAACACAGATATTGATCTCACAAACGGACTTGCCGCAGGGAAAACCTATGTCCTTGAAGTGTACTACCTGGCCGAAGTGGATACGGTTGGCGACGATTTTATACCGGAAACAGGGCTGCTGCTGAACAATAACGGACAGAATTACCATTTTACTTTCGGATACGACGGCCCGGCAGCGCCACCGTTCGCAGTGGCAGTCACCAAAAACATCGGTGTCCGGTGCAACGGGGAGAGCAATGGCGTGGCCGGCGTGAGCGTGTACGGCAACCAGAACGGCTTGTTTTACCAATGGTCGACAGGGGGCAATAATTTTCCGATCCTGACCAACCTGGGCGCCGGAACGTATTCCGTCACCGTCACGGGCAGCGGGCATACCGAAAGCGATACAATCGACATTGCTGAACCCCAGCCGCTGATAACACAATTCTTTCCGGTAGCCGGAGTGGGCTGCGGAGGCCTGCCGGGCGAAGCGACGGCGGTACCTTCGGGCGGCACCTCGCCATATGCTTATGTCTGGGCTAATGGTCAGGGAACGGCAACGGCCACTTTTGTCAATGCCGGCATGTATGCCGTCACCGTCACCGATGCCCATGCCTGCAGCGCTGTTTATTCAGTCGATATACCTGCCCAACCTGTGGTGACGATCAGCGCAAACGTGGAAATATGCAGTGGCGAAGTCTTTTCCGTCGGCGGTTTGGAGTTTGATCAATCCGGTTATTTCGAATTGAACCTGCCGGGCTTGAACGGCGGCTGCGATACGGTGCTTCAATTAAGCCTTCATGTGCTGAACCCTGCGGCCGCGTTTGCTACATTGCCCGATACTGCGCTGATTACCTGCCTGGCGCCGGTTGCTAACCTTTGTGCCGCCCCTGTTGCCGGTACGTCGTACCAGTGGGCCGTAAACGGTACGGTTGTTTCCAGTTCTCTTTGCCTGCTAACCTCGCCCGGCGCAGCATACGCACTCACTGCCAGCACGGCCGGACAGACCAAAGTTTGTACGGCAACCATGGTGATCCCTCAGGAAGAGCATATTACGCTGCCATCTTTGTCTGCCTCGGGTACACTGTCGTTCCTATCCAATTGTTACGAGGCCGACACCGCGGTTTTCATTTTGTCTGCGACAAGCAATGCCCAGGGAGCATCTTTTAAATGGTATCTCGACGGGCAGTTGGTTTCTGCTGCCGATACCTGCACGGCAATGTCCACGGCATTTAACTACCCGGATATCAACGCCCCGGTGGTATTTGTGACTGATCAATATGGCTGCCAGAACGGGCCGGTATCCGCTTTGCTGGATGTGACCGGGCCACCCGAACCGCCCGATTTTTTTATGGAACAGTCGCCCGATTTTTGTCTTCAAATGGTCGATGTCACGCAGTCTATATCAGGTAGCCAGTCTCCGTATTCCGTGCAGTGGAATGGGGAGACTGTCGCTGCGGACAGTTTTTCCCTGCCGCCGGGTCAGTACCAGGTGGTCATTACCGATGCTGCCGGGTGCAGCACGGTTTTCCAGACCACCCTGGCGCCGCTGTATACTACTTCAGTCGAGCATGTTCCGTATGGTGATTCGATCGGTGGCGTCGCCGGTGTTTTTGTCAATGGCGACCCGGAAGCGTTTACCTATCTGTGGAGCACGGGCGATACCACTTTCGGCATCACCAACCTGGGACCCGGTCAGTTTTGCGTCACCGTCACGGAAATGGCTACCGGGTGCAGCACCACCACCTGTCTCACCATCCTGGTTCCGGTAGACGACCCCGGATTCCAGCCGCTGATGCTTTCGCCCAATCCCGCAGAGGCCGGCGGGTGGGTTGTAGCGGGCCTGCAGGAAAAAATTATCGCAAATGAATGGACTGCTGAAATACTCGATGTGCAGGGGAAATCGTTAAGAAGTCTTCCATTCCAGATAGAAGGCAATCGATGGCGGTTTCGTGTTCCGGACGACTTGTTGCCCGGTTTTGTTGCGGTTTGCCTACACGACCAAAGCGGCAATATACTGGTCGGAAAACTGCTGCTCCGTTAAACCTGATTGATCACTTTCTGCCGGAAGTATTTTACATCCGAGTATTTTACTACTTTTGCGGAAGTTTAAAATTGCAAAACATCCATTCTTATCACTATCAAAAATTTCCAAAACATGAGCAAAAAACTGTTTTTCCTCCCAGCTCTTCTTTTAGTTTCTGCTGCATTGTACTTCAGCTCCTGCGGTGACGACTGCAAAGTTAAAATCGAAGATTTCGTTGGCCAATTCGCCGTTACGGAAGATTGTTCCAACAGCGCACCGTCTGCCTATACCGTAACGATCACCAAAGGTGCAACCGACACCGAGGTGAAGATTTCCAACTTTTGGAGCCTCTTTGGGGCTGCAGTTACGGCGAATGTAGACTGTGATTTCATCGACATCCCGCGCCAGGAGCCCGACAACGACAAATATTTTGTTGAAGGTTCCGGTACCCTGAGCCAGGCGAATGATATCATCGTGATCAACATTACCTACAAAGTAACAGAC
>ERZ724521.542-NODE-542-length-17082-cov-4.630176_pt1 | contig 17082 bp, 7 predicted proteins | sample MGYA00376054_ERZ724521 | MGnify/ENA primary metagenome ERZ724521 (study PRJEB28724, sample SAMN07190883) | activated sludge metagenome | isolation source: activated sludge of sewage treatment plant in Hong Hong | place: Hong Kong | collected 2016-03-17 ... | reverse complement strand
GTCTCCCGTCCACCGTCCACCGTCCACCGTCCACCGTCCACCGTCTCCCGTCTCCCGTCCACCGTCTCCCGTTAACCGTTCAAGAATCTCTTTCTTGTCTGCCTCTATTTGTTGCTGAAGCGCCTGAAGGTCGCCGAGTTTTTTATCCGGGCGGATAAAATCAATCACTTCGACAGCCAGGTCATGGCCATACAGGTCGCCCTGAAACCCGATAATGTGCAACTCAATGCTTTGCCTGGCAGAATCCCCTTCGATTGTCGGGCGGTTGCCGATATACAACATGGCATTTTGCTGGCCGATCAATGTTCGGGCGGCGTATATGCCGTTGGGGAGCACCAGTTTGTAGGGGTCGGCAATCTGGATATTGGCGGTTGGGAATCCGAGGCTCCGGCCAATCTTTTTGCCGGAAACCACTTTCCCCGAAAAGAAAAAAGGATACCCGAGCAGCCTGTTGGCCAGGGCTACATCGGAAGCGTCGAGCGCCCGGCGGATTTTTGAAGAGCTGACTGCGATCTCGTCCACCTCCTGAGCCGGAATCTCCACGACCTCAAACCCCGCATCCGTTTCATATTGTTTCAGGAAGGCGATGTTGCCCTCCCGGTTCGCGCCAAAGCGATGGTCGTACCCGATTACGATATACCTGGGGTGAAATCTTGCTATCAGGAAATCCTCTACATACCGGCGCGCCTCCTGTCTGGCAAATTCGAGGGAAAACGGAACGACGACAATATTGTCGATCCCGCAGGATTCGATGAGGGTAATTTTTTCGGCTGTAGAACTCAGCAGTTTAAAAGAATGGTCATCCGGTTGCAGAACAGTCCGCGGATGGGGGTCGAATGTAATGACCACGCTTTCGCCTCCGCAGGCGCGGGCAAGAGTCCGTACTTTATCCAATATCCGCCGGTGCCCGGTATGTACACCGTCGAACGATCCAATGGTTACGACAGTGTTGCGGAACGGCGGCAATGCATTCAAATCATTAAATACCCGCATAGGGCGCAAAGATAGAATTTGGGAACAGGGAACATAAAGGATTAAAGTTTAAGGGTGGTGCCGGTATTGCATTGCGCGAACGACGGGTAACGGTTCAATTAAAAACGGCAATTTTATACGTGTTCAAGCCACCCGGCCACAAAATCTTAACAAAATATATACCATCCTGAAGGTAGGGTACGAAAAGGCTGCCGCTTTGTCCGTTCCAGTTCGAGTCCAGAGACCCGCTGAAACACAATGCTCCCTTTTCATCCAGAATTTCTACCGCAATTCCGGACTGCTGACAATCCGGCGCAGTGAAGTGCAACTGCCGGGCGGGGGCATCATACCAACACCCGAAATGGCAACCGGCTGGCGCCTCTGTGCCTACGGTATTCTGAAAATCTGCCGTAGCCCAGTCGCCGTGTTGTATCCCGGCAAGTTCGGCAGCGGCGGCCAGTGTTGCTTTTACCACGTTCGACATAAAGGTGAAATTCAGTTTTCCGTCGAGTGTATCCTGCGGCGTGTGGTAGCAGTGATTGCGGAAATCGGCGCCGTCGGTGATCATAAGCGCGGGCCTGGACGACAGCCAGAAGGGGGCGTGGTCGCTGCGCAGCAAATCGGGGGCGATCTGCCCGTTGCCAAATACCACCAGCGGAATAACCTTCAGGTCGGGGACGTATTGCTGTGCCGCCGTGGTAAACAGCAGTCCCAGTGGCGCCGAGTCGGTATTGGCCACATTGGTAATGAAATCGCCGCGGTACTGGTTCGAGACGATCTGGCTGGTAGCGTCGGGAAACAACAGGTCGAAACCCGGCGGCACTTCCTGTGTGTTGGGCTGGTCGGAGTAATAACCGATCATTTCGAAATTGAACACCCCCTCGATTTGTTCGGAAGGCGGAATTCCGGTAGAAACATAATTGATACTGCCGCGCAGGCCATCTTCCTCCATATCGAAACCAATATACCGGAGCGTCTTTTTGGCGGGATAACGACTCAGCAGCCGCGCAATTTCCATCATCCCGACCGTCCCGCTACCGTTGTCGTCGGCGCCGGGCGCATTGTTGACGGTATCGTAGTGCGCATCCACGATAACCACCTTGCCTGCTTCGGCAGTGCCGGCCTGTGTGCCGAGAATGTTGCGACCGGTGGCGGACAGATAGGTAAACGTTTTTTCTTCCAGGGGCAATCCGAGGCATGTAAAATGATTCCGGAGCGAATCGCGCACGGCATTCAGGTGGGCGAGTCCGGTATTGCGGTGCCGGATACCCTGCACAAATTCCAGGTCGGCTCGAATACGGGTGCTGTCGACCTGTCCGACCAGCTCTTGCAAATCGACATCCTGCTTGTCGTCGGCCACCAGCCGGACGGTAAACGTGTTCTGCACGGCGACAAGGGCACTGATATCAACCGTAATGGTTCGGGCGGTTCCGGCCGTTACTGGAAACCCTACATCGCCGGTCGGCTGCGGGAGCATACCGGTCAGGGTATAGGTTTTGCCGCCATCATTTGAAAACTCGAGGGAAATTTCCAGCGGATCATTCTCGGCGTCTTCGACATCGTAGGTGATGGTAAGTTTTTGGTTCGTCCAATCGGCATCGGCGATCAGGTTTGAAATGGAAGGCCGTTGATTTTGGGCAAACAGTCCGCAGCAAACCGGTATCATAGCCGCTAGCATCAGGAAGTATCTCATAACAGGCAGGTTTAAATTCTTGGGCTAAAAATACAAAAGGCACGCCGTGAGCGTGCCCATTGTAACAAACAAAACCAACTAAAAAACCTGCTTATGATTTTTCTCCTTCCCCGAAACTTGCTTCCGACCGGAAGAAGAGGTGTTTTGGATAACAACCGAATAAAAAACGGAGGAGCGGGCAGAAACGCTGCCAGGGGTTGAAAAAAAATTATCGGGGTGCGGGTATCTATAAAAGGGCAGCCCCGAATCGTATGGACGACCCGGGGCTGCGCTCTTATATCGGAGTACGTTGCGTTAGTTTTCCACCAGATAAGCCTCGGGGAAACCATTGGCGCGTACCTTCTCTTTGTCGCGGTTTGCCGCAGTCTGGGTTTGGTAGCCCGACAGCAAAATAGCCGTAAGTCCGGTTTTGCCAATCGGCCTTTTCTCTATCATCCCGTCCACGCCGGCTGCTTCCAGCGGGCCTGCATCGAACCTGTTGGGATCGGCAAGGGCGCAGAGCCGAATCGAATATTTACCGACGCTGCTTTTGGTCTGTGTGGTGGAGTAGACCGTCGGAGCAACGGCGGCCTTGCTTTCGACAACCGGAGCAGCCTTGGGCGCCACCATAAATCCTTTTATGCTTTCATCGGTCGCCACTTCGGTCACAATGATAGCGTCTTTAAATCCGCGTTTCACGGCTTCCGCCTGTGCGGTTTCGGCATCGGTGTATTTTGGCCAGACCCCAAGGCGCATCTTTAAGGAACCGTTCTTTGATTTGCTGTACACATTGCCCACATCCGACAGCGCGGCATAGTCGCTGATGGCGATGGGATTGTCCGGCGAGAAGGAGCCCAGTTGAACAGCGTAGCAAATATCCGAATTCTGAACTACGGCAGGGGTCGTGACGCCTCTTGAAGCCATAGATGCGGTGCTATACTGGGTTGGAGCAGTCGCAACAGGCGCGCCTCCAATGATCAGGCTTTTGTCGGCGCCGCGTTCTTCCACGATAAAGGCGCCTTTAAACTGCGGCGTTTTATTGACCTCTTTCAGTTTTTTCGACGCTTCATCCTTGGTCGGGAAAATGCCGAGGCGCACCTTGTTCAACTTATCCTCCGATTTCACGTAAAGGTTGCCGTGTTTGGCGAGGGGTTCATACTGCCGGGCGCTATTTTCATCCATATTATCGGGCGATGCCGCCAGTTGAATGGAATACCCGTTGAACTCGGGCTCAGGCACGGGTTGCTGGACGGGTATGAGGGTTGTTGTTTGACGTTGCGGGGCAGTGCTGTATTGGACGGGCGTTTCATTAGCAAAAAGCCGGTTGGTCTGGGTATTGGAATACACGACCGGCTGGTTGTTGGAGTACACGACCGGCTGGTTGTTGGAATACACAACCGGCTGCTCGGTACGCTGAACCGACGACGTTATGCCGGTGCCGGCCGGCTCGAGAAATACCGTTGCAATTTCGTTACCGGTACCGGGCAACCCGGGACGGGCTGTCAGTTTGGCCACCTTGTATCCGTCGTAAGAATACTCAATATCATAGTTGTTGAGCGGCGTAAGCATCATCGCGTATTTACCCTGGACATCCGTAGAAGTCTGGATCACCTTTCCGCCGTCTTTAAACTCTACGATAGCGCTGTAGAGCGGCTGGTTGGTGCGGGCGTCGAGCACCTTGCCCGTATATTCCTGGCGGCTGTCCAGCGCCATCGACACGATGATATTGTGCAGGCCGAATTCCTTGACATCGATGCGGGTGGTTTCATAACCCGTTTTGCTCAGTTCTATGACACAGTCGACGGGTCGGCCGGATGAGGAGAAATAATATTTCCCGTCGAAGTCGGTTTGCCCTTTTACCCGGTTGCATTCCGACATATCTACCAGCACACCGGGCACCGGTTTACCCCAGGTATCTGTTACCAGCAGGTTGTAACTCTTGATGGAGTAATCGTCTGTGCTGTAAATCTGTGGCGTAAGCGCATCGCCGGCGTTATTACCGGATGTTGCGAGTGCGCGTGGCGGAGCGGTATTGACGGGCAAAAGCGTTGTGCTGCTGCTTTTAGGGACGATTTGCCAGATATCCTCATTGCCGCGGCCGCTGGGGCGCGTGCTGGTCAGGTAACCGACATTCTGCTGGGAATTAAAAATAAAGCCGTAATCGTCGTAGGAGGAATTGATACCGGGACCAAGGTGAAATATATTGCCGATGGTCTCCTTGCCCAGTTCGGCGCGGAACACATCGAGGCCACCCAGACCGCTGTGCCAGTCGGAAGAAAAGTACAGGTCGGTACCATCGTAGAACGGCGTCACTTCATTGCCGGGGGTATTAAGCGGCGCTCCGACGTTGCGCGGAGTGCTCCACTCGCCGTTCACCAGGTTGGATACATAGATATCCCATCCACTGCCACCGGTTGTGCTGTTGGGGTTGTTAGAGGCAAATATGAGCGTATTGCCGCTGGGAGAAAGGCAAGGGAAGCCTGTCGCGAAACCCGACCCGTTGTAAGGGAATGCCTTCACGTTCGTCCATTCGCCGTTGACCACATCAGCGGTGTACAGGCTCATATTGACGCCTTTTTCAGCGATCTGGCGGGTACCGTTGATAAAATTGTTGCGGCAGAAGGCGACCCGTTTACCGTCGGCGGAATAGCTCACCGGGCCTTCGTTGTAATTGTTCTGGAGGTCGCTGCGCAGGAAAGCCGGCTTTTGGAGGTACCCGTTTTCCGGGTTGCGCTGGGTGACGAACAACTGGTTGTTGGCGCTGCCCGACCAGTCGGTAGCCGACTGCGACTGCGTTTTCCGGACAATATCGGTGCGTGCGGAGCTGTACACGAGCCTGTTGTTCAGGAAAGCCGGACCGAAATCGGCAGCCAGCGTATTCAAGGGTTCATTTTTTGCCACATACAGGGGATCTTTAGCGGCATTGCTGATCGCAAAATCGCACATGTCAGCATAATGCCGCCCAACTTCCTGGGTTTGGGCATCCATGGCGGCGTATTCGAGGAATTGTCGCCTGGCCTGTACATAATCCCCTTTCATCATGAGCGCCTTTCCGTAGCGCAGTTGCACATCCGAGTCGGGGCGGCGCTGCTGTACCGCGCGCGCATACCAGGAAAGCGATTCTTCAGGCTTGTTCAACTGGAAGTAGCAATCGGCTACCCTGGCCAGCGCATGGGAGTTATTGGCGTCTTTATCCAACACCTGGGTGTAGGTTTTAAGGGCCAGATTGTACGCATAAAGGTCAAACTGTTTGTCGGCTCGCTGTAAGTCCTCCTGTGTGGAAGATTGGGCTGAAAGCCAGTTGGCGGCGCATAAAAACGCCAGTGCCAACCACCCTGCACGAGAAGTCGTGTTCATAGCAGTATGGTTTTAAAAGTAAAATACAGTTTTTGATGAACATCGCGTGTCTGCTCATTCTGAGGGAGAAATGGCAGTACACCCAAGTTACTGGCAAAAACGGATGAAAAAACATCCTTATTGCCATACCTGGCATAGTGGAGAGACTATCTTTTGATAGAGGGACGCTGCAAATGTATGGAGTTTAACAATACGGCGCTATATCTTTTGGTATTGATTTTCAGGGGGAAACGAAAAAGAGAGGGGTTTAGAGCGGGAATACGGCCAAAATAGCCACATAACCTGCTCTAAACCCCTCAAAATTTATACTTTAACTCCTATGTCTTATTTTCCGCCACCGTTGCGGTAAATATACTTTTCGATATCGCGCCATTCGGCGGAAGCCTGGTTGGGGAAATCACGGCGCAGGCGTTCGTAGGCTTTATTGGCCGCTTCTTTATTGCCCTGATAGTCGTTGAGCATACCCAGTTTTTTCAGGAAGTATGCTGCAAGCACGTCGTTTTTTGTTGCGTCGGCCGCTTTTTCATACAGATCGAGGGCTTTGCCATAATCTTCCTTCTCGGAGTAGCAGTCGCCGAGGACGCCGTATTTCATGGCGGGCAACAAATCGCCTTCCGGGTCAAAATCTTCCAGGTATTTGATGGCGCTGTCAAAATCGCCGAGGCGGAGGTTGCAGATGCCGGCATAATAATTAGCCGAATTACCGGCGGGAGTACCGCTGTATTTATCAGCCAGGGCCGCGAAGCCGTCGAAGCCGCCGCCCGGGTTGTCGAGGGCGAGCCGGAAAGAATCGCGCTCAAATTGTTGCTGTGCATGCCACATGGACGCCACCGCTTCTTTCTGTTTGGGCGCCATGATCATGTTGTTATAGAGCCACCATCCGCCGAGTGCGAGCACAATCGCGCCTACGGCATAAAGTATCAGGTTCGGATTCTGTTCCCAAAACGGGCGTGCGGGAGCCGCGCTTACTTCCTGTACTGTCGTTTCTTCCGCCTGAGAGACTTTACGTTTTGCCATTGTTCAGTTCAAAAATTAACAAGTTTAGACTTTCCTTTTCAAAAAGGCGGGCAAAAGTACGCAAAGTTTGATTTTGTGAAGGCCTGTGGGGAAAAATTGTTCAGCGAACGGTTATTTCCCCACAAAAATCCTTTGGGTGAGGTGTTTGTCGCCCGAAATAACGGAAACGCTGAACACGCCGACACCCCAGTCTGTGGCATCGATATCCAGCCGGATCGTACCGTTGAGGATTTGCAGGGATTGCCGGTACTTCAGTTCGCCGAGCAGATTGCTGATGTTAACTTCCCCTGCATCTTCGCGGTTGGAAAGCAGTTCGATCGTAAAGCGCCCCGTTGCGGGATTGGGGAACACGCGCAAGGAAAGGTCGCGGATATTTTCGCCAGATTTCAAATCCGTTTCGTCGCGCAACCCGGCCGTGTTTTCGTCGTGACAGGATACGGGCGTGAGGCGCAACTGCCCTCTGGGGCCACCTGTTGCCAGCGTTGCCTGCATCCGCCTCACCTGTCCATGCGTAAACAGGCACTGGAGCGTATCGGTTGAATTGTCCATCAGGTTGGTAATCATTTCTACGGGATTGCCGTCGCACAGGCTGACATGTCGGTAACCGTAATCAGGCAAACCGGTATTGTCGGCATTGTGAATGGGGGTATCCTCCACCATATCGTCGGCACAGGGCCTGTATTCGTTCCATAGTTCGTAGAGATTGAGATAACTGCCCATCAGGTGGCTCAGGGTGCGGCCCAGGTAGTAGGGATTATCCTTGTCGGTACGGGTACGGGCGAAAAAGCGGTCGTCGATCACAATACCGTCGGATTCGTCGGGCCCGCCGGGCAGTTGAGCAAACCCGGCATTGTTGCCGGCCAGTCTTGCCACCCAGATGTTGCAAAAATATGCGGTAGCCCATGCCTCGCTGCCGCCGTATTTCGCGCGGCAGACCGAATCGCTCACGCCCCATGCGCGCGGCGTTGCGGGCGGTTGCAGCAGCCCGCCTGCCGGGCGGCCATTCTCATCTATAACCGCCAGGCAAAACCGGATCATGGGCAGCCCTGCAACCTGCGCAAAACCTTCCCGCCGATCAGCTTCGTGCCGGTAGGCATACCCTTCGCTGTCGCTACTACCCGACTGCCGGTACTCACCGGACAGGTAGGGGTGGTCGGGGGTATAAAAGTCGATATTCAACCGGTCGATCTGGGCCTGAACGTCGGCAGCAGTAATCGCTTCACCGTCGGGCAACGGCATCAGATGAAATACCAGGGCGACGCTGACGGTGTCCATGACACCCGTCTGCCCGAATTTGGCGGTAAACCCTTCAATGTTGTCCATCGCTTCGCGAACGCCCCGGACCGAAGATTTCAGGTATTGCAGCCGAGACTGCGTGGCGAAGTGGCGATACACCGGCCATTTCGTTTCCGGGGTTTGAGCGTTCAGGGTAAAGGTGAAGGCGAGGCCGAGCAGGGTGATGATATGTGTGCGCATATGTGGGTTGCAGGTTGAGATAGTTGAATATCAGGATAGTATTTCCATCATCACTTTTTCAGAAAATCAGATGTTATTTTCAATCGTTCGGGGTTCTCGTTGTAGGAAAATGCTACTACTGCTCGTCCACCTGCCGCAAGTCCTGTCAATCCAATTCCAATCCCTTTCACAATTGGATGTGGAACTTTTGACAGCCCTGTTCCAACAAGGCCTACACCTCCTGCAACCTTGTCAGAGACTTTTTGTGCTTCTCTGTTCTCTCTTGCTAATTGCTGTACGGGACTTAATCCGGAGTTTTCCTTTTTGAAATTCTGAACATCTTTTGCAATCTGTTGAAACTCCTGGCTTGCTTTATTCATTTCCAAGTTTTTATATTCATCAATTGTTGTTGTATTACTACCGGAAATAATGGTAGCAGTATTTGTTTGACTCACCTCCCCGACGTTCCCGCTTTGGTCTATCTTCGTTGTGGTTATCTGCGTCTGGTTCATGGTATACAAGGTATTGCCCTCATCATCCTTTTGCACAGTTTGAGTTGTCACGATTTCCTTGACCATATCTGTTCCTTTGGTTTTACCCTTGTCGTCAAACCGGAAAGACACCTCTATTCTTCTCGTTGTTTGTGTAACGGTGGGTTTGGGCAGTTCAGCCTCCTTCCCATCCGGGTCGACAAACATAAAGGGGTTATTAAATGCATAATTATATGGGGAGTGTGGTTTCATTTTCTCTGCAAGCGGATCAATACTCCACCATCTTCCAATTGCAGGATCGTACCATCTTGCGCCATAATCGTTGAGATTCAGGGCAAAATCGTCATTGTACTCTTTGCTGTTATACTGGTACCTGTTGTCAGGAGCAACATTATTCATCCATGAATAAGTCATGTTCAATCCAAAGGGATAGTAATGATTTTCCTGAAGAATATCGCCCGGGACATCCACAACATTGTTGGCGTTGAGGTCAGCAAAAGTCAGGCGCTCATTGCCCAAGTGGTCCTTGATTGTATATTCGTATTGATATGATGTTCCGCCAAGTGGGACAATGCGACCTTCCAAGTGGTAGATTGCTTCCAGTGTCAACGCCCCCCCGCTATTTGTGCGGTATTCCAGCCCGTTCACATAGTCCTGGGTATAGCCTGCAGAAGTAGTCGGGGAAACTGTCCTGCGCAGTTTTTTACCCAACTGATCATATAAAATACTCATCGAACCATTCGATCCGAAACTGAAATTGGTGGGCAGGTTCAAATGATTGTATGTGACAGACATACCAGTACTGGCGCCTTTGTACGGATCCAGTGTCATGTTGCCGTCGACGTCGTAAGAATAGGTTGAAGAACCTGTAGCGTAGATGCCTGGGTTAAAGCCCTGTGCCTTTGCCACATTACCGACCGCCGATTCCGTGATTTTCTGGATGCGATTTGAAGCGTAATTATATGTAAAAGAGAGATTGTCGATTACCCCGTTCGTATAACAGGTCGCGCTGACAGGGTCTTTATACAACCCTCTGCGTAAAAGCGAGGTGATATTGCCTCTTATATCGTAAGTGACATTTTCCTGAAACTTGTTATCTGTAGATGCCGTTCCGGAAGAGGTGATATCAGCGTAATATGCCGACGTCAGCCTATTCAGAAAATCATACTGAAGTGAATATCCCTGACGCTGACGGCCCCTTGTTTGCCAGACCAACTGAGAAATATTGCCATTGCGCTGACCCGTCGGGCTGCCAAATGTGAATCCGGGTGTTTCGTAGTAAAGGTCAAGTTTGAAGATATCGTTGCCGTCGGGATTCGACGAGAATGCAGCTTCTGCCGGGTCTGGTGTTGCCGGGTTAGTGGCACATAAAGCAATAGCCGACTGACTCAAGGCGCTGAAACTACTACCGCCATTGATAGACGTTAGCCAGTTACGGTCGTTATAAGCATAATCAATACTCTGCAGGAAAGAACTTGTCCCGCCAGAGGTAACTGCTCCAAGGCTTTTGTCGATCAACCGATCCCGGAAGTCATAGGCATATTGAGCCAATTGTTTTTCTGCATTCGCATCAATTTTATGATACAATGCCGTCTGGCGACCGGAATGATCGTATGTCGAGCGGGTGGTCAGAGTCAGCGTAGCCGAAGATGTACTGGATTTGTGTGCACGTACTTCGGTGAGAACATTTCCTGCATAATCGTAAGTATAGGTAAGGTTGTCTAGCCCTGTTCCATTCGTCAGGTGGTTGTTACCGCTATCGGTTACCATACGGCCGGTCACACTATTGTACGTGAAGTTTCGGGTGATGGGAATTGAATAACCCGGTATCCAGGTTTGGGAGGTAATAAGTTTGTCCAAACTGTAGGTATAGGCGGTATGTTGTTCATTATACGAAAGCGTGGCATTATTCGGATCCGGGTTTACACTGATATGAATACCATTGCTTATCGGTCGGCCATAATCATCATATTTATTTAGCAACCACTTGTTGGCAGATTGAAAAACTCCTGTCTGAGTAAGAACTAACTGATCGCGCAAGTTAAATTTCATATTAATCCCGGCCATATCAGGAATCTTTTTGTATGTCATATGATTCGCAGCGTCATAGGCATATTCATAGCGGAGATTGCTTTCCGACAAACCTGTTCCGACTCCAGGGGGCAATACCTTTACTACTCGGTTTTTATCATCGTAAAGGGTATATGTATTGGCAACATTGGTGGATTCCTTTTGACAGGAGAGCAACACTCGGCCTTTTTTATCCTTGTACGTAATGGTTTGAAGATTTTTGGTGGCAGACTGTGGTTTGGTCACTGTACTCTTAAAAAGACTGTTCGCAGCGTAATACGATGTTAGTGTAGTACCGTCGGAGTATCCTACTTCACTGGTTGTATTGGCAGCATAGGTAATTGAAGCAGCATAACCTCCCGGAGGGGTAATAACCGTTTCCCGATTCAGAGGCGACGTTTCATATTGTGTCCAGGTGTACGTCTGCCCACCCGGAACCGTAGCAAATGCACCTGTGTTCACTGCCGTTTCAAATGGGGTGTACTGTTTTGTTACACGTCCCTGGTTGTCATACTCCACTGCACTCACCACATCCTTTTGTGCCGGCGACCAGCCTTTTTTCACGGTCTGTTGAGACCGACCCAGCCCGTCGAGGTATTCTATCGATTCGGTACTCGTCAGGCTACTGCCGGTTACTGCCGTGAAACTGTTTTTCGCCTTAATCCAGTTGCGCGTATCTGATACTTCGTTGAAGTGATAGGTGTATTCCGTTTTTACATTTCCATCCACCACCGCACCACTGACCACGCTGGCGTTGTCTTTTGTGCTCTTCGTCAGTCGCATCAACCAGTCGTATACAAAACCCGTTTTCCGTCCGTCTATATCGGTAATCGACCGTAACAGCCGTGTGCCAGGGTAGTAATCGTACGTAATGACGTGGCTTTTGTAGGTTTTCGACTGTAGCTGGCCGCCTGTAGTCCATACGTATGTTTCCGGGTCAGTCCAGTTGGCTGTTGTAAACGAGGCCGGGCTGCCTTTGGTGTTGTAGCTGTTCATCGTACCCTTTAACACCCAGGTACCCGTTGTCGGGGTGCCGTTGCTCCAAGTCATTTCATAACTATAGAAAAGCCGTGGCCGGACATGGGTGGAAGAAATACAGGACGTACTGCTGTAAAATGTACCGCTATCGTTAAAGGAAGCAAAATCTTTGCGACTGCCCTCTACCTGCAAGCCCCCCACCTTAGTGACAATCTCGTAGGGTTCGCCAATGATGTTGCGCGCCAACAACTGGTCTCGGAGGCACCCGGCGGTAAGGTCGTAGGGATACTTGTATTCCTTCCGCGTCACCTTGTTATCCGAATTGGTCATTACCTCGGCCGTCGGCATAAAGTAGTTGTTGAAATTGCCGTATTCGTAATTGGTAGTAGTCGTTACCCCGTCGAGCATTTCCACCCTTGTATCGAGGCGATAAACGCTTGACAACAGAACGTATTTTTCAACCCGGAAGCCCGTGTAGGTGTGTGTTTCCTCGCTTCCCAAATAATTGTGTTTGCAGGCTAGAGGGATCGTCAAAACCTTGTTTATCGAACCGGTATTGACCTGAATGCCATACTCTGCACCTGTTGATGTCGTGGAGGCCACCAGTGCATTTGAGGTATTATAGGTGCGTTCCTGGTCCGGCTTGCCCAGCGTCACCGACGGGCGGTCCGGCGTCAGCGGGTAGGTGTACAACGGCGGATTGCTTTGTGTGTACAAGAAGGTATGCACCTTGTATCCGTTGCCGTTGTGGTTTTCCTTCACCCGTTTGTAGCCGCAGTGAAAGCCCTCGAAATTAAACATCGGCACCATCGATTGCTCGGTAAAGATCATCTGGTAGTACGAGATATAACCGGGCATGTGGTTGGAGGGTATGTCTATGGCTGCCGTGCCTTCCACATTGAAGCCATATACCGGCATTTTGTACAATACACCGCTCGAAGCCGTCGCAGAGTTTTCCTCCAGGTATTCGTAGGTTTTTACAAGATCGTTTGCCGAAGGCGTTACGTCCTGACTGCGAATTTCCTTGATGCGCAGGCCGCCGACGGTTTTGTTCTGAAGCGATGAGGTCGTAGAATTGATGTACAACTGCCCATAGCCGTCGGTCGTGGATATCCTGAATTTATAATTGGTGTTGGCCAGGAAGGTAATGCCGTTGCCTTCCAGGTAAGACAGGTTGACTTCCGGCGACCAGACCGTCTGATTATCCGGATTGCCACTGATATTGAACGAATAGGAGCCCATCGTGGCGTTGTCCGACCCGCGCAGTGCCGTTACCGTAACCGGCACGGTATACTGGTTCACGCAAGTCGACGGCGCCGGAGGACTGAAATACGGGGGAATATCCGCCAGGGATATTTTGAACTTGGTATTGTTGTTCTGCAACTCCGTGGAGGTGAACTGGATATTCGCCGAGGTATTTGTCTGCACACCACAGCAGTTGCCAATGTACAGGTCGGCGCAACTGTACAAGTGCAGTTTTTCAACCGTTGTCGGCACCATTGTCTGCACCGTATTGGCTTCGTAGGTAAATTTCGTTTTGCCGCCTGTCGGGTATTTTATTGCGATCAACATGCCTTTTTTCAACCATGTTTCGTTCGACTCCTTGTTGGCATTGCCGAAGGTGACGGTGGTGGAACTGTTGGGCACCGTAAGGGTTGTGGACGGAACACTCACCAGTTGCGTTTCATTTGCCAGGGCGCCGTTGTAAAACCCCCAGTGGTCGGTCGCTTTCGACATCCGCCAGGGCAGGAAATTGCTGCTGTAGGTAAAAACATACGGCGGAATGGTCGTAGCCGGGCCGCCGCAGCTACTTTCCTGCACCTGATTCAGCCGCAAGCGTTTGTACAAACTGGTCGTCTGAACAGAGGTTGTATCCGTAAAGTAGTCGTAGGAAAACGTAAAGCGCTTACAAGCCACCTGAGGCGAACCGGATTTAATGTCGACATATTCCAGTCGCTTGGCATCCAGCGCGTGCAGGTTGTCGGGATTCAGGTCGAGGCGGTTGGTCGTGGCCATAAAATCGAGGGTTTCCGTACTGCTGCTGATGCTGCGCAGGCGCTTGCCGTCGATCTCCGTCTGGAAGCCGGGGTGATAGGTGTCGATGCCCGTCGGGTGGCATTCATAGCCGGTATTGCCCTGCGGATCAGGGCAAAATGCCGAGTTAAATTCCTTTTGTTTGCAGGGGGCATAGTTCCAGTAGGAATAGTATTCCTGGTCGTAGGAAAGGTTGATCGAATACTTCAGGTCAGGCGTTTCCACTTTCAGCAGGTACCAGCTCGAGCAGTAGGTTTTCGTCGAAGGTTCGCCAAACTGGTGGGTGTATTCCCGGGCTGCTACCGTTGAACCGCTTATAACTGCTTCGCCAAAGGTGTAGCGCGTACCGTCGGTGCCGATGAGCGTGAATTTGGTGAACGAAGAATTGAACTCCAGTTTAAGGTCTTGCCTCGGGATAAATGTATAGGCAGGCTTGCCTTGCGACGCTGCGGCGCTGTAATCGATATAAAACTTGCCGCTGTAGCCGCCGACGTTGAACGTGAACAGGTCGGGCTCGGTATCGAGGTTGCCCTGACCCGCCTGACTCAGCATGTCTTTGTGGCTCTGAATGTTGAGGTCAAATGTCGCCGGCAGGTTGGCGCCATTGGGATAGTAGCCATAGGGATACGACTCATCGGGGATGCCCTGCACCGTGCGGGTGATGATGCCTCCCGCATTCAGACTCCAGCCTGTACCCACCCAACTGGCCATTTCTGCAACCTTGATACCCGAGGCGTGGTAACTGAGTTCCACCGGCAGCGATAATGGCCCCTCCTGCACCGTATGGATCGGAATTTTGATCTCCGGAATACCCGTAAATAGGTTGACCGGTATATCGCCGTATTTGCCCAGGGCTGCGGCATTCGGTGCGGCCATGACGGCGCCCGAAACGTATTTATTGTTGGGCTGTGCGCTGATTTTCAGGGAAATAAGCGCCAATACGATCACCTGAATCAGGCGAAAAGAGTGTGTTTTGATGTCAGGGTACAGCATACGGATCATGCGGATTGCCGGTAGAGGAAGTTTTGTGAGCAGCGTGTTTTCCGGGAATTTTTCCGAAACAAAGGTGGGGGTGCAGGTAGTGATCATTTTGTGCCATTTGGGGTCAGATGGGGCCAATTGGGGCCAGGTATTACCGGTAAGTCGAGTACCGAATATTCCAATAAATACTACGGGGTAACCGGGACGAACCTGTCCCAATTACCCCGAAGGCAATACACTGGTTAATGTTGAGGTCTGGAGATAGTCAATTACATAACGAGATATCGCGTGCTGTACAAAACTCGCGACGGCATACTTTTAACAGCGGTCAAATTGTAAAATTGAAGTAAGCATATCAGGCTGATTGGATGTTGACGCCGTTTCAGGCCATTTCGAGCCATCCCAAACTCTTGTATATCTCCACCTGTTGCTCCGGCCCGATCAGGCCCCTTGGTATCTCAATCCGGGCATCCTTGAGCCGCCGCTGAAAAGTGCGCAGGCTAAAGCCCATGGCATCGGCAATTTCTTTTTTGTAACGCGCTCTGGTTTCGGAGTTAAGCGCAGTGATGGCGAGTGACTTTGTCATGCTGAAGGTAGTTTTGTGTGTCGATTAATGGTAAAATGCTTCGACAAAGTTGATTCATCATTACAGGCTATTCAACTACACTTTTTTTGAATTTTCCGGGATACCGGTTTAGCAGGCAAAAAAAAACACCAACTGGTACAAGTCCAGTTGGTGCAGTCAAACAAATGGGAAAACTTCTAGTTGCTGGCCGTACAGGAAGTAACTGACGTGGAGAAAAACTCAGATACCGAGCTCGGAACAAAATCAAAGAAGTTGCTCGCCCAGCATGTACAGTTACTTACGTATATTGCCGTTCCATAATAATTTGAGTAGGTAACATCATCGTCAAAGCGAACTTGATTGATGCTAAAAGCAGGTGCGCCATTGATTGGTGAAGTAATTCCGGACAGACTTCCCCCTCCGGAGACAGTCAGGTTGGAATTTTCGTAGTGCCACCCGATCCAGTTTTTGTATTTGCTTTCGCAGCGGTGCTGTACCCGGCAGCTCAGGGTGTAAAAGTAGATGGGATAAGAACCTGTTCGAATCGGATTTTCGATCGTTATCCAGACCTTTCCTTTTACTTCGCGGCTTCCATTGTTGTTATTGTTCGTCTTATTGCCACACGTTAGTTCGGGGCCCCTTGCTGTAATACCTTCTGTGTTATCCAGGTCGTAATTTGCTACGGCGAGGTGGTAAATGGGTGCAATGAATACATCCTCCGTTTGGGTACCTATCGGCTGGGTTTCCGCATTTTTTAAAGCGGCATAGTCGCCTTTCACCCTGATGGAGCGATCATTCGTGTATTTCCAAATCTCATCGCCGATTTTCACAACACCCTCTTCGTTCAGCACGCAGCGGTAGTAATGCATCCAAAGCATTGGTTCAAGATCAACCTCATCGCCAATAAGTACTTTGTTGCGCCATTTTTCGCGAAATGCATCCAATTTTGTTTGATCGCCAGATTTTACGATCTCGCTTAAATCTGCCTTGGCATCTTCAAAAGCAACGCCGAAGGAACGGTAACCGGAACCGGCAAATTGCTTTACCCAGTCTATGATCTCATCCCCGTTCAGGTTCTCAGTTTGTGCAACAACCTGATCAAAATGTTCGCGGTCCTTGAAAACCAAATAGCCGTTTTCAACTTTTATTAAGGCTGATGACGGATTGGTTTCCGGAACTCTTTCCTTATTACAGGACGTCAAAAAAAACGTGATTCCGGCAAAAATACCGGCTGCGATGGCGAAGACGGACAGCAGTCCTCTCTTCTGGATCAATGTGATAGTCATTGTTGTTAGAGTAGTTTGTGTACCTCCCTCTTTCTGGCTCGAAGGATTTTGCCCCGTTTACTCTTTTATGGATTTTCAACGGCCCGTCTCCGAAATGTTCCGGGATAAACTCCGGAGGATCATTTCGAAACAAAGGTCATATCACATTGATATATCATTTTGCGCCAAATGGGCTCAATTCAGATCAAATTAGCTCTTTTCCAG
>ERZ724521.541-NODE-541-length-17085-cov-4.276336_pt1 | contig 17085 bp, 14 predicted proteins | sample MGYA00376054_ERZ724521 | MGnify/ENA primary metagenome ERZ724521 (study PRJEB28724, sample SAMN07190883) | activated sludge metagenome | isolation source: activated sludge of sewage treatment plant in Hong Hong | place: Hong Kong | collected 2016-03-17 ... | reverse complement strand
GCGATTCCGTACATCCTGACCGGCGCCATCGACGACGCGGGCGCGCGCCAGCGCCGGTCGCTTCATCACCTGCAGGCGCTTGGCATCCGTTACCTCCATGGCAGGGCCCGTGCCGTGCAGGCCGGCCCCACTGGTGGAAGCGTCGAGCTTGACGATGGAACGCGGCTCCCGTACGACCGCTTGCTCGTGGCCACCGGCTCGTCGCCGTCGCTGCCCCCCATCCCGGGCACCGACCTGCCCGACGTGCTGACCTGCTGGACGCTGGACGATGCCCACCAGATTGCAGGCAAGCTAAAACCCGGTGCGCGCGTCGTCATGCTGGGTGCGGGGTTCGTGGCAGGCGTGTGCATGAAGTCGCTGGTCACCAGTGGTGCCCACCTCTCGGTGGTGGCCGGGCGCTCGGGACAGATTCTGCGGTCGATGATGACCCCTGTCGGCAGCGGCTTGTTGCAGCGCTGGCTGCAAGGGCGCGGGGTGGAGGTCATCGGCACCGGTCGGGTGCTGGGCATCGAGCCTGGCCCGCGCCTGGTGATGGACACCCGCAGCATCGACGCCGACCTGATCATCCTGGCCACCGGCGTGCACCCGAATGTGTCGTTCCTTGAGAACACCGGCGCCGAAATCCGCAGCGGCATCGTGATCGACACCCACATGCGCACCACGGTACCCAACGTGTACGCCGCCGGCGACGTGGCCCAGGGCCGCGATTTTTCCACCGGCGAATGGGTCGTGCACGCCTTGCAGCCGACGGCCACCGAGCACGGCCACGTCGCGGCGCTGAACATGCTCGGCAAGGATGTTCCCTACCGCGGCAGCCTGAGCATGAACGTGCTCGACACGGTGGGTCTGGTCTCACACACCTTCGGGCTGTGGAACGGCGTGCCAGGTGGCGACGTGGCCGAGGTGGTGGACGAAGCCAACTTCATCTACACCCGCCTGTGCTTCGACGCCGACCGGCTCATCGGTGCCATCACCATCGGCCATCCGCACCATGTTGGCGCCATCCGTGGCCTGATCCAGTCCCACCGACACCTCGGCGCCTGGAAAAGCGAGCTGATGAAGAATCCGCACCTCGTGATGGACGCTTTCGTCGACCTGAACAACGCCTGAGGCGCCGACCGCACCGCAACGGGGCGATCACGCGCGGATGCCTCAACCGCCGGCGATCGGCGGCCAGATGGCGAGCACGTCGCCTTCTTCCAGTGCCCGGCTGCCGCGCTGCTCGGGCGCAACGTAGTGCCCGTTGACCAGCACCAGGTGCACCTGTTTCGGCGGCAGCCGGAACTGCTCGACCACCTGATCGATGGTGGTGCCGGGCGCGAGGTCCAACTCAACCAGGTTGCTGTATTTGGCGTCGGCTGGCAGGAAATCGGTGAGCGAGGCGAACAGCTTGAGGGTGACCTTCATGCGGGTGCGACCTCAACGTTTGCGTCCGGTCTTGCCGCCCGGCCAGTCGTGCTGACCCAGGGCCGAGGCCTGATAGGCCTGCATCAGTCGCGTGGGGTCCTGCATCAGTTTGTCCTTCCAGGCGCCGAGCTTGACTTGGCCCTCGACCAATCCGCGCATCACCCCGATGTGGTCGGTCCAGCCCACGGCGTTGCAGCCAACCAGCACATCGTCCTGGAAGCGCAGGCTCAGGTGCCGGCCCGAAGCCTTGTCGGTCAGCTCCACGTGGTCGTGGCCAGGCTTGCCTTGCCAGTCGCCGAAGCTCGCAGAAACAAGCCCCAAAGTGTCCAGAACGTTGATCTGCGTCACGCCGCTGAGGTCTGCCGGCGCCGGCCTGCCCTGCGCATAGGCCACCATGTTGGTGGCGGCAATGCGGGCCTGCTCCGACGCATTGGGCTGAATGGCGCTCACGATGGTCTTGCCGCTGACCTTGTCAAAGGCTTCGGCGCAGTCGCCTGCGGCAAACACGCCGGGCACGTTGGTCTGAAGGTGTTCGTCGGTCAGCACGCCGAGCAGGCAGGTGACGCCCGAGTTCTCCATGAAGCCGATGGCCGGGCGCACGCCGGCGGCGCTGATGACGAGATCGGCCTGTACCGTGGAGCCGTCGGACAGTTTCACGTTCAACGGCTCGCCCGGCTGGATCGATTCGACACGGGTTGCGGTGAACACCTGGATGCCCTTGGCTTCGCACCAATCGCGGATCATGCCGCCCGCCGTCGGCCCCATCATGCGCGGCACCATGCGATCGGCCATTTCCACCACGCTCAGGCTCACGCCGCGACTGACCAGTGCCTCCATGATGATGCAGCCGATGAAGCCGGCACCGAGCTGGAGCACCCGGGCCCCGGGTTTGGCGCGCTCGGCAATGTCACGCGCATCGGCCAGCGTCCAGCAGGTGTGCACGCCTTCGGAGTCGATACCCGGAATGGGCGGACTCACCGGGTGCGAACCGCTGGCGATCAGCAAGGTATCGAACGCCAGCTGCTCGCCGCCCGAGAGCGTGAGCGTCCGCTTCGCGGCATCCACCGACTTCACGCTGGCATTGCGCACCGCGATGCGGAGGTCATCGAAGTGGGTGGGGCTCTTGCGCAGGTAGGTGCCGCTTTCGTCGATGTTGCCCATCAACAGGTACGGCAGGGCCATGCGCGAATAGGCCGGTTCGGGCTCGTCGCCGATGAGCGTGATGGTGTCCTGCGGCGCCAGTTTGCGAATGGTCTCGGCGCCGATGACGCCGGCCGGGCCGGCGCCGATGATGACGTGGTGGGTCATGATCAAACTTCCTTTCGATCCGTGATGACGCAATGGCCCCCACCCACGCGGGTCAGCCGTAAACCGTGTGACGGACGTGCAGGTTCAAGGGTAAACCGAAAAACGAAAGCGGCCACGCTGGACCGCTTTCTGTTGGCGTAAGGGTGAACCTCAGAGGCCCAGTCGGGCCTTGGTTTCGGCCGTCGGGCGGCCTTCACTGTCCCAGCCGCGCGCCGCGTAGTACAGCGGCAGCATGGTGGCGAGTTCGTTGAACTTGCCCTTGGCGGGGCCGGTCTTGCAGGCGCCCTCGGCGCTGGTCAGGCGCTCAGGCAGGCTGTCGTCGGCGCGTGTGAACCCGGCGCGGTTGTTGAACTCGCGCTCCATGTTCCAGATGCGCTCGCCGATCTTGGCCAGTTCTTCAACGGTGTACTGCTCGCCGCACGCCGCCTGCATCTGAGGCGAAAGTTCGGGCAGACCCCAGGCGAAGGTGGTGAAGATGCACAGGCCCGACGAGTCGAACGCGGCGGTCGCATCCTGGAAGGCCTTGACCAGATCGGGCTTGCCCTGGCTTTCCAGCGGATCGGTCTTGACCGGAATGCCCAGCACCTCGGAGGCAATGGTGTAGCCGCGCAGGTGGCAGCCGCCGCGGTTGCTGGTGGCATAGGCCAGGCCGATGCCCTGGATGGCGCGGCCGTCGTAAGCGGGGAATTCCTGGCCCTTGGCCGACATGCTGAGTTCGGGATGGCCGTATTTGGCCGTGAGTCGCTTGGATCCCAGCCCGATTTCCTTGCCGAAGCCCCGTCCGTTGACGGTTTCCTCCGCCAGGAAGGCCAGCGCCTGCGCCGAACCGAACGGCGCCTCGATGCCGATCTGCTCCTTGCTCAGCACCCCCATCTCGTACAGCTCCATCACCGCACCCACGGTGGTGCCGAAGCTGATGGGGTCAATGCCTTCCTCGTTGCAGAGCAGGTTGGCGTACTGCAGGCACTCCAGGTCGTTGACGCCGTTGGCCGCGCCCAAGGCCCAGGCCGCTTCGTATTCCAGGCCACCCGATGCGCCCCAGTACTGTGGCTTGTTGGCCACGGAGAAGTGGTTCTGGTCCATCTTGCTGATCCGGCCGCAAGCGATGGTGCAGCCAAAGCAGGCCTGGTTGGTCACCAACTGCTTTTTGCCGTCGGTCTTGCGCGGTGTGGCCATGGCTTCGGCGCCAATGTCCTTGGCGCCTTCGAACTGGTTGTCCCGGTGGTTGCGGGTGGGCAGGCCGCCCACCTCGTTGATGACGCTCATCAGCACCTGCGTGCCGTAGGCCGGCAGGCCCTGACCCGTCACACCGTTCTCGGCCAGCACCTTCTTGGTGTCGGCAACCGCCTTCATGAACGCTTTGGGGTCGCGGATGTTGCCCACGCCCTTGGTGCCACGCACGGCAATCGCCTTCAGGTTCTTGCTGCCCATGACGGCGCCCACGCCGGAGCGGCCCGCCGCGCGGTGCAGGTCGTTGACCACGGCCGCGAACAGCACGCCGTTCTCGCCGGCCTTGCCGATGCTGGAGACGCGGGTCAGCGGGTCCTGCAGGCCCTTCTTGATGATCTCCTCGGTCTCCCAGACGCTCTTGCCCCACAGATGGCCGGCATCGCGCAGCTCTGCGGTGTCGTCGTTGATGTACAGGTACACCGGCGAGGCACTCTTGCCTTCGAAAATGATCATGTCCCAACCGGCCATCTTGAGCTCGGCGCCCCAGTAGCCGCCCGAGTTGGAGCAGGCCACGGCCCCCGTCAGAGGCCCCTTGGTGATGACGGTGTAGCGACCGCCGGTGGACGCCATGGTTCCGGTGAGCGGGCCGGTGGCCCAGATGATCTTGTTGGCCGGCGAAAGCGGATCGACGGTGGCATCGACCTCTTCGACCAGGTACTTGGTTCCCAGACCGCGCGAGCCCAGGTAGGCCTGCGCCCACTCCATGTTGAGCGGTTCGGACTTGACGGTGCCAGCGCTCAGGTTGACGCGGAGAATTTTTCCTGCCCAAGACATGATGGTGACTCCTTACGCGGCGGTGGATTGGTTGCCTAGCTTCTCGGCCCATTGGGCCATCTTGCCCAGACCGGTCCAGTTGGCGTCGATGAAGGTGATGGCGCCGGTGGGGCACGCCTCAGCGCAGGCGGGCTCGCCGCCGCACAGGTCGCACTTCTGGACCTTGCCGGTGTCGGCCACGTAGTTGATGGTGCCGAACGGGCAGGCGATGGTGCAAACCTTGCAGCCGACGCAGGTGGTCTCGTTGACCACCTTGGCCCCCGTGGCCTTGTCCACCGTGATGGCTTCCACCGGGCAGGCGTGCAAGCACCAGGCCTCGTCGCACTGGGTGCAGGTGTAGGGCACCTTCTTGCCCGTGTGATGGAAGTCGAACACCTTGATGCGCGACTTGGCCGTGGCGAACGTGCCGTAGTTCTCGAATGCGCAGGACATCTCGCATTGCAAACATCCTGTGCACTTGTCTGCGTTGATATGCAGCACCTTTTGCATGTGTTTCTCCTGTGGGTAGTGGCACCGGTGCGGTGCGGTGCCTTGCCTATGAACCGAAATGCATAGCGATTGTTCGCCCACAACCCCGGCAAAAGCCTAGTATTTACCCTGAAAAATCCCGGACGCACACAATATTCTCAAGATGCGACACTTGCGATGGAACCGTTTTTCGTGGCGGGCAAAATGCCACCCCGACAGCCGCCGCAGAATCGACACACTGAAGCCATGACCCTGCCGACGAGCCCACCCGCCTCGCCCGAAAACCGCCTGGCCCGCATCGACGCGGCCCGCCGCGCGGTGATGCACGGCGAGAGCGCCGGCCGCTCGGCGGTCGAACCGTGGATCGAACGTTCGTGGCGCCGCTGCCTGGACAGTGGCCAGCGCCCGGAGCACAAGGTAACCTTTGACGCCGTCTCCGGCCCGCTGCTGCGGCGCACGCTGGAGTCCAACCGGGACCTGGTCGAAGCCGCGCGCCCGGTCCTCGCCACATTGGGACGGGCCATCGCCAGCACCCGGTATTTCGCGATCCTGACCAACGCCGCCGGCGTGGTGGTGGACGTGAACGGCCCGATCGACCGCACCGACCGCCGTGCAACCCTGATCGCGCGCGTCGGGGTCGATTTGTCGGAGGCGTCGGTCGGCACGACGGCCATCGGGGCCGCGCTGATCGAGCAGCGCCCGGTGTGGCTGCACCGGGGTGAGCATTTCTTCAACGACACGGCGGTCTACAGTTGCGCCGGCGCACCCGTTTTCGGCCCGCACGGCCAATGTGTCGGCATGCTTGACCTGACCGGCATCGACGCGGTGGAACGGCCCGAGTTGCGCCATCTGGTCGTTCGGTCGGCGCGCAGCATCGAAAACGCGCTCACCCTGCGCCAGCCCCACCACCTGCTGATGCGGATCAACTGGCCCGGCAGCGCGTTCGGCGACGAATCCGACGGCCTGATCGGCCTGGATGCCGACGGCTGGGTAACCGGCGCCAACCCGACGGCAAACCAGTTGGTGCCTCAACTGGTCGCGCTGGCGCGGGAGCGGATCCACAGCAGTGACCTGTTCGCCCTGCCGTTCGAGATGCTGTTCGACGCCGCCCGGCGCGCGGCCGAGCCCATGGAGTTGCCGCTGTGGTCCGGTCTGCGTCTGCGCGCCCTCGCGCAGGTGGCCGGCGCGCCGCCGCCCGTCGGTCTCGGCAAGGATCCGGTGCCGCTCAAAGACGTCGAGATCACGCTGATCCGCAAGGCCGTCGCCGACGCCAAAGGCAACGTGCAGCAGGCCGCCCGCGCGCTGGGCATCAGCCGCGCCACCGTGTACCGCAAGCTCGGCGCCGGTCGCGCGCCGCGCTGAACGCGGGTTCTATCGCGACAAGGCCAGCACCAGCGCGGCTGGCGCCATGTGGGCCGTGGCCGGCGAGCCGGGCGAAGCCACGAAGGGATGGTCCGCGAAGCCCACCCAGTGCCCACCGCCCGGCAAGGCAATCACCACCTCGTCCTGCCCGACACCCGACGACACCCGCGCCACGGCGCCCACAAGCCGGTTCGGCGATCCGGGCAACGCCTGCGCGCCGTCGTTCTGCGCCCCTGCCAGCACCTGCACCGCCGTGGCCTTGCACAGCACGAACAGACGCACCCCGTCGCGCAAACCCAGCAGCGCCGCGCTTTCGCGAGTGACGCGCGCCGTGAGCGCTGCGCCGCCCGGCGTGAGCACCTGCACCTGAACCGTGGGGTCGGCCACGGCAGGGGCCTCGATGGCTCGCACGACGCAGGGCAACTGGTTGCGCATGCTGGTCTGCAGGCCCAGGCCGGCGGCGGCCAGCGGGTTGCCGGTGAAGCGGGCCAGCACGGACTCGCGGGCCTGTCGCAGTTCGTCGGCCAGCGCCAGCAACCGCAGGCCCTGGGGGGTGATGCGCGCCCCACCGCCCCCACTGCCACCGACGGTGCGGTCCACCAGCGGCTCGCCGGCCAGGTTTGTCAACGTGTCGATCGCCTGCCATGCCGCCTTGTAGCTGATGCCCACTTCACGCGCCGCCTGCGAGATTGAACAGCCGGCCGCCACCTGGCGCAGCACGTCCAGGCGTTTGTCGGCGCTGGCGTCACCGAGTGCCTGGGACAGACCGGCGGCACCGACGCCATCGGAAATGGTGGTTTGGTCGGGTTGCATCTTCAGGAGAAGTCCATAACTCGTTATTCCAAAATAGAATAGCGAAATGGACAGATCGCTTTCACACGATAAACACGGAGTCTGACATGGACGATCCGAAGACGCGCCGCCTGTCGCTTTGCCTGGTTCTGATCGCGCTCGCAGGCGCGACCGCCGCTGGCGCCCATGCGGCCGAAGCCCAGGTGGCGGTGGCCGCCAACTTCGCCGAGCCGATGAAGGCCATCGCCGCCGTGCTGGAGAGATCCACCGGCCACACACTGCAAATCTCCACCGGCGCGTCGGGCGCTTTCTACACCCAGATCAAGCATGGCGCACCCTTCGACGTGTTCCTCTCAGCAGACAACGAGCGCCCCGAGATGCTGGAAAAAGACGGTCTGGCGCAGCCGGACACCCGTTTCACCTACGCCACCGGCAAGCTGGTGCTGTGGTCGGCCAGATCCGGGCGTGTCGACGACAAGGGCTCCGTGCTCAAGGCTCCCGGCTTGGGCAAGGTGGCCTATGCCAACCCCAAGACCGCGCCCTATGGCACCGCGGCGGTGCAGGTGCTGGAGGGACTGGGCCTGAAGGACGCCATCACGCCGAAGCTGGTGCAAGGTGAGAGCATCGGCCAGACCTACAGCTTTGTGAAGACAGGCAACGCGGACGTGGGCTTCGTGGCCCTGTCGCAGGTGCTCTCGGGCGGCCGGCTCAAGGAAGGCTCGATGTGGGTGATCCCGCAGGCTCATTACAACCCGATCCGCCAGGACGTGGTGCTGCTCAAACGAGGCGCCGACAACGAGGCCGCCAAGGCACTGCTCCGGTTGCTGCAAAGCCCCGGCATCAAGGACCTGATCCGTTCCTACGGCTACGAACTCTGAGATGCTCCTCACCCCCGACAACTGGCAAGCACTGTGGCTGACCGCCCGGGTCGCCACGCTGACCACGCTGATCCTGCTGCTGCTAGGCACGCCGCTGGCCTGGTGGCTGGCCCGTTCGCGCCGTTGGGTGGCGAAGCCGGTGGGCGCGCTGGTGGCCTTGCCCCTGGTGTTGCCGCCAACCGTGCTGGGCTTCTACCTGCTGGTGGGTCTCGGACCCAACGGGCCGGTCGGCGCATGGATGCAGGCCATGGGGCTGCCCACCCTGCCCTTCACCTTCGCCGGATTGGTGGTGGCTTCGGTGTTCTATTCGCTGCCGTTCATGGTACAGCCCATCCTCAACAGCATGCAGGCCCTGGGAGACCGACCGCTGGAGGTCGCCGCCACCTTGCGCGCCGGCCCCTTGGATACGTTCTTCAACGTGGTGCTGCCGCTGTGCCGGCCGGGGCTGGTAACCGGCAGCGTGATGAGCTTCGCGCACACCGTCGGTGAGTTCGGCGTGGTGCTGATGGTCGGCGGCAACATCCCTGGTGTGACGCGGGTGGTGTCGGTGCAGATCTTCGATCACGTCGAGGCGCTGGAATACGCTGACGCCCACCGCCTGGCGGCCGTGATGCTGGTCTTTGCATTCGCCGTGCTGCTGGCCTTGCAGATCTACAACAACCGCCGCAACCGCCCTGGTATCCCATGAAGCACGCGGCACATGACGCCTGCGCCGGCCTGCACCTGCGGGCGCGCCGCGCCCTGGGCAGCTTCACGCTCGACGTGACGATCGACCTGCCGGCACGCGGCATAACGGCCCTCTTCGGTCCATCGGGTTCCGGCAAGACCAGTTGCCTGCGCGTGCTGGCCGGGCTGGATCGGCACGCCAACGCCCAGGTGGTGGTGGGTGGCCAGATCTGGCAGGACAGCGCCCGGGGCATCTTCGTGCCAACCCACCGGCGCGCGCTCGGCTATGTGTTCCAGGAAGCGAGCCTGTTTTCGCACCTCACGGTGAGGGACAACCTGACGTTCGGGCACCGGCGCACTCCGGTCGCCGAACGCAGCCGGAGCTGGGAGCACCCGCTGGAACTGCTGGGCATCGCCCCCTTGCTGGCGCGCTGGCCGCATGAACTGTCGGGCGGCGAGCGCCAGCGGGTCGCCATCGCCCGCGCGCTGGCGGCCAACCCGCGGCTGCTGTTGATGGACGAGCCCCTGGCCGCGCTGGACGCGGCGCGCAAGGCCGACATCCTGCCTTACCTCGAACGCCTCCAAGGCGAACTCGACATTCCGGTGATCTACGTCAGCCATGCCCTCGACGAAGTGGCGCGCCTGGCCGATCATCTGGTGTTGATCGACGGCGGGCGGGTGACAGCCGAAGGCCCCGTGCCCACGCTCCTGACCCGGCTCTCCCTGCCGCTGGCGCAGGGCGACCAGGCGGCCGCGGTGATCACCGGCACGGTACAAAGCCACGACCCGGCGTTCCGCCTCACCCACGTGGCCTTCGGCGGTGGCACCTTGCGGCTGGTCACCCCGGAGCCGCTGCTGGCATGCGCCGTCGGCCAATCGGTCCGGTTGCGGGTGCAAGCCCGCGACGTCAGCCTGACGCTGGCGCCAGCCACCGACACCAGCATCCTCAACGTGCTGCCCGCGACCGTAATCGAATGGCGCGAAGACCATCCGGGTTATGCCATGGTGGCCTTGGACGCAGGCGGCACGCGCTTGCTGGCGCGCGTCACCCGCAAGTCGGCGGCCAGCCTGGGACTCGCGCCGGGACGTCCGGTGTTTGCCCAGGTCAAGGGGGCGGCGCTGCTGGACCCGCCAGTGCTCAAGGTGGGCTGAAACCCAGGCCGGTCAGCACCGCCTGTGCCGGCGGCGCAAGCAAGCCGCGGGCAAATTCGCCCGCCGCCGCCGGTGCGCCCTCGCGCACGGTCACGCCGTAGGCCGCGCCGACCTGCAAGGTGTCGGGAATCGCCACGATCTTCAGCCGTGGCACCTCCTTGCGCGCCGCCACGGCATTGGTGCAATAGGTGACGAACACATCGGCCTGCCCTTGGTCCATCACCCAGGCGTAAACACCCCGACCGGCCGGGGGCCGGGGCGAATCGGCAGCGCCGGTGAGCATCAAGGCCTTCGCCCTCAGCGTGGCGGTTGCGCCGGCCTGCACCGCATCGGCCTTGCCGAACAGCGCCCAGGCGTAGTCCCTCGCGGGGTCCGCCTTCGGCGTGGAAATACCCACACGCACACCCGGTTGCAGCAGTGTCGGCAGCAAGGTGGCCGGCGTGGCCGCGATCTGGTCGCTGGTCAGGGCGCACAAGGCGTTGCGGGTGAACACCACGGGTGCCTGCCAGCCGCCGCGTTCCGCGAGGCGACGCGGATGTTCCGTATCGGCCGACGCAAAGACCTGCGCGGGTTCGCCACGCTCGATGCGCTCGCGCAGCAGGCCTGACGCGCCAAAAGTCAGGACGATCTTCTGGCCGGTGCGTGCCTCGTGCGCGGCGGCAACCGTCGTCAGCGCCTCGCGCAGGCTGCCGGCGGCGTACACCTGGACCGGGACCGCGCTGGATTCAACGGCCATCGGTGTCTTGCCCGGGCCGCCGCAGCCCGCCAGTCCCAGCACCACCGCTGCGAGCGGTGCCACCATCACACATCGAATCCGGCGCACGGCTCACTTCCCGGCGTTCGGGAAAAACAGCGGCTCGCCACCGATCTTGTAGCTGGCAATCACGTTCTGGCCGGCGGGCGACACCACCCAGTCCACGAACTTCTGCGCCTGCGCCTGCTTCACGTGCGGATGTTTGGCCGGGTTCACCACCATCACGCCGTACTGGTTGAACAGCTGCTTGTCGCCCTCGACCAGGATCGCCAGGTCGGCGCGGTTCTTGAAGTTGAGCCAGGTGCCGCGATCCGCCAGCACGTAGGCGCCGGTGGCCGCCGCCATGTTCAGCGCCGGGCCCATGCCGCAGCCGCATTCCTTGTAGCCGCTGCCCTTTTTGTCGGCCAGACCGGCCTGGTTCCAGAAGCGCAACTCGGCCGCGTGGGTGCCGCTCTTGTCGCCACGCGAGATGAACGCGGCGTTGCCGGCGCTGATCTTCTTCAGCGCCGCCACGATGTCGCTGCCCTTGGTGGCCACCGGGTCTCCCTTGGGTCCGATCAGCACAAAGTCGTTGTACATGACCGGGTAGCGCTTGAGGCCGAAGCCGTCGGCCACGAACTTCTCTTCGGCCGCCTGGTCGTGCACGAAGACCACGTCGGCGTCACCGCGGCGCGCCATGTCCAGCGCCTGCCCGGTGCCCAGCGCCACGACCTTCACGTCAATGCCGCTGGCCTTCTTGAATTCGGGCATGAGATGACCAAACAGGCCGGACTGCTCGGTCGAGGTGGTGGATGACATCACGATGGACTGCGCGTGCGCTACACCAGACGCTATCAAAACAATAGCTGCCAGCGGCCATCTGACGCTGGGAAGATGCCAAAAACGCTTGAAAATACTCATGGAAGCTCTCCTTTGACGAACAAATGGGCGGCCGGGTACTGCGCCTGCAGCAAGGGCCCGTTGAAAAACTGTTCCACCGGCAGGTCGGCCAGCACACGGCCATGCTCCAGGTAGATCACGCGCGTGGCCAGACGCTTGACCTGGCCCAGGTTGTGGCTGGCAAAGACCAGCGACACCGGCCGGTCGCCATCGGGTTCCAAACCGCCGCTGGTGAATTCCGCCACCAGCGTTTCCACGTCGTGTTTGGCGCGGGGGTCCAGGCTGGCGGTGGGCTCGTCGAGCATCAGCACGTCGGGCCGGCTGGCCCAGGCGCGGGCCAGCGCCAGGCGCTGCTGCTGCCCGCCGGACAGGGTCTTGGCGTTGCGTCCCGCCAGTTCGGCCATGCCGACGCGCTCCAGCGCCTGCATGGCGCGCCGCTTCGCATCGGTCCAGCCCAGCCCCCCCAGCCACAGGCCCAGCGCGATGTTGCTGCGCACCGTGGTACGCAACATGTGGGGGCGCTGAAACAGCAAGGCCTGGCGCGCGGAAGCGTCGCGCACGATGCGCCCGCCCGCCGGCTGCAGCAGCCCGTTGAGCAGCCGCAGCATCGTGCTCTTGCCACAGCCGTTGGCACCCACCAGCGCCACCCGTTCGCCGTGAACCATGTGAAGGTCCACGCCGGTCAGCGCGTTCACCGAGCCCAGCCGCACCCCGACCTGCCGCAGATCGAACAGCGCGAGGCCGGGTGCGCCGGGTGATGCAGCCGTCACGGCCTGGCCATCCATGGCGCCGCCGGTTTGCGGGGGTTCGCCAAATCCGGGGTACCTCATGTCGCCAGGACCGCCGCCTGGGCCGCGACACCCCCATCGACCCGCTCGCGCCAGCGCCGCAGGGCGGAAATCACCGCGTTGAGCGCCAGCACCACCGCCAGCAGGACCAGCCCCAGCGCCAGCGCCAGCGGCAGGTCACCCTTGCTGGTCTCCAGCGCGATGGCGGTCGTCATCACGCGGGTGAAACCATCGATGTTGCCGCCGACGATCATCACCGCGCCGACTTCCGAGATCGCGCGGCCGAACGAAGCGATCAGCACCGTCAGCAGCGCATAGCGCTCGTCCCAGGCCAGCAGCAGGCCGCGCAGGCCGGTGCCGGCACCCAGCGAGCGCAGTTGCTCGCCATGGGAGCGGTCGGCGTCCTCCACGGCCTGGCGGGTCAGCGCGGTGACCACCGGCACCACCAGCACCACCTGCGCCAGCACCATGGCCTTGAAGCTGAACAGCCAACCCAGAAAACCCAGCGGCCCGCTGCGCGACAGCAGCAGGTACACCAGCAGGCCCACCACCACCGACGGCAACGCCAGCAACGTGTTGAGCACCGTGAGCACGCTGTCGCGGCCGGTGAAGCGGGTCACGCCCAGCCAGGCGCCCAATGCCAGCCCGAAACCACACCCGATCAGGCAGGCCGTGCCGCTGACGGCCAGCGAGCGCCCCACCACCGTCCACAGGCCCGGGTCGAACGAGGCGATCAGCGCCAGCGCCGTCGAGGCGCTGTCAGACAGGGTGGACATGGGCGGGGCGGTTCGACATGGATCGGGTATCGTAGGCACCCGATCAATCCCCCGCGATATGTTCATCCGTGCATAGAGTCCAGCTTCATTACACCTTGTGTCGCGACGGCGCCGATGCGCTGGTGCGGCACCCGCTGATCGATCTGCTGCAGGCGGTGGATGCGAGGGGCTCCATTTCGGCGGCCGCGCGCGCGCTGGGTCTGTCCTACCGGCACGTCTGGGGCGAACTCAAGCGCTGGGAAGACGAGCTGGGCAACGAGCTCATCGTCTGGGAAAAAGGCCAGTCCGCTCGCCTGAGCGGCTTCGGCGCCAAGCTGATGTGGGCCGAACGGCAGGCCCAGGCCCGCCTCAGCCCGCAGATCGAGGCCTTGCGCGCCGACCTCGAGCGCGCCTTCGCGGTGGCCTTCGACCCGTCGGCCCACGTGCTGACCTTGTATGCCAGCCACGACGACGCCCTGCCCGTGCTGCGCGCCCAGGCCGCCCGGCAGGCCAACCTGCACCTGGACATCCGTTTCACCGGCAGCGTCGATGCGATCCGCGCCCTCAACGAAGGCCGTTGCGTGATGGCTGGATTTCACACCCTGCAGCACACCCACGTCACCAGCCCGAGCCGGCGCGTCTACAAGCCGCTGCTGCAACCCGGCCAGCACAAGATCATCGGCTTCGCCCGGCGCACCCAGGGGCTGATGGTGGCGGCGGGCAACCCGCTGGGGCTGTTCACGCTGCGCGACGTGGCCGAGCGCCCGGCGCGTTTCGCCCACCGCGCCCTGGGCAGCGGCACGCGGGTGGTGCTGGACGAACTGCTGGCCGAAGCCGGCCTGCCCGCCAACGCCATCAGCGGCGACGAGCCCGCCGAGCCGTCGCACGCGGCTGTCGCCCAGGCGGTGGCGGCCGGTGCGTTCGATGCCGGCCTGGGGATTGAAGCGGCCGCGCGCGCCGCCGGCCTGGCGTTCGTGCCGCTGGCCGAAGAGCGTTACCACCTGGTGTGCCTGAAATCGGCGCTGGATCAGCCGGGGGTGCAGGCCTTGCTGGCCTGGCTGCGAACTCCCGCCTGGCAGGCCGAACTGGGCGCCATCGCCGGCTACCGCGCGCTGCAAAGTGGCGAGGTGCTGTCCATGCGCCAGGTGTTGCCGTGGTGGGACTACCGCCGTGAAAAGGCGCGCGCCGGCACGCCGGTGTCCGTCAAGGCCGGGGCGACGGTATCAGACCGCTGACGGGCGTCGACGACACGTCGATGGTTCCAATCGATACTGTTTTTGTAGCGTTCGATGGCCATCCCACGCTGGAAAGCAGCCAGTTTGAATCGAAATTCAGCCGGAATCGGGCATTCCACCCCCTCCAGCTTGCATCACCGCCCCGCCGCCTTCATTGCCGCCACGATGCGCACGGTTTCCACGCTCACGGTGGTCACGCGGGCCAGCAGGTCGATGACTTTTTCCTTGTGGTCGGCAAAACGGTAGGTGTCGAACTTCTCGCGGATGGTGGGGTCCTTGGGCTTCTTTTCCTTGTACTGGTCGAGCACCCAGTCGAGCGCGCAGCGGTTGCCAAGCTTGTAGGTCCAGGCCTCGGGCGGGATGCCGCGCAGGGTGGTTTCGCTGTCCAGCGTGATGCAGCCGGCGGCCGGGTCGGCGCGCAGGATGGCTTTGGGCGACTGGCCGGCAGCGCGGGCTTTGTCGTCGGGGGTGTCGGTGCGGGTGAGCGGGAACGGCGCGACGGCTTCATAGCCGATGTGCAACGCCATCAGCGCCTCGCCCCAGGCGGCCCATAACCAGAAGTCGGCCGGCGAACTGCCGTACAGCGGAATGCGCGGGAATTCGCGCTTGAGGTTCTGGGCGTATTTCTCGCGGTACACAGGGTCGTGCAGCACGGCGTAGCAGTAGTGGAAGATTGCCTCTTTGGTGATCTTGCGGGCCTCGCTGGCGCTGGCCTTGGCGGCGCCCGCTGCGGCGGCCTCCTTGTAGTGGGCCGTGAACTGTTTGAGGGCCCAGTCGGTGATGTTGTCGTATCGCTGGCCATCCTCAAATCGGTGGAGCGCCAAGACCTGTGCCGCGCTCGGCATGAATACGTCCTTGTTCGGCACCGTATCGAAGGCAATGACGCCAAACGCACTTCGGTCCTCTGCAGAAAAACAGAAGGCCCGATTCGCGCCTGCACCTTTGCCAAAGAGCTGAGGAACCTGATACACCATCTCGTTAAGCCGGCGGCTGAAGTAAAGCTGGCGTTTGACGAAAGGCCGGTAATAGCTCGTTTCAACAGCCGATTCATCCAGTTCGTAGGCGATCCCACGGCGCAAATCGTTCTTGACCGCCCGCGTCCATTTGATGCTCGTGTCGAGCATGTCGGTGAGTTTGTCGCTGTGTCTGACCGAGGAAAGCTTCGACAGATCGGCGTTGTATTTCGTAATTAGGTGATCGATCTTTTTGAGCAACGTCGCGGCGTCATCCGAGTAAACCCATTCATCCCGGTTCGTCACCACCCCCAGTGAAAACAGCTTGAAAATCGCCCGTTCCTTCCCCGCCGTCTTTGCCGCCTTGGTCTCCTTGCTCGCCAGCGGCATCAACGTCTCGAAGTCGTTGCTGGTCAGGTTCACCCAGTTGTGCGCCTTGTCGGGCTGTACCTCGTCGAAGTCGAGCCCGCGCATCGGGTGGCTGGCCAGGAAGCTGAGTTTTTCCTCGGCGGTTTCCATCTCGGGCCGGCGCAGGTAGTGCACGCGGGCGGTGCGCTTGTCGCGCGTAGCGCTGACCTTCTTCACCATGAAGCTGATCGCCACGCCGGTCTGGATGCCGAAGACGTTGTGCCTGGTTCCGCTGAGCCTGGGGTTGGCGCGCACGTCGCCGCCCAGATCCACCACGTAGATGTCGGCAAATTCCTTCGCCACCGTCTTGCGGAAGCCGTCGAAGGTGCGGCTCTCGATGAAGCTGCGGTTGGTCACAAAGGCCAGCACGCCGTTTTCATGCAGCCGGTCGCTGGCCCAGCGGAAGAAGCGCGCGTACATGTCGTAGAGCTTGGTCTTCTGCGCGGTGCTTTCGGCGATGTAGGTGGCCTTGATGCGCTGGTCGATCTGTGGGTACTCGCGGTTCTTGTTGTTGTCGTTCTCGTTGGCCTGATTGGCGTTGTAGGGCGGGTTGCCGATGACGACGCTGATGCGCCGGCTGTTCTGACGCTTGATGCGGGCGACGTTCTCTTCGCTCACGCTGCCGAACAGCTCGGCCGTGGTGCCTTTGGCGGCGGTGTGCAGGCCCACGTTGTCCAGCGTGTCCACGAAGCACAGGTTGGGGAATTCGGCGTACTGGCCAGTGATGGCGGCGTAGGTCGATTCGATGTTCAGGTTGGCCACGTAGTACGGCAGGATGGCGACTTCGTTGGCGTGCAGCTCGTGGCGGTACTTGTGCTCCAGCTTTTTCGGCTGGCCGCGGAAGTGCTCCAGCAGCTCGCAGAGGTAGGTGCCGGTGCCCGTGGCCGGGTCGAGGATGTCCACATCCCGGTCGATCAGGTTCTTGCCGAAATGGGTTTCACACAGCCAGTCGGCGCCGTCGATCATGAAACGCACGATCTCGTTCGGGGTGTAGACCACGCCCAGGCGGTCGGCGGCCTTGGTGTTGTAGACCTTGTAGAAGTTCTCGTAGATGACCTTGAGAAAGGTCTGCTTCTCGCCGTGGTTGCTGATCTGCGCGGCGGCGCTGCGGATGGCGGCGTAGTAGGTCTCCAGGCCCTTGAGGGTGTTCTTCTTCAGCGCGCCGGTGAAGAAGGCGTCTTCCAGCGCGTACAGCTCGCGGGCGACGTTGTTGTGCCGGTGGAAGTCGCTGTCGTTGAAGACGTTGGCGAAGATCTCCTCGGTCAGGATGTGCTGG
>ERZ724521.539-NODE-539-length-17144-cov-5.327345_pt1 | contig 17144 bp, 13 predicted proteins | sample MGYA00376054_ERZ724521 | MGnify/ENA primary metagenome ERZ724521 (study PRJEB28724, sample SAMN07190883) | activated sludge metagenome | isolation source: activated sludge of sewage treatment plant in Hong Hong | place: Hong Kong | collected 2016-03-17 ... | reverse complement strand
CGGCTTTGGCGCGCCGGGAACTGACCTCGTGGGGCTGTCGCAGGTGCTCGATGTGCCGGACAAGACGCGCTTTGCATTTCCGGCGGCTCCGCTGTCGCTGGGCGGACCGGACTTTGGCTTCGGGATGATGGGCATGGACTCACGCGCGTGGTGGATGATCGACATGGAGCGCTTGCAGATGCAGATGCTCAGTGGTCGCGTGGAACGGCTGGCGTCCGAGGTTCCCGAAGGTCTGGCGGCGGCGCGGAGCAAGCTGGAACAGACGCTCGATGCGCTGGAGCGTCGACTGGGCGTTCCGGCGGGAAAGACCGTGCTCGGCGGCTTTTCGCAGGGCTCGATGCTGTCGACGGATGTGATGCTGCGCTCGGGACGCAAGCTGGCGGGTCTTGTGATCTGGTCAGGAACCGTAATTGCTGAGGCTGAATGGACGGCGCGACTGTCCGCGTGTGCTGGGCTGCCGATCTTTCAAAGTCACGGTGTGATGGACCCGATCTTGCCGTATGAGCAAGCCGAGCGTCTGCGCGATCACTTGAATCAGGGGGGCGCTCAGCTCGACTTTGTGGCGTTCCGAGGCGCTCACGAGATTCCAGAGCTGGTGGTGCAGCAGTCGTCGGAGTTTCTGTCGCGCGTGCTCGGATAGTCGCTAGAACTGAAGCCGCATGTCACCTTGGAGCACTTCGCGCACGCGGCCTTCCACCTGCACGGTGGTTCCGTCGCAGAATGCGCGTAGCAGCGAACGACGGCCCGGCGCCCCTTCGATGAGTCCTTTGGGCGGACCTTGATCGATCTCGAGCGGCTGACCCGGAGCCAGCACGCGATGGTGATGCAGATACACCGCGAGAGATGCTGCTGCACTTCCCGTCGCTGGATCTTCGCTTGGCGCATCGTAAGCAAAAAAGCGCGCTCTTACCGAGACGGGTCCGTCGCTGCGAGGCGGAGTCAGAAACGAAAACGCTAAGATGCCCAGCTCAGCGCCGAGCGCTTTTTCCGCCACGACGACATCGCGATAGCTGGTGCTTAGGTTTTCGATTTCTTCGACGGTCTGGATCGGAACCATCAGCTGACGCGCACCGCCACTGACGACCTGCGGATACAGCACTTTTTCCGTCGCTGCCGAGTGAACCTTTGTGACAAAGCGATCGAGCGAAAGTCCCAGCGCCGGAGACAGCCAAGCAAGTCGCTCGTCGCTGATCGGAGATCCTGGCACGCTGATTCGCTCGTGGGAAAACTGCGCGCGCTCGGGAAGATCGTGTCCCGTCACCGTCACCGTCACCACACCCAGTCCCGTTTCCAGCCGAACCGTCGTCTGCGGCGCTTGAAACTGGAGCCGCCCATTGAGCAGCACAGCGACGGCAGTTCCCAGCAGCGGATGTCCAGCAAACGGGATCTCTTTGGCCTGCGTAAAGATGCGAACGCGCAGATCGGCTCGGTCGGGCTGACTCGGCGGCTGATAAAACGTCGTCTCCGATAGACCCAGCTCGCGAGCGAGCGCCAGGTGAGCCTCTTCTGGAATGCTGCTTCCGTCGAGCACTGCGAGTGGGTTGCCACCAAACGGCGACTCCGCAAACACGTCAACCCAGACAAAAGGAACAGACCGCTTCATGGGCGTCACCATCGCTTGGACCTTCTTGGCACGTCAAGCCGCTCAATGACTGTAGTGGAAAGGGTTTCCCGTCGCTGTCAGGCACGAACTAACGCGTGCCCATGCTCATGATGATCAGACCGGCTCCGAGTCCAACGGCGAACGCGATCGCGATTCCGAGCACCGCCGCCGAGGATAATCCACGCAGCAGCGGGCCGGGCACTTTGTTCTTCGCGACGGCTCCGAGGACTTGGGTCTTGTCTCCGCGATCGGGCGCAAGATCAGCAATGTCGAGGAGTGCTTTGCGCAGCTCCTCGGCAGTTTGGAAGCGCTCCTCGGGACGCTTGGCCATGCAGCGCTGAACCAGCTTGGCCATCGCGTCGCTGACGAGTCCGGCTCCGTGATCGCCAGCGGGCGACGGAACCTTGGTCACATGCATGATCTCCAGCGTCTCGCGCGAGGTCTTGCCGAGGAACGGAACTTCGCCCGTCAGCAGCTCAAACATCAGCACACCGACGGCGTAGAGATCGGCTCGACCGTCGACGCGCTTGCCTTCGGCTTGCTCTGGCGCCATGTATGCGGCCGATCCAAGCGCGATGCCAGCACGGGTTCGGTGAGCGACGGGACCAGCAAACTGCGCGATGCCGAAATCGACGATCTTGATGAAGTCGGAGTCTCCACCGCGACGAACCACGACGATGTTGTCCGGCTTGAGATCGCGGTGTACGACGCCAACTTTGTGCGCAGCGTCGAGACCTGCACAGATCTGTGCGGCCAGTCGAGCGACGCGATGCGGAGCCAGCACGCGCTCTCGCTGAAGCAGCTTTCGAAGGTCTTCGCCAGCCAGGTATTCCATGACGTACGCGACGACACCTTTTTGAGGATCGGCGACAAAGTCATAGACATCAACGAGGTGTTCGTCCCCGATCTGAGCGACGGCCCGTGCCTCGCAAAACAGTCGAGACACCAGCTCGGGGTCCCAGCCGTCGAGCACTTTGACTGCAGCTCGTCGACCGAGTCGCTCGTGTTCAGCCAGATAGACGCGACCCATTGCCCCCGCGCCCAATAGCTTGAGCAGTCGGTAGCCTCCGATCACCATGCCGGCTCGTGCATCCCGGGATTGCTCAACCTGGCTCAGACAAAAACCTCCTGGTGAAGAATACAGAAAAAAGATTACGTAATCAATCAAGCGACAGCCGTAGTTTGCTGCGTGAAGTGCACACTGTTCCGAGTGCAAATCAGCCAAGCCAGAGCGAGAAATGCTCGAATGGCGTGTTGCTGTTTGCGAAAAATATGTAAGGAAAGTTGCGAACGGAAAGAGGCATCATCCGCAGTGCGGACAACGCTTCGTGATGGATGTAGGTGGAGCGCTGCGTCCGAGGAACCGGACGCGCAGACGTCAGTGCGGACTACTTCGGCGGGTTCTTGATGCGATCGTCGAGACCTTCAATCACGAACTTCTCAAGCTCGGGGAGCTTGGACTTGATCTGATTGATGCGCTCGATGCGGCGGTTGTAATCGCGGCAAGCCAGCTGGTTGGGATCGCCAACGATCACGTTCTTGAGCAGATCGGTCGGCTGGATCGGGATCACGATGTCCTTGGGCAGACCCTTGGCCGGCTTTTCTTGAAACTGACCGCTCACCGACGTGCGGTAGCGCAGCTTCATGTCGCCGGGATCGCAGCTGGCCTCGCCTTCCTTCGGACAAACCACTCCGCCGAGCGTGGCGAGAATGGCCTGCGGAAGCTTCTGGCTATAGTCGAACGTGACGCCGAGTGGCGGCGGCGGTCCCTTGGCAGCTGCATCAACGGACGCCTTGATGCACTTCGCAAGAACGTCGCGATCGTTCTTGGTGAGCGCGGCGTGAAGCTGCACTTCGCGGAAGAACGAGGTCACGTTGTTGTAGTAGTCGAACATCGAGCGAACGAGCTTGCCGTTGAACGTACCGAGCAGCGGCGTGAACAGCTTGTTGCTCGCTTCCGGCTCTGCCAGGTCCAGGTTCGCCAGCTTGTCGATCGTTTCAACCGACGGCGCTTCGCCTGGCTTGGTTTCCTTGAATGCATCGACGGCTGCTTTGACGCGGCCCCGAACGCCTTCGACTTCCTTCTTGATGTCTTTGGCTTTTTCGGTGCCCAGCTCGATGAACTCGCTCTGGCCCTTGATGAAGTTCACCGTGTAGCCGACGAGCACGCCGAGCACACCAGCGACACCGACGCCGAGAATCAGTCCAAGCGGACTCTTTTTGGCGCCTTCTTTGACTTCATCCGCATTGCCAGGGAGCGACTGGCCTGCGCCGTAAAACGCAGCCAGCGAAGCCGCCATGGCCGCTTGTTGTGCGGCATAGGGATCGGGCTTGGGCGGCTCGACCGGTGCTTGGAAGCCCGGAGGAGGCGGAAATCCAGCCGGTGGCGGAACCATTCCCGGAGGAACTGGAACCGCACCGGGAGGCGCTGCTCCCGCTGGACCGGGAAGCCCTGGAATGGGCGCCGGTGCTGGTGCGCCTGGAACCGCAGGACCCGCCGGAGCAGGGCCACCGCCCGCCTTCTTGACTCCGAGACGTGCTCTGAGGTCGTTGACGTTAGAACCACCTGGTTTGTTGTTCTCGGCCAAAGGCCCCCTCCGCTTGCCGGTCGACCGGCGTAGATGTTTGAACGAGTAAGGATCCTACCCGGCCACCGATCTCTGAGTGACAGATCGAGATGGCTGTGTCCGCTTCCACACTGTGGATCGTCGCTGCCAACTGCTGCTTTGCCATCCGTCGGTGTACACGAGCTGAAACCGTGTCAGGAATTGCTAAATCCTACGGAGCACGGGCGCGCACTGTCAAGCATCGACAGAGTTGTCGGAGCGTTCACGGGTGGTGTGTGAACTGTTGTTCATATTTTGCATCGCACACAGCAGTCTCCGTGGGGAAGTTCGGAACCTTGAGATGTGGCCCGCTGCTTGCTCCCTCGCTCTCGCAAGTAACTTTGTTTGTGGCTACTTCACAGGGAGAACACCCGATGCGCACTCTAGTCGCTGCTGCTCTGACAACTGCTACGCTGCTTTGTGCGTCCCCTCAAAGCGCCGAGGCTCAGGTCCTGTGGCGTCCTTGGCTGCGGCCTCGGGTGGTTGTGGTTCCGCCCCGCGTGGTTCTTCCCGTCGTGGCGCCGCCAGTTGTGATGGGTCCGCGAGTCTACGTGCAGCCGTATCCGCAGACGTATTACTATCCACCACCGCCGCCGCCGGTGTACGTGCAGCCCGCGCCGCCGGTGTACGTGCAGCCCGCGCCGCCACCGCCGGTCATGGATCAGCCCGTTGCGCCGCCGCAAGAGCAGTATGCGCCGCTGCCGCCGCCGCCGGTGTACATGCAGCCCGCGCCGGTTCAGCAGCCGATGTACATGCAGCCTGCGCCGGTTCAGCAGCCGATGTACATGCAGCCCGCGCCGGTTCAGCCCGTGGCACCGCCGCCTGCGATGAATGTGGTGACGGTTCAGCGTCCTTCGTTGCCGCAGTGGAAGTCTCGCTTTGGTATCGGCGCTCGCTTTGTCGGAGCCGTGAGCCTGGAAAACCAAGACTTTTCGGATCGGTTTACCCAGCTTGGCTTCGGTGGAGAGCTTCTGTATCGAGCGAACCGTCGCGTGGTGCTGGAGCTCGGTGGTGAATACCAAAAGCGGATGAGCAACGGCTTTGAGCGCTACGATGTGCCGGTGACGCTGGGTGTTCGGCTTCACATCGGAGCGCCAGACTGGGTCGTGTCTCCGTACTTTGTGACGGCAGTCGGTGGCGTGTATTCGAACTTGGACTACGTGCGAAGCCAGGACAAGGCTTGGTATCTCGAAGGACAGCTCGGTGGTGGCTTGGAAGTGCGTCTGGGTCAGCACTTTGTGCTGAATGCGGACCTGCGCGGCGACGGGCGCTATCGAGTCGATGAGCCAGATGCCACGACGCAGTCCACGCAGAAGGTGAACGGCGTGGTGCTGAGCCCGCTCGGCAATCAGTACGGTCTACAAGCGCGTCTGGGCGCGGCGATCTACTTCTAATTCGACCTGCGCGGGAGCCCAGACTGTGCGACGGAGCAAGCTACCCGCGTGGGGCCGTACACTGCGTCACCGACGCAACCGTCTTCCCCGAATCATCGACGCTGGACATGCAGACCTTGTAGTTGACGGCGGTCGGGCACGATGAAGTGCCACTGACCTTGCAGCCTCGGCTTTCACAGGTCTTGCGTGCCGCAAAGGTGTCCGAGCCGCTGTAACGACAGTAGTCTTTGCAAGCGGGCGCGCTGCCACTGCCGCAGATGTAGCAGCCATCGGCTCGAGCGATCGAGACGGAAAACACAGGCAGGATCGACAGCGAAAACAGGGCAAAACCGAGTAGGGACTTCATGGGGAACCTCCAGGTTGCAGGATCGATGGGGTCGATCGCAGTTTGACGAATCAGCCGAGAAAGTCCTTACCCGCTTTTTTCGATCGCTTTGCCAGCTTTTTTCCAGCCGGTGATGCCGACAGGTAGGACAAAGACGTTACTGTAACCAAGCTTGACGGCGCTGCGGGCTCCGATGTGGCTCGCGTGACAGTGTTCGTTGTAGCAGTAGAACACCAGCATCGTGCTCTTGTCGGCGGGTAGGTCGGACGCTTTGATCTCGTCGTACTGAACCCAGGTTGCGCCGGGAATGTGGCCTTCTTTGTAGGTGTCGAGTCCGTTGTTGTCGAAGACCGCGAGCTTGAGTGTTCCGGCGTGGGAATCGGCCAGCTTGGCGCTTAGCTCTGCGATCGTGAGTCGAGAAAACGGATCGCTTGGCTCGGTGGCTGGGACGGCAGCGGCGTTGGGTTCATCGTGTTTTGGGCAGCCCGCGAGCGAAACCACAAGACCGACGGCACAAGCGAGCCTGAACCAGTGTGAACTGCGCATGGAATTCTCCGCTTCAGCGTCGAGCTAGGATGGCAGTGGGACACCCTGACAGGCGCCTCCGTGACGAGCCACGGTGCCAACGTAGATCGAGCCCGAAAACAGGTAAGGATACGCTTTGTCGTAGCGACTTGGATCTTCGCCGAGCAGGTGCAGCAGGTGCTTGGGGATTACTGTTGCTTCGACGCGATAGGCGCCTGCACCTCGTGCTGCGGTATCGACGGTGAGCGTGACACCCTGCTGAAGCTGTGCGGCGGTGAGCTTGGCTTCGCGTACGACCTCGGCGGACGAGCTTCCGGCAGCGACGAACAGAACTTGCAGCGTCTCGATGACTTCATCGGTCGCGTATCCCGTCGGAAGAGGAGACGGTGCGCGCACAGACAGCTTGGCGCCTGGCTCGACGGAATCACCTAGCTCGGCGCGGGTCTTGTCGGGACGCTCGGCGTAGAAGTCAAAGCCGCTCGGGACACCCAAGACTTCAAACACGGAAAAGCCGCGACCTTTGGCGAGTGCAGTCGACAAGTCGCTTGGAAGGATCGAGCTTCCCGACGGAACCAGCAAGTAGTTGGCAAACCAGCGCATCAGGCGACGATAGGAATCACCACGCTCTCCGTCGGCCATCGCGGACTTGAAGGTGTTTTCGTGAATGTCCGATCCAAACGTCGGAGCCAGTCGATAGCCGGCACCGAGCAGCGCGTTGTAGTGGCTTCGTTCTTTGCTGTTGTCTTCGAGGAAGCCGAGCAGCGCGAGATCCGGCTCGGGTCCACCTTGTTCGACGGGACGCGCTTCCAGCCACGGAGCCAGACCCGCAAACGCCGCCAGCCCGTCGAGTCCGAGGTGATTTTCGCGAATCCTCGGGTCCAGGTTGGCATGCAGGTTATAGACTTCCATCCCGTCGAGTCCCGCTGCGGCCAGCGTACACATCCGCGTGAGGTCGCGTGACTCACCGTGCGCTTGCAAGACCAGCCCTTTGGCGTCGTGAAACGCTTTGACTGCGGCGGGTGTCTCGGCGGACATCGCTTGCTTGCGGGTCGCTTCGGTGTCGCCCAGGTGTCGATGCAGACCGACGGGCATCAGCTCATTTTCGCCCCCGACGGTCAGCACCACCGACTGATCGATGGGCTTGCCCGCATCGTCGAGACAGCGCATGCGGCCTCCGACCAGATCGCCACCTTCGCGAATGGCTTCGTCGGACAGCGAGGTATCGGTCAGAAACAGCTTGTCCCAGTCGGCTTCGCCCATGTGCGTCGCATGATCGGTCAGCATCGCGAAGTCTTGACCCGACATGCAAAGTCCCCGACGGAGACTACGCAGACAAGGTGCGTTTGGCTGGCCTCCAGGCTGCGGGTTTCCGTCACAGGCATCATGCGAATACGCCGAGTGAAGGTGAATCAGCCCGCGCACGGGCCGCAGACCGCGCTGCCGAACGGGAAAGTCGATCCGATCGGTTGCGATCTGGGCTTTTTGCCAGGCAATGCGCGGAGGCGGACTGGGCTGCTGCGCGGGATCGGGCTGTTTTTGGCAGCTGAGCAGGGGCAGAAAAACGGACAGCACAGCGACTGACAGTGTGCGCTTGTGGCTCATGACGCGGACAATAGCCGACTTGCACCGCAGCCAGGAAGAAACCTATGCTGCGACCGCATGAGCAAGCGTGAGCGAATCGTCGTCGCTCTATCGGGCGGTGTGGATAGCGCGACCTGCGCTGGACTTCTCGTCGAAGCGGGTCACGAAGTGGTCGGCATTTCGATGCGGCTGTACAACGCCAAAGGCACGGTCAGCGCGTCGGGCGGAAGGTGCTGCGGGCCGCGAGACCTGGAAGATGCGCGTGTGGTCTGTGCGCACCTGGGCATTCCGTTTTACGTCGCCAACTACGAAGAAGAGTTCCAGCGCACGGTGATCGATGACTTCGTGGCGACGTACCAGCGCGGAGAGACGCCGAATCCGTGTGTCCGCTGCAATGAACAGGTGAAGTTTTTGCCGCTTCTGCATCGAGCGCGGGCGCTGGGGGCGACTTCTTTGGCGACGGGACACTATGCGCAGCTCGATGGAGAGCCCGGAAAGCGTCGGCTGCGTCGTGGCGTCGATTCGCGCAAAGATCAGTCGTACTTTTTGTTCGGGATGCCGCGCTCGGCGCTCGACTTTGTGCAGTTTCCGCTCGGAGGCATGACCAAAGACGAGGTGCGCGTCCATGCGCGGCGGCTGTCTCTGCCGGTGTCGGAAAAGCCAGAGTCGCAAGAGATCTGCTTTGTTCCCGATGGTGACTACGCAGCGTTTGTGCAGCGGCAAGGTGTGGCGGTGCAGACCGAAGGCGACATCGTCGATGCGGCTGGGCGCGTGCTCGGACGACACGACGGAGTGCATCACTTCACGGTCGGACAGCGTCGAGGACTCGGCTTTGGGCTGGGCACGCCACAGTATGTGGTGTCGATCGATGCGCTCAAGCGGCGGGTGCAGATTGGTCCCAAAGAGTCGCTCTATTCGCAGCATGCCATCGTGACGGATGTGCGCTGGCTGGGCGATGAGCCGTCGTCGCTCCTGCGCTGTGGGGTGCAGATTCGCTATCGACGGGTTCCGCAGCCTGCGACGGTGCGACGAATCGATGAGCGATCCGTATCGGTGCAGTTTGACGATCCCGAGCTGGCGGTAACGCCCGGACAAGCGGCGGTGTTTTACGACGGGGACGAAGTGCTCGGTGGTGGCTTTATCGCGGATTCATCGACGACGCTGGCTACGACTTGGGCCGCTGAAGCTGCACCCGCACCGTAACGGCTTCCGGCAGCGGCGTCTGCGTCGCGGTAAACGCTTGGCGCAGACACGCATCGAAGCCCGACCGATAGACCACGTCCGGCGCTTGCGTCAGCTGGAGCGCTCCACTTCGTTCCAGCCGCAGCGTGGTCGCGTACAGGCCCGCTAGCTCGCCCAGCTCTTTGTCGGCACACAGCCGCAGGAGCTGTTCTTGGCTGGGGCTTGCGCCTTTGATCACAAACGTACGCTGGAGCTTCGGCGCGCTACGCGGCTTGGCTGCGCTGGCTGGCGGCTTGGCGATCGCAAGTACCCCAGGCGGGATGGAAAGTACCCCAGGCGGGATGGAAAGTACCCCAGGCGAGTCTGCAAGTACCCCAGGCGGAGCCAAGTGTTGCGCGGGCGGAGCCAAGTGTTGCGCGGGCGGAGCCAAGTGTTGCGCGGGCGGAGCCAAGTGTTGCGCGGGCGAAGCCAGGTGTTGCGCGATGACAAGTCCGATGCCGAGCGCAGCCAAGGCTACAGCGGTCGGCCACACGGCGCGGCGAATCAGCGGTGCTTGTTCAAACGCGGCGGGCGACAGCTCGGACGGGGCGGGCTTGTGCGGCTCAAGCAGCGGCGCGTCTTGCAACCTCGTCGGCTGCTCGTCCGTTGGCAGCGTCGCGGGCGGCAACGTCACGGGCGGCAGGCTCTGGGTCGCTTCGCTGGTCGTGTCGGCGTGCAGCAGCCGCTGCGGATCGGTCGGAAGCGCGCGAAGCTCACGGAGCAGCTCGTGGAGCGACGGATAGCGCTCGGCGGGATCTTTGCGCAGCATGCGTCGCACCATCGGTGAAAGCAGCGAGGGCGCAAGCGGCTCAGGCTGTTCGTGAAGCAGCCGCTGGACAATGCGCAGGATGGGCTCGCCACGCTGAAAGAACGCGGGCTGTCCCGACAGCATCTCGTACAAGATCAGCCCGAGCGCAAACTGATCGATGCGAAAGTCACGATCACTGCTGTGCGAGGAGACTTGCTCAGGCGCCATGTAGCCGGGCGTACCCAAGATCGCAAAGTCCCGCGTGAGCGGCGTCCGTCCTTCTTCACACAGCTTCGCGATGCCAAAGTCGAGGATCTGCACCCGCTCGCCGCGCGGTCCCGGCACCAAAAACACGTTGCTCGGCTTGAGATCGCGATGAATCACGCCCAGCTCGTGGGCGGCGAGAACCCCTTCGCACAGCTGTTCAAACAGGCTGCGCGCGTCGCCAATCGGCAGCGGACCGAGCTGCTTGATCTTCGCCGCCAGCGTCGATCCTTCCAGGTATTCCATCACCAGAAACGGCCAGCCATCGTCGGTCTGGTTCATGTCCACAACGCTGACGATGTACGGGCTGCGCAGCCGGGCCAGCACGTCGGCTTCGCGACGGAAGCGCTCGATCAGCTCGGGACGATCTGCCAGCTCGAGCTTTAAGACCTTGAGCGCAAAATGCCGAGGCAGCCGCGTGTGACGGACCAAATACACGTCGGCCATGCCGCCTGAGCCAAGCAGGCGTTCCACCTGATACGTGCCAGATAAAATCTGGCCTGGAACGAACATCGAGCGCCTTGGTTAGTACGTGGACTGATTGACGAGAACGGCGATACGCTGCGCTTTTTGGGAAGAAATGGCAATGTCTGGGCCGGAGTTGCTCTTGCCGTCGACGGCACCAATCGTGATGATGTCCGTACCGTCGAGTCCGCTTAGTGGCGCAGACGTGGTGTAGCTGCCGTTCGGAAGCGGGTAGATGATCTGGAGGCTGGTTCCGCTCGCGACGACGAGATCATCGATTCCGTCGAGGTCGATGTCCGCGCTGGATACTGCCGTCGGGACGCTGCCTGCGAGCGCGGTGGTGAGCTTGCCGCTCGCGGTGGCGTCGAGTGCAAACGATCCGCTCTGCTGACCGAAGAAGACGCTGGCATTTCCGTCGGATAGCGTCACCAGATCGATTCGTCCGTCGCCGTTGATGTCTCCGAGTGCAGCCTTTTGACCGACGCTGGTTGATCCCGAGACGCTGAGGCGACGATCGAGCGGGCTCTGGTCGCTCGACTGATAGACGAACACATCGGAATCGGAAACGACCGCGAGCATCGTGCCTTTGCTGTCGCTGGCTAGGCCAAGGACTTTGGTAAAGTCCGGCGTCGCAGAGACGGCAGAGCACAGCTCGGTGCTAAACGCGCAGGTGTCGAGCTGGATCGCGTCGGCGTTCATTGCGAACAGGTCACGGCTGAAGCCGACCAGACGAGCTCCCTGACGCACGGTGCGCGCGGGTCGCTCGTTCCACGCGGCGAAGGTGTTGTTGCCAAACGACGGGCCACGCGCCGTGATGATGCCGGGCATGACCTGGTATTCGACGAAGTGCTGGGCGCGGCTGCCACTGCGCGGAAACGAGGTGTAGCCCCACAGACCGGCGCTCGGCTTGATGACGAGCCCTTCGGGCGTTTCCCCGTCTTGCTTGGTGTCGTAGCTGATGATCGGATCGAAGGCTGGCTCGACGAAGAGTCGAATCGCCGCCGCTTCATCGGCCTTGCTGGGTCGACTGACGACGATCTTGGCATCTCCAAGCGTGATCATCGCCTGCGACAGCATCTGATCGGTGACGTGAACTTGAAGAACGCCGTCGCTGAGCGTGCCAAGAGCGACTTCCTTGCCGTTTTGCCGAAGCACGACGGTGCCCGTGCCGATGCCGAGTCGAACCGTGATGTGCTCGCCGCTCAGCGGAATCCGAATCGGCAGCACTTGCAGCGTATCGGGCGACACCGGGCTTTGATCGCAGCGCGGGTCCGTCGGGTCCTTGTCGCACAGGCTGACCGCGCACGACGACATCGCGACGGTAAGCCCAAACAGAGCAAGCCTAAAGAGTGTCATTTTGCAGCCTCCGCCTGGGCGCTGGCCTTCGGCTGGGGCGTCGATTCCGGCCACAGAAGCGTCAGGACCGTGCCCACCGTAAACGCTCCCGCCATCACGTAGCCTACCGACGACGGAATCTTGTTATCTAGGACGCAGATCTTGTTGACTCCCGCCGACGCCGCGCAGTCCATGCTGGTGACGTTTCCGTCGGTCGCCGTCAGTGCCACCGCGCCAATCAGAGAACCGAGCGCCAGACCTCCGAGCACACCGGCCAGGACCTTGCGCTTCGGGCTCAGCGACAGACCACGCGACGGCTGCGCGAGCTTGGGCTTTTCCACCACTTCCAGCGCGGGCAGCGGCTTTTGCACCGGCTCGGCGGGCTTGGTCTGCGCGGGCAGCGGACCGCCAGTGACCACCGCGAGCGGCTCCTCGACGGGCGCTTGACCGGCTGGCCACGGCTGCTTGAGCGAGCCCGTACCCTGCGCTTGGACTTGACCGTGCGCAACCACCGTCTGCTTGGCGGGATCGATGACCTGAGCCTGCGTTTGCACTGGCGTCGGCCTTTCCACCTTGGCCACTGCCTGCGCGGGCGACGGACTGCCTCGGAACTCCGCGAGCGCGCGTCCGAACAGCTCACCCAGCCGCTGCGACAGCATGTCCGGCGTACAGCGATCGCAGTCACTCGACAGCTCCGACGCCTTCATCTTGGCAAAGTCATAGAGCAGCACGCCGAGCGACTGTCCGCCGCCTTTGACCTTCTGCACCGTTCCCGCCAGCACGACATCTGATCCCTTCGATCCGGCGAGCACCATCAAGCAGTCTTGCTGCATGCACTTGCGCTCGCTGTTGGTCAGATCGTTACTTGGAACCAGCTCTTCCCCGGCTTTGGCCAGGCGATCTTGCACGGCTCGGAGCAGCTTGGCGTCGGGCTTGCCTTCTTTTAGCACCGACAGAAGCAGCACCTTTTCTTTGGCGTGCGAGACGAGCGGTAGAAACAAGAGCGACAGTCCGACAAGGGAAGCCAGCCACAGCCGACTTCGTGCCCACCGCGCTATGCACTCGTATCGCTTAGCATCACGGATGATCACAAGATTCCTCCAAGCGTGATCATCGCAGGTGAGCAGGGGCATTCGTCAAGATCCGCGTTCGACTTTTCTTTGCTCGAAAAATCGCAGGCTTAGGAAGCGAGCGAACGTGTGCCGCGCGCAGCGATGGGAATCGCTACTTCTCGACGGTGAGATGGAGCGTGACAGCGCAGTCTGTTTCCGCCTCTGTCGTGCGCTGTGTGTGCTGTGCGGACTGCGCAGTCCGGTGTACGGAATCTCATACAGAGACGCTCCGTAGCCCACTTGGGAATGCGAAGGGAATCGAGAAGGAATCGCGAAGGCGTGCGAAGGGAATCGAGAAGGAATCGGAAAGGAGCTAGGACAGGACCACCGCTTCGCCTCGACTGGGAATGTAGACATCTTGACCGAGCGACGTGATGGCTTCGCGCAGCGGCGCTTGCGCTTCCGGCTCACCGTGAACCAAGAACACCTTGCGAGTCTGCGGACCACACGCCTTGGCAAACTTCAGCAGATCGTTGCGATCGGCGTGCGCACTAAACTCGCTCAGGACTTCGACATGGGCGTGCAGATCGCGCGGAACGCCCCAGATCTTGACCTGCGAGCGTCGCTCCATCAGCCGTCGCCCCAGCGTGTGCTGCGCCATAAATCCGACGATCAAGATCGTGTTGCGATCGTCTTCAATGTTGTTGCGCAGGTGATGCAAAATCCGTCCCGCTTCCGCCATTCCTGAAGCAGAGATGATGATCGCGGGATCTTTCAGATCGTTTAGCTTGAGCGACTCTTCGCGTGAGCTGACAAAGTGTGCGTTTGGGAATCCGAACACTTCGCCGTGCGCTTCCAAAAAGGCGCGCGTCTCGGTGTCAAAACACTCGGGATGAAGCTTGAACACCTCGGTGACACTGATCGCGAGCGGCGAGTCAATAAACACCGGAATCGGCGGAATCCGCTTCTCTTTGGTCAGCTCGTTGAGCGCGTAGAGCAGCTCTTGTGTGCGTCCCACTGCGAATGCCGGAACGATGACTTTTCCGTTTCGTCGTACGGTGTCGGTGATGACGCGCGCGAGGTTGTCGTGCATCTTTTCCACCGACGGATGAACCCGATTCCCATAGGTGCTTTCCATCACCACGTAATCGACCGGCGTGGGCGGATATTCGGGATCACGAATGATCGGAAGTCCTTTGCGTCCGAGATCACCGGAAAACACAATCCGTCGTCGCTCACCATGCTCGACGATGTCCAGCACCAGCAGCGCAGAACCCAAGATGTGACCGGAGTTAAAGAACCGCGCAGAGACATCAGGAAGCGGCTGAAACGGACGATGATAGGGAACCGACGTGAACAGACCGAGCGCGCTTACCACGTCTTCTTCGTCGTAAATCGGATCAATCGGATCAAAGTCTGGATCGTCTGCGTACTTGCGATTCAGATAGTTTGCGTCACTTTCCTGAATGCGCGCTGCATCACGCAGCATGTATGCGCAGAGATCTCTCGTCGCTGGTGTCGAATAAATCGGTCCAGTGTAGCCCGCCTTTACCAGCGTCGGAATGCTGCCAGAGTGATCGATGTGTGCGTGCGTCAAGATCACCGCATCCGCCGACATGATGTTGGAAGGCAGGTGACTGTTGCGCTTGCGCGAGTCTTCTCGTCGGCCCTGAAAAAATCCGCAGTCGATGAGGAGCGTGCCTTGCGCAAGCTCGAGCAGATACATCGATCCCGTGACTTCCTGCGCTGCCCCCAAAAACCAGATCCGCATCAGCCGCTCCTTCGCTAGGACGTGAGACAGTCACAGGAACACGGAATCGACTGCGGGTAAAGACGGAATCACTGAAGCGTAGAGTTTGTCACCTGCGGTGTGCCGCTGCCGAGGAAGAAGATCCCTTTGTAGCCCGCTGTCTCGAAGCCCATGCTCGGGTTACTCGTCAAGACAGAGTCCTTGATCACGAGCGTTCCGGTGCGGTTGTTGCTGACGAAGAAGATCGCGCCGCCGCCTTCCTTTGCGGTGTTGCCGGTCATCTTGACGCCGCACAGGCTCAGCGTAAACAGGTTGCCGTCGCAGTAGATCGCTCCGCCAGAGCCTCCGCCCGGTGTTCCTGCTTTGGGCGGATTGGCTCCGTAGCCGATTGCCGCATTCTGGACAAACAGGCTGTTGATGACGGTGTAGGAGACGCCAATGCTCGACAGTCCGCTGCCGTTTGATCCGCTGTTTCCTAAGCCGGAGTCTCCGCCAAAGGTGCTGCTGACAACATAGACCGGGAGTCCCATTGACTGGTTGAGCGTACGGATCGCCGCGCCGCCCACATCGGGTCCGGTGTCATCGACCACGTTGCGAAAGAAGCGCGAGTTTACGACCTTGAAGCGTCCTCCGCTTGCGAAGATCGCGCCACCGCCACCCGGACTCTGTCCTTTCGCGTTGCCATCAATGAACGTCAGGTTCTGCACCGTCAGCTGCGGATGATCCTGATCATTGCAGTGCGTGGTCGTCCACTTCTGCGCTTGATCGCAGGTGTTCTGATACAGAATCCGAACCTTGCCACCGCCGCTGAGCGTGACCTTTCCGCCTCCATCAATCACAATCTTCGGACCTTTGTCGTTAAAGATCTTCGCGGTCTGCGTCATCGTGATCGTGACGGGATCGGGTCCACAGTTGAACGTGATGATTCCACCTTTTGCGACTGCGGAAACCACGGCATCGGATGTGCAACTCTCTTTGGTTCCGTTTCCTATCACGTTGGTGGGACTGCTGGTGTTTTCGGCCTGGGCTTCGCTGGGAATGGCGCACTTTCCGTCGGGATTTCCCGCTGACGGAGTGCCTTGCGGAAGCGGTCCCGGATCCACCACCGGACTGGTTCCCATATCCACAGCGCTGGATTCACCGGCATCACAGCCAGCGATTCCGAAACAAAAAAGTGCGCGTAGGAATGTTTGATGGAGCGTATGCGAGCGGAGTGTAAGACGCGACATGGAGTCCTCCGCTTTGGGAGTGTACCGTGAGCGCTGCTACTTCCACCACCGCGACGTGGACTGCACCAAAATCCGCTGTAACTGCGAGCCTTGCGGCATGTCATCCAGCGTAAGCTCGTTCCAGCGCGGTCTTCCTTTGACGAGATCTTGCGGAATCAGAAAGCTCAGATCGCTGCCGGGCTCGGGCAGTAGACGCCGTCCGTTCCAGCGGACGATGAGCGCGCTGTGACTCGGAATCTGTCCTTCTAGGCGCAGCCGCAGCGGCTCGGACAGCACCAGCGGAACCAGCACGCGAACATGACGCGCGACGTTTCCTTGCGCAGGCGGCGCGTCCACCGGAAGCAGTCCTTCCACGATCTGAGGAGGCCGCTCAGCGACGACAATCTGCGGCGTCAGGACAAACTCTCGGATGCGCCAGTCACGCTCGTTGATGAAGTTTCCCAGCAGGTTTTCCACGCTGACAAGTGATGTCCGATAGGTGAGTGCATAGGCAGTAGACGCCGGCTGCAAAAACGGATAGCCCGTCTGTTCTAACGTACGCGCCAGCCACTGTGGACCGTTGGCCCAGCGAATCCAGGTCGCAGCGGAATACGCACCAGCGCTGGATGACTTGGTCTTTCGGGTGCGCACCCACTCCACAAGGACCGCATTTTGTATGCACAAAAGGAACAGGAATCCCCACAGCGTCCGTCGCCAAAGAAGGCTTCTACGCGTCGCTTCCACCTGCTGATACAGCGCGCCAAGTCCCAGCGCGAGCACCACGATCGCATCGGTATATCGGCGCGGACCAAATGACCAGCTGCCGTGAAAATCCCACGCGCTGGCGTTTACATACAGCTCGATGATCGCGGTCAGACAGACTGGCAGCAGCAGCGATCGTGAGCGACGGAGCGCCAGTGCAATTCCTAGTACCGAAAGATACATCACCGGAACCCACGGAAAGATGCCGGTGCGCATCGAAAACAGAGACTCTACCAGCGCGGGACTTGTCCACAGAAAGTGTCCAGGCTTCTGTGGTGCGCGAAAGCTTCCGTAGTAGTGAATCC
>ERZ724521.536-NODE-536-length-17162-cov-5.063658_pt1 | contig 17162 bp, 11 predicted proteins | sample MGYA00376054_ERZ724521 | MGnify/ENA primary metagenome ERZ724521 (study PRJEB28724, sample SAMN07190883) | activated sludge metagenome | isolation source: activated sludge of sewage treatment plant in Hong Hong | place: Hong Kong | collected 2016-03-17 ... | reverse complement strand
AGGCGGTACTTCTGCATGAATAGTTGTTGGTGTTTACGAGAGCGTGTTCGGGTCTGTTCGACAAAATTACCCTTTAGGTGCATTTGTCGTTCGTTTTGCTGCACAGACTTTAAACAAGTTTGATGTCAGGTCTGAAAACAATATCAATCAGGGAGTCTTGTAAGTCCGCCAGGTTGCATTGCTGACCGTTTTTTTTCTGCTTTTCGGACAGGATTTACAAAATTCACAGCAGCAGTTCCGCCTGATTTTTCTGTTAATCCTGTAAATCCTGCCCGAAGCAGTCCATTCTGTAAAAATTGCACTTGCGAACACCCTCCTTGAAAATGGAGTATTTCCGGCTGCACGATTCAGCGGACGTGGAAGTTGCTCTAAACGGTGAAACACCTACCTGATCACAGTCAGGTCGCCGTGCAGTTTATGCACCGATCCGTCGACCAGATCGACCTGCATCATCCAGGTATACACACCGGGCATCACCACTTTGCCTTTATGGCGGCCGTCCCAGGCCCTGGAGTTGTCGTTCGGCGCGGCGTCTCTTATTTCATACACCAGCGAACCCCAGCGGTCGAATACCTGCAACAGGCGAATTTTTTGCGCTGCCGGGCCGAAACTGAGTTCAAACCGGCTGTTCTGATCGCCTGCAGACAAAGGCGAAAAAACATTCGGCGCGAAGACATCGAGGATGTGTTCCACTTCAATCAGCAGATCATCGGTGGAGGTGCAGCCGTTTTGATCCGTAATGGTCAGCCTGTACCGAACGTCGGAAAGAGGTTTGGATACCGGATTCGGGCAATCGGAACAACTCAGGTAAAACGAATCCGCCCAGACATAACTGACCGGTGTAAGGCCGAAAGTCTGGATAAAAATATCGAGGCTGTCGCCGAGCCGCAGCGTTGTATCGGCGGGCAGTACCACTACGAGTTGCGGTGGCTGCAGCACTCCAATGGGCAGCGTATCGACGCAGCCGTAAATATCCTGGGCATACACATCGTACAGGCCGCCGGTCAGGTTGTCGAATTGTTTGCCTTGCGACCACAAATCGCCGTCGAGACTGAATACCAGCGAAGTATCGGGCGTCTGTACGGCAATAGCGCCGTCGGGTACGCCAAAGCAACTCGCAGAATCGGACGTCGCCGTGAATACGATGGGCGGATAGGCGGGCACCTGTGCGTTGGCCGTTTCCGAACAGTCGTTGGTGTCCGTCACCGTTACGGTGTAAGTTCCCGCAGGCAAATCGTCTACTTCCTTATTACTGGCGCCCGGAATGCTCCATGTATAGTCAAATGGCGGCGCGCTGCCGGAGGCGGAGACCTTGAGCGTACCTGTGGCCTCATTGAAACAGGACGGAGTGCCGTCTATTTCGAGCACAATGGGATCGAGTACGGTCAGGTTTACCGTATGCGTGGAATCGCAGCCGTTTGCAGCGGCGAAGGTCATGCGGTATATGCCGCTTGTCGTTTGAGGCGTCCCGAAAATGGACGACGATTCGCCGGCGCATATCGTTTGGACCTCGGCCGTGGAAAACGTGTCTTTTGCCGCCACGAAAACGTGTACGGTGGAGTCGCATCCCGTCACGGCAGACAGGTAAAAGGTCTCCGAGGCGCCTGGTGGCAGACTGGCGCCATTGATGGCAAGGGATGAACCGAGGCAGACCGCCGTATCTACCTGGATATTGAAAGTACCCGTCAGCGTACCGTGCACCCGCACTTCAACAATGGAATCGCAACCATAAATGGTTTGCATGTAAAAGGTGCGGCTGCTGTCGGGCGGTATCACTTCGCTGTTCCAGAATACCGTTCTGCCATAGCAGATCGTTGTATCGACCTTGTAATTAAAGGTATCGTGTACGGTGATATACACCGAATCGGTATTCACACACCCGTTTACAAAGCCTGCCTCCAGGGCGACATAACCCGAGGCCGATGGCGCGACAGTCACCGCCGGGCAAGTAGTACAACTCAGTCCGTTGCCGCTCCAGTTGTAAAAATCAAAGCCTGTACCGGCCAGCGCCGTTGTTTCTCCCGCACAGAGCGATTGATCTGCCCCGAGAAAAACGACGCTGCTGCTGTCTATGGACACCATAATCTCGTCGGTTTGGGTAATGCCGCAGACGTCGGTGACCGTCACCGCGTATGTCCCGGCATCCGGAACGGTAAAGCCGGGGCCGGTCGAGCCACCCGTCCATGACCACGCAACGAGGTCGTTGCCCGACGCATCGAGGGGTACGGTGGTGTTGTCGCAAATAATCGTGTCCGGACCCAGGTTAATCAAATCAGGCTGGTAGGCGTAATAAAACGAGACAATATTGTTGGAAAACCCGCACTCGCCAATAGCAGTCACCGGAAAATCCGTCGACAGGTTGTACGGCGCAGGCAGCGTGTTGTCGTCGTTGAGTACAATAAATATGGAGTCGTTGGCAATACGAGGTATACGGAAAGTAAAGGACTGGCAACTATCCTGGGGAAGGGTGAAGCCGAGCGGAACCGCGCCGATCCATTGGGCCGGGGTGCTCTGCGGATTGCCGATATAGGCCGATATGGGTGTTTGTGGGGGCAACAGGTTGTCGCCGGGATTGCAAAGCGAAACGGTGACCACCAGCGAGTCCTGGTCGCAAATGACCCCCTGGAGGGTCAGGGCGCCATCGGGCGAGGGAAAGGTGGGGTTAAAAAACTGGTTCATGAAGGTATTCAGCCGGAGACTGTCGCCGATGATGTGCGGGTTCTGCTGGTAGCGCGGTACGCTCAGGTCGTCGTTGATATTGGTATTGAAATAGGCGTGCTGGTTCCACACCTTTCGGGAAGCAATGCCCGGTGTTCCGACCGCTTCGTAGGCCACCACGGTGCCTGTAGCAAGGTCGTTGGGATCGGAGCCGCACTCGATCACGATTTCCGTCTGGCCATCGCCGTCGACATCGAGCACGAGCGGGTTTTCAATATGTGTCAGACTGGTGCAAACATCCTCCCAACTGATCGCGCCGGTGGTACCGCTGATCACCCGCAGTTTGTCCTGATCGCGATATACGATATCTGCCGAGCCGTCGCCGCAAAAGTCGAACACGCTGGAGCAGGTGATCGAGGAAGCGTCGTTGATCTGGCGCGTCCACATAATGCTGAAGTTGTTGCGCAGGGCATACAGCCTCGGGTAACTGACGAAACTCACCTCCAGTTGGCCGTCGCCGTTCAGGTCGGCAATATTCACACGGGAAGCGCCCTCCTGCCAGTTGTTCAGGAGTTGAAATTGCCTGAGGATCGTTGGTGTCTGGATATCCCAGCAATAAATGGTGTTGAAGTTGTTGGTTGTTTTTCGCCCCTGCACGATTGCATCGAGGTCGCCGTCGCCGTCAAAATCAGCTACGCTGGTGAAACCGTCGGTAAACGGCGCCGGGGCGGTCACCTGGGGTGTAACGGCGCCCGTGACGAGGTTGACCGACAGTACCTGGTTGCCGGCCACGATCTCGAGACCGTCGCAATCCGGGCAAAAGGAATCGGGCAGTACGTCCATCACAACAGGCGAGGCAAAGGAAATGCCTACCGCCACCCGGGCGGGGTGTTCCCCTGCCGACACACCGGGACCGCCGGAGGCCAGTAATGCGCCGGTCTGGCCATTATATACCTGGTTGCCGATGTTCACTTCGGCCCAGCCGTCGTGGTTAAAATCGGCAATATTGGGCACTGCGAAGCGGTACCGCGTGTCGTAGCCAACCTGGATGGCGCTGGTATATTTCAGGGTGCCGTCGTGCTCGAAGCAATAGAGCAGCCGGTCTTCGCCCACCATGACAATTTCACCGAAACCGTCGTTGTCGAGATCGGCAATGGCCGGAGCAGTTCCGCCGGGCCAGTTCACCGGCGCCAACACGTGTACCTTGGTGGCGCCCGTTGCACCGTCGATCACGTACAGATCAGGCGCTTCCACCCTGTAGGTCACAATATCGGGTATGCCGTCTTTGTCCATATCCCCGGCAACAAGCGTGGAATAGGTGCCCGTCTGGGCTGTGGCCTGCCACTGAATCCCAAGCGAAATCTGTCCGCAGGGCGGGATATAGTAACAATCGGCATTACAGGTGGTGTAGTAAAAATCGGCGCACTGCCCCGAACAGGTGCAATCCGGATCGTAACAGTCGATCAGGCCATCGCCGTCGTCGTCGATGCCATTGGTACAGTTTTCTGTCTGTGTCTGGGAATAAAGCAGGAAAGGGGTGAAGAGGATAAAAAGAAAAAGGGATTTTCGCCGCAGCAATGTGTGTTGTTTTAAGAACATGGGGATCCGGTTAGGTTTTGTCGGGTTTGGAAACGCCGGTTGTACAGCACTTCTTTCCCTGGACAAAACGATTAACGAAACGTTTTGAAAACCTGAGACTACGGCGGGAAATTGGTTGAAAATGGGGAGTCGCCTGAGTGTGCGGCAGGCCGGGGGGATTATGATGTGGCGAAAAATGATGGCACAAATGTCTGCAATTTTTTGAAATCGCAGCGCCTAATTTAGGGTGTGTCTGAAAAATACTCACCGGCCGGAAAAGGCATCTTTTGGAGCTTGTACGTCGCCTCTTTTTCAGGCGATATAACCCGGTAGTCCCCTCAAAAGCAGACTTGGCCAGAGCCCAAAACCTGCTCCTTTCTGTCTCGGCAGTATTTTTCAGACACCCCCTGGCAGACCGGCAAATAGCGTTAAAAGTCGCCGCCGCTGCCACCGCCGCCAAACTGCCCCCCTTCCATCGACGTTTTTTCGTTCGTTGTCGGCGCCGCCTGCCCAACGATGGTTTTGTCAAAAATCTCCTCCTGAACCCGCTGGAGCAGGGTATCCTTTTCCTCGGGTTCGTAGGCGTACGCATGTGAGTGACTGCGCAGGTAACGTATTGAAAACCAGGATATTGAAAACAATACAGCCCCGCCGATAGCAGCCGCCCAGGCCAACGGGAGCACATTGAAATAATACCGGAAGGTAAATACGGCAGCCGCCATGCAGGCAATGCCTGCATCGAGCATCAGGCGGTCTTTTGCCCGGATTCCCCGGAAAATGCAGTACGCCGGAACAATAAAAGTAAAGGCCCAGAACAGACCACCTGCCGGCGGGGTATCCATTCCAAAATAATAGTGACCGGCTTGTTGTACCACCCAGTAATTGCCGCTGGCGTAAAATGCCAGCAAGGCCAGCAACTCCACAACCGCCAGCACACTGCTCCAGTACCGCCACCCGACCCGGACGCCTCCCGTTCGGGCGAACCGGTAAACGAGCAGGGAAAACACCATACCCGTAAGCGGCAAAACATACACGGCGACCCGTGGAACATCTTTTGCGATGTGCAGTACCATGAGCAATGCGCAAACAAAGGCGCCCGCGGCCATGAGCCGATCGAGGTAACGGATACTTCCGGCTACCAGAAAAGGCAGCACCACGATATATGTCGCCAGGCCGCCCGGCATATCAAACAGCAGGAGCAGTCCGCTGATTATGGCCGTTGTACCCGCGTACAGGAGCACGTCGTCGAGGCCGCTGCCGAAGTGGCGTTTGTTGCGGATGAGTTGAACTTCGAGCACAAACAGACACGCCAGCCCGAATAGAACGCCGAGCACAGCCACGCTTTGACTCGAATCAGGGCTCAGGATAAGCCCTACAAGGCCGACACAGGCCAGCAGCATTACCGCACCAAAAACAGCCAGCCCGATCCGGACAAATACATTGGGCGAATAAAATCCGCTTTGGTGCTGTTCCCTGATCTGTTGCGATGTTTCCTCTGAAAACAGACCTTTTTTGCGCCAGCGTTCGGCATACTCTGCTGTTTGCTGCGCATCGAGCGATTTGCGGTCGTAGGCGATCATGCGTTCCGGTGTTTTTTATAGTTGATCAAAAATGCGATCATGATGCCGCAGGATATCAGGAAGTACAGCAAATAAAATTCGAATTCGAATCCTGAAACGGAACTCAGCAACAGATAGGTAAACCCGATGTAGCCGTAAAGGACAGCAACGACCATAAAGTAAAACGAATGGCGCATGCGGGCATACCACAGGTAAAAGGCCACCGAAAGGGCCAGCAAAGGAAAGTATATCGCCTTTTCATCCAACACGAAAAGGCCGGCCAGGCAGGACACCATCAGAATATGTATGCTGAAATTGAGCCAGGTAACGGAAAAGTGTTTTTTAAAACCAAATCGCTCGCTCAGGGTCGGAATAGCCGCCAGCACGACGCCCAGCAGGATGCCGGTGATGATGATGGTCTGGCTTTTGAAATCGTTTTGGCTCAACATCTCCTCCGGTGCAACCGTGATGCCTACCCAGGAGGCGAGGGCCGAAATGGCCAGCGACAGCACACCCCGGTTGTCGAAAAGGTAGGCCAGTACGAAAAACAATACCATCGGAATAAACGTCGCCAACCCGTACCGGTCGCCGAAAATGTTGTACTGGTATTGCCAGTAGCCCTCCATGATCAGGAAGGTGAAACAACCCAGCAATAAAATATAGTCGTAATAAGGCGTCGGACTTTCCACTTCCCCCCTCGAAAAAGGCGCCCGGTGCCGGTAGGCATACCAGAAACAGCCGGCACTGGCCAGGCCGATCAGTACAATCAGGACCGCATGGCCTACGGTGTCGATGTTTTCGTAGATGAGGATACCCAGACCGACATTGAGCAGCAGGACGCCCACATACAGCATCGTTTTCAACTCCCAATGCAGCGAAAAGGGTTTCGTATTTTCATAGGTGCTGATCCGTTCCGCGTCTTCGGGTTCAAGGATATTTTTCTCCACCAGATCGGTTAAAACGGGTTTGTACATAAGCGTTCATTTTTTTTCAAATGTAGATAAACTTTGAAATCGGGCGAATATAAAATTACCCCGCCCTGTAACCCGGAATGGTATTCCGGGACATTACCCCACTCTGTAACCCGGAATGGTATTCCGGGACATTACCCCGCTCTGTAACCCGGAATACCATTCCGGGATACAGGGTGGAGCCCGCATCAGGGAAACCCGGAATACCATTCCGGGATACATATTGCAGCCCGCATCAGGGATATTTGACAAATTTTTTTGCGTTTATGCCCTGTTGGGTATAAACGACGGCCACCCAAACACCCGATGGCAACGCTTCTACGGGGAGTTCAAAGCGGCGGCTGTCCCCTGCGGATGCGGAAAACAGACACGTACCGGTCAGGCTGTGTATTTCAACCTTTTCCACCGGAGTGTCGGGCGATTCAATCACCAGTATATCCCGAACGGGATTGGGTGACAGGTGTACATCGAAACCCTTCAAATCAGGCTCGGAAACCGGAGAAATGATCAATACAGGTTCCTGTTTCACCTCCCCGAAACACACGATTTGCTCCAGGTTATTGACCAGCAGTACGTTGGAGATATTGATCGAAAACTGCTCCTCGCCCCGGATGATCATGTCATCGATGATAAATTTCGCCACAAACAGGGTATCGGAAATAAAAAACACATTGGCTCCCCTGCCTGCCGCAGCAAAGCCCATACGCCCCGGGGCAGGCAATCGCCAGAACCGGGCAGCCGTGCTCGTGGCGATCACATACATGCGGGTATCGGGAAAGGTATCGGGATAGACCTCCGTAAGCGCATCGACGATCTTGTCCGGGTCATAATTGTATGCCACATCAAAAGCGATACCCAGAGCCCCGCTCGTGGGCGGCACGTTGGGTGGATACCGCAAAATGATATAGGCATACAAGGTGTCGAACCCGCCTTCTTCCGTGAACAGCGTATCGCGGCTGTACGTAATCGAGATGTCGGGCTTGGCGCAACTCAGACAGGTATCGACGAGTTTCGGCGGATAGGGTGCCGGTAGCGGTTGCGCATTGTTCTGGAGGCTGTCGAAGTTCAGCACGATCGCCGAAAGGTCGAATGTATCAATAAAGCCGTTGCCGTCGCAATCGACAAAACCCTTATTGATCCCGCTCACCGGAAGCGCGTCGGGCCAGGGCGGAAAAAGTATCTGTGGCTGCCAGTTGGCCGATGCGCCCGGACGTGGAATGCCCTCCATGCCGAAGGCCACGCCAATGGGCAGCAGATCGAAGTGGTTGGCCACCCCGTCGTTGTTGGTATCGCCGGGATAAAGGGTGACGGGCTGTGCGAAAGCGGTACTGCAAAACAGGAGGGCTGTAGCGATTGGAAACAGGGCAAGGCGCATGGTCGAATGGTTTGTTTCAACAATTAAGTACTCGGAAAAGGGCATCAAATCGCCAGAGCACTTACTTTTGGGAGGCACCGTAACATCCTGCAGGTACTTGACAGACAGCAAACTCATAGAACTTCTGCGCGCTTTATCGGCCCGGCAGATGTCGCGACTCGGCGAATTTTTACAATCGCCCTTTTGCAACAAGAGCAAAGACTGCCTCTTGCTGTTCCTGCATCTACAAAAATACGCGCCTTCCTTCGAGCATCGCCATATTTCCCGGGAAACAATCCTGGAAAAACTGGATGTCGAAAAACCGCTGGATGAAAAATCACTCGCCTACCTGAGCAGCAGGCTTCTGGCGCTGGTGGAAAAATTCCTCGCGCTAGAATCCTTTTTGGCAGACCCCTGGAAGCAGCAACTTGCCTTGCTGCAGGAATACCACACGCTGGCATTGCCCAAACATTACAAGGCGGTTCGCGTTGCCGCGGAAAAGTCGCTGGAGGCATTCCCGTATCACAACGCAGACCGCTACCGGGAACAGTACCTGTTCGAGCGGCTTCAGTACGAACACAGCGACCGCAACCAGCGTGCGTTCAACGAACGCCTGCAATCGGCCTCGGCAGCACTGGATGCCTGGCTGGTCGCCGAAAAGTTGCGCGACGCCTGCGAAATGCTCAATTATGAAGCCGTATTAAATATACGGTACGAGATCAGTTTTCTGGATGAACTCCTGCAATGGTCAGCAGCGCCCGTCTTCGCCGACATGCCCGTCATCCAGGTATACCGCCACCTGGTTTTGCTGCTTCAACACCCCGACGAACCCGGGTATTTTGAAAAAGCGCGCGCGCTGGTTACCGGCGCCGACAGATGTTTCGACCCCGAAGAACAAAGAGCGTTGTACACCTTGCTGCTGAATTACTGTACCCGCCGCATCAACCGGTTCAACGATATACATTTTTTGCAGGAACATTTGGAAATCAACAAGTTACTGCTCAACAACGGGCTTATTTTCGAGTCCTCGCTGCTTCCGCCCTGGAAATACACCAACATTGCGACGGCCGGACTGAAAACCGGTCAATACGACTGGACCTGGCAGTTTATCCACGACTACCGGAACCGGTTGCCGGCCGGATATGCGGAAAATGTTTTCCGATACAACCTGGCGCAGTACCATTACTACCTGAAAGAATATGACGACGCCCAGAAGGCGCTGTTGCACGTGGAAATTTCGGATGTATTGCTCAATGTGGCCGTGCGCAGCCTGCTCATCAAAGTGTATTGTGAAACTGGGCAGGACGAACTGCTCCTGTCGTATCTCGAAGCGACCCGCCTTTTTCTGCACCGCAACCGCCTGATGGATACGCATCTAAAAAAGCAGATGCAAAAGTTTGTCGAATGCACGGCCCGGTTTGTAAAAACGCCGCCTTTTGACCGCGAGCGCTTTCAAACGTTGTTGGACGCCTTGCCGCCTGCCAGCGAAATGATGCACCGGGAATGGCTGTCTGCGCAGTTGATGCAAAAATTGAAGGCGATGTAAACCGGATTATTTTTCCAGGATAAAAAACACCTCGGTTCCTGCACGCGGCGCGATGGAATTGTAGCAATGCGCCAGGGTTCGGATGCGAAAATGCGGCTCGAACAGGCTGCGGTAAGCCTTGCGGTCTCCGCCGAAAGGCGGTCCGCCCGAAAATGCCCGGTCGAACAACACCCCGGCGAGTTTACCGCCGGGTTTGAGCAATTGCTTCATTTTCAAGGTGTACTGCTCCCGCAGGGAAGGGTCCAGGGCGCAGAAAAAAGTCTGCTCCAGGATCAGGTCGTATGCCCCGCTGTGCGTAAAAAAATCGCCGCATACCAGTTGCAGACGCGTATCCCAATTCGGGACCTTCACATCCAGTCTTTGGCGGAGCCGCTCCACTGCCGTGGGAGCGATATCGAGCATGGTGATGAAGCGGAAACCCTTTTCCAGCAGGTAGATCGCTTCGTAGCCGTTGCCGCAACCGGGAATCAGAATATGCAAGTGATCGCGGTTTTCCGGCAGTATCTGGTCAATATAGCCTGCAAGCGGGGGCGAAACGCCCTTGATATCCCAGCCGGTATTGTTGTTTTGCCAGCGGTTTTCCCAGAAGCCTTCCATGAATATTCTTTTTGGAAAAGGAGTTAATTGCTGTTAGAGGCCCAGCAAATGGCCCATCAGGTCTTGTTTGGTCTTAAGATAGTTGCGGCTGTCGTCCTGGGGCGGAATCACCAGGGGTATGCGGCCGGCCACCCGGATGGGTGAGCGACGCAGTGCCTCGACCTTGTCGGGGTTGTTGGTGATCAGTTCAACTTCGCTGATGCCCAGGTCCTGGAGTATAAAAATGGCGCAATCGTACTGTCGGCCGTCGACATCGAAGCCGAGGTGGGTATTGGCTTCAGCCGTGTTGAGACCTATATCCTGGAGGTTGTACGCCTTGAGTTTGTTGATCAGTCCTATCCCGCGGCCTTCCTGCCGGAGATAGATGACCACACCGCCGCGTTCGGAAACAATCCGGAGAGAGGCATCGAGTTGCTCGCCACAATCGCAGCGTTTTGATCCAAACACATCGCCGGTCATACATTCGGAGTGAATGCGAACAGGTACGGGTCCGTCCGGCGCAAATCCATCCGCGATAAAGGCAATGTGCGGCATCCGCTCGGAAGATTTGTCCGCATACGCGATCATGGTAAACTGGCCGTGATGCGACGGAATGCGGGCTTCTGCTTGTCGTTGCATAGTCGTAAGGCAATAGCTGCCGTGCCGGGGCAAAAGTAAACGGAATTTTGAGTACGACCCTTAAACAGTGCGAAGCAACTTATGTTTGATCGCCCTGAATTTATCGTTGCGCTGCTGCAGACCGGTATTTGCAGTCGATCGACGGCCTTTTCCCCTACCTGATGAACGGAATATCGACAGTAATTTCGGGATCCTGCCCGCGCACCCAATCCCATGCCTTGATCAGACGCACGGCTTCCTGGTCGCAGCCGTAACCCAGCGATCGCAGGGTGACAAAGTTTTGTGGCTCGCCATTGGCATTGATCGTGAACTTGACCTGCACGGTTCCGCTGATGTTGTTGTTGAGCGCCTCGATAGGGAGTCGCGCATTTTGCCGCAGGTATTCCCGGAAGACATCCCACCCGCCCAAAGGCTCGCTTTTCAACGGAACAGCGTCTTTGGCTGCGGCCTTTCGTTCGGCGTCCATATCCGGTTTTTGGTCGGTCTTGTGCCAGACGCTGTCGGGCGGACCGGCGGATGGCATCGATTTTTTTGCTTTTTCACGGGCGGCGGCTACCGGCATCCGGGAAACGGGGGCGGCCTGTTCAGCCTTTGAAAAGGACTTTTTCATGGCCTCTTCGCTTCGTTTTACGATGTCGGGCGCGGCATTGGGCGCCTGGGGCGGCACGACATTGTATTCCGCCTGCTGTGTAACTTCTTCGGAGGCAAATGATTCATCGTCTGCCATCTCGTTGCCGGGTGCAATTTCTGTCTCGCGCCGGTCGGCTGTGCCCGATGTCGCTACTCCTCCCTGCGGGCCGGAACGGCCGGCGGCCGGTTTTGAAGGTTCGGTCACCGCTGCGATTCCGTCTGTCTCCGGCGCTGCCTGTGTCGGTGCCGGGACCGGTGGCGTTTCCTGCGGTTGATTTTGAGCAACCGGCGCCTGCTTGTCCTGATTCCACTGTGGCACAAACCATAAGGCGGCTATCAGCAAGATTAACACGGCGGCGGCGGCCCATATCTGCGGCGTTCCAATGCGACGTGATATGGCTGCGCGGTTGCGCAGGCGGGTTTGGAGTGCATTCAGCCGCGCCTGGTGATCCGGCTCAGGCAATGCCATAAATCCTTCCATCGCCTCCCGACGGAAGTCGTCGGCAGCGGTCAGCGCCAGCAGTTCCTGTTCATCAGCCCTGGTAAAGTCGCCACTTTGCCAGCGCCGGAGCAGGTCCAGAAAACGCGCATCATCGTGTTGCACAGAAGGATTCATGTCCGGATTATTTTATTGTTGCATTACTTGACTGCTTGTTGGCATTTCTTATGCTTCACTCCCCTATTCCTTCAACACCGGCTTTTTCGAGACAAATTTTGAGGTTGCGGCGGCCATTTTGAATATAAGAGCGCACCTTTCCCAGTTCTTCATTCGTCATATCGGCAATTTCCTTGTACGATTTTTCTTCGTAGTAAAACCATTGTACGCTTTGTCGCTGGAGTGTTGGCAACTGGTCGAGACATTTTTCCAGGGGTGTAGCGCCTTGCGGCAATTCAAAATCCCGGGTTGACTCGGCCGCGTCGAACCGGTTCATGTCATCGTGCAGGTCGGTCGGCCGGCGGTTGTTTTTGCGCCATTCCATCAGGCAATGATTTCGCGCCAGCACATAAAGCCAGCCCCGGAATGATTCGATCTCATGCACTTTCACTTTGCGGACCAATTCTTCATAAATATTCATCACCGCATCCTCCGCCTTGCCGGGGTCGCGCAGGATTTTCAGACAAACCCCGTACACCATCGGCATATAGCGCTCGTACAGTTGCCCCAAATGGCCCGAATCGCCGCCGGAAACGTACTTTTCCAGCAACTGTTCGTCAGTCCAGTGTTCGGGAGCGCCTGTACGGCGGAATTTTAGCATGAACGTTTTTTAAAGATGTCCGCCAAAATTTACACAAGGATGTAAAACGACGGGGAATTACATAAAGTTACACCACAACATTGATCATTCGGCCGGGCACAAAGACCACTTTGCGGGCGGGTTTTCCTTCCATCCACTTCTGTACCATTTCCAAAGCGAGCGCTGCCTGCTCCGCGTCGTGGGCCGTAACATCTGAAGGCAGTTCAATCGTCGCGCGCAGTTTTCCGTTGATCTGGATCGGGTAGTTCACCGTATCCGTTTTCAGGTATTCCTCGTTGTATACCGGCCAGGCGGCATCACATACGGTTGTGTCATGACCGAGTTGATGCCAGAGTTCTTCTGCAGTATGCGGGCCGAAGGGCGCCAGCATGATCACGAGGGGCTCCAGGGCGGCTCGTTTTGAAGTGTTCAGACGGCGCAGTTCGTTTGTGGCGATCATAAAATGGCTGACGCAGGTATTCATGCTCATCCGTTCGATATCATCGGTCACTTTTTTGATGCAGGTATGCAGCACGCGCAGTTCCTCCTTCGTCAGGTCTTCATCCGACACAGAAAACGCACCGCTTCCGTTGAAGAACAATCCCCAGAACTTTTTCAGGAATCCGCTCACGCCGCTGATGCCCTGCGTATTCCAGGGTTTCGCATCGGTGATCGGCCCCAGGAACATTTCGAACATACGGAAACAATCGGCGCCGTGCTCCGCGACGATATCATCCGGATTGACCACATTGTACTTCGATTTCGACATTTTTTCGACCTCGTAGGAGCAGGTGTAATGCCCTTTTGGGTCGAGTTTGAAATTGGCCTTCTCAAACATGGGTTGGGTGCGGGCCTTTTCCAGGTTCAGGATGTCGGCATCCACCAGGTTCACATCGACGTGCAGCTTGGTGAAGGCGTCGGGATGGTATTTGTACAACAGGTTCTCCGATACAAACAATTGCTCGCAAACGGGCTTTTCCGTCGATGCGATATATTTCTCCCTGCTCTGCAAGGCGGCGCGAATTTTTCCGGCAGTCACATCGGGTTCGTTGATATGATCGATCAGTTCTTCGGTGAACAACACCATCAGGCGTTTGCCATCTGCCAGCGCCGATTTGTACACGCGGGCGATTTTCTCTTCCTGGCGCCACGACGTGACCTCGATAACCAGGTCATTGGCCTCGAAAGCAAAATCGTACTGAAATTCCTCTTCATAGTCCGGCTCCGCAATAACCATCGGCCCCATGTCCGCAAAAAACGGTTTCAACACCTTGATCATCAGGTACTCTTCAAAAAACTGCTCCTTGGCGCGGTAAACAAAGTTGGAACGCCCCTGGATCATCCCCTGGTTGACCAGTTTACGGGCAAATTCGCGGTGCGGCACAAGGCCCAGGTCGTAGAGAAAGTGGTTCCAGAAACGGCTGTACAGGAGGTGTCCCACAGCGTGTTCGGCGCCGCCGAGGTAAAAATCGACCTGTTGCCAGTAGTTGATAGCCGGGCGACTGCAAAATTCACCGTCGTTGTGGGGGTCCATGTAGCGGTAAAAATACCATGACGACCCTGCCCAGCCCGGCATGGTGCTGAGTTCGTATTGGTGGCCCTTGTAGTTCCAGCCTTCTGCGCGGCCCAGCGGCGGCTCGCCGGTTTCCGTAGGCAGGTATTTGTCGATATTGGGAAGCACCAGCGGCAGGTCGCTTTCTTCGATGAGCCGGGGCACATCATCGACCCAATAGGCAGGAACCGGCTCGCCCCAGTAGCGCTGGCGGCTGAACACGGCATTGCGCAATTTGTACTGCGTTTTTCCTTTGCCCAGGCCGTTTTGCTCCAGCCAGGTGATCAGGGTGGGCACTGCCTCTGCATAAGGCATACCGTTGATCATGTCCGAATTGATATAGCGGCCTTCCTTGGTGGGGTCGGCAGCCTGGTCCAGGTCTTTCTGGGCATCCAGAATAGGCACAATGGGCAGTTTGAACTGCGTAGCGAAATTCCAGTCGCGCTGGTCGCCCGAGGGCACGGCCATGACGGCGCCCGTGCCGTAACCCGCCAGCACATAATCGGCGATCCAGATGGGTATCCGTTCGCCGTTGAACGGATTAATGGCATAAGCCCCTGTAAAGACGCCGGTGACTTTTTTGGTCTCCGCCATACGGTCTATTTCCGAGCGGGAGGCCGCCCACCTGGTATAGGCGTCGACTTCCGTGCGCTGTTTATCCGTGGTGAGTTGTTCCACCAGTTCGTGTTCGGGTGCCAGCACCATGAAGGTCGCGCCGTAGATGGTATCCACACGCGTCGTAAACACCTCGATAAATGCCTGGTCATGGCCATCCACCGCAAAACGAACGGAAGCGCCGACGGAGCGGCCGATCCAGTTGCGCTGTTGTTCCTTGATCGAATCGGGCCAGTCGATGCCGTCGAGACCCTCGATCAGGCGGTCGGCATAGGCGGTGATGCGCATATTCCACTGGTTCATCAGTTTGCGCTCCACCCGATGACCGCCACGCTCGCTGACGCCATCTTTCACCTCGTCGTTAGACAATACGGAGCCCAGGGCAGGGCACCAGTTGACGTATGCTTCTCCGGGATAGGTCAGCCGGTATTTCAACAGCAGCAGGAGTTGTTCCCGTTCGCTCATGGCATTCCATTCGGCGGCGCTGAAGTTCGGCGTATCGTCGTCGCAAACGGCTTTGATGCCCGCGTTGCCGGACTGGGCGAACCGCTTCACCAGATCACTGACCGGCATGGCTTTATTGGCCGCGCTATCGTAATAGTGGTTGAACAACTGCATGAAAATCCACTGGGTCCATTTGTAAAAAGCCGCGTCGCTGGTACGCACCTCCCGACTCCAGTCGAATGAAAAGCCTATATTATCCAGTTGTTCCCGGTAGCGGACGATGTTCTGCTCGGTGGAAATGGCGGGATGGATTCCTGTCTGTATGGCGTACTGTTCCGCCGGCAGGCCGAAGGAGTCGTATCCCATAGGGTGCAATACGTTGAATCCACGCATCCGCTTGTACCGCGCCAGGATGTCGGTAGCAATATACCCCAGCGGGTGACCGACGTGCAGCCCCGCTCCGGAAGGATAGGGGAACATGTCGAGAATGTAGTACTTTGGCTTGTCGGGATGATCCTCAACCTTGTAGGTCTGGTGTTCTTTCCACCAGTTGCGCCATTTCTGCTCGATGTCGGACGGGCGATATTCCATGGAAGACTAGTTGATTTGCGTTTCCGGATTTAAAGGCGCGAAAATAGATAATTGGCGGCACTCGCGGTTAAAACAGCCGGATCGTTCAACAGATATATATAAAAAAGAAGTTCCCGCTGTTCTTTCAGGCAACTCAAGGCTATATTTGTGACAGCCAAATCAAATTTTCCTTATGAGAAACGCCAGCCTTTTTTTCTGCCTGACCCTGACCATGTTGCTGTTTGCACAATGCGCACCTTCCCGCAAACTGAAGGACGCCCGGATGAATGAGGAAACGATTCGCCTCTGGTTTGAGGAAGGATGGAACAAGAATCGGAATGAGGAGTTAATTGAACGCGTTTTTTCACCCAACTGGTCCGACGGCAATCCGCTGCGCTCCAACCAGGTGGAAGGATACGAAGGGATGCGACAGCTGGTCCGGTTCTACCAGCAGGCTTTCGACGAAACGCACTTTACCATCACCCACCTTTTTGCCGACGAAACCCATGTGGCCATCCGCTATGATGTGGCGGCAAAACATATCGGCCCGGCATTCGGCATCGAGCCCACAGGCAGACACTTTACCTCATCCGGCATCGTCATCTACGAAATGGAAAACCATCGCATCCTGCGCAGTTGGCAGGAGCTCGATCTGATGGGGATTATCAAACAGTTGAAATCTGACTAGAGGAGATCGCAAGTCCCTCAGGTGACGTAGTTGACAAGTTTTCTTTCAGACAGGATTTACAGGATATAGCAGAGCCTGTTGTCGAAAATCCTGTCTGAAAGAAAACCTGTCAAAATCACCCCCGCAAGACACTTTCAGCGCTACTGCCCCACAACAATTTTGTGCACCACCCTGCCCATGTCCGTTTCCACCACCAGCAGGTACATGCCAGCAGGCTGTCCTGTAAGCGGCAACTGGAATGCGGCAGCCGATACTGTTTGCCGGAGCACGACTTTGCCAGGCATATCAAGCAGCAGCACCTGTCGGGGCTGCGCACCGTCAACCTGAACCGCAACACTTGCTATGGCCGGGTTGGGGGACACATAAACAGCTACCCCGCTGCCGGGTTCAGACACCGGTGTACCGCTGAAATCGACCACCCTGCAAAACTTATCCGAACACGACCCGGCGAAATTGCTGATCGTCAGGCAGATCTGGTATATGCCGGGTACTGTGTACTGGTGTGTCAGCGAATCGAAATAACCGGAATGGTTGCTCCCGTCGCCAA
>ERZ724521.535-NODE-535-length-17164-cov-8.000351_pt1 | contig 17164 bp, 12 predicted proteins | sample MGYA00376054_ERZ724521 | MGnify/ENA primary metagenome ERZ724521 (study PRJEB28724, sample SAMN07190883) | activated sludge metagenome | isolation source: activated sludge of sewage treatment plant in Hong Hong | place: Hong Kong | collected 2016-03-17 ... | reverse complement strand
CCGGAAAGTCCTATAGAAATACCCTCTAAGGGGACTTTCCCACATGACCCTCCCAACCCTCCCAACCCTCCCGAGCGACAACCTTCACCCCCTATGGAAAGCGTTTGGGATTCCAACCTTGGCGAGTGGGTATCGGAAGGGGCGGCGTCATGAGCCACCTTCGCTTGGTCCCGCCCCACCGACCCCGCCGCTACTGCCGGGTGTGCCGGGTTGAACTGCCGCTGACGGCCCGCCCTGGCCACCGGCTTTGCCGGACGTGCTTTCGCTGGTGCAGTGCGGGTGCCGCGCTACGCCGTGCGGCGCTGGCGCTGAACTGGCAACCGTGATTGATCCTCGCTGATAAACAACGGAGAACAAATGCCATGGGTTGGGAAAAAGGAGTATCCGGGAATCCGCGCGGCCGACCGGCAAACGCAATGGCCGAACGGTTTCGAAAGGCCGTCGAACCGCGCTTGGATGAAGTCATCAAGGCCATGGTCGAGGCTGCGGCGAAGGGCGATACCGCCGCCGCCAAGCTGCTGCTGGATCGAGTCTTACCGCCGCTTAAACCGGCCCAACCGGCGACCGCATTCCCGATGGACGGCCAATCGCTGGCCGAACGCGCGGAATCGATCCTTGCCGCCATTGCGGCCGGGACACTGGCACCAGCGGACGGGAAAGGGTTGATTGACGCCATGGCCGCGCTGGCACGCCTGATCGAACTGGACGAGATAGAGCGGCGCATTGCCGCGTTGGAGGAGAGAAATGGCAAACCCGATTGAACGCCGCCTCGAAGCACTCGAAAACGAGCACATGCCGGCGGATGAAGTCTTTTGCCCGCTGAAGCACGGCGAATCCAGCCGCGATGGACGAAAGCGCTATGAGGCCGAACACGGTCCACAGTCGCCCAAGGCGCGCTGGGTCTTCACCAGCCTGCTGATCGATGACGAACCGGAGCCTGACCATGATCCGCGCGACGACGTGCGTTGCGTACACGCTGTCATTGTTGACGCGCGAGCGAAAGCACCATGAGCACGAAATCAAGCCAAGCAGGAGACACCATGAGCACCACCCATACCGAGCACCTCACCGCCTTGCAAGACCACCAGCAAGAACTGATCACCGCATTGATGGAGGCCCAGAATCAATATCAGCGCACGAGCAGTGAGTTATCGAATACCCGTGATGTCGTTCGTGGCTACGAGCGATCCACCCGGCCGGCCGAAATGGCGATGCGCGACGAAGCCCAGACTCGACTGGCGCGGCTGCAGGAACAAGCCCGAGCCGAAAGTACCCGTATCGCCACGCTTAAAAGCGAGATAGACGCGACTAAGGCACGCATCGCCGCCTTGTTCGAGGGACAGGACGGCTACGGGGTGGCAGTGGCGATCTACCGAGAAGCCAAGGCGCGCGTTGTCGAGGCGGAAACGGCGCTCGCCACGCACCAAGCCCAACGGCAAACCGCCGCCCTGTCCCTGGACAAAGCCGAGCAGGCCAGCGCGACGGCGGCCCGCGACCTTGAAAACGCGCTGGATTCCGCCAGCATCAACCGCGCGCGGGGGGTGCTGACCAAAGCCCAGCAGGTCGAGGGCGATGCGAAGACTCTGGTGGGCAATCTGCAACGCCATGAGGCCAAGCTCACCGCCGAATGCGAAGCCGCCAAGCTGCTGCTGAATCAGGCCAAGCAGCGCGTCTTTGAGTGCAAGGCCACCCTGCTGGCGGATGCGCTCAAACAGCAATTGACCGGCCCAGTCATGGACGCCTACGCCGCCGCCCGGCTGGCCGGATCGGGCTGGAGCTTCAAGGAATGGCTGGCCAGCACGCTCAATCCAGGCGGGGAATATCTGCCGCCAGCCACCGAGGAACATAAAGCCACGCTGGTGGCGGAACTGGAGGGAGCTACCCATGCTTGAGAACGCGCGAGATCAACTGGGCTTTCAGTTGCCAGACGGCCCGCCACCGGAGTGGATCGAGTTGCTTCCCACCGGCCCTGAAGTAGTCGGCATGGATGGCCGGCGCTGGGTGAACGACACGCCGCAGCGCATCTTAACCGCCTTCCAGCAGCGCGGCCGCCCCATGGTCATTGACTGGGAGCACGCCACCGAGCACCGCGCCCCGCAAGGGCTGGACGCGCCAGCGGCCGGTTGGATCGACCGCATGGAGGTCCGAGCGGGCGCGATTTGGGGACACGTCCAGGAGTGGACGGCGCGCGCCCGGGAACAGTTGACCGAGCGGGCTTACCGGTTCCTGTCGCCGGTCTTTCAGTTCGAGAAGGTTAGCGGTCGAATCGTCAACATCACGTCAGCCGCGCTCACCAATACCCCTAACTTGACGCTGGTGGCGTTGAATCGGGCGGATCATGGGGTGGTGGCCCTGACGGACATCGAGCGCGAGGTGGCCCGCCAAATGGGGCTGGATGAGGCCGCCGTACTGCAAGCCAAGCGAGCCGGTTACGAGCAAGCAGCCAACGCCGCCCGCCTGGATGCCATGCTGTCTCCGAATGAGCGCCGCGTCTGCGAATTGATGGGAGTTGACCCGGCCGATTTCCTGGCGGCAAGGTGAATCTTCGCGGCTTCATCACCCACAAGCTCGAAGAGCAAACCGAGTTCGTGCGGTGGTGGAAGGAGACGGTGGGGGTTAATCACGGCGGGAATAGGCGAGGCGATCAAGGTGCCAGTTCTAGCACCTTGAAAGCTGATGATGCTGAGAGCCTGACTGGAATCACAAAAGAGCAAGTCTCGAAGTGGGCCAAGAAACTACAAAAGCCGGATCAGTACCGCGCGCAATTGTTTGGGGCTGCCTACATCCTCTCCGCCAACGTCCACCGCCGCCACCTCAATAAAGGCCAGCAAGCGATGGTGACAGCGATGGCAAAACCAGACGGAGAGAAAGGAGGCCGAGGGAAACTATCCCAAAATCGGGAGAGTTTTTCAAAAACGGAACTGAATGCAATCGCCCAAGCCCGTTTCGTCCTTCGAAACAACCTTATTCCCGATGGCCAGCAATACCCGGATCGGTGCTTGGCGGTGATGGCCGAACGCATTCAAGCCCGCGCGATTCGACGCTGCGGGGAGTTGCTCAAGCAGATTGAGCCGGGGAAGACTGGGCCGAAAACAGAATTACATGACGCTACCGTCATGCAATTAAACCGCACCGAAGCCGCCCGTGACGCTGGGATTTCCAAACGCCAGAAGGTGACGGGATGCGATCCGCGCTACCGTGGCAGCGCTGATGAACTGATCCGCGAGAAGCGCCGCGCCGAGTGGCCGTTTTGCGAGTTGTGCTACAACTCCCATCCTGTAGTCATTTTGGGACCACCCCTCATCGGCGGCCGGCCGGCTCATTGGATCGGTTCATCAGCCCGGCTCATGGATCGGTTCATAAGCTGGTTTATGGTCCGAGCTCATGCTTCTGGCCGGTACCGTTCTGAAGTTTCCCCCACACGCGCGCGGGAGCACCGCTCAAATTTGAGCACACCTACCGCAACGAACAGTTTCCCCCACGCGCGCGCGGGAGCACCTTTAAAATGGAGGCAGTGAAGCGCGAAGGAGAGGTTTCCCCCACGCGCGCGCGGGAGCACCCTCTGCTGGAAGCCAGCAGAAAATCTCAAAGGAGTTTCCCCCACGCGCGCGCGGGAGCACCTGTAATTATTATACGCTCCATCCCCAAACCGATGTTTCCCCCACGCGCGCGCGGGAGCACCTGGCCATTCCCACCTTGAATTTGTGAATCGCGATTCATGTTTCAAGATAATTCCCATTATCATGAATAATCTCGCCACCTAATCGCGTTGTCTTGGCACTACCTTTCGTTATCTTTTTATGGCATACTTTCAAGAAATTCTGACGGTATGACCATGAACGCAATCCTGCTGAACACCGCTGAAGCAGCGGAAGTGCTACGCATCGCCACGATTACCTTGCACCGGTGGAGAAATTCCGGAAAGGGACCGCCCTACGTCGAAATGGGGCGAAAGATTTATTACCGCCGCGCCGATATTGAACGGTGGATCGAAGAGCAACAGCGCCAGCCGGAACCCACCGCATGACCGCCGATACTGAAAATCTGGTGCTGGAACACCTGCGGGCGATCCGTGCCACATTGGGCGAACACGGCGAACGGTTAAGCCATATCGAGGTGCAGCTTTCGGCGCTGGGCCAACAAGTTGCCGGACTGGCGACGGCCGTCTATGCCGGACGTTCGGAGATGGACAGTCTCAAGCGCCGCGTGGAACGCATCGAACGCCGCCTGGAGTTGAGCGAACCGCCGCACTGAGAATTCTAATTTGGTGGAATTCCACCAGATAGCGCCCGGCTTGGCTGCTCGTAACAGTCAGGCCGGACTTCCCAAGGCACACCCTTTGAAGGAGGGCACGCCATGAGCAACACCCATCTTAACGGCGACACCGCCGCGTCTTCCAATTTCCTGATTGACGGCAACATCCATCCGGCCACGCTATCCCGCGTCGCCGACGTGCTGCTGCTGTTGGCGAACCTGGACAACGAGAACCTTGGCGGCCGTCCAGCTTTCGCGCTTCACATGCTGCTATCGCAGTGCGCCGAGGCCGTGCTGTACGTGCAAGAGCGCATGGAGGAACCGGCATGAGCGCACAACACCACACCCTACCCGATGAGATTCTGAGCCCGCTATCCGACGAACTGGAAGCCATCGAGAACTTGGCGGGACGGCTACGGAAACACGCCGCCGCTGATGCGTTCGCGGATCATCCCGACACGCTGGGCCAACTCGACTTGCTGGCCTGTTCCATTGGTATCGTCCGAATCGCGGAAGGCTTGGGGAAGCGCGTTGAATCGCTGCGGGAACCGCATGGCCGGCACAACGAAATCGCCCTGGAACTCACCCAAGCCGAGGCCATTGGCCTGAAGTGCCTTGCCGACTCATGGGGCGTGAGTATGGAAAGCGCGGCCGGGCGCATTGTGATGGAAGAAATGCAACGCCGCTTCGGAATGCCGGAAGAGCCGAAAAAGGCTGCTTGACGAAAGAGCCCTGCCGCCAACTTTAGCATCTCTCTTTCAGCACCGATTTTAAAGCCCTTTAATATCGCAAAGCCGGCGGCCCGAATAAGCTGCGCCAATAGAGGGGGCGAATACAAACCGTACCGCCCTCGCCATTGGTTCAGCTAGCCATTAGGAGTATCAAAATGCCCGCCACGCTCGCGCAAGTCCCCGCCGGTTCCGATCCCAATCTCATTCCGATGACACGGGCGGTCCAGACCTTGGCACCGCATGGCGTGGAGGTGAGCTATTCCCAACTGTGGAATTTAACGGTATCCGGCAAGGTTCCGTCGATCCGCCGCGCTAACCGCGTGTACCTTGTGGGCCAACCGGCTGACCTGGCTAAGTTGATTCTGCGCTGCCGCGAAGGCATCAAGAAGCGCAGAAACGCCGCCTGAGCCCCATCCAGGCCGCGCGGCGATGGACCCGCACCCCAACTATTCCCAAGTCGCTACCGGCTCGCCTTGCGCTGGCTGGTGGCTTTCGTGCGCCTGCAATTCTTGCGGGCACAAAAAAGCCCTGCGACCAACAGGGCTTAATTGACCCCCGGCTGTCACCGGGAAAGGCTTCAAATCGTATGACCATCATAACCGAAAACACCCAGATTGACACCCCCGCCGAATCTCGCGGCGCGCAAACCGTCGCCCTGCAAGCGTGGCTCACGGCGACCTATCCGAAGGTATTCACCAATGACGCGCCGCCACCGCTGAAAGTTGGCATCCATGCTGATCTACTCACCCGCCACCCGGCCCTTGACCCGGACACCTTGCGCCGTGCGCTGAAACGGTACTGCGAGCGCCGCGCCTACCAAGTCGCCCTGGCCCGCAAGGGCGCTTGCCGTGTCGATCTGGACGGGCAACCGGCCGGCGAAGTCTTGGAGGATCAGCGAAAGTTCGCCAAGGTGAAGCTGAACGCCTGGAAGCGCACCAAACCCGCCAAATCGCCCGCACCAGCCACGCAAGCGCCGACCCCCGCACCGACACCACCACCAGCGCCGGCCATGCCACCAAACGCCAATTTGGAGCGGCCTGTGCTGCGGCTGAAGAAACCAGCCGGCCCGGTGGTGAGCGTCGCTGTTGCGCGGAGTGCGAAGCCATGAGCGCCTACCCGGAATTCAAAGCGGCCATGGCTGCCGCTGGTATCGAATACCACGGCGCAATCATCGCCGATGGCCAACTGCACCGCGTCAAAATCAACGGCGATTCCGGCCCGAATGGCTGGTATGTACTTCACGGCGACGGATTACCTGCCGGGATGTTCGGCTGCTGGAAACGCGGAATCCGCGAGACCTGGTGCGCCAAGGCTGACACCGAATTGACGGAAGCCGAGCGCGCGGAACGGGACCGGCGCTGGAAGCAACAGCAGGAAATCCGCGAGGCCGAACGCCGCCGACAACAGGATGACGCGGCCCGGACCGCTGAAGGCGTTCTCAGTGCCGCCCAGCCGGCAACCGACGACCATCCCTACCTTCAGCGCAAGGCCGTCAAGGCTTACCCCGGCGTCATGGTCGGATCGTGGCCACAACGCAAGGCCGACAACTGCCTGCTGATTCCGCTGCGGACCGCATCCGGCAAGTTGGCCAGCGTCCAGGCCATTTTCAGCGAGAAGCGCGGCGACCGTGACAAGGACTTCCTGAAAGGCGGTGCGAAGACGGGCGCTTACTTCGTCATCGGCGACCTGGACGCCAGCAACAAGATTTTAATCGCCGAGGGATACGCCACCGCCGCCACCTTGCACGAAGTGACCGGACACGCCGCCGTCATGGCTTGCGACGCGGGTAATCTCAGGCCGGTGGCGCAAGCGATCCGCGCCTTGTACCCCGTCAAGTCGATCACCGTGTGCGCCGACAACGACCGGAAGACGGACGGAAACCCAGGGTTGACCAAAGCGACCGCCGCCGCGAAGAGCATCAAGGCTGCGCTGGCGGTTCCTGAGTTTGCGGACGGTGAATCCGGCACCGACTTCAACGACTTGGCGGGCATCAATGCCGAGCGCGTCTTGCGAGCCATTGCCGACGCGACCGAACCGCGCGCGGAGTATCAGGCCGGAACGGTGAACGGGGCGGTAGAAACCGAAACCCTACCGAATCTACCCACCGTTTCAGCCTGCACCCATCTGGCGAACTCGCACCGGATACGCCACTACTACCAAGGCCGTATCTGGTACGCGCTTGGCGTTGGCTGGGTCATGTGGACGGGTAAATTCTGGCGGTCGGACCCGACCAATGAGGGGTCGATTGCAACGGGGTTCATCGACGGGTTGTCCCGCCTTATCGCGCGAGAGTCTGGCGCGCTGTCCCGCCGCGCTTCCGACGAAGCCGACGAAGACCGGCGAAAGTCGCTGATGACGCAAGCCGAAGCGTTGATGAAATGGGCGGTGCAATCGGAAAACGAGCGCACCATCGCGGCGGGATTGAAGCTGACCAAACACGCCTTGCTGATCGAATACGGCGCTCTGAATTCCGACCCCTGGCTGTTCAACGTCCAGAACGGGACCATCGATTTACGGACCGGGAAATTACGTCCACACAACCCGACCGACCTGATCACCTTCATTTCGCCAGTCACCCATGACCCCGCCGCCACTTGTCCGACCTGGACGCGGTTCCTGTTGGAAGTGTTCGCGGGCGACGCTGACATGGTGGCATTCATCCAGCGCGCTGTTGGCTGGTCGCTGACTGGCGTGGTGAAGGAGCGCGCCCTGTTCTTCCTGCACGGCAACGCGGGGAAGAACGGCAAGACCACGCTGGTGGAAGCCATCATGAAGCTAGTCGGCACCTGTGGGGAATCATCCTATGGGTACGGGCGCAAGGTGGGTGCCGAAACCTTCATGAAGTCGAGGAACTCGGAAGACAACCAGCGCAAGGCCGCCTCCCTGGCTGGCCCGCGCTTTATCTGCACATCCGAAGTGGACGAGGACCACCGCCTTGATGAGCAACTGGTCAAGGACATCACAGGCGGCGACACCCTGGAGGGGCGGCGACTCTATCAGGAAGCGTTCACCTTCAAGCCACAGTTCAAGCCCTGGATGTACGGAAACCACAAGCCGGAAATCCGGGGCACGGACGATGCCATCTGGTCACGGGTTCGGCTGGTCCCCTTCGACGTGAGTTTCAAGGGACGGGAAGACCTGGAGCTTGCCGACAAATTGGAGGCGGAACTATCCGGCATCCTGAATTGGGCCATCCGAGGTTGTCTGGATTGGCAGCGATCCGGGCTACAGCCACCCGCCAAAGTACAAGCCGCTACCCAAGCCTACCGTGACGAAATGGACGTTTTTGGCCCGTTTATCGCGGAACGCTGCGTCATTCATAGGGCGGCGGACGTTCGCGCCAGCGAGCTATGGAACGCCTACAAAGCGTGGTGCGAAGAAAGCGGCACGAAGGAGCAGACCCAAACAAAGTTCGGTAAGTATTTGTCTTCAAAGGGGTTTATTGTCGAAAAAAGCAGCGTAATCAAGCGTGTTGGTATCGGATTACTCGATACTCACCATTCTGATTCTGGGAGGGTTGGGACAGTTGGGACAGTTAAACCGGAAAGTCCTATAGAAATACCCTCTAAGGGGACTTTCCCACATGACCCTCCCAACCCTCCCAACCCTCCCGAGCGACAACCTTCACCCCCTATGGAAAGCGTTTGGGATTCCAACCTTGGCGAGTGGGTATCGGAAGGGGCGGCGTCATGAGCCACCTTCGCTTGGTCCCGCCCCACCGACCCCGCCGCTACTGCCGGGTGTGCCGGGTTGAACTGCCGCTGACGGCCCGCCCTGGCCACCGGCTTTGCCGGACGTGCTTTCGCTGGTGCAGTGCGGGTGCCGCGCTACGCCGTGCGGCGCTGGCGCTGAACTGGCAACCGTGATTGATCCTCGCTGATAAACAACGGAGAACAAATGCCATGGGTTGGGAAAAAGGAGTATCCGGGAATCCGCGCGGCCGACCGGCAAACGCAATGGCCGAACGGTTTCGAAAGGCCGTCGAACCGCGCTTGGATGAAGTCATCAAGGCCATGGTCGAGGCTGCGGCGAAGGGCGATACCGCCGCCGCCAAGCTGCTGCTGGATCGAGTCTTACCGCCGCTTAAACCGGCCCAACCGGCGACCGCATTCCCGATGGACGGCCAATCGCTGGCCGAACGCGCGGAATCGATCCTTGCCGCCATTGCGGCCGGGACACTGGCACCAGCGGACGGGAAAGGGTTGATTGACGCCATGGCCGCGCTGGCACGCCTGATCGAACTGGACGAGATAGAGCGGCGCATTGCCGCGTTGGAGGAGAGAAATGGCAAACCCGATTGAACGCCGCCTCGAAGCACTCGAAAACGAGCACATGCCGGCGGATGAAGTCTTTTGCCCGCTGAAGCACGGCGAATCCAGCCGCGATGGACGAAAGCGCTATGAGGCCGAACACGGTCCACAGTCGCCCAAGGCGCGCTGGGTCTTCACCAGCCTGCTGATCGATGACGAACCGGAGCCTGACCATGATCCGCGCGACGACGTGCGTTGCGTACACGCTGTCATTGTTGACGCGCGAGCGAAAGCACCATGAGCACGAAATCAAGCCAAGCAGGAGACACCATGAGCACCACCCATACCGAGCACCTCACCGCCTTGCAAGACCACCAGCAAGAACTGATCACCGCATTGATGGAGGCCCAGAATCAATATCAGCGCACGAGCAGTGAGTTATCGAATACCCGTGATGTCGTTCGTGGCTACGAGCGATCCACCCGGCCGGCCGAAATGGCGATGCGCGACGAAGCCCAGACTCGACTGGCGCGGCTGCAGGAACAAGCCCGAGCCGAAAGTACCCGTATCGCCACGCTTAAAAGCGAGATAGACGCGACTAAGGCACGCATCGCCGCCTTGTTCGAGGGACAGGACGGCTACGGGGTGGCAGTGGCGATCTACCGAGAAGCCAAGGCGCGCGTTGTCGAGGCGGAAACGGCGCTCGCCACGCACCAAGCCCAACGGCAAACCGCCGCCCTGTCCCTGGACAAAGCCGAGCAGGCCAGCGCGACGGCGGCCCGCGACCTTGAAAACGCGCTGGATTCCGCCAGCATCAACCGCGCGCGGGGGGTGCTGACCAAAGCCCAGCAGGTCGAGGGCGATGCGAAGACTCTGGTGGGCAATCTGCAACGCCATGAGGCCAAGCTCACCGCCGAATGCGAAGCCGCCAAGCTGCTGCTGAATCAGGCCAAGCAGCGCGTCTTTGAGTGCAAGGCCACCCTGCTGGCGGATGCGCTCAAACAGCAATTGACCGGCCCAGTCATGGACGCCTACGCCGCCGCCCGGCTGGCCGGATCGGGCTGGAGCTTCAAGGAATGGCTGGCCAGCACGCTCAATCCAGGCGGGGAATATCTGCCGCCAGCCACCGAGGAACATAAAGCCACGCTGGTGGCGGAACTGGAGGGAGCTACCCATGCTTGAGAACGCGCGAGATCAACTGGGCTTTCAGTTGCCAGACGGCCCGCCACCGGAGTGGATCGAGTTGCTTCCCACCGGCCCTGAAGTAGTCGGCATGGATGGCCGGCGCTGGGTGAACGACACGCCGCAGCGCATCTTAACCGCCTTCCAGCAGCGCGGCCGCCCCATGGTCATTGACTGGGAGCACGCCACCGAGCACCGCGCCCCGCAAGGGCTGGACGCGCCAGCGGCCGGTTGGATCGACCGCATGGAGGTCCGAGCGGGCGCGATTTGGGGACACGTCCAGGAGTGGACGGCGCGCGCCCGGGAACAGTTGACCGAGCGGGCTTACCGGTTCCTGTCGCCGGTCTTTCAGTTCGAGAAGGTTAGCGGTCGAATCGTCAACATCACGTCAGCCGCGCTCACCAATACCCCTAACTTGACGCTGGTGGCGTTGAATCGGGCGGATCATGGGGTGGTGGCCCTGACGGACATCGAGCGCGAGGTGGCCCGCCAAATGGGGCTGGATGAGGCCGCCGTACTGCAAGCCAAGCGAGCCGGTTACGAGCAAGCAGCCAACGCCGCCCGCCTGGATGCCATGCTGTCTCCGAATGAGCGCCGCGTCTGCGAATTGATGGGAGTTGACCCGGCCGATTTCCTGGCGGCAAGGTGAATCTTCGCGGCTTCATCACCCACAAGCTCGAAGAGCAAACCGAGTTCGTGCGGTGGTGGAAGGAGACGGTGGGGGTTAATCACGGCGGGAATAGGCGAGGCGATCAAGGTGCCAGTTCTAGCACCTTGAAAGCTGATGATGCTGAGAGCCTGACTGGAATCACAAAAGAGCAAGTCTCGAAGTGGGCCAAGAAACTACAAAAGCCGGATCAGTACCGCGCGCAATTGTTTGGGGCTGCCTACATCCTCTCCGCCAACGTCCACCGCCGCCACCTCAATAAAGGCCAGCAAGCGATGGTGACAGCGATGGCAAAACCAGACGGAGAGAAAGGAGGCCGAGGGAAACTATCCCAAAATCGGGAGAGTTTTTCAAAAACGGAACTGAATGCAATCGCCCAAGCCCGTTTCGTCCTTCGAAACAACCTTATTCCCGATGGCCAGCAATACCCGGATCGGTGCTTGGCGGTGATGGCCGAACGCATTCAAGCCCGCGCGATTCGACGCTGCGGGGAGTTGCTCAAGCAGATTGAGCCGGGGAAGACTGGGCCGAAAACAGAATTACATGACGCTACCGTCATGCAATTAAACCGCACCGAAGCCGCCCGTGACGCTGGGATTTCCAAACGCCAGAAGGTGACGGGATGCGATCCGCGCTACCGTGGCAGCGCTGATGAACTGATCCGCGAGAAGCGCCGCGCCGAGTGGCCGTTTTGCGAGTTGTGCTACAACTCCCATCCTGTAGTCATTTTGGGACCACCCCTCATCGGCGGCCGGCCGGCTCATTGGATCGGTTCATCAGCCCGGCTCATGGATCGGTTCATAAGCTGGTTTATGGTCCGAGCTCATGCTTCTGGCCGGTACCGTTCTGAAGTTTCCCCCACACGCGCGCGGGAGCACCGCTCAAATTTGAGCACACCTACCGCAACGAACAGTTTCCCCCACGCGCGCGCGGGAGCACCTTTAAAATGGAGGCAGTGAAGCGCGAAGGAGAGGTTTCCCCCACGCGCGCGCGGGAGCACCCTCTGCTGGAAGCCAGCAGAAAATCTCAAAGGAGTTTCCCCCACGCGCGCGCGGGAGCACCTGTAATTATTATACGCTCCATCCCCAAACCGATGTTTCCCCCACGCGCGCGCGGGAGCACCTGGCCATTCCCACCTTGAATTTGTGAATCGCGATTCATGTTTCAAGATAATTCCCATTATCATGAATAATCTCGCCACCTAATCGCGTTGTCTTGGCACTACCTTTCGTTATCTTTTTATGGCATACTTTCAAGAAATTCTGACGGTATGACCATGAACGCAATCCTGCTGAACACCGCTGAAGCAGCGGAAGTGCTACGCATCGCCACGATTACCTTGCACCGGTGGAGAAATTCCGGAAAGGGACCGCCCTACGTCGAAATGGGGCGAAAGATTTATTACCGCCGCGCCGATATTGAACGGTGGATCGAAGAGCAACAGCGCCAGCCGGAACCCACCGCATGACCGCCGATACTGAAAATCTGGTGCTGGAACACCTGCGGGCGATCCGTGCCACATTGGGCGAACACGGCGAACGGTTAAGCCATATCGAGGTGCAGCTTTCGGCGCTGGGCCAACAAGTTGCCGGACTGGCGACGGCCGTCTATGCCGGACGTTCGGAGATGGACAGTCTCAAGCGCCGCGTGGAACGCATCGAACGCCGCCTGGAGTTGAGCGAACCGCCGCACTGAGAATTCTAATTTGGTGGAATTCCACCAGATAGCGCCCGGCTTGGCTGCTCGTAACAGTCAGGCCGGACTTCCCAAGGCACACCCTTTGAAGGAGGGCACGCCATGAGCAACACCCATCTTAACGGCGACACCGCCGCGTCTTCCAATTTCCTGATTGACGGCAACATCCATCCGGCCACGCTATCCCGCGTCGCCGACGTGCTGCTGCTGTTGGCGAACCTGGACAACGAGAACCTTGGCGGCCGTCCAGCTTTCGCGCTTCACATGCTGCTATCGCAGTGCGCCGAGGCCGTGCTGTACGTGCAAGAGCGCATGGAGGAACCGGCATGAGCGCACAACACCACACCCTACCCGATGAGATTCTGAGCCCGCTATCCGACGAACTGGAAGCCATCGAGAACTTGGCGGGACGGCTACGGAAACACGCCGCCGCTGATGCGTTCGCGGATCATCCCGACACGCTGGGCCAACTCGACTTGCTGGCCTGTTCCATTGGTATCGTCCGAATCGCGGAAGGCTTGGGGAAGCGCGTTGAATCGCTGCGGGAACCGCATGGCCGGCACAACGAAATCGCCCTGGAACTCACCCAAGCCGAGGCCATTGGCCTGAAGTGCCTTGCCGACTCATGGGGCGTGAGTATGGAAAGCGCGGCCGGGCGCATTGTGATGGAAGAAATGCAACGCCGCTTCGGAATGCCGGAAGAGCCGAAAAAGGCTGCTTGACGAAAGAGCCCTGCCGCCAACTTTAGCATCTCTCTTTCAGCACCGATTTTAAAGCCCTTTAATATCGCAAAGCCGGCGGCCCGAATAAGCTGCGCCAATAGAGGGGGCGAATACAAACCGTACCGCCCTCGCCATTGGTTCAGCTAGCCATTAGGAGTATCAAAATGCCCGCCACGCTCGCGCAAGTCCCCGCCGGTTCCGATCCCAATCTCATTCCGATGACACGGGCGGTCCAGACCTTGGCACCGCATGGCGTGGAGGTGAGCTATTCCCAACTGTGGAATTTAACGGTATCCGGCAAGGTTCCGTCGATCCGCCGCGCTAACCGCGTGTACCTTGTGGGCCAACCGGCTGACCTGGCTAAGTTGATTCTGCGCTGCCGCGAAGGCATCAAGAAGCGCAGAAACGCCGCCTGAGCCCCATCCAGGCCGCGCGGCGATGGACCCGCACCCCAACTATTCCCAAGTCGCTACCGGCTCGCCTTGCGCTGGCTGGTGGCTTTCGTGCGCCTGCAATTCTTGCGGGCACAAAAAAGCCCTGCGACCAACAGGGCTTAATTGACCCCCGGCTGTCACCGGGAAAGGCTTCAAATCGTATGACCATCATAACCGAAAACACCCAGATTGACACCCCCGCCGAATCTCGCGGCGCGCAAACCGTCGCCCTGCAAGCGTGGCTCACGGCGACCTATCCGAAGGTATTCACCAATGACGCGCCGCCACCGCTGAAAGTTGGCATCCATGCTGATCTACTCACCCGCCACCCGGCCCTTGACCCGGACACCTTGCGCCGTGCGCTGAAACGGTACTGCGAGCGCCGCGCCTACCAAGTCGCCCTGGCCCGCAAGGGCGCTTGCCGTGTCGATCTGGACGGGCAACCGGCCGGCGAAGTCTTGGAGGATCAGCGAAAGTTCGCCAAGGTGAAGCTGAACGCCTGGAAGCGCACCAAACCCGCCAAATCGCCCGCACCAGCCACGCAAGCGCCGACCCCCGCACCGACACCACCACCAGCGCCGGCCATGCCACCAAACGCCAATTTGGAGCGGCCTGTGCTGCGGCTGAAGAAACCAGCCGGCCCGGTGGTGAGCGTCGCTGTTGCGCGGAGTGCGAAGCCATGAGCGCCTACCCGGAATTCAAAGCGGCCATGGCTGCCGCTGGTATCGAATACCACGGCGCAATCATCGCCGATGGCCAACTGCACCGCGTCAAAATCAACGGCGATTCCGGCCCGAATGGCTGGTATGTACTTCACGGCGACGGATTACCTGCCGGGATGTTCGGCTGCTGGAAACGCGGAATCCGCGAGACCTGGTGCGCCAAGGCTGACACCGAATTGACGGAAGCCGAGCGCGCGGAACGGGACCGGCGCTGGAAGCAACAGCAGGAAATCCGCGAGGCCGAACGCCGCCGACAACAGGATGACGCGGCCCGGACCGCTGAAGGCGTTCTCAGTGCCGCCCAGCCGGCAACCGACGACCATCCCTACCTTCAGCGCAAGGCCGTCAAGGCTTACCCCGGCGTCATGGTCGGATCGTGGCCACAACGCAAGGCCGACAACTGCCTGCTGATTCCGCTGCGGACCGCATCCGGCAAGTTGGCCAGCGTCCAGGCCATTTTCAGCGAGAAGCGCGGCGACCGTGACAAGGACTTCCTGAAAGGCGGTGCGAAGACGGGCGCTTACTTCGTCATCGGCGACCTGGACGCCAGCAACAAGATTTTAATCGCCGAGGGATACGCCACCGCCGCCACCTTGCACGAAGTGACCGGACACGCCGCCGTCATGGCTTGCGACGCGGGTAATCTCAGGCCGGTGGCGCAAGCGATCCGCGCCTTGTACCCCGTCAAGTCGATCACCGTGTGCGCCGACAACGACCGGAAGACGGACGGAAACCCAGGGTTGACCAAAGCGACCGCCGCCGCGAAGAGCATCAAGGCTGCGCTGGCGGTTCCTGAGTTTGCGGACGGTGAATCCGGCACCGACTTCAACGACTTGGCGGGCATCAATGCCGAGCGCGTCTTGCGAGCCATTGCCGACGCGACCGAACCGCGCGCGGAGTATCAGGCCGGAACGGTGAACGGGGCGGTAGAAACCGAAACCCTACCGAATCTACCCACCGTTTCAGCCTGCACCCATCTGGCGAACTCGCACCGGATACGCCACTACTACCAAGGCCGTATCTGGTACGCGCTTGGCGTTGGCTGGGTCATGTGGACGGGTAAATTCTGGCGGTCGGACCCGACCAATGAGGGGTCGATTGCAACGGGGTTCATCGACGGGTTGTCCCGCCTTATCGCGCGAGAGTCTGGCGCGCTGTCCCGCCGCGCTTCCGACGAAGCCGACGAAGACCGGCGAAAGTCGCTGATGACGCAAGCCGAAGCGTTGATGAAATGGGCGGTGCAATCGGAAAACGAGCGCACCATCGCGGCGGGATTGAAGCTGACCAAACACGCCTTGCTGATCGAATACGGCGCTCTGAATTCCGACCCCTGGCTGTTCAACGTCCAGAACGGGACCATCGATTTACGGACCGGGAAATTACGTCCACACAACCCGACCGACCTGATCACCTTCATTTCGCCAGTCACCCATGACCCCGCCGCCACTTGTCCGACCTGGACGCGGTTCCTGTTGGAAGTGTTCGCGGGCGACGCTGACATGGTGGCATTCATCCAGCGCGCTGTTGGCTGGTCGCTGACTGGCGTGGTGAAGGAGCGCGCCCTGTTCTTCCTGCACGGCAACGCGGGGAAGAACGGCAAGACCACGCTGGTGGAAGCCATCATGAAGCTAGTCGGCACCTGTGGGGAATCATCCTATGGGTACGGGCGCAAGGTGGGTGCCGAAACCTTCATGAAGTCGAGGAACTCGGAAGACAACCAGCGCAAGGCCGCCTCCCTGGCTGGCCCGCGCTTTATCTGCACATCCGAAGTGGACGAGGACCACCGCCTTGATGAGCAACTGGTCAAGGACATCACAGGCGGCGACACCCTGGAGGGGCGGCGACTCTATCAGGAAGCGTTCACCTTCAAGCCACAGTTCAAGCCCTGGATGTACGGAAACCACAAGCCGGAAATCCGGGGCACGGACGATGCCATCTGGTCACGGGTTCGGCTGGTCCCCTTCGACGTGAGTTTCAAGGGACGGGAAGACCTGGAGCTTGCCGACAAATTGGAGGCGGAACTATCCGGCATCCTGAATTGGGCCATCCGAGGTTGTCTGGATTGGCAGCGATCCGGGCTACAGCCACCCGCCAAAGTACAAGCCGCTACCCAAGCCTACCGTGACGAAATGGACGTTTTTGGCCCGTTTATCGCGGAACGCTGCGTCATTCATAGGGCGGCGGACGTTCGCGCCAGCGAGCTATGGAACGCCTACAAAGCGTGGTGCGAAGAAAGCGGCACGAAGGAGCAGACCCAAACAAAGTTCGGTAAGTATTTGTCTTCAAAGGGGTTTATTGTCGAAAAAAGCAGCGTAATCAAGCGTGTTGGTATCGGATTACTCGATACTCACCATTCTGATTCTGGGAGGGTTGGGACAGTTGGGACAGTTAAACCGGAAAGTCCTATAGAAATACCCTCTAAGGGGACTTTCCCACATGACCCTCCCCACCCCCCCCACCCTCCCCAGCGCCAACCTTTACCCCCCTTGGAAAACGGTTTGGGTTTC
>ERZ724521.534-NODE-534-length-17172-cov-4.176608_pt1 | contig 17172 bp, 10 predicted proteins | sample MGYA00376054_ERZ724521 | MGnify/ENA primary metagenome ERZ724521 (study PRJEB28724, sample SAMN07190883) | activated sludge metagenome | isolation source: activated sludge of sewage treatment plant in Hong Hong | place: Hong Kong | collected 2016-03-17 ... | reverse complement strand
TGTCCCTGACTCTGCTGGGCTCTCTGTTCGTGTCTCTGCTTTCGTCGCTGGATGTCTTTCTGTTCGGACTCCTTTTGGTTGGCCTTGGTCTTGCTTTACGGTCCTTTGCAAGGTGACAGGACATGAATACGCTGCAGCATGCTTCGCCGACCGATTCTCTGCGGGTCGAGTTTCCGCTTGGGAAGACCGTTCGGGCGCGCTATCGCTTGGATGCCCTTCTGGGCAGAGGTGCGATGGGGTCCGTCTATCGCGCGTGGGATCTGGAACGGCAGACGGACTGTGCCGTCAAGCTCCTTCAAGTAGAAAGCTCTGTCCGTGAGGCCGCACTGATTCGCTTCCGCGATGAAGCTCGGATGGCCGCCAAGATCTTCCATCCGCATGTGGTCGAGATCTTGGATCACGGCGTCGAGTCAGATGGCTCTCCGTTCATTGTCATGGAGCTACTGAAAGGACAGGATCTGGATGCGCTGCTGCGAACGGAAGTGCGACTTTCGATCGAACAGACACTGCAAGTTGTGACCCAGATTGGCAGTGCGCTGCATGCGATCCACCAAGTAGGAATCGTCCACCGCGACATCAAGCCGCGCAACGTCTTCTTGGTGCAGAGTCCGAGCGGGGCAGGGGGATTTCAGGTCAAGATCATCGACTTCGGACTGGCCAAGCATCTGTTTTCTCCGCCGGGGGGACGGGGTTCGGATGGACTCCTGATTGGGACGCCGGAATATCTGCCGCCGGAGGCGTGGCGCGGGGTCAGCTCCGATGTCGATACGCGCGCCGATCAGTGGGCGCTGGCGGTTCTGACGTTTCGGCTCCTGACCGGACGGCTTCCCTTTGAAAGTCACCTGAACACGATGCTGCTGGGTCGCGAGATCTTAAGCGGCGTTCCGCGACGCATTCAGACCTTCGCACCAGAGATTCCTGAGCACATGGCCAACGCGATTGAGCGAGCAATGGCCAAAGACAAACACGCGCGCTTTGAGTCCATTCATGACTTCATTCGCGCGCTCAGCAACTTGCCGCTTACCACCAACTCGATGAACACCGCAGGAACAGAGTTTCTGCCGATCGTTGTGGTTCCCAAAGGAAGCGGAACGCCAGCACCAGAGACGGTGTCTCTCAAGCGCGAAGCCTCAACAAAGATCGTGGTTGCACCGGAGCTGACGATGATGAATACGGCGCTCCCAACGGTGGCTGCGGGGACTTCTGTTCCTTGGATTTCGCAGACTTGTCTGCTTCCTTCTACGTCCGCTTCGAGCATGAATGGTTCGATTCACGGAAGTGGTTGGTACAGCGTCACAAGCTTTCTTCATCCCGCGACCAGAGTGGCGATGGCTGCAGTGCTCGGGGGTCTGCTCGCGTTTGCGATCTACGCTGGGATTCGCGAGCCGCGTGCTGCACAACGCGGCATCACGTCTGCGCAGCCTGAATCTCCGCCGCGTGCGCAGCGTTCGATGGCATCGCCCCTGAGCAGTCCCAGTCCAGAGATCCTTTCTGCAGACAAGCATCACCCAGGACAGAAGGACTCAGATTCCGCAGCAGAGCGCAAGATTCCCAAGATACAGAGCGTACCTGTGATTCCTTCAGAGACGCGATCCGCTCGTCGCAGCAGCTCCACTCACGCGATGGGAATCCCTGCACGTTCGGTGAGCGCAGGCTCGGCGCACAGCGGCTCTACACACGCAGCTAAGCGCGGCGAAGTCGGTTCCACCAGTGCCGCATCTTTTGGATATCCCAAGGCAGCCGAGGGTTCGATGACGAGCGCACGGTCACCGGCTCCTCCGCGAGGGGACGTGCGGTGATCTTGGTGTTCTGTACGGCAGTGGGCTGTGTCTCTTGTTCCTCTTGTTGAAACGCGACGACTCCGTTTGATGAAGAGACTTCTACGTTTGGACGAAGGTGCGTCGTTTCACGCAGCGTAGGAACTCCCTGTGCGACCGACTGTTCATAGGCAAACGCAATGCAGTTGCCCCACGCGGTTCGTAGGGCTTGTGCGTCGTTGTAGCGCTGGGAAATGCGCGGATGCGTGGCCGTGGCAATGACATCCCAGAGCAGTCGCGGCACATCGCTGCGTGGCGCTGTGTCTGCGGTGGATGGATGTTCCAGACAGAGCATTTCAAACGCGAGGATTCCGAGCGAATAGACATCACTGCCGGTTCCTACGTCCGCTGCATCGCCATTCATCTGTTCGGGAGACATGTATCCCGGCGTTCCGATGCACTCTCCGGTCTGAGTATGCTGGCGTTTTCCGATGCGTCCGATCCCAAAGTCGAGCACCTTGGCGGACAGCTCGCCGCGCGCATCTTCGGACAGCATGATGTTGCGCGGATTGATGTCGCGATGAATGATCGGAACCGGAAGTCGATGCGCTGCAGCGACGGCATCACAGATCTGTGCGAACAAGCGGTAGACCGTAAACAGAGCCGGAAGCTGCCGCATGGCGCGATGCTCGTTGAGCCATGCAGACAGCGTCTTGGGAAAGTACTCCATCACCAAGAACTGCTGTCCTTCGAACACGCCTTCATCGAGCAGCTGCACAAGGTGCGGATGATGCGGAAGATGCTTTAGGATTTGCAGCTCACTGGCAAAGCGTTCGCGCTGATCGGAACCTTGATCGACACGAGGGAACTTGATCGCGACCTGCTTGTTTGTGACCGCATCCATGGCGAGCCAGACTTGACCACATCCGCCTTCATCGATCAGTCCCTTGAGCGTGTAGCGAGAAGAGATGACAGCGTCGGGATGCAGCGAAACAAGCAGCTGCGGAATTCCTGGAACAGTCTGTGGCATGGCACTGGGTGAGCAGATGAAGATCCAAAGCTCTCAATTGTAGTTTCGCTTGCTTCATAGGGGAATTGTCAACTGGTTTTTCCAGTTCGGAATCGCAGTAGCGCTTCTAGGGCAAGGAACGTCTTTGTCTTGAAAGGGAGTCCGCTGGCACGGTGTCTGCTTATGCTGTGTAAATCGCAGCGGTTCCGTCGAGAAACGTGTCTGTAGGTGACTCCTTTTTGCGTTGCGGATGAAGCGTGAAGGCTGCCTCTGTTTGTGTTCGCGTAGGCATCGTGTGTGCGGCATACACATTGCTTTCTTGGGTGAAAGCGCGGGCAGACATTCCGTACGGGCCTCGCGACAGAATGCGGAAGGAGTGAAGCGTCAGTCCTTCCTGGGAGGCACTCATGAACCGGACAATTCGAGCTTCACACAGCAAAACGGTCGACGAAGATGCCTGGATAGGCCAGACGGTCGATAGCTATCGACTGGTCCGCCGAATCGGCTGTGGAGCGATGGGCGTGGTGTACGAAGCCGTACATCTGAACCTGGGTCGTCATTATGCGCTCAAGCTCCTTCATCCACACCTGAACTCGAACCAGCAAGCGGTCGCGCGCTTTGTGGCGGAAGGACAGACTGCGAATCGTCCGGCGATTCCGGGAGTGGTTGCGATTCATGACGTCAAGCGTTCCAAAGACGGACTGACGTACATCTTGATGGAATACCTTGATGGAGAGACGCTCTCGGCTCGCATTGCGCGTGAGTTTGGACGTTCCGAGAGTACTGCGTGGAGTCCTGTGGGTCCTGATCTGCGTCCGGTTCCACACTCCTCGTACGTCAATGTGAGCCTGATGCTGGCGCGCCAGATTGCGTCGACGATGGATGTCATCCACAAGAGCGGCGTGGTCCATCGCGATCTCAAGCCGGAAAACATCTTTGTGGCGAAGGATCCGGATGCGGTGGGCGGAGAGCGGATCAAGATCTTGGACTTCGGAATTGCCAAGGTGGTGGATCCCGCTTCACAGACACACAACGGTCCACCAACGTGGGCTCCGACGATGCAGCCGACGGCGGTGGGAACGGTTCTGGGGACTCCTGCGTACATGCCGCCCGAGCAGTGGTATGGAAGCAGTCAGGCGGACTCTCGCTCGGATGTGTATGCGTGTGGCGCGATCTTCTATGAGCTGATGAGCGGACGGCCTCCGTTTACAGCGGCGTTTATCGGAGAGCTGATGGAGCAGCACTTCTATCAGAATCCGGACCCTCTCAAAGACGTTGCACCGTGGGTGTCCGATGGCTTTGCGAGCTTGGTCAAAGAGATGATGAGCAAGCTGCCAGCGGAGCGTCCGACGATGGCGGATGTGGTGTTGCGACTTCAGGATCTGATGCGCGAACATCGCAAGCGTCGCGGGAGCGGCCTGTCTACCTTGACCGAAGATCCAGACGGAACGATTCCCAGTCGCAAGCTGGATCCGGGGGCACTGTGGCCTCATCTTCAGCAGCAGCTTCGACACAGAGCCATGCGCTGGCCTCGGAATGCGCTGGCGCTGCTCAAGTGGGTGAGCGGGCTGTGGTGGCTGCGCTGGGGACTCCTTGGCGCTTGTTCGATGATTGCGATTGGCCTTGCGTGGTGGCTGATCTTTGCACCGATTCGAAAGGTCACTCCGGTTCTGATCCCTGGTTCTTCGTCCGGGCAATCGGTGACGGTGTCGAGCAGTCCTGTTGCGAAGCTGTATCTGTATGATCCGACGTCGTCGAGCTTGGATGGACTGCTGAATCCCTACTGTGAGACGCCGTGTCTGGTTCCGATCGAGCGTCTGCGATCCGATACGACGATGATTCTGTATAGCGAGGGATTCCGTTCGCGTACGCTGAGTAAGGAAGAACAGCTTCGGGCGGTGAGTGATCAGCGGGTTAGCATCGAGCTTCCGAAGAAGGTGAGCTTGCCGACTCCTACCGTGAAGGGAAAGCAGTGTGGACCGGGGAAGGGACGCTGTCAGGGGCGCTAGCAGAGAGTCTGTCTGGGCGGAAGGAGTGCGTGGCGCGCCGATAGCAATGCGTGTGGCGCGCCGATAAGAATCGCGGGATTAGCTGCGTGTGCGCGGTGGGAAGCGAGGCCGGCTGGGACGCTCATCACCGAGCATCTGCGGACGAATCGACTGTCCGCGCACTGTGGTCTTTCGCAGCGCCGACAGCACTCGAATCCCAAGCTGTCGAGGAATCTCCACAACCGTTGTGGTTGGCAGAATCTCAATCTGTCCAATGGCACGACCCGGAATGCCCGCTTCGTTGGCAATCGCTCCCACTACATCTTGCGGTCGCAGTCCGTGATTGCGTCCCACTGCGAGCATCAGCCGTGCCATGTCCATCGGCGGAGTGCGCGGTCGCGATTCCCGTTCGAAGCGCTGCTCTTGAGGATGACTCCGCTCGAAGCGAGGCTCACGCTCTTGAGGATGACTCCGCTCGAAGCGAGGCTCACGCTCTTGGGGATGACTCCGTTCGAAGCGAGGCTCACGCTCTTGGGAGGGACTCCGCTCGAAGCGAGGCTCACGCTCTTGCGAGGGACTCCGTTCGAAGCGAGGCTCGCGATCGGGACGGAAGCCTCTGTCGAAGCGCTGTGGACGATCGTTTCGGAAGTCGCCGCGACGACGATCATCGAAGCTGCGTTCGTGCGAGGGTCGCGGCTTGTCAGGCCGCAGCACAAGCTGGATGTTGTCGGGAACGTGTGAGCGACTCTGGTTGCGATCCGCACAGAGCTGCTGAAGCAGCAGCGCAGCGACGGTCGTCGCATCGTGACCGCTCGATTCCGCCAGCTTGTTCGCGAGCGTCACAAAGCGCTCAGGAATCGCCTTCCCAAGCTGCGGCAGCAGCGAGTCAAACAGACGTTCCTCTCGCTTGGCCAGCACATCGTTGCGCGTCGGAATCGGAAGCTGCGAGATCGTACTTTGGGTAAATCGCTCCAGCATGCGCAGACGACCACGCTGCTGCGGAGTGATAAGGACCAGCGCTTCCCCGCTGCGACCGGCGCGTCCGGTTCGTCCGATTCGATGTACGTAGGTATCGAGATCGGTCGGGAGATCAAAGTTGATGACGTGGCTGATGTGATCGATGTCGAGGCCGCGCGCGGCGACATCGGTTGCAACCACCACACGGACTCGCTGATCACGCAGACGCTGCAAAACCGTCGCACGCTGAGCCTGCGACAGATCACTGTGGAGCGCTTCCGCTGCGATTCCTTCTGACACCAGCGCTTCCGCCAGCTCATCGGCTCCGACTCGAGTGCGCGAAAAGACAATCGCAGCCTCGGGCGGACTCACTTCCAACAGACGAATCAGCGCATCGAACTTGTAGCGCTCTTCACACAGGGCAAAGCGCTGATTGATCGTATCGACGGTGCGTGTTGCGGACTCGATTGCGATGTGCTCAGGATGACGCAGCTGATTGTGCGCAATGCGTCGAATCACCGGCGGCAGCGTCGCGGAAAGGAGCGCCGTTTGACGCTCTCGCGGAGTCTTGCCAAGGATTGTCTCTACGTCTTCGATAAAGCCCATGCGCAGCATCTCATCGGCTTCATCAAGAACCACGAAGCGGACTTGATCGAGCGTCAGGGAGCCGCGCTCCAGGTGATCGAGCACTCGGCCTGGCGTTCCGACGACGACCTGTGCACCGCGCGAAAGCTGCGCAAGCTGCCGACCCATCGAGTCCCCACCGAAGATGGCCAGCACCGAGATCTGCCGAAGATACTTTCCGTACGCATCGATCGCGGTGGCCACTTGCAGGGCCAGCTCTCGCGTCGGACAAAGCACCAGCGCTTGGACCGCGCGAACACTTGGATCGAGCGCGTTCAGAAGCGGAAGTGCAAACGCTGCGGTCTTGCCCGTTCCGGTCTGCGCTTGTCCGAGCAGGTCGCGACCTTTGAGAAGAACGGGAATGGCTCGGGCCTGAATCGGGGTCGGAGTCGTATAACCTTCGTCGCTGACCGCGCGAACCAGCGGTTCAGAAAGGCCCAGATCTGCGAAGGTATTCTCTGCGCGCTCGTCTCCCGACCGTGCTTCGGTCGCTTGGGGAGAGAGGGCAGCGGGTTCAGAGTGCACAGCTTCCGTTGAGTGGGTGTGCGTAGTCGGAAGGGTCGCCGGAGCGACAGCCAAGTCGGTCAAAACACGTTCTCTTTGCTAAGGGGGAGGGAAACGGACGAACTGCTAGAAGGCTGCGCACTCTACACCAAGGCGCGCGGCTGTCTTGCCTTTTCTTTGGTCGGGCTGAAAATCACGATGACAGCGACGGGGAATAGGCCTTTTGCCTGGTCGTTTACCGTCTGGGACAGTGCAAGATGCCGCGATCGAAGACGCCGCCGATGAGCAGGTGCGCGCCATGTGCCACCGCGACGCTGGATGCCGAGAGGAGCTTGCCCGGTTCTCGATAGATGCGCTGGACGGACGCCGGACCGCTTGCACCGGACAGGATGGAAAGCTGAACCACTTCCGATGGCGCAGGCTGCGCGGCCGATCGTGCATGTCGCAGAAATTGAAGCGGGCTTGGATGTCCCGCCAGCAGCAGGTTTCCGCGATCATCGATCGAAAAGTTATCCGGTGAGGTATCGACAAACAGCGGTGGATCGGACGGACGCAGATCTCCGTTTGGCTGTCGTACATAGCTTCGGATTTGGTATCCCGTGGTTTCCGCGACAAAGACGCGCTGTCCGTCCGGTGTCAGCGTGATTCCGTTTGCGTAGCGCAGCTTGTCTGCCACGGTGCGCGCAGACGTTCCATCGAAGTACACCACCGACGCACGACCGATCATGGATGCGTCTTCTAGTAGGTGTCCGCCCGGACCTTTGCGACCGTGATCGTTTGTGACGTAGAACGCTTCCTGTCCGCTTCCCGTGACATCATTGAGACTCACAAAGTGCGGCGCAGTCACCGTGCGAGCCAGCGTCAGCCATGACTTGTCCTGTTCGTCTTCGATTCGGAAGACAAAGACCGCTTCTCCGCGCGGGCTGTGCTGCACTGCGAACAGTCGGCGCTCTCCGCTTGGATGAACGTACAGACCGATTCCGTGTGGACGCAGCGCTTCACCGATTCCGCGCACGGCAAGCTTCGTCGGGACCGCTTGTTTGTCGAGCTGCCAGCGAAACATTGCACCCGGATCGGGATGGAAGTCCTTGCTGTTTCGACGACCGGCGGCGGCGATATACACCGTCGCGGTTTCATGATCGATGTCCAGATCTTCAGCGCCAACCAGTCCATCCACCGTCAAAAGCTGACAGCCTTCGGTTCCGATCGGAGCCGACTGTGCAAACGGTCGCATCATGCGCACCACCAGCACCAAGTAGGCGACAAGCCCGGTCAAGAGCAGAAGCAGAGCCACGCGTCGAATCGTCATGTGCAGACCTCGAAGAGACAGAGCCGGGCAGGGTGATTACGGAATCGGAAGACCCGCGCGCTTGCGAGCCACATCAAGCAGCGTCTGCGGACCGGAAAACGGCTGGGCTTTGAGCTTGCTTGCTTGGGATCGCAGCGTCTCGATGCGCTTGCGCTCTGCTTGCAGCTTCGGAACGTCTTCTTCATCGACCTCGCTCGCTTCGGGAAGCAGCTTCTGTGACGCTTGCAGCTGCGCTTCTGCTCGTCCCGGCTGACCGAGTCCGATCCACGCTTCACCCATCAGCGTGCGCAGCTTTTCACGATACGGAATCAGATAGAGCGCGAGGTCTCCGAACTGCAGGACTTCTTTGAAGCGCTTTTTTTCCGCGTACTTTTCCACCAGATCGAGCAGGATTTTGTCGTCGGAAAAGTCCAGCTCTGCGGCTTTTCCCAGCTCACGCAGCGCTTCGTCTTCCTTTTTGTCCTGTTCGTAGAGCGCAGCCAGTCGCTCATACGGCTCGCTGCGATCGGGATCGAGCTGCTTTGCGCGCTCATATTCCTTCACCGCTTCAGGAATCTTCTTTTGCGCGGCATACAGATCCCCGAGTCTCTGCCTGGCATCAAAGCCATCTCCACCGACGGAAAGTAGCTCTTGAAATAGCTTCTCTGCTTCTGCCTTTTTCCCCAGCTTTTGATGCAGCTCTGCATCCGCCAAGATCGCTTCTTTGCAGCGCGGATCCAGCTTGCGAGCCACCGCCACTTCACCCGCAACTTCCGCTGGATCGCCTCCCGATCGAATCATCGCCACCGCCATCAGTCCGTGCAGCTTTGCCGTCTGTGGAGCGTTGCGAATCTGAAGCTTCAATCCGTCCATGTCCGCGTAGTCCGTGGGCCGCACAAAGAACGTTCCTTCATACGCCGAAAGCTGCTTGCGCAGATCCGCGCGGAACTCTTCATCCAGCTTCGCAATCGGAACACCAGAGATCGTCTCCAGCACTTCTTTGGTGCGCTTTCCATCGCCAAACATACGCAGCGCTTGCACGATCTTGGCAAAGCCGTACCGTCGCGCCAGATAGCCAATCGACAGCGCCGCTTGGTGATACGCAACGACGATGTGATTTTGCGATCGCGCGCGCGTAAACCCGACGTTCAGATCCGCCAGCGACAGCAGCTTTCCGTCTCGCAGCGCCGCCGCCACTTCCGCGTGCGTTCGCCGACTCCACGATGGATGAAGCTGCTGCGTTTCCCACTCCGAAAGACCTTCGGTAAACCAGCGCGGAACCCGACCTTTCGACAGCTCCAGCGCGAAGACGTGACCCAGCTCGTGCCAGATCATCAGACCCCACGGAATCTTTCCTTGTCCCGGCGATCGTCCCGTCACCACGCGACTGAACGTCACCCCGAGCATTCCCGGATCTGCCGACGGAAGCCCGAAGGTCCGCACTGAAAAGTTGTCCGGTTCTTTGTACAGCTCCAGCGAAATCGGAAGCTTCGGAGCAAAGCTGTAGCGACGAGAAAACTCGATCCACTCCGCCTGCACGAGCGGCACCAGAATCGGCAGCAGCAGCGCTTCTTCGTCTTTGTGAACCCGCAGCCGCAGCCCGCCTTTGCCCGGCTTGTTTGGATCGATGTCGACGGTGACGACCTTGTACGACTTTTGGTGATGCTTTTCGTACAGATCGAGCAAGTTGAACGTCCGTCGGTTGTAGCGATCCCCTTTCCACGCTTTGAGCAAGGTCTGATGACTGCGTTCATCGTCGCCAAGCTGCGCATAGGCTCGTCCCAAGTCTCCGAGCGCGTAGAAGTCTTTCGGGTTTTTTTGCACCGCTTCTTCCAGCAGCGCGACCTGATCTTCGTAGCGATGCTGAACCTGAAGACGCTCGGCGATGATGCGATAGAACTGGCTGTACAGCGGGGACCGACGCAGCGTCTCGGCTTTTTCGTCCTCGAAGTCTTTGCGTCGATCGAGCAGCAGCAGCGCTCCGGCTCGCAGCGCCCGCGCCGCCAGGTCGTAGCCATTTTTCGCAATCTGCGGCTCGACCACCGCCAGCGCTTCTTCGTACTGCTCGTTGTCGATGAGGATCTCGGCCCGAAGCTGCTGCGCGAGCGGATGAATCGGATTCACCGCCAGCGCTTCATCGATAAGCTCCGTCGCTGCCGCCACATCGTTGCCCTGTTCGAGCTTGATCCGCGCAAACAGCGCTTTCGCATCGGGATTCTGTGGATCGCGTCGCAGTGCTTCCTTCACCGACACTTCCGCATAGCCGACTTCGTACTTTTCGATCCGCAGCTCCGACAGATCCAGCGACGAAAAGACCAGCTCATCGATGCGCTTTTGATCCTTGGCCAGCTCGATCGCACTGCCCAGCTGCTCATACGAGTCTTGATACGAGCCCAGGTAGTACGCCGCCTGCCCGAGCAGTCGCACCGTCCGACAGTCCTTCATGTCCAGCTTTTCCGCGTCGTGATCGTCGAAAAAGCCGTTCCAGATCGCGCGCTCTTTGTCCCTTTGCCCCGTCAGCTTGTACGCTTCCCCGAGCGTCATCCGACTCGCCAGCGCCATCGGGTCTTTTTGAACGTGCGCTTCCAGGCTCGCCATCGCTTCCTTCATCTGGCCTTGACGAAGCAGGCTCTCACCGATGAGCGACTCGATCTCGTCCCGTTGCTTGGCGTCCTTGGTCGAGGTCCGCAGCTTTTCCAGCAGTCCTTTGGCCTGCTGCGGCTTTCCCTGTCGAAGCAGCGAGAGCGCCGGTCCCAGCGGTCCTTCGTAGCGAAACGGCGGCACTGCCGGTTCCGTCGCCTGCGCTGGTTCCACCGTCTGCGGTTTCGTCTTGTGCGGCGGACTTGCCGTCGCTTGCGTGACCGTTACAAGCCACAGCCCGACAATCGAGACGCCGCGCTTCGCTCGGAGCAAAGACAACATGCAGCCCAGTCTAATCTGAAACTGCTGCGCTTAGCGCTGCCGAAGACGTGTCCAGATCTGCTTCGGTCCGACGGGAATCAGCAGCGTTTTGAGCGGAATACCAAAGTGCCGAGCAAACGCCGTCGTGATGCACAGCGCGCTCACCGTATACGCGCCCGTCGATGCCATCGCTGCTCCGACGATGCCGTAGCGAGGCAGCAGCCACAGGTTCAGCCCGACGTTGGTTAGCAGCGCCAGGCTCTGCGCCCAGATGACACTCGGCGGATAGCCTCGCACACCCGACAGCGTTCCCGCGAGCGGTCCCGAAAAGCTCAGCGCCGCGCAGCCAAGCAGCACCAGCAGACACGGCACAAACGAACCCGCAAAGCGCGATCCATAAAACAGCACAAGCAGCGGCTTTCCGACGAGCAGCATCGCCAGACAGCCGAGCAGTCCCAGATACAGCCCGAGCTTTGCTCCAAGCAGCGCCTGTTCGGCGACATCCTCTTTCGCCGCCGCTTTGGCAAACAGCACCGCGTTGAGCGTTCCCGGCAGCATCAGCAGCAGCTCTGCGACGCGAACCCCCGCTTGATACAGGCCCAGTTCGTGCTCCATCGACGCGCTCGGCAGCAGCCACTCGAGCAGATACACGTCGATCCGAAACAGCAGCATGTCCGGCAAGATGTGCAAAAAGTTCCGCAAGCTGATTGCGTACAGCTGTCGCACCGTCGACGTGGGCTCACTGTCCGGCTGCGAGATCTGCGACGGAATACGCATCCAGTTCCGCAGCCGCCACAAAAACAGCAGGCTGAAGCTCCACAGGCTCAGCGCCTGCAACACCAGCGCGCTTGCCACACCCAGCCGATGCAGCGCAAACAGCACCACCACCGCAGCAAGCTGTGCGACGGTGATCAGCAAGCTTAGTCGATTTTGCGCAGAAAAGCGCTGACCGCCCCACAGCAGCGCATTGTGTAGGTCCCGTCCGAGCTGCCCGCACACGCACACACCCAAGAGCACCAGCACAAGCGGCGTTCGACCGTGCACAAGCGGTCCAAGCCACGTCGGAAGCAGCCGTCCGAGCAGCAGCCCGATTCCGAGCGTCACCGTGAGCGCCAGCGCGATGTGCCAAAGTCCGTAGCGCCACAGCCTGCGCGTCGTCGTCGCATTCCCTTGCGCTTGACCGACCAGCACCGCCAGCCCGCCCGGCAGTCCCAGCGCGAGCAGCGTCGTCAGCAAGTTCACATCCACCAGCACCGCGCTGTATCGTCCAAGACCGCTCGGTCCCAGCCCGCGTGCCAGCAGCGCACCTTGCAAAAGCCCGAGCGGCAGCACCGCAAACCTCGTCGCCAGCGTTGCAATCACGCTCTGGGTCAGCGATGGAGTCTGCGGGGCTTGGCTCGTCACGGAAACCAGCAGAGTCTACCCGATTCCTCTCGGATGCCACCGACGCTTGCAGGTGGCTTCGCGTGCTTTTTACTTCGGGTCTTCCTTTTCGCCGTCCGTGCTCGCTGCTTCGTCGCTGTCACTCTGGAGCTTCACTTTGACTTCCAGCCGATCTTTGCCGCGCCACTTGATTCGCTTGCGGCCTTTTTTGTAGCCATCGAGCGTAAGCTCAATCTTGAAGTCTTCTCCGACGGTGCGATCGGCCAAGATGATCGGCGTTTCCCCGACCTTCTGCTTGTCGATCAGCACGATGGCACCCGGCGGCTCACTGCGAATCAGCACTTGTCCGGCGCTTGCGTGCTGCTTGCCTTCGACGGGAAGCGTCTTCGGTTTGTCTCCGTCGGGCGGCGTCGGCTGGCTCGGCTCGGCGACCACGGGACTGGGCAGCAGATCCGGCGGACTGCCCAGATCCACCACTTGCGCCAGATCTTCCGGCGACGCTGTGACCCGCTGACTGCGCTGCGGACCAATCACCAAAAACCACGTCAGCGCCGCAGAGATCACCGCCGCCGACAGTCCCGCCAGCACAAACAGCCAGCGACTGCGCGGATCGCTCACTTCCGACGACGGATCGGGCGGCGGCACCGAGTTCCGTACGTCGAGCGGCGCATCCAGCGCATCGTGCGTCATTTCCGTCGAGATGATGTCGATCTGTCCCGACGGCTCCGCAGTCAGATTGACCGCGCGATGTTCCGCGCTGCTTCGACCGGCGATCGGCTTGGACGGACTGCTCGGCTGCGTGCGGCTCAGCTTCGGTCGCTGCGGTTGAAACTCGTCGCTCTGCTGAAGCTTGACGGCGGGACCATCGGGCACGCTGTGGTGCTGATCGTACGAGACATCGCTCTGCAGAAGCTCCATCTTGGGCTCGGACAGCCTCGGACGGGCCGCTTCCGCGCTGGGCTCACCGCTTGATTTGGTGGAAGGACGACGGGTTCGCTTCGATCGCTCGACGCCAGGTGGCAAAATCCCGACGGGCGCAATCGCTGTGACGCTGTCGCCAACCGCCACCGACTGAGAGTGCGTCGCCATCACATCGCTGCTCGACGATCTGCGACGGCCTGAACCAACCTGACCTAGCTCTCTTGGTCGAGGCAGCAGATCCGCTTGCTCCGTCAGAAGCCCAAACATTTCACCATCGGCAGTGATCGCTGGAAACACCGCTTGCGGTGGTGCTGCGTCGTAAATTCGTCCCGCGAGGCGACGGTGCGTCGTCACATCCGAACGATCATCGGGACGAAGTCCTTTGGCTGTCGACGGACCTTGCGCAGACTCATCGTCGCTGGGCGGGCTTTTGCGACTGGCTTTCCCTTCGAGCAGCGCTTTGAGATTTCCCGACTGAAACAGCAAGCTGTTGTCGTCTTTGATTCCCAGCGCGCGCACTTGCTCTAGCTGGCTGCTGTCGATGCCCATCGTCGGGCTCGGCGATCGATCAGCGATCTCATCGTCGCGCGCTTCCATGCTCAGACGCGCCGCGTGGGACAGATCGAGCGCTGCGGTGGGCTCGTCTGCCGTCCGCTTCTTCGGCTGCGTGGTCTGCACTTTTTCGACGAACTTGCCCAGATCTTGCGCGCTAAACGTCGGAGCATGCCGTCGCAGAAAGCCATCCAGCGCTTGCGCCAGCTCCTCACCCGTTCGGTAGCGGTCCTCGGGCCGTCGCTTGAGCGCGCGCAGCATGATCCGCTCAAGCTCTTGCGGTGCGTCGGGTCTTCGTCGAGCCAGCGGCGGCACTTCCGCCTTTCGCACCTTGTCGAGCAGCTTCTCGACGCTCTGATCGAAATAGAGCATCTCTCCGGCGAGCATCTCGTAGAGCAAGATCCCGCACGCGAAGATATCCGTCCGTCGGTCGAGCTGCTGGCCCGCCGACTGCTCTGGGCTCATGTAGTAGTACTTGCCCTTGATGATGCCGATCTGCGTCTGTTCCGCGCGTCCTTCGGCCTTCGCGATGCCAAAGTCGGTGATCTTGACCTCGCCCGTGTAGGAAAGCAGCACGTTCTGTGGCGAGACATCACGATGGACGACGTGAAGCGGCTTTCCCGTCGCATCGCTCAGCTCGTGGGCAAAGTGCAGACCGCGCGCCAGCTCACGGATGATGTACGCCGCAAGCGCAACCGGAATGCTCAGTCGAAGGTCCGTCGCGCGCTGCTCTAGTCGGAACAGATCGACGCCCTCGACGAGCTCCATCACCAAGTAGTACTGCTCTTTTTCCTTCCCGAGATCGTACGTCGTGACGATGTTGGGATGCTTGAGCCGGACCGCCAGTCGCGCTTCATCAAGGAGCATCCGCACGAAGTCGGGATCTTCGCTGTTGTTCGGATGGATGACCTTGATGGCAACTTGGCGCAGCGGCTCGGTGTCGGGCACGATGGCGTGATAGATCTCAGCCATTCCCCCGACGGCAATCTTCTTGACGAGCGTATATGGACCAAGCTGCCCCGTCAGCACATGAGTCCCTCTAAGCTACTCAGCTTACCGCCGGATGCGCCTTGTGACAGACGAAAGCGTCGCCAAAAGCGCCATCGCTTCGAGCCACCGTTCAGCCTATTCCTTGGCCGTTGGGTTTCCCGGGTAGACGAACATCGACAGCGCACGCAGCGGCTGCCGTGTGCCTCGATCGAACGTACAGACCACTTCCGTCGCCATCCCTGGTGCCACGTTGACCACATACTGGGTCGCTGCATTCACAATCAGGTACAGGCCAAGCCCTGCGCCGTACGTCTTGCGATCAATCTGGTCAGAGCTGCGCAGACACTTTTCGATGTAGCGCAGGATGGTCGATTTTTCGAGCCGTCCGAAGCGGTCGCGCACCGACACTGCGAACGAGTCATCCGCCACTGCGTAGCGAATCGAGACAGGTCGCGGAGACAGCTTATCGACGCGCTCTTTGACATCGACGTGATGAAACAGCGGCGTGCCACTGGCGTCGACCGGCGCATCGTAGAGCGCGTTCATCAGCAGCTCTTCGCAGACCTGACCGATCGATGCGCGCACTTGACGACGAACGCCCGACTTGTCGGCAAAGCTGAGCACTTCGTCGATGGCGTTCTGACGGCCTTGGAAGTCGCGCAGCCGGGTCAGCATGATCGGCGTTCCCGACGGAAGATAACGCTCGATGCCGAACAGCTCTCCAGTGACAAACTTGCTGACGGTGACTTGCAGAAGCCACATGCCTCGCTCGTCGGCGGTCAGCACATGATTACAGTGAACATCGGCCAGGATCTGAACCTGTTCCGACAGGGTTCGCTGGGGAACCATCGCAACGAGCTGCGCAGAGTCTCGCAGCCGTCGACAGACCGCACGCAGCCAGTCAAGCCGTCCATCCCAGCCGGCAATGACCAAGCGATAGGGAACCTGTGGGCCCGGAATCTCTGCGACACCAGCGACGGCAACGGGCTGACCGCCACCGGCTCGCACTGCTTGTGCAAGCTTGTCACGGAGCGCCGGGTCTTCGGCGACTACCAAGATGCGCTGTCCAGACGTGGCCGACTGCAGAGGAGACTCCAACGTTTGCGGCATCGCACGCGGCGACTGTCGCTAAGCGTATAATTTCCAGAGGAAAAGTCAACGCACTTCCTCGGGGCTGACCGTGTGGGCACCTGGGCTGCGAAGTCGTCGTTAGCGACTGAGCTGAACGCGGATCACTGCGCCGGTCGCTTGCACGCGCTGCTTGTGGGATCGCTGCTTGCCCGAAGCGTCAAAGTAGAACAGCTCGACGAAGAGGCTCTGGGCATCGGTGTGAGCGACGGACTGGTGGATTCGCAGGCTGTAGAGAACCTCTCGCTCGGTCGATTCACAGCGCAGCGAAATCGTCCCGAGCAGCGTCGGAAGATTGTCCGCCGCAACGTGCTGACCAGGCGCAAAAAAGCTGGGCGGCATCGGCGCACCAATCAGCAGCGTTCCCGTCGGGAGATCGTCTTCATCGCGCTCCTCACAAACCAGCAGCAGACGCAGATATTGCAGCATCACTGCCGTTCCCGCTGAGCACGGATCCGAGTCAAAGCGCGCAGGCTGCTCGACGAGCGCACGCATGCGATCCCGATGGTCGGTCTGGTCAAACAGCACGATCGCGGTTTCCGGCGAAACGAACGTGTGCGGATCACAGCTGAGTCCGACTTGCCCGAGCAGTCCCAGATAAAAGCGTGAAAAGTCTCGACGGTGAAGCGCACAAAGCTGCGTTCCGCGAGAGTATTCCGCATCGACTCCGAGACGACCAAACCACTGGTCAAAGCGCGCCACTTGCAGCGCTTGTCGTCCCGTCTGTTCCAGATAATCGGTGATCTCGTGAGAGAACCGTCCATGCCAGCCAAACAGCGCGGTTTCTAGGATCAGCGACGCGAACAGCTGATGATAATCACCGGCACTTGGAACGGGTCCGCTATCGTCGGTGCGAAACGGCAAATACGGCGGCTTTCCGTCTCGGCGATAGCTCTGTTCTGCTGCATGATGCAGGTTTCGTCGGGCTTCGTCGGCTTCTGTCTGCCATCCGTCGCCACGCGAGTCGCCCATATGAACTGCCAGACGAGCCGCGTCGCGTAGACCTCGCCAGCACGTCGAGCTTCCGTACAAGCTGTACGCAGGATCGGTCAGGTCTCCGCCGTAGGTGTGCTTGGGCAACAGTCCAAAATGAACGGGCTTCTGACCGTCGACCAGCACTTGCGTGGATCGAAACTGAGCGCAGATCCAGTCGGCACTTTCGACGATCTG
>ERZ724521.533-NODE-533-length-17172-cov-6.622247_pt1 | contig 17172 bp, 15 predicted proteins | sample MGYA00376054_ERZ724521 | MGnify/ENA primary metagenome ERZ724521 (study PRJEB28724, sample SAMN07190883) | activated sludge metagenome | isolation source: activated sludge of sewage treatment plant in Hong Hong | place: Hong Kong | collected 2016-03-17 ... | reverse complement strand
AGCACGGCGCCGATGCCCTGGCCCTTGGGCGCGGAAACGTAATGCACGCGGGCAAAGCCCAGGAAATTCAGTTTGCGCGCGACATCCTGGCGAATCCGCTCGCGGCGATAGGCATCCGCCGCGTCCCACTTGTTGACCGCCACGACGAGCGCCCGGCCCGCCTCGAGGGCAAATCCGGCAATGTGGGCGTCCTGGTCGGAAATTTCCTGCGTCGCATCCACCATCAGGACGACGACATTGGCCTCCTCGACGGCCTGCAGCGTCTTGATCACCGAGAATTTCTCGACGGCCTCGAAGACACGCCCCTTGCGCCTCAGCCCGGCGGTGTCGATCAACGTATAGGCCCGGCCGCGACGCTCGAAGGGGACTTCGATCGCATCGCGCGTCGTACCGGGCATGTCGAAGGCGATGACGCGCTCTTCGCCGAGCAGGGTGTTCACCAGCGTGCTCTTGCCGACGTTGGGCCGCCCCGCGATCGCCACGCGCGGGCCCCGCGCCGGCTCTTCATCCTGCTCGGTTTCCGGGAACGGTTCGAGTGCCAGATCGACCAGTTCACGCACGCCATCGCCGTGCGCGGACGAAATCACATGTGGCTCGCCGCAGCCCAGTTCATGGAATTCCGCGGCGGCGACGGCACGCTGCATGCCCTCGCCCTTGTTGACCGCCAGCAGTACCCGGCGCCCGCTCCTGCGCAGCAGGTCGGCGATGACTTTGTCCTGGGCCGTGAGGCCGGTGCGCACATCGACGACGAAGATCAGCACGTCCGCCTCGGCAATCGCCGCTTCGGCCTGCCGTGCCATCTCCTGCACGATCCCCTCCCGGGCCTGCGGCTCGAAGCCGCCGGTATCCACAACGAGGTAGGGCTTGCGACCGAGGCGACCGACACCGTAATGGCGATCCCGCGTGAGACCCGGCTGATCGGCGACAAGGGCATCGCGCGACCGCGTCATGCGGTTGAACAGGGTGGACTTGCCCACGTTGGGGCGTCCGACGATGACGACGGTGGGCAGCATCGACGGTCAGTCTCGTATCTGGCCGGCGCGACGCGCGCTAGCGGGTCTCCAGCGCATGCAGGCCGCCGCTTGCAGTCTGTACCAGTGCGCCCGACCCGAAGCGTACCGGATCGGCACGCACCGCGCTGCCATCGGTGCTCGCCCGTGCGGCAAAGGCGCCATCTTCCCGGCGCAGCAGGTGGACGACCCCCTGGTAATCGGCGACAAGGACATGGCTGCCCAGCGCCAGGGGCCGGCTGACGCCGCGCTGGGCCAGCTTGTCCTGTTTCCAGACGCTGGCTCCGCTGTTGCGGTCGAGGGCGTGCACCGCCCCCTTGTCGTCGGTGACGTAGACGTATCGGTTATCGATGTCGAGGCCGACGCTCGACGACATGTCGCGCGACCACAGGGTATTGCCGCTTCCGCCGTCGAAGCAGGCAACGCGCCCCTGGAATGCCGTGGCGCAAACGGTGTTGCCGCTCACCACCGGCAGGCTGGTGACATCGGCCACGCGCTCGAGTTCGGTGGCGCCCTTGGGCAGGGCGACGGTCACTTCCCATACGGCAGCGCCGTTGTTGTTGGCGATGGCGAGCAGCTTCCCCCCGGGAAAGCCGGCAAGCGTCACACGCCCGGCGGCGATCACCCCGACTGAGGAACGCAGCGATAGCGCAGGAGTGCTGCGCTGGTAGACCCAGCGCCGCTTGCCGTCGCCCACCTCGAAACCGAAGATGCGCGAGTCGCCGGAACGCACGATGGCAAGGCCTTCGGCCACGACCGGCGCGGCAAGCACCTCGGAACTCACTCGCGCCTTCCAGGATTCGCGCCCATTGGCGGCATCAAACGCAAGCACCTCGCCCTTGGGCGTGCCGACGACGACCAGTTGCCCGTCGCTGCCTACCCCGCCGGAAAGCACCTGGCCGGCGGAAACGCGCCACACCGGGCGCCCGCCGTCGAACCGCGCCAACGTCCCGTCGCGGGCAGCGGCATATACCGAGTCGCCGACGACGGCAGGTGAGAACGTGAACTCCCCGGCGCTGCCGATCGATGCCTGCCAGCCGGCTTTGATGTCGGCACTGGCCTGGAACGTAGCCAGCTCCGCCGGCTTGGCCTTTGGCGTCGAGGACGAGAACGGGTTGAGCTTCTCGACGGTCGAGCAGCCCCCCGCGACCAGCGCGGTCAGGAAAGCAAGGACGGTGATGCGCATTACTTTGCCGCTCCGGCGGAATCGCGCTTGGACTGCACGATATCGCGATAGCCGCCGCGCTGACGGGTCTCGTCGGTCTTCGCCAGCGCGTCGAACTTGGTCAGCGCCGCGTCGTAGGCGTCGCGGGCCTCTGCCATCTTTCCCTGCGCTGCATAGACGTCGCCACGCACTTCGGCGAAGCGGGGCGCAAACGCCGCGGACGGTTCCGCCGCAAGCTGCGCCAGCGCCTCGTCGTAAGCCTTGTCGTCGAGCAGCACGGCGGCGAGCCGCAGGCGCGCAAGATCCCTGAGTCCGGGATCCTTGGCATTCTGTCCCGCCCACGCAAGCTGCGCGCGGGCGCTCTTGGCATCGCCGGATTCGACCTGGATGCGCGCCGCGAGCAACGCGCCCATGCCGGCGTAGGCCGTCGAGGAGTACTTGTCGATCAATTCGCCGGCCAGTTCACGCGCCCGCTTGGCATCCTTCTGCGCTACGGCATTCTGCACGCCCGAGTAAAGAACGGAAGCCTGCGCCGCCTCCTTGCGCTGCCACCAGTTCCAGCCCTGCCAGCTCACTGCCGCCAGTGCTGCGACAACCAGGATGCCGGTCACCAGGTTGCCATACATCTTCCACCAGGTCTTCAGCTCGTCGAGCTGTTCCTGTTCTTCGAGGTCATACGCTGCCATTGTCGTCTTCCATCGGAAAAATAATTTCGCCGAGATGATCGGCGAGACGGTCAAAGCCGACGCGCACCTGCGACGCCGGCGTGTCGAACCCTGTGCGCAGGAGCTTCACGCTCACCTCGGCAGCTGCCGCTTCGTCGTCGCCGACGATCAGCGCCACCGGCGCACCGGAGGCATCCGCCTTCTTCATCTGCGACTTGAAGCCGCCGCCACCGCAGTGCAGGTGGATGGCGAAGCCTGCGCTGCGCAGCGCCTCGGCGACGCGAAAGGCGAAGCGTGCCGCGGCCTCGCCTTGATGTACCAGGTAGGCGTCGGGCGCCGGCGCCTCGTGGCGGTGGCCCTGCTCCTGCCAGAGCGCCAGCAGGCGCTCGATGCCCATGGCGAAACCGCAGGCTGGCGCCGGTTTGCCTCCGAGTTGCGCGACCAGGCCGTCGTAGCGACCGCCGGCACAGACGGTGCCTTGCGCCCCCAGCTGGTCTGTGACCCATTCGAAGACGGTCAGGTTGTAGTAGTCGAGCCCGCGCACCAGCCGGGGATTGATGCGATAGGGAATCGCCAGGTCGCGCAGGATTTGCTGGACACCCTCGAAATGCGCGAGTGACGCATCGCCGAGGTAGTCGATCAGCTTGGGTGCAGCCTCGACCAGCTCCTGCATCGCCGGATTCTTGGTATCGAGGATGCGCAGCGGGTTGGTGCTCAGGCGCCGCTGGGCGTCGGCATCGAGCCGGTCGCGGTGCCGCTCGAGGTAGGCCACGAGATCGGCGCGATGCCGCGCCCGCTCATCGCTTTGGCCAAGCGAATTGATTTCGAGGGCGATGCCCTGCAGGCCGAGGTCGTCCCACAGCCTGGCGCACATGGCGATCTGTTCGGCGTCGATGTCCGGCCCGGGAAAGCCGAGCGATTCGACACCGACCTGATGGAACTGCCGGTAGCGACCTTTCTGCGGGCGTTCGTGGCGGAACATCGGCCCCATGTACCAGAGCCGCTTGGGTCCGTCGTAGAGCAGGTTGTGCTGCAATACTGCACGCACGCACGAAGCCGTGCCTTCGGGGCGCAGGGTCAGGCTCTCGCCATTGAGGGCATCCTCGAAGGAGTACATCTCCTTCTCCACGATGTCGGTCACCTCACCGATGGCGCGCGCAAACAGCGGCGTGGGTTCGACCATCGGCATGCGGATCGGCCGGTAGCCGTAGGCAGCCAGCCAGTCGCGGACGGTCGCCTCGAACTGCTCCCAGAGTTCGGCGTCGTCCGGCAGGATGTCGTTCATGCCGCGGATGGCTTGCAATGTCTGGCTCATGATTCCGGTTCTGCGCAAGGACCGTGGGTCGGGGCGCCAGGCGCCCCGCCGCCGAGTCCGGCTAGCTTTCCTCCCGTCGCGGATACTTCCTCTGCACGTAGTCTTCCACGATCGCGCGAAATTCGCCGGCGATGTTCTCGCCACGCAGCGTCGTCACCCGTTCGCCATCCACATAAACGGGTGCCACGGGGGCCTCCCCGGTGCCCGGCAGGGAAATGCCGATGCTGGCGTGCTTGCTCTCCCCCGGGCCGTTGACCACGCAGCCCATGACTGCCAGCGTCATGTTTTCCACGCCGAGATGCGCAAGCCGCCATTCCGGCATCCGCTCGCGCACGTAGCCCTGGATGTCCTGTGCCAATTCCTGGAACACGGTACTCGTGGTGCGGCCGCAGCCAGGACAAGCCGCGACGAGGGGAACGAATGCGCGCAGGCCCATGGTCTGCAGGATTTCCTGGGCGACGACGACCTCGCGCGTGCGATCGCCGTTCGGCTCCGGGGTCAGCGACACGCGAATGGTGTCGCCGATTCCTTCCTGCAGGAGCACGCCCAGTGCCGCCGTCGACGCGACGATGCCCTTGCTGCCCATGCCGGCTTCGGTAAGTCCCAGATGCAGGGGGTAGTCGCAGCGCCTTCCGAGCTCGCGGTAGATCGCTATCAGGTCCTGCACGCCCGACACCTTGCAGGAAAGTACGATACGGTCGCCACCGAGGCCGAGTTCTTCCGCGCGCGCGGCGGATTCCAGGGCGGAGGCGACCATCGCCTCGCGCATGATCTCCGTGGCATCCCTTGGGGCCGTCCGGCGTGCATTCTCGTCCATGATGCGCGCCAGGAGGTCCTGGTCGAGACTGCCCCAGTTGACCCCGATGCGCACCGGCTTGTCGAAGCGGCAGGCGATCTCGATCAACTGGGCAAACTGCTCGTCGCGGCGGGCGCCTTTGCCGACGTTGCCCGGGTTGATGCGCAGCTTGGCAAGCGCCTCGGCGCATTCCGGGTGCTCGGTGAGGAGCTTGTGGCCATTGAAGTGGAAGTCGCCGATCAGCGGCACATCGACGTTCATCTGCGCCAGCCGCTCGCGGATTCGCGGCACCGCAGCGGCGGCTTCCCGCGTATTGACCGTGATCCGCACCAGTTCCGAGCCGGCCCGCGCCAGTTGCGCGACCTGCATCGATGTGGCGAACACGTCCTCGGTATCGGTGTTGGTCATGGACTGCACGGCGATGGGAGCCGTGCCGCCGATGGCGACGCAGCCGACCATGGAAAGGCGCGCCACGCGCCTGGTCGGCACCGAACCTGGATTCGAGCTCATTCGACGCGCAGGCGGGCGACTTCTTCGCGGGTGTGCGGCTTGAGGTCGATGCCGCGTTCACCCATGAACAACCGCACCCCCGAAGCCTTGCCGACCCACACCTGGTAGGGCGCGCGCCCTTCGACGTTGCGGCGCGTCCCTGCCGGGAATTCGCCGGCGAGCACGATCTTCTGGTTTGCGTCGCGCACTTCTATCCAAGACAAGGCATCGAATTCGACGCGCAACCCGGAATACGCGCCCGCCGCAGCCAACGCCGATGCGGCGGGCACCGGGGCAGGCGCATCGGCCGCACCGAGCACCGCAGGCGCCGGTGCGAGCAATGCCGGTTCGTTCACGGTGCCGGCCTTCGCCGGCACGGCGGCCACCGGCTCGGTGGGCGCAGGCGCTGCGTCGGATACAGCCGGGTGATGCTCGAGCTGGCCGTACAACCAGTATCCGACGCCGGCCAGCACGACGATGGCACCGGCGAGGGATACCGTGCGCAGGGGCACCCTTTCCCCCAGGGAAGGCTGCTCTGCCGCACCGATATTCGCCGGCGGCCGCACGTCCGCCTCCGGCAGCGGAACGGAAGGTTCCAGCTTAGCCAGCAGGGGTGCGGGATCCAGCTTGAGGAACTTGGCGTAGTTGCGCACCATCCCGCGCACTGCAGTCGCGCCGGGCAGCGTTGTGTAGTCGTCGCGCTCGAGCGCCTCGATCTGGCGGGCGCCGAAGCGGATCACCTGGACGACGTCGGCAATCGAATGCCCGCGTGCCTCCCGTGCCTCACGCAGCAGCGCACCCAGCGACGACACCGACGCCGGCGTTTCGCTCGCTCCGGGAGCTTCGTCCGCGAGGCCAGCGGCGCCACCAACGTCCGCGTCGACCGCTTCAGTCATACTGTCCCTGCAATAGCAGCCGCTGCTCGGGGGAACCGGCAAAGCGCCGGCGCAATTGCGAGGAATAGCGCGCTTCCGCTTCGCGATTGCCCAGCTTGCGCTCGATCCGGAGTGCCAGCCAAAGGACCTCGGCCGTCGGCTCCATCATCTTCTCGATGTCCGTCGTCAGTTGGCGCGCCTCCTGCAGGCGCCCCTTGCGGTAGGCGATGTCCGCCAGCCAGTACAGCGCCTGGGTGTTGGTCGGCGACAGGCGCAGCGCCGTGGAAAGGTAGTCCTCCGCCGCTTTGTCGTCCTTCAGCGCCAGCGAACAGATGCCGGCATTGGTGAAGGGGCGGGTCGGAGTGGTGTAGAGGGGGTTCTTCGCTGCCGCCATGAAGTAGGCGATCGAGCGCTGCTCGCGCCCGGTCTGGCATAGGAACCAGCCGAAGTTGTTGGCGATCTCCGGATCGCCGGGAGCCAGGCGCAGCGCGCGTTCGAAATTGTCCTCCGCGAGCCGCGGCTCGTTGAGCGTCATGTGAGTCAGGCCAAGCAGGTTGTAGGCCGGTGCGTAGTCCGAGTCGGCCGCCAGCGCAATGCGGGCTTCCTCCAGCGCGATCGCCGCCCGTCCGTCCAGCATGTACAGGGAGCCGAGCTCGGTATGTACCTTCGCCCGCTGCTGTTGTTCGCTCTGCGCCGGCTTGGAGGACATTGGCTGCTGCGCGCCTTCGCTACTTCCCGGTCCGGTGGTAGTGCATGCCGACGTCACGATGACGACGGCCATTGCAGCCAGCAACTTGTTCATGGGTGAACCTCGACTCGAGATGTCCTTCCGGAAGCACCGGCACGTTCCGTGCGCCGGGATTTGTCGCGCACCCGCCCGGCCAGTTGGCCGCACGCTGCATCGATGTCGTCGCCGCGCGTCTTCCGCGTCGTGGCGACAAGCCCGCCGTCGGCGAGCAGGTTGGCGAAGCGGCGCACACGTTCCGCCGGAGTGCGGCGAAAACCCGATGCGGGAAACGGATTGAAGGGGATCAGGTTGAACTTGCAGGGCACGTCCCGCACCAGGTGCAGCAGCGCGCGCGCATCGGCATCGGAATCATTGACGCCGTCGAGCATGACGTACTCGAAGGTAATGAAGTCGCGCGGCGCGTGGTCGAGGTAGCGCCGGCAGGCGGCCATCAGCTCGGCCAGCGGGTACTTGCGATTCAACGGCACCAGGCGATTACGCAAGCCGTCCGTGGGAGCATGCAAGGAGACCGCCAGCGCCACGGGGCACGTCGCCGCCAGGCGATCGATCGCCGGCACGATGCCCGCGGTGGAAACCGTCACGCGCCGCCTCGAGAGCCCGTAGGCGTTGTCGTCGAGCATCAGGCGCAGGGCAGGCAGCAGGTTGTCGAAATTCGCCAGCGGCTCGCCCATACCCATCACGACCACGTTGCTGATGGGGCGCACGCCCTCGCCCTGCCCGAGGGCACGGTTGGCCTGCCAGAGCTGGCCGATGATTTCCGCCGTGCTCAAGTTGCGGTTGAAGCCCTGGCGGCCGGTGGAACAGAATGCGCATTCCAGGGCGCAACCGGCCTGGGTCGATACGCAGAGCGTGCCGCGGTCGTCCTCGGGTATGAACACGCTTTCGATCGCATTCTGCCCGCCGACGTCGAACAGGAACTTGCGCGTGCCGTCGTCGGACAGTTTGTCGCCTATCATCGACGGCGGGACCACAGCGGCCACCGCCGGCAGCTTCTCGCGCAGCACACCGGCAATATCGGTCATTGCCGCGAAGTCGGCCACCCCCCTCTGATGCACCCAGCGCAGCACCTGGCGCGCGCGAAAGGGCTTCTCGCCCATCTGCGCGAACCAGGCGGCGAGCGCCTCGGCGTCCAGATCGAGGAGGTTGACCGGCATCGATTCAGCGGGAAAAGACGTTGAGCGCCGGGAAGAAATAGGCGATTTCGACGGCTGCAGTTTCCGGGCCGTCGGAACCATGTACGGCGTTGGCATCGATGCTCTCGGCGAAGTCGGCACGGATCGTACCCTTCTCGGCCTTTTTCGGATCGGTGGCGCCCATCAGCTCGCGATTCTTGGCAATGGCGTTCTCGCCCTCGAGCACCTGGATCATCACGGGACCCGACGTCATGAACTTGACGAGGTCCTTGAAGAACGGCCGCTCCTTGTGCACCGCGTAGAACCCGCCCGCTTCCTGCTCGGACAACCACGCCATGCGCGAAGCGATGATCTTGAGACCGTTGGTCTCGAAACGGGAGTAAATCTTGCCGATCACGTTCTTCGCCACGGCATCAGGTTTGATGATCGACAGGGTACGTTGGACAGCCATTGCAATCTCCAGAACAGGTTGAATATCGAGCTATTTCAGTCAAATAGCCAACTGTCCATTTTATCCCAGTTTGTCGCCCCCAGATGCGCGGGGAGCCGCGCTCGCGCCGAAATGACAAGGGCCCGGCAGAACCGGGCCCTTGCTTGTGCTGGTGCTGCAGACCCGCCTACATCATCCCCAGGTACTTCGGGAACCAGATCGACAAGCCCGGCCAGTAGGTGACGACCATCAGGAAGCACAGCATCGAAAGCAGCCAGGGCCAGACTGCCACCGTCAGTTCGGTGATGCCCATCTTGGTGATGCCGGAGGCCACGTAGAGATTCAGGCCTACCGGCGGATGGCACATTCCGACTTCCATATTGACCACCATGATGATGCCGAAATGCACCGGGTCGATGCCGAGCTTCATCGCCACCGGGAACAGAATGGGCGAGAAGATCAGCACGATCGACGACGGTTCCATGAAGTTGCCGGCCAGCAGCAGAATGACGTTGCATGCCAGCAGGAAGGCGATCATGCCCAGGCCGTTGGCCAGCATCCAGTCAGCCAGCGCCTGCGGGATGTTCTCGTTGGTCATGATGAACGAGAACAGCACGGCATTGGTGATGATGTAGAGCAGCATCGCCGACATGTTGGCCGAGTTGAGCAGGACGCGCGGCACGTCCTTCAGCTTCATGTCCTTATAGACAAACACGGCGACAAAGAACGCATACACGGCGCTCATGGCCGCCGCCTCGGTCGGGGTGAAAAGGCCGGTATAGATGCCGCCCATTACCACGACGATGAGGAACAATCCCCAGACCGATGCCTTGAAGGAGCGGAAACGCTCGCCCCAGGTCGCCTTGGGCATGCGCGGATAGTCGAACTTCTTAGCCCGCCACCACGTCACGCCGCCCAAGACCATGGCCAATGCGATGCCCGGCACCACACCGGCCATGAACAGGGCGCCGACCGAGGTGTTGGTCGCCACCGAGTACATGACCATCACGATCGACGGCGGAATGAGGATGCCGAGCGCGCCGGAGGTGGTGATGACGCCTGCGCCGAACTTGTTGGGGAATCCGGCTTTTACCATCGCCGGTAGCAGGATCGAGCCGATGGCCACAACCGTGGCCGGCGAGGACCCCGACACCGCCGCGAAAAGCGCGCAGGCGAACACGCCGCCGAGGCCGAGGCCGCCATACCAGTGGCCGACCATCGACGTGGCGAAGTTGATCATGCGCCGCGCCACGCCGCCATGGGTCAGGAAGTTGCCGGCGAGGATGAAGAACGGGATGGCCATGATCTCGAACTTCTCGATGCCGGTGAACAGCTTGAGCGCCACCGATTCCAGCGGAACCTGGGTCATGGTGAACAGAAAAGTCAGCACCGTGAGGCCGAGCGAGATCGATATCGGCATGCCCGTCAGCATCAGCGCCAACAGCAGCAGGAAGATGACCGTAGCGTTCATTTCGGCATCCCCCCGAGGTCATGCTTGCGCCGGTCGGGTTCGACCGGCACGTCCTGCTTGCGCCGGTTCTCGCCGACCATGGCGTGCGTCAGATCGTGCGGATGGAGGTTGTCATCCATCTCGTAGGGATTGACGTCGACCGGCGGCAACTCCTCCTGCAGGCCGTCGACATGGCTGTGGTCATGGTGCGGCAGCTCCCCCGTCCGGTGGAATGCCCACGCCACCTGAAGGAAGCGGAAGCACATCAGCGACGACCCGAGCGGGATGGCGCTGTAGACGATCCAGGTCGGCCACTCGAGGTCGGGCGTGGTCGGCCCTTCGGGAATGTCTCCGGGCTCCATGCCAAAGAACTTGAGGAAGGCGTAGTGCGCGCCGTTTTCCCACACGAAGTGGGCGCCCAGCGTTCCCACCACGCCGGTGAACAGCGCACCCGCGAGCAGGCCGAAGAGCACGAAGCGGCTGCGGTTCCTGTCTTCCATGCGGTTGATCAGGACGTCGACCCCGACGTGGATGCCGGTGCGCACGCCGTAGGCGGCACCGAACTTGGCCATCCAGACGAACATGATGATGCACAGTTCCTGGGCCCAGCTCATGTTGATCGAGAGCAGCCAGTCCTGCAGGCCGGGAATGCTCGCGCTCGCGGCATAGCGGTGTACCACGGCGACGAAGATGATCGTGGTCGCCGCCCCCATGAGGAACGTGATCAGCCATTCCTCGAGATGGTCGAGATACTTCATGGACTCCCCCTCATTGCCGGATCGTCCCGCCCGGCGCGAAGTACTACTCGGCGGAGGTGCCGGCGTCGCGCCGGCTACCCCCGGTCCCCTGCCTTACAGCTTGTTGGGATCGAACCCGGTTTCCTTGTAGATGGCTTGCAGGAGCTCCTTGCCGACCCGGTCGGCCATCTTCACATGAACCGACGCCATCGCCTTCTTGAACGCCAGGCGCTCGTCCTTGGTCGGTACATAGACCGTGGTCTTGCCGCTCTTCTTCACCGCCTCGAGCGACTGGTCGTTCTCCTCCTTGGCGATCTTGTTCGCGTAGGCGGTCGCCTCCTTCATGGCTTGCTCGAGCTGGCCGCGGACGTCGGCAGGCAGCCCTTCCCAGAACTTCTTGTTGACGATCACGGCGTAACCGAGATAACCGTGTTCGGTGAGCGTGAGGTACTTCTGCACCTCGTGCATCTTCTGGGTGTAGAGGTTGGAGATCGGGTTCTCCGTGCCGTCGACGACGCCGGTCTGCAGCGCCTGGTACACCTCGCCGAAGGCCATGACCTGGGGCAGGCCGCCGATCGAACGGATTTCCTCTTCGAGCACCTTGGAGGACTGGATGCGCAGTTTCTTGCCCTTCAGGTCGGCCGGGGTCTTGATCGGGGTATTCGCGGAGAAGGACTTGAAGCCGTTGTCCCAGAACGCCAGGCCCTTGATGCCCTTCGGCTCAAGCTTGGCGAGCATGGAGGCGCCGATCGGCCCCTGGGTAACGCGATGCAGTTCGTTGTAGTCGTCGAAAATGAAGGGGAAGTCGAAGGCCTCGAACTCCTTGACGCCGAGCGGGCCGAACTTCGCCAGCGATGGTGCCAGCATCTGCACCGCGCCCAGCTGCAGGGCTTCGAGTTCCTCCTTGTCCTTGTAGAGCGCGCTGTTCGGATAGACCTCCACCTTGGCCTTGCCCTTGGTGAGCTCGGCCGCCCGCTTGGCGAAGAACTCCGACGCCTTGCCTTTCGGCGTATCGGCGGCAACGACATGGCTGAACTTGATGACGATGGGCGCCTGGGCCATCGCGGAAAGTGAAAACATCGCAGCGGCAAGGCCTGCAACCAGGGTTGATACCTTCATGTTTCGATCCTCCGTCTTCTAGTATTGGTGCGGCCGGTACACGCCCCGCAATTTGGGAATTGTCCCTGCGACTGCCCCCGCCGGCTATTGTGGTTTTCCGCAGCAGGCACATCCGGCATCCCCGCCGCGGGCTAACATCGCGGCATGAACGCCACGCCTTCCGCCACCGCAGAACCGCCGAACCGTTCCCGCTGGTTGTGGATATTGCCACGACTGGCCTTCGTTTTGTTCCTGGCGGGCGTCGGATTGCTGCTCTGGATATCCGACCGGGCCGACAAGGATGAACGTCGCGCCACCCTGATCAGCGACGTGCTCTGGCTCGAACAGAACCTGCGCTTCCATCTTGCCCGCAACGAGGAGGTTCTGGGGCGCGTGGATGCCGCACAGACGTCGAGCGCACGCGGCTTCGAGTCTTTCGCGCATAGCGTGTTCGGCTACGAGGGCGGACTGCGGCGCCTGATGTGGCTGAGCCCGGACGGCACCGTACGCCAGACGTATCCGGTTGCCGCCGACCCCGGCATTGCCGGCGAGGCGATCGAAGCGTCACCGGTGCTGCAAAGCGCAACGATGGCGCTGGCCCTCGGCAAGCCGGTTTACAGCCCGCCCTACCCCGTCTTCGGCGGCGACTGGCAATTCGAGGTTCATGTCCCGGTATCGCGCGAAGGCAGGATCGCCGGCATCGCGGTCGGGGTATATCGCATCCGCAGCCTGCTCGACGACAGCGTTCCGTGGTGGCTTGCCGAACGCTACCGGATCAGCATCCTCGGCGACGGCGGCAAAGTGCTTGGCACGCGCTCCAAGGTCGAGGCCGCCTTTGGCGGCGAAGACTATCAAATCAGCTTCGATCCGCCCGGATGGGGACTGGCCCTGCAGGCGGTACCCTATCATTCGTCGCGCCCGCCAGCCAGCCTTGCCGTTTCCGCGGGCCTTGTCGCGTTGGCGGTCATCGTGCTCTGGAGCCTTTGGGTTCTGCGCAGGCACGCCGCGCACAGGATGGCGGTCGAGGAGCAGCTGCGCCGCGAACATGCCTTCCGCAAGGCGATGGAGGATTCCCTCGATACCGGAATGCGCGCACGAAACCTCGAAGGCGAGATCATTTATGTCAATCCGGCCTTCTGCCGAATGGTGGGGCTGACCGCCGCCGAATTGATCGGCCGGCGGCCGCCTATGCCCTACTGGGCGGACCGCTTCCTCGACGAAACACGGGCGCTCAATGACCGCGTACTTGCCGGCGAGGGGCCGGAGCAGGGCTTCGAAATGAAGGTCAAGCACAGCGACGGCACCCTCCTCGACGTGCTGGTGCACGAAGCGCCGCTGCTCGACCCCCACGGCCGCCGTATCGGCTGGATGGCATCGATGGTGGACATCACCGAACGCAAGCGCGAGGCGGAAGCCGTGCGCCACCAGCAGGAACGCATCGAAGCGACCGCGCAGCTGGCCGCCATGGGCGAGATGGCCTCCAGCATCGCGCACGAACTGAACCAGCCCCTCGCCGCCATCTCCAGCTACTGTACGGGTGCCGCCAACCTTGCTCGCGGCGGCGCCTCCAGCGCGGAGATCCTGCCGGCGCTGGAAAAGGCGGCGGAGCAGGCCCAGCGCGCCGGCCGCGTCGTACATCGCGTCTACGGACTGGCGCGACACGACGCGGCACGCAACGAGCGGATTCCGCTCGCGGAGCGTGTCGAGGCCGCGCTCGCCCTCATCGAGGCGGATCTGCGCGAACAGGGAATACGCGTCGCCATTGCCGGCGATGCACGCCCCGTTGTCGAGGGCGATCCGGTGCTGCTCGAGCAGGTGCTGTTCAACCTGCTGCGCAATGCCGCGGATTCCATGCGCGATACGCCCGCCGCACGGCGCCGGCTGGAACTTTCCATAGGCATCGTAGACGGCTACGCATCCCTTGCCGTGGCGGATGCCGGATGCGGCATCGATCCCGGCATTGCGGACAAATTGTTCGACCCCTTGTTCACGACGAAGAAGGAAGGCCTGGGAATGGGTCTGGCAGTTTGCCGGTCGGTGGTGGAAAATCACCGCGGGCGCCTCTGGTTCGAACCGAATCCCGGGGGCGGCACGGTGTTCCACCTCCTGCTTCCTCTCTCCTCGCCATGAGCGACCCGCTCGTCCACATCGTCGATGACGACCCGGCAGTCCGTGATGCGCTGCAATGGCTGTTGCGCTCGCGCGGCGTAGCGTCCCGCGCATGGTCCGGCGGAACCGAATTCCTCGCCGCGGCAACACCGGCGCTGGCCGGCTGCGTGCTGCTCGACGTGCGCATGCCCGATATGAGCGGAACGGAACTGTTCGACCGGCTGCGTCGCGCGGACTGCCGGCTTCCGGTGATATTCCTCACCGGGCACGGCGACGTGCCGATGGCGGTCCAGGCGCTCAAGGACGGCGCATTCGACTTCGTTGAAAAGCCCTACGACGACAACGCGCTGGTGGACAAGATTCTGGCGGCGATCGCCCACGACGCTGCGCGCCTGGTACGTGACGACTCGATTGCGGCCATCCGGCATCGCCTGACACAACTGACGCAGCGCGAGGTCGAGGTAATGGACCGGATACTCGCCGGTAAGCTCAACAAGGTGATCGCCGACGAGCTGGGCATCGCGATGCGCACTGTCGAGGTGCACCGCTCGCACATATTCGAGAAGATGGGAGTCCGCTCCGCCGTCGAGCTGTCCCGGGCTCTCAATCCGCTGGGGAGCGACTGGCGCGGGCCGCCTTGACTGCAAGCCCGAGCTTTCCGTGCTTCACGGTAAGCGCATATCCAGCCAGTTCGATATGCGGGTGACGGTCGTCGCCGGCCGTACGCAGCTGCCGTACGAACTCAGCCAGCCGTGCCTCGGCAGGCGGCTGCAGGCCGCTCCAGGAAAGCAGGGCCCGCAACACGTTGCGCGCCCGCGGCTCGCTGAGTTCGCGCAGGCGGCCGACGGCAATCGGGAAGGCCGGATCTGCGCCGGCCAGATCGGCGCGCGCCAGCTCGTCGAGCAACGCATCAGCCTCGCGGAAGCGCGCTGCAGCAGCGGCCAACTGTCGGCTGGCCGCCGGAAAGCGCCGCGTCAGCCGAGCGAGTACCTCGTGTCGCAGGTAGTTGCGGGTGAAGCGCCTGTCCGCGTTGCTCTCGTCCTCGATCCAGCGCAGCCGGTGCCTCCGTGCATAGGCCTCGAGGTCGTTGCGGCCCAAGGTGAGCAGCGGGCGCAACAGCCGTCCGCGCGCCTCGGGCATGGCACCCGCGCCGCGCACCCCCGCTCCGCGCAGCAGGTTGTGCATCAGAGTTTCCGCCTGATCGTCGATATGGTGGGCAAGCAGGATCCATGCGGCCGGATGGCGCGCGAGCGCCGCGTGGCGCGCGCGGCGGGCGGCTCCTTCGAGGCCTTCCCCGGTCGCCGACGGGACCTGCACGCGCACGACCGAAAGCGGAATGGCGAGGGCGCTGCAAACGGCGGCGCAATGGTCCTGCCAGGTCGTTGCGTTAGGGCTCAGGCCGTGATTCACGTAAAGAGCAGAGAGAACCTGGCCGCGTTCGCGGCAGGCCCGGCTTGCGGCATGCAGCAGCACCGTCGAATCGAGTCCGCCCGAAAAGCCGACGACGAGGCTGTCGCCGGGCTGCGTGTGGCGTGCAAGGCAGGCGGAAACCGCCTGCATCACCGGGTTAGTGGACCGGCTGTTCCTTGAAGCGGCCATAACTCATCAGGCGCTCGAAGCGCCGCTCGATGAGCTCGCTGGCCGACAGGCCGGCCACCTGCTTGAGAGAATCCTGCAGGACCTTCTTCAGGCTCTGTGCCATGGCGCGGTGGTCGCGATGGGCGCCGCCGACCGGTTCATTTACTACCCGATCGACCAGACCGAGCGACTTCAGGCGGGAAGCCGTAATGCCCATGGTCTCGGCGGCTTCGCCCGCGCGCTCGGCGCTCTTCCACAGGATGGAGGCGCACCCCTCGGGCGAGATCACGGAGTACGTTGCGTACTGCAGCATGGCGACGACATCTGCAACGGCTATCGCCAGCGCACCACCCGAGCCCCCCTCGCCAATGATGGTGGCGATCAGCGGCACTTTGAGCTCCGACATGACGGCAAGGTTGCGCCCGATGGCCTCCGATTGGCCCCGCTCTTCCGCGTCGATACCGGGATAGGCGCCGGGCGTATCCACGAAAGTGAAGACGGGCAGGCCGAACTTCTCGGCCAGCCGCATCAGGCGCAGTGCCTTGCGGTAGCCCTCGGGACGCGGCATGCCGAAATTGCGATGGATCTTTTCCTTGGTGTCACGACCCTTCTGGTGGCCGATGACGACGCAGGACTGGCCATTGAAGCGCGCAAGCCCGCCGACGATGGAATGGTCATCGGCGTAGGCGCGATCTCCGTGCAATTCCTCGAAATCCGTGAAGATCAGTTCGAGGTAGTCGAGCGTATAGGGGCGCTGGGGATGGCGCGCAACCTGTGCGCATTGCCATGGCGAGAGCTTGGCGTAAATTTCCTTGGTCAGGCTCTGGCTCTTGGCATCCAGCCTGGAAATCTCTTCGGAAATGTCGACAGCCGAGTCGTCCTGCACGAAGCGGAGCTGCTCGATCTTGCCTTCCAGCTCGGCGATCGGCTGCTCGAAGTCGAGAAAAGTCGTCTTCATGGAGAGATTCTAGCAGTCGCATGAGGGCACCAGACGGTACCGTCGTGCGCCCAGAAAAGCGAAACCCCCTCCTGCCGTTGGCAGAAGGGGGTTCAGCATTGTAGGGAGTCTGGCGTTGACCTACTTTCGCACGCGGTGAAGCGCAATATCATCGGCGCAGTCCCGTTTCACGGCCCTGTTCGGGATGGGAAGGGGTGGTTCCAGGACGCTATGGACACCAGACTTGAAGGGTCGGGGTCGCGGCAAGCCGCAGCCCCGTGGAAGAAGTAAGTATGGGAAGTGAGTGGTGATTTGCCTGCGAGCCGGCCTGCACAAGGGCAGGAGCTCACGGTTATAGGGTCAAGCCGCACGGGCAATTAGTATCAGTTAGCTTAACGCATTACTGCGCTTCCACACCTGACCTATCAACGTCCTGGTCTTGGACGACCCTTCAGGGAGGTTAAACCCCCGGGAAATCTCATCTTGAGGCGAGTTTCACGCTTAGATGCTTTCAGCGTTTATCTCTTCCGGATTTAGCTACCCGGCGATACGACTGGCGTCATAACCGGTACACCAGAGATCCGTCCACTCCGGTCCTCTCGTACTAGGAGCAGGCCCCCTCAAATTTCCAGCGCCC
>ERZ724521.531-NODE-531-length-17191-cov-3.951039_pt1 | contig 17191 bp, 15 predicted proteins | sample MGYA00376054_ERZ724521 | MGnify/ENA primary metagenome ERZ724521 (study PRJEB28724, sample SAMN07190883) | activated sludge metagenome | isolation source: activated sludge of sewage treatment plant in Hong Hong | place: Hong Kong | collected 2016-03-17 ... | reverse complement strand
CCGCCATCGGCCTGTTCGCCGCCATTCCGGCGGTGGTGGCCTACAACCGCTTCGCCCGCGACATCGACCGCGTGGCCATCAAGCTGGAGACCTTCATTGAAGAGTTCTCCAACATCCTGCAACGCAACCTCGGCGCCAGCTCGGCGTCCGGGCACTAGAGGCAGGCAGCGTCATGCCATCCGTCGCCTCCCGCGGCCGGGGCCGCCGCACCATCAACGAGATCAACATGGTCCCGTTCATCGACGTGATGCTGGTGCTGCTGATCATCTTCATGGTCACGGCCCCGCTGATCACGCCCAGCATGATCGACCTGCCCAGCGTCGGCAAGGCCAGCAAGCAGCCCGACCAGGTGCTGCAGATCGTGATCGGCAAGGACGATTCACTGGACCTCAAGGTGGGTGACAAGACCACCCGCCTGAGCGCCGGCACGGTGGCCGCCGCGGTGAAACAGGCCCAGGCGGGCAGCGCGCCCGGCAGTTCGGCGGTGGTGATCAGCGCCGACCGCAGCGTGAAGTACGAAACGGTGGTCAAGGTCATGGACGAACTGCAGCGCAATGGCGTACAGCGTGTGGGCCTGTCGGTGCAGCTGGCGCGCTAAGCCATGAACGCCGCGGCCGAGCGCCTGGAGTTTGCCCCGCCACCGCCGCCGGGCTTCCTGCGCGCATTTGTGCTGGCCGTGCTGGCGCACCTGGTGCTGCTGGCGGCGCTGACCTGGGTGGTGGCCTGGAAGCGCGAGGCAACGGTCATTTCGGCGGAGGCCGAGCTTTGGTCCGCCGTCCCGCAACAGGCCGCTCCCAAACCGGTGGAAGCCCCTCCCCCGCCGCCTGCCGTGAAACTGGCACCACCGCCATCCCCACCGCAGCCGCGCGAAGCCGACATCGCGCTCGAACGCGAAAAGAAGCTGGCCGAGGATCGCAAGCGCCAGCAACTGCAGGCGCAGCAAAAGCTGGAAGCGCAAACGAAGCTTGAGGCCCAGAAAAAGCAGGACGCCCTGCGGCAACAGCAGGCCCAGCAGCAAGCCAAGGCCGCTGAGGACCGGAAGAAGCTCGAAGCCGCCAAAGCGCAGCAGGCGCTGGACGAAGCCAGGCTCAAAGCGCTGCGCGAGGAAAATCTGCGTCGCATCGCGGGGCTGGCAGGCGCCACGGGTGGCCCCACCGCCACGGGCAGCGCACAGCGATCGGCCGGGCCGTCGGCGAGCTACGCCGGCAAGATCATCGCCCGGGTCAAGCCCAACATCGTCTTCACCGACGACCTGCCGGGCAACCCGCAGGCCGAGGTCGAAGTCCGCGCCGCGCCCGACGGCACCATCGTGGGCGTGAAGGTGGTCCGGTCCAGTGGCTTCAAGTCATGGGACGACGCCGTGGTCAAGGCCCTCAACAAAACCGAAACCCTGCCGCGCGACACCGACGGCCGCGTGCCCGCGACGCTGGTGATCAGCTTCCGGCCCAAAGACTGAGGGCTGAGACGACCCCGCAGGCGCTATTGTTTTTATAGCGCCTCACGCAGTCTGCATGCGGGTTACAGCCCTATTTGCCTTCTATTCGTAGACAATCTGGGCCGCACCCCGGTCGGCTTGCGCCATCCAGCTGGCCAGGGCCGCATCGCTGGGGAAGAAGCGCGCATCCTCGCCCAGCTGCAGCTCGGCAGTGGCCTGGTCGCGCAACAGTGCCAGCCGCACACCCAGGCCGCGCACCAGTTCGCCCTGCTCGCTCATTTCGCGCCGCGGCGGAAACTCGCGCACCAGACGCTGGATGTCCGGTGCCTTGCCATTGACCGCCACCTTGAGGTACTTGCCGAAGCGGCAGCGCGCGGTGGCCAGATCCCACACCTGGTTCACGGTGAGCTGCAGTCCGCCCGAGAAACGGTCGGGCTGCAGCTTGCCCATGACAATGACGAGTTCGTCGTCCTTCAGCAGGTTGCGGTTGGCGTTGATCAGTGCCTCGTCAGCCCGTGCGTCAATGCTGCCGGACTTGTCGTCCAGCTTGAACAGCGCCAGCTTGCCGCGCTGACCGTTGATGACGCGCAGGTCGCTCACGATGCCGGCCAGCAGCTGGGGCTCCCGGCTGTCAATCAGCTCGTCAATGCGGCGCTTGACAAAGCGTCGCACCTCCAGCGCCACCTCGTCAAACAAATGGCCTGACAGGTAGAAGCCGACCGCAGTCTTTTCGTGCGTCAGGCGCTCCTTCACGCCCCAGGGCGTGGCCTCCACCAAGTCCGGCTCCTGGCTGCTGGAGCCATGTTCGCTGTCGCCAAAAATGTCCACCTGCGCCGCATTGGCGGCGGCGGCATTGGCAAAGATGAACGCCTGCTCCACCGACGCCATGAGCGAGGCCCGGTTGAGCTGCAGGGAGTCGAACGCACCGGCCTTGATCAGCGCCTCCACCGTGCGCTTGTTCAGGCGCGTGCGGTCGACCCGTGCGCAGAAGTCGAACAGGCTGCGGAACGGGCCACCCACCTCGCGGGCCGCCACGATGGCATCAATCGCCTGTTGGCCCGTGCCCTTGACGGCCCCCAGGCCATAGCGGATCACCTTGTCCGAGATCGGCTCGAAGCGGTAGCTGCCGCGGTTCACGTCCGGCGGCTCGAACGTCAGGCCGAAGTTCTTGACGGCGTCTTCAAACAACACCTTGAGCTTGTCGGTGTCGTCCATTTCCACGGTCATGTTGGCGCAAAAGAACTCCGCCGTGTAGTGCACCTTGAGCCAGCCGGTGTGGTAGGCCAGCAGCGAGTACGCGGCCGCGTGCGACTTGTTGAAGCCGTAGCCCGCGAACTTCTCCATCAAGTCGAAGATTTCGTCGGCCTTGGCCTGCGGAATGCCCTGGGTCTGGAGTGCGCCAGCACGGAACTTCTCGCGATGCTCGGCCATCTCTTCGGCCTTCTTCTTGCCCATGGCACGGCGCAGCAGGTCGGCGCCACCGAGCGAGTAACCGCCCAGGATCTGCGCGGTCTGCATCACCTGTTCCTGGTAGACCATGATGCCGTAGGTCTCGGACAACATGTCGGCCACGGCCGGGTGCGGGTACTCCACCTCCTCGCGGCCGTGCTTGCGCGCGACAAAGCTCGGGATCAGGTCCATCGGGCCGGGCCGGTACAGTGCGTTCAGGGCAATCAGGTCCTCCAGCCGGGTCGGCCGGGCGTCGCGCAGCATGCCCTGCATGCCACGGCTTTCAAACTGGAACACGGCCTCGGTCTTGCCGTCGGAAAACAGCTTGTAAGTGGCAGCGTCGTCCAGCGGGATGTTTTCAAACGCAAAGTTCTCCTGTCCCTTGTGGCGCGCAACGATGAACTCCTTGGCAATTTCCAGGATGGTCAACGTGGCCAGGCCCAGAAAGTCGAACTTCACCAGGCCGGCGGCTTCCACGTCGTCCTTGTCGTACTGGCTGACGGCGGAATCGCTGCCCGGCTGCTGGTACAACGGCGTGAAGTCGGTCAGCTTGCCCGGCGCGATCAGCACGCCGCCGGCATGCATGCCCACGTTGCGCGTCATGCCTTCAAGCTTCTGCGCGAGGGCCAGCAGGGTCTTGACGTCGTCTTCCTTCTCCAGCCGCTCGGCCAGCAGTGGTTCGACCTTGAGTGCGCCCTCGATCGTGATGTGCTGCCCGGGCTTGTTCGGGATCAGCTTGCTGATGCCGTCGCAGAAGGTGTAGCTCATGTCCAGCACGCGGCCGACGTCGCGGATGGCCGCGCGTGCCGCCATGGTGCCGAAGGTGGCGATCTGGCTGACCGCGTCCTTGCCGTACTTCTGCTTCACGTAGTCGATCACGCGGTCGCGGTTGCTCTGGCAGAAGTCAATGTCGAAGTCCGGCATCGACACGCGCTCGGGGTTCAGGAAGCGTTCGAACAGCAGGTTGTACTGCAGCGGGTCCAGGTCGGTGATCTTGAGCGAATACGCCACCAGCGAGCCGGCACCGGAGCCGCGGCCCGGACCGACCGGGCAGCCATTGGCCTTGGCCCAGTTGATGAAATCGGCAACGATCAGGAAGTAGCCCGGGAAACCCATCTTCAGGATGGTGTTGATCTCGAATTCCAGCCGCTGGACGTAGCGCGGCGTTTCCCGGTCGCGCTGCACCGCGTCGGGGTACAGGTGCAGCAGCCGCTCCTTCAGGCCCTCGTGCGACGCGTAGCGGAAATACTCGTCGATCGGCATGCCATTGGGCGTGGGAAAGTTCGGCAGGCGCGGCTTGCCCAGCTCCAGCGTCAGGCTGCAGCGCTTGGCAATCTCCACGGTGTTGGCCAGGGCACTGGGCACGTCGGCAAACAGCGCCTGCATCTGGGCGGCGCTCTTGAAGTACTGCTCGCGGGTGAATTTGCGCACCCGCCGCTGGTTGCCCAGAATCTCGCCTTCGGAAATGCAGACCCTCGCCTCGTGCGCTTCGTAGTCGTCCTCGCGGGTGAACTGCACCGGGTGGGTGGCCACCACCGGCAGGCTGAGTCGCGCGGCCAGCTGCACCGCCGCCGAGACATGGGCCTCGTCGTCCGGGCGGCCCGCCCGCTGCAGCTCGATGTAGAAGCGGTGCGGAAACATCGACGCCAGCTGCAACGCCACCTCGGCCGCACGGGCCTCGTCGCCCTGCACCAGTGCCTGGCCGACCGGCCCGGCCTGCGCGCCCGACAGCACCACCAGGCCTTCGCCAAGTTCCTGCAGCCAGCCGGGCTTGAGCACACCCTGGGCCTTGACCACATTCTGCGTCCAGCCGCGTGCCAGCAGTTCGCACAGGTTCAGGTAGCCCTGGCGACCCTGCACCAGCAGCACCATGCGCGAAATCTGCACCGGGTCCTTTGCCAGCCCCTGCACCATGACCTCGGCACCGATCAGCGGCTTGACGCCAGCGCTGCGCGCTTCCTTGTAGAACTTGATCGCGCCGAACAGGTTGTTGAGATCGGTGATGGCCAGCGCGCTCTGTCCATCTGCGGCAGCCGCCTTGACGATTTCATCAACGCGGTTAGTGCCGTCCACGACGGAAAATTCGGTGTGCAGGCGCAGATGAACAAACATCCGGCCATTTTACGGTTGGGCTGCGTCAGAGCATGACGATGCGCTTGGGCGGCACGATCGCGCGGGCCGCTTCGTCCAGGTCGGACAGCAGCGACTTCAGGTCCCCCGCACCCAGCCGGCGCTGCGTGCACGCAATGCGCAGGTCGAAGTCGGTCACGGGCCCCAACGGCTCTGCCATGCGCGTGCAGCGTGTCAGCACGTGGGTGGCCAGTGCCAGCACGTCGGCAGGCTGCGATGCGCCGGGCGCGATACAGGCAAACCGGGTCTTGCTGAGCCGGCCGATCGACCAGGCGTCCCCCAGCACGCTTTGCAGCGTGGCAGCGAAGCGCACCACGGCCCGCTCGGTCAGCACAAAGCCATGGTCGGCGCCGCTTTGCTCCAGCCCGGGCAGCACGAACAGCATTACGGACGACTGCCGGTGGTCGGCACCCTGGCGCAGCAGCGCCTTGTCGTAGGCTTCCTGGAAGCCCTGATAGGACAACAGGGCCGTCAGCGGGTCGCGACTGGCGGCGATGGCGGCGCGGCCGAGCACGTCGCGGCCATAGCGCTCGCGCGCGAAAAGGGCCTGCGAGAACAGCAGCATGCAGGCGTAGAACAGCGAACCGATCATGGCCGCGCGCAGGTCGAGCCCCGCGACAAAGTCAAACGGCGTGTAGACCATCAGCACCCCCGCGCCGAAACAACCGACCGCCGAGGCGATCAGCCGCACATAGCGCCCTCCGCGCGCCGCGCTCATGCCACACATCAGCATGCAGGCCAGCAGGGCCAGGCTGGTCCAGGCCAGCGCACCCAGCGGGCGCCAGGCGTCCGGCAGCCAGAGGATCTGGACACAGGCGTAGATGAGCCCGGCCAGCGGCGCCGCCAGCTGCAGCCGGCGTTCCAGGCGGCTCAGGTAACGCTGGTCCAGCGCCTGCGCGGTCAGCGAAATCAGGAACGCGGCGAGCATGACCCCGGTGAAGTGCTTGGCGGCGTCATTGAAGGCCGGCAGCTCCGGCGTCAGCCAGACCGCCATGTACCCGTTGAGGCTGATGATGGTGAACAGCAGCCAGGCCGATACCCCGGCCAGCAACACATTGGCACGCCGCCGCAGGATCACCGCGCCCATGGTGGTGACCACGACCACCATCACGCCCAGCCCCATGATGAGCCCGGACAGGTTGGCCTGGCGGGTCTGGTTGGCGCGGAAGGTGGCGTCGTCCATGAGCCACACCGCCACCCGCGCGGCAGCGGCGTTGGCCGCCATCACCATCAGGTCCACCGGCTGCTCGCCCACCATGACCGTGAAAGCCGGCGACTGCGACACAAAAGGCCAGCGGGACAAGGGAATCTGGTCACCCGCCACCGCACTGCGCCAGGCTGATCCGGGCGTCCGGTGCCATACCTGCACCTCATCGAGCCAGGCCGCCGGCACCTGGACCACATACACCCCCGGACTGGCCTGCCCGTCGAGCTGGATGCGCCCCACGATGCGCATGTCTGCCGGAACCCGCCAGCGGGCGGACGGCGGCAGTGGCTCCCCATCCTCCCCGGCCCACAGCGCTTCCGCGTCGATCGCCTGGCTGGCCGGCACCTCCCGGGCTGCCAGCAGCTCCGTGAGATTGATGCGCCCCGGGGTGCCCGTCAGCGGAAGCGTTGGCGCAGGCGCAGCCCCGGCCACGGTTGCGGCCAGCCAGCACAAGGCCACAAGCATTCTTTTGAAGGTCAAACAGTCTCCCTTGAAATTTCGTTCAACCGCTCAGGTAGCGCTCCAGCAGGGCGGCCCGGGTGGCCGCGCTGTCCAGCTGTTTCAGCCACCACTGTAACGCGCGGCCCTGACCCGGATTGGCGCCGCGCCAGGCATAGCTCACGCGCACCTGCCGGTTCGGGCGCTCCACCTGACGCACCACCAGGCGTCCGGTCTCCACATAGGGGCGGGCCATGGGCTCCGGCAGAAACCCGCAGCCCAGCCCGCGCAGGTGCGCATCCAGCTTGGCCAGCATGGTGGGCACCGTAAAGACATCCTGCCCACCCAGCAGCCCCACCGTCACCGCGCTGCCGCGCTGCACCGAGTCAGCCACCGCGACCGCCCGGTGCTTTTGCAGCAACGCGTCGGCCAGGGGCTGTGCGGCGGTGGCCAGCGGGTGGTGCGGCGCCACGGCATAGACAAACGCCACGCTGCCCAGCGCCTTGCCCTGGATGCCAGCCGTGTTGCCCTGCTCCAGGTTCACGCCCAATGCCAGATCGGCCTGCCCGGTGGTCAGCGCCTCCAGCGTGCCGGTCAGCGTCTCGTCGCGGATGCGCAGCCGCGTCGGCGGGTTGAGCGAAAAAAATGCCTCGGCCAGCTCCATCAGGACGGGCCGCGAGATGATGCTGTCCGCCGCAATGGTGAACTGCGGCTCCCAGCCGGTCGCCACACGCTTCACGCGGTTGGCCACCGCGTCAATCTCATCGAGCAGGCGCGCGCCTTCGCGCAGCAGTTCCTCGCCAGCCTCGGTCAGGCGGGCCTGGCGCGAACTGCGGTCAAACAGCAGCACGTCCAGTGCGTCCTCGATCTGGCGGATGCGGTAGGTCACCGCGCTGGGCACAAGGCCCAGCGCCCGGGCCGCGGCGGCAAAGCTGCCCGTGCGCCCGACTGTCTGCAGCATGACGAGTGTGTCCGGCGTCAAAACGTTACGCGCGATTTGCATATAACCGTTATTTATATTCGAATTATTTGAATGATGCCATCAATCCGGAGCACTCGTTGCCGTCACATCCCCTCCTACATTCGAGTCCTGCCTTGATGCAGATCAAAGAAATCAGGAGCCCGACATGCTGACCCTTCGCAAATCACAGGACCGCGGCTATGCCGACCACGGCTGGCTCAAGTCGTACCACAGCTTTTCGTTCGCCGGCTACTTTGACCCGCGCCACATGGGCTTTGGCAACCTGCGGGTGATCAACGAGGACCGCATTGCGCCCGGCACGGGTTTCGGCACGCACGGCCACCGCGACATGGAGATCATCAGCTATGTGCTGCAGGGCAACCTGGCCCACAAGGACACCCTGGGCAACGTCAAGGGCATCCCTCCGGGTGATGTGCAGCGCATGAGCGCCGGCACCGGCGTGCAGCACAGCGAGTTCAACCACGCCCGCGACCAGACCACGCATTTCCTGCAGATCTGGATCGAACCCAACGTCACCGGCATCCCGGCCAGCTACGAGCAAAAGACCTTTGCCGACGCTGAAAAGCAGGGCCGGCTCCGCCTGGTGGCGTCGCCTGACGGCGCCCAGGGCTCGGTCACGATCCATGCCGATGCAGCGCTGCATGCCGGCCTGTTTGACGGCGCCGAGACGGCCGAGCTGGCGCTGGACCCGAAACGCAAGGCCTATGTGCATCTGGTGCGCGGCGAACTGCAGGTCAATGGCCAGAAGCTGACCTCTGGCGACGCGGCCCTGCTGGAAAACGAAACGCGGCTCGCACTGGCGCACGGCAAGGACGCCGAAGTGCTGGTGTTCGACCTGGCACCCTGACGCATTCATTCAACACAAGGAACCCCATGAACCCCTCCATCGCCACCCAGAACGGCCTCTCCCTGGCCGGCCGCGCGCTGATCGCGCTGCTGTTTGTGCCCGCCGGGTTGAGCAAGATCGGCAGCTTCGCCGGCGTGGCCGGCTACATTGCCTCCAAGGGCGTACCGCTGGCAGAAGTGTGTGCCGCCATCGCCATTGCGGTGGAAGTGGGCCTCGGGCTGCTGATCCTGGCCGGCTGGCAGACGCGCTGGGCCGCCCTGGGCATGGCCATCTTCACCGTTGTCATCACCTTCATCTTCCACGCCTTCTGGGCGGTACCACCCGAGCAGGTCATGCAGCAACAGCAGGCGTTCTTCAAGAACATCGCCGTCGTGGGCGGGCTGCTGGCCCTGGTGGCCTGGGGCCCCGGTGGCTACAGCCTGGACGGGCGTCGAGCGACCTGACGGCGCGGACGCCTCCCTCAATTTCCCTCAACGCCCTTTACTCTGGAGCATCTCAAAATGGCAAAAACTGTTGTTGTGTATCACTCGGGCTACGGCCACACCCAGCGCATGGCCCAGGCCGTCGCCGACGGCGCAGGCGCGCAGCTGCTGGCGATCGACGCCGAGGGCAACCTGCCCGAAGGCGGCTGGGACGCGCTGAACGCGGCCGATGCCATCATCATGGGCTCGCCCACCTACATGGGCACCGTGAGCTGGCAGTTCAAGAAATTTGCCGACGCCTCGTCCAAGCAGTGGTTCGGCCAGCAATGGAAGGACAAGGTCTTCGCCGGTTTCACCAACAGCGCCACCATGAACGGCGACAAGCTGTCCACCCTGCATTACCTGTTCACGCTGGCCATGCAGCACAGCGGCATCTGGGTTGGCACCGGCCTGATGCCCAGCAACAGCAAGGCCGCCCAGCGCAACGACGTGAACTACGTCGGTTCATTCGCGGGCGCCATGGCGCAGTCACCGTCGGACGCCTCCCCGGCTGAAATGCCGCAGGGTGACCTGGACACCGCCAAGCTGTTTGGCAAGCGTGTGGCCGAGGTTGCTGCCCGGCTGCGCGGCTGATAGATTGGCCGCCTGACCCAGGAGCCGGCCATGACCATCACCCTCTCCCGCGTTGCCGGTGCCCCGCTGGCGCAAACGCTGAGCATCCGCAACCACCGGTTCACGGTGGACGGCAGCGCGGCCGAGGGTGGCAGCGATGCCGGCCCCAGCCCGCACGACCTGTACGACGCAGCGCTGGGCGCCTGCAAGGCGCTCACCGTGCTGTGGTACGCCCGCCGCAAGGGCTGGTCCGTGCAGGATGTGCATACAACGGTGGACCGCGACGACACCCAGGAGCGCCAGGGCCACTACCGCCTGAACGCGACGCTGCGCATCACGGGCGACCTGACCGATGCACAGCTCCAGGAGCTGGAGGCCGTGGCCCACAAATGCCCGGTGCACAAGCTCATGACCGCCGTGACGACCGAGATCGCCACCACGGTGGAGCGCGGCACATGAGCCCGGCGCCCCTGCTGCTGGCTGGCCACACCAAGGACCTGGGTGGTGGCTTTCACGTGCGCCGCCTGCTGCCAGCGGCCCAGCGCCGCTCGGTCGGGCCGTTCATTTTCTTTGACCACTTTGGCCCCGCCCACGTGCGGCCAGAGGACAACCACGACGTGCGGCCCCACCCGCACATCGGCCTGGCCACGGTGACCTATTTGTTCGAAGGCGCGATGATGCACCGCGACAGCCTGGGCTCGGAGCAGGTGATCGAGCCAGGCGCCATCAACTGGATGACCGCCGGCAGCGGCATCGTGCACTCCGAACGCCGGCCCGAGGCGCTGGCCCAGCGCAATTTCACCAACCACGGGCTGCAGCTGTGGGCCGCGCTGCCACGCGAAGCCGAGGAGGCCGCACCGTCGTTCCGCCACACGCCGGCCGCTGCGATTCCCGAGCTGGCCGTGGACGCCGCCACGGTGCGCGTGCTGGTCGGCTCGGCCTTCGGCGCACAGTCCCCCGTGGCCACCTTCAGCGAAACGCTGTACCTGGACGTGCAGCTGCCCGCCAACGCCCGCTTCACGCTGCCCGCTCTGGCCGCTGAAATGGCGTTGTACGCGGTGGATGCACCGGTACAACTGGATGGCACGACGCTGCCGGCGCAAGGCATGGCTGTGCTGGAAAGCGGTGCCGCCACGCACATCCGCACGGCCGGGACACCCGCCCGCCTGGCCGTCATCGGCGGTGCGCCGCTGGATGGCCCGCGCCACATGTGGTGGAACTTCGTCTCCAGCCGCAAGGAGCGCATCGTGCAGGCCGCCGACGACTGGGAAGCCGGCCGCTTCACCCCGGTGCCGGGCGAAAGCGAATTCATTCCCTTGCCGGAGCGCCACTTCACGCGCTGAACGTGGGCGCGGCGCGGTTTTATCATCGCGTCATGAAAATTTTTGCGCTGCTGCCGTGGGCAGACTGGCTGGCCTTGCTGGCGTTCTTTGGTGGCTGGATGGGCTACGCCTGGTTTGCGCGCTACTGGTCGGTGCGGCGGCCGTCGCTGCTGGCACTGACCAACCGCTTCCGCCGCCTGTGGATGCTGCAGGCCACCAGCCGCGACCCGCGCGTGCTCGACGGCTTCATCACCCAGAGCCTGTCGACCAGTTCGTCGTTCTTTGCATCCACCACGATCCTGATCATCGGCGGGCTGGTGGCGCTGCTGGGCACCACCGACAAGGCGGCCGAATTCGTGCGCGAAATCCCGTTCGCGCAAGCCACGCCGCTGCTGGTGTTCGAGTTCAAGATCATCATCCTGCTGGGCATCTTTGTTTACGCCTTCTTCCGCTTCTCGTGGGCCATGCGGCAGTACACCATCGTGGCGGTGGTGGTCGGCGCCATGCCCGACCCGAAGCAGTTCGAGCGCGGTGAATTCGAGCGTGAACCGGTGGCCGAGCGCGCCGGCAAGCTCACGGGGCTGGCCGCCGAGACCTTCAACGACGGCCTGCGCGCCTACTATTTCTCGTTCGCGGCGCTGGGCTGGTTTTTTTCGCCGCTGGTGTTCGCGGTGTCCACCGGCCTGGTGGTGCTGATCCTGTATGCGCGCGAATTCCGCTCCGACGTGCTCCACGTGCTGCGCGATTGATCCTTCTGCGCAAGGCTGCGTGTAGAGTAGGCCCAATCCCGCACCACCACAACGAGACAGCCCATGCCATCCAAGCCTGCCCCCGTCAAAGCGCAACACTTCGCCATCATTGGCGCCGGCATGGCCGGCATCGCCTGCGCCCGCACGCTGGTGCAGGCGGGTCATCGCGTGACGGTATTCGAGAAGAGCCGGGGCTACGGCGGGCGCATGGCCACCCGCAGCTCGCCGTTCGGTACCTTTGACCACGGCGCTCAATACTTCACCGTGCGTGATGCGCGCTTTGCCCTGGCCCTGCAGACGGCCCCCGGGCGGGCCCGGCCCTGGAGCGCCAACGCCGTGCGGGTGCTCGACCCTTTGGGCCGCGTGGCCGAGGTCGCGCTGCCTTCGCCGGAAGCGCATCACGTGGGCGTCCCCGGCATGAACGCGCTGGTGCGCGAATGGGCCCAGCCCCTGGCCAGCCAGGGCGGCGTGGTGCTTCAAACCCAGGTCACGCGCATCGAGCGCGACGCCCTCGACGCGCAGCGCTGGCAGTTGCGCACGACGGGCACTGACGACTCGGTGCATGTCTATTCAGGCTTTGACGCGGTGCTGCTGGCCATCCCGCATGTGCAGGCGCAGGCCCTGCTCACCGCGTCGGCCCAAGGCGCGGCGCTGGTGGACAAGATGGCCTCGGTGCAGGTGGCCCCGTGCTGGACCTTGATGCTGGCCTTTCCGCAAGCCGTGCAGCCCAACCTGCCACACCTCGGCCCCCAGTGGAACGCCGCCTTCAGCACACACCACCGGATCGCCTGGCTGGCCCGTGAGTCATCCAAACCCGGGCGTGACGCGATCGAGCGCTGGACGGTGCAGGCCAGCGCCGCCTGGTCGCGCGAGCACCTGGAAGACGACGCTCCGCGCGTCCAGGCCAAGCTGCTCAAGGCGTTTGCCGAAGTCACGGGCATCCGCGCCGAGCCGGCCCACGCCCAGGTGCACCGCTGGCGTTATGCCAAGACCGAAACCCCGCTGGGCAAAAGCCATCTGTGGGATGCGAAAGCCCGCCTTGGCGTGTGCGGTGACTGGTGCCTGGGCCACCGGGTCGAAAACGCGTTTGTGTCCGGGCTGGAGCTGGCGCTCAAGGTGATCTGAGCGGCGGCGCATGGGCGGCTATCGCGGACGGTTCGCGCCCTCGCCCACCGGGCCGCTGCACGCCGGCTCGCTGGTGGCGGCGCTGGCCAGCTGGCTAGACGCCCGTGCCCACGGCGGTGGCTGGCTGGTCCGCATGGAAGACGTGGACACCCCGCGCTGCGTGCCGGGCGCGGACCAGACCATCCTGCGCCAGCTGGCCACCTGCGGCCTGTTGCCGGACGAGCCACCGGTCTGGCAATCGCGGCGCGGCGCCCTGTACCAGCAGGCGCTGGATGAACTGGCGCAACGCGGACTGGCCTACCCCTGTGCCTGTACCCGCAAGGACATCGAGGTGACGCTGGCCGCCCGGGGCATGCCGCGGGCACGCCATGGCGAACTGGTTTACCCCGGCACCTGCCGCGACGGGCTGCAGGGCCGCCCGGGCCGTGCCTGGCGCTTCCGGCTTCCGCTCCTAACGGAAAAAGTACCTCCGGCCCGCACGGAGCCTGCGCAAGGCGCTATGAAAATGATAGCAATCCAAACCTGCTGGGAAGACCGTCGCCTGGGCCACCAGCAGCAGGACGTGGCCGCCGAGGTGGGCGATTTCGTGCTCAGACGGGCCGACGGCCTGTGGGCCTACCAGCTGGCCGTGGTGGTGGACGATGCCCGCCAGGGCATCAGCCATGTGGTGCGTGGCGAAGACCTCGCCGACAACACCGCACGGCAGATCCTGCTGCAGCAAGCGCTTAGCTTGCCGACCCCCGCTTACCTGCACACGCCGCTGGTGCTGGGCGCCAACGGCGAGAAGCTGTCCAAGCAGAGTGGCGCGGCCGCGCTGTCACTGGACGACCCGCTGGCCTGCCTGAATGCGGCCGCCGCGGTACTCGGACTGCCCCCGCAGCAAGGCCGGCTGGCCGATGCGCTGGCGGCCTGGGTTGGCGCCTGGGCCGCCTCCTACAATCGGCGGCGTGACTGAACCTGCCACCCCCAACCGGCCGCCTGAGGGCGTCGCCCACCCGCGCACCATCCGCAGCTTTGTGCGCCGCGCCGGCCGCACCACCACGGGCCAGGCGAAGGCTTTTGAGACGCTGGGCCCGCGTTTTGTGCTGCCGTACGCCCCGGCGCCGCTGGACTTTGCTGCCGCCTTCGGCCGCGACGCGCCGGTGGTGCTGGAAATCGGCTTCGGCATGGGCGAGGCCACAGCCCACATTGCGGCACTGCTGCCCGAGACCAACTGCCTTTGCTGCGAGGTCCACGAACCTGGCGTGGGCGCCCTGCTCAAGCGGATTGGCGAGCGTGGGCTGGGCAACATCCGCATCCTGGCGCACGACGCGGTGGAGGTGCTGGACCACATGCTGCCGAGCGCCAGCCTGGACGGCGTTCACATCTTTTTTCCCGACCCCTGGCACAAGAAAAAGCACAACAAGCGCCGGCTGATCCAGCCACCGCTGGTGGCCCAACTGGCCCAGCGACTCAAGCCCGGGGGCTATTTGCACTGCGCGACCGACTGGGAGCCCTACGCGCGCCAGATGCTGCAGGTGCTGTCGGCCGAGCCCGCCCTGCGCAATACCGCCAGCGACTTTGCGCCCAAGCCACACTACCGGCCGCTGACCAAATTTGAAAACCGGGGCCTCAAACTGGGCCATGGCGTCTGGGACCTGGTCTTCCAACGCGTGTGATTGGCGCGACAGCTTGCTAGGTGAACGCGGCAAAGCTCATTAAAATCAAGGGCTTGTGCTCAAGAGTTCATCCAGCATCTCGCAAGCCGCAACACCTTGAAACCAGCATCCCCACCGCCGGCGGACACCAAACTGTTCCGTGACGCAGTGCTCAAAGCGCGCAGCGCGCGCTCGCTCGGTCAAATCATTCTCACGCCCCGCGCCAGCACCACCTGGATGGTGGTGTGTTCCGCTGTCCTGGGCATCGCGGTGGTGGCCTTCCTCACGCTGGGCACCTACACGCGGCGCGCCACCGTCACCGGCCAGCTGGTACCGTCGGCCGGCGTGATCCGCGTCCACACGCCGCAGGCCGGTGTGGTGCTCGAGAAAAACGTGGCCGAAGGCCAGCTTGTCAAGAAGGGCGATGTGCTCTACGTGCTGAGCAGCGACCGGCAGGGCTCGGGCAGCCGCGAAATCCAGGCCGACATCGGCCAGCAGGTGGATGAACGGCGGCGCTCGCTGCAGGCGGAGATCGAGCGCAATCGGCTGGCCGAGGCCGGCGAGATCAGCCACCTCGAGCGCCGGGCCGCCACCCTGCGTTCGGAAGGCCAGGCCATCCAGAACCAGATCGCGCAGCAGCGCATCCGGCTCAAGCTGGCAGAGGACGCCCGCAAACGCTACCAGGGCCTGGCGGACCAGGACTACATCGCGCGCGAGCAGCTGTTCCAGAAGGAGGCGGAGCTCACCGAGCAGCAGTCGCGCCTGCAGGCGCTGGAACGCGACGCCCTGGTGTCGCAGCGCGAGCTGTCCACCACGGTGCGCGAGATCGAAAACACCCGGGTCCGCTACGTCAACCAGAACGCCCTGCTCCAGCGCAGCATCTCGTCGACCCAGCAGGAACTGACCGAAGTGGAAGCCAAACGCCGCGTGGTGATCACCGCGCCCGAAGCGGGCCGCGCCACGCTGGTGGCAGCGGAAGTGGGCCAGGCGGTGGACGGCACCCGTGCGCTGCTGAACCTGGTGCCCGCCGACGCGAAGCTGGAAGCCCGGCTCTACGCCCCGAGCCGAACCGTGGGGTTTGTGCGGCCGGGCGACACGGTGTTGCTGCGCTACCAGTCGTTCCCCTTCCAGAAATTTGGCCAGCCCGAGGGCGTGGTCACGTCGGTGTCCAACAACGCCGTGACCAGCACCGAGCTGGCGGGCTTCCAGATCCCCGACGTGCCGCCTGGCGAGCCGGTGTACGCCATCGTGGTGCGGCTGAAGGAGCAGAACGTGACGGCCTACGGCAAGGCCTGGCCGCTGTCGGCCGGCATGCGGCTGGACGCCGACATCCTGCAGGAAACGCGACGCCTGTGGGAATGGATGCTCGAGCCGCTGTACAGCGTGACGGGGTCAATGTGATGGGAGGGAGCACGCTTGGCCTGGCTTGAATCGCTCTCCCTGGGCCTGCGCAGGCGCCTGCCGGTGATCCTGCAGACGGAGGCCGCCGAGTGCGGCCTGGCCTGCCTGGCCATGGTCATGGGCTACCACGGTGTCATCACCGACCTGGCCACCCTGCGCGCACGCCATGCCATTTCGATGAAGGGCATGTCGCTGGCGTCGCTGGCGAAGATCGCGCAGGACGAAAAGCTCGGCTTCCGCGCGGTGCGGCTGCAGCTCAAGGACATGACCAACCTGCGGCTGCCAGCCATCCTGCACTGGGACCTGAACCACTTCGTGGTGCTGCGGTCCATCAGCGGCAACCAGGTGGTGGTGCACGACCCGGACGTCGGCGAACGTCGCTACGACATGCAGGAGGTGTCGCAGCATTTCACCGGCGTGGCGCTGGAGCTCTGGCCCGACCCGGGCTTCCAGCCGCGCAAGGAGTCAACACCGATTTCGCTGGCCCAGCTGATCGGACAGGTCACGGGCTTCTGGCCGGCACTGGCCAAGGTGCTCACGCTGTCACTGGTGCTGCAGATCTTCGTGCTGACCGGGCCGCTGTTCATGCAGTGGATCGTGGACCATGTGGTGGTCTCGCGCGACGCCAACCTGCTGGCCACGCTGGCCATCGGCTTCCTGCTGCTGCTGTTCATCCAGCAGGGCGTGGGCATCCTGCGCTCCTGGATGCTGCTGACCATCAACACCTCCATCCGGGTGCAGTGGAAGGCCAACATCTTCACCCACCTGCTGCGCCTGCCGCTGGAGTACTTCCAGAAGCGCCACCTGGGTGATGTCGTCTCGCGCACCAACTCGATTGACGAAATCCAGCGGGTGCTGACCAGCGCCTTCGTGGAGGCGCTGTTCGACGGCCTGATGATGATCCTCACACTGGTGATGATGTTCATCTACAACCCCACCCTGGCGTGGATCGCCATCGTGGCCGTGAGCCTGTACCTGCTGCTGCGGCTGCTGTGGTTCCGGCCGCTGTACCTCGCCACGGAAGAACAGATCGTGCGCGGCGCCACGCTGTCGACGCACTTCCTGGAAACCATCCGCGGCATGCGCACCATCAAGCTGTTCTCGCGCCAGCTGGTGCGCCGCAGTGCCTGGCAGACGCTGCTGATCAATGAAACCAACGCCACGCTCAAGATCCAGAAGCTGCGCATCCTGTACGGCCTGGCGAAGAACGTGCTCAGCGGGGTGTTCAACATCGTGCTGCTGTGGATGGGCGCCACGCAGATCCTGGCGGGCAACCTCAGCGTGGGCATGCTGATGGCCTTCCTGGCGTACCGCAGCCAGTTCGATTCACGCGTCACCGGGCTGATCGACCAGTTCATCGACCTCAAGATGCTGCAGCTGTACGGCGAGCGCCTGGCCGACGAGTTCAACCAGAAGCTCAACGCACACGGGTCGG
>ERZ724521.527-NODE-527-length-17238-cov-4.792237_pt1 | contig 17238 bp, 13 predicted proteins | sample MGYA00376054_ERZ724521 | MGnify/ENA primary metagenome ERZ724521 (study PRJEB28724, sample SAMN07190883) | activated sludge metagenome | isolation source: activated sludge of sewage treatment plant in Hong Hong | place: Hong Kong | collected 2016-03-17 ... | reverse complement strand
AACCCTCGAGCCCAACGCACCCGACTCCTGGGTAGCCTGGAATTTCTTCGACCCGGTGCTGATGCAGAAAGAGTACTTCTCCGCCTATGTATTTGAAGACCTCGCTGCGCAGTTTCTGAAAGATAACCCGGCGGTAAAGGCCGAACTGGACGCCAAACGCGCCGCCGAGCCCGAATTTGCATCCGACGGTTCTGCACAACTGGACTGGGTTTACCGTCAATCGCCCTGGTATGAACCCACCCACCGGATGTATCCTGTGGGGCGCCTGCTGACGGCTGAAAAATTACCATTGGCAGACTGACGGCTTGTTTTATCCGCTGAATTCCTGCCTTTATAGAATTTCTTTATGTGGCTTACGCTTCATGCCGTACTCTTGTACCCGGATAAAAACGGCTGGAATCAGGAACAACTACTTAGTTCTAAACATGAAACACACTTTCAAATTTATTGTACTGTCGCTGGCACTGGTCTTTGCCCGCGAGGGAGCGGCCCAGGAAACATGGTCGCTCGAGCGCTGTATTCAATACGCCCAGGACAACAACATCACCATCAAGCAGGCGCAGGCCAATGTAAGGACCTCTATTCTGGCGGAGCGGCAAGCCAAAGCGTCGCGACTGCCCAACGTGAGCGCCAGTTTTGATGCGGGCCAGCAATTCGGCCGGACCATCGACCGGACAACCAACCAGTTCAGTACCATTTCTACCGGTTTTAACAGTATAGGCGTGAGCGCGGGTGTCAGCCTGTTTAACGGCGGACAAATTCACCACGGCATACGACAGGCCGGCTGGGATGCGCAGGCCGCCCAGGCAGATGCCGATCAAAGCGCCAATTCACTGGCCCTGCAGATCGCGCAGGCCTACCTGAATATCCTGCTTTTTGAAGAGCAGCTGCAAAATGCCCAAAAACGCGTTTCCCAAAGCCAGGAACAATTGAATGTCACACAGAAACTGATCGACGCCGGCACCCTGCCCGCTGCCGACAAGTACAATATTCTCGCGCAACTGGCCCAAAGCGAACAAGCGGAGGTGCAGGCCCAAAACAGCGTCGAGCTGGCCTACCTCACCCTCAAACAACTCCTTCAACTCGAACCGGACTACGACCTGCAGATCGAACGCCCCTCCATAACGATACCGGCAGACGCCCGTCCGGATGAAGTTACCCTGACACCCGTGTACAACACTGCACTGGGTACCCAACCCAATATCCGGGCCGCCGACTACAGGATCAAAAGTGCGGAAGAAGGCATCTACCTGGCCAAGGCTGCATACTGGCCGTCCGTATCGCTATTTGCCAACCTGAGTTCCAACTACTCGACAGCGTACAAACTTCCGGAAAGTTATCTGCGTATACCGGAACCCGGCATACCCGTTCGGATTGACGGTGAAAACAAATCGCTGCAGTTTATCGGTGATACCACGATCATTCCGCAAAATATCCGCACGGTCGGGTACCTGGATCAGGTCGACCAGAACTTCGGTCAAAGCGTGGGACTCAGTATCAACATACCCATATACCAGAACGGCCGGGTGCGGCTCAGCGTGGAACGCGCCAAACTCAATGCGCTGAATGCCCAGTTGCAGCAGACCCAAACCCGGCAGCAACTGAAAAACGATATTCAGACTGCCATTGCCAATGCACGCGCAGCGCGCAAACAACTGGATGCCGCACAAAGAACCTTCGATGCCAACCAGATCGCTTTTCAAAATACGGAGAAACGCCACACCCTGGGTGCAGTGAATACCCTGGACCTGACCACTGCAAAAAACAACCTGGACATCTCCGAGAACGACCTCGTGGTGGCCCGGTACGACTATCTTTTCAAACTGAAAATACTTGACTTCTATGAAGGCAAGCCCCTCAGCATGAACTGATCGCGGCAGGCATAAACATTCGCCTTTACAACGACGCGTACGCTATTGCCTTTTTACCCGGGCGCTTCTTGTGCCGGTAATTGATCTTGACGATTTCGATAAATCGTTCATCGTCCGTGTGCAGGTTTTCCCCGAGCAAAAAGCGGTAAGTGCCTGAGGTCGTGAATACGGGCTGATTGTCCAACACACCGCTTGTGTACGGGTCTGCCTTGAATTTGGCCGTATTGATGGACAGGGTGTTCATATCTACAAATACCTCGCTGGTAACCAGCGGACGCAGGTTGCCCACGCAGCTCTCGGCAGGGAAAACGACATAATAAAACTTCCCTGCAGGGTCGATGACACCCAGAAAAGAGGCATGCGGCGTAGTAAAATGGAGTTGCAATGCTTCGCCTTTGTAAACAAGGCTTTTGTCGGTCCACATCGCGCGGTCGCGCAGGGGACTTGAAACTTCAATGGCAGCGGGTTGGATATCTGCCGGGGCAAGGGCTGGTTTTTGGAGGGAGGCGGCTCCGGTGAGGAGCAGGCCTGCGGCGGGGATGGCAAGGATTAACTTCATAAAAAACAATTTGGAACATGAAAAAATCGGCTTTCGGATATTCGGGATATTCATTGGCTTGCTATTTCCAGTTTAGTTAAAAATATCATGCCAAAAATGGAAACGGGCAAATGTTTTTTCCATTGCCTGAATGATAAGAAAAAGGGCCTTTTCGGGAATTTCATCTTCCGTTTCGGGCCATTTATCCAACTATTTTCCCTGTCGCATGGTACCATCATAATCTTACACCCCTCAAGATCAAATGATTTAAAGTCTTTGAACTACAAAAGCAACACTTCAAAATGGCAACATCATCGCCCAAACGAAAAAAGACGCTCCTCTACGTACTCATTGGCCTGTTGACCCTGCTTGTCGCGGCAGCAGTCATAAAAGCCCGCCAAAAACCAAAAGGAGAGACCGTAAACGTCGAAAAAGTTCAGCGCCGGACGATCCGGGAAACGGTGAGCGCGAGCGGTAAAATATTCCCTGAGATCGAGGTCAAGATCAGCTCCGACGTATCGGGTGAAATCGTGGAACTTTACGTTAAAGAAGGCGATTCGGTCACGGTAGGCCAGGTACTGGCCAAAATTAAACCCGACGAATACCAGAGCGCCGTCGAGCAGGGTGAAGCGGCCCTGAATACCGCCCGTTCCCAACGCCAGATATCCTCTTCCTCCGCCACCGGAAGTTCCGCGCAGATCGACCAGTTTAAAGCTGATATCCAACGCGCCAAGGCCCAACTCGAGGTTGCCCGGAACACCCATAAACGCAACGAACAACTCTACAAGGAAGGGGTCATCTCCACTTCTGAATTTGAAACATCACAGAGCAATCTGAGAACTGCGGAAAGTGGCGCCGCCTCTGCCGAAGCAGCATTGAAATCGGCCGAAAGCAACCTGAACAGTGCAAAAGAGAATATTCGCGTATCGGAATTCGGCATCAACAGCGCCAGCGCACGCCTGAAAGAACTGCGCACCAGTCTGCAAAAAACAATCATCACGGCTCCGGTGAGCGGCATCGTTAGTCAACTTAATGTTGAGAAAGGCGAACGGGTAGTCGGAACCCTGCAAATGGCAGGCACGGAGATGATGCGCATTGCCAACCTGCAGTCGATGGAAGTACAAGTGGATGTCAGTGAAAACGATATCCTTAAAGTAAGCCTTCAGGACGAGGCAGATGTGGAAGTAGATGCTTACCTGGGCAGAAAGTTCAAAGGAAAAGTAACGGAAATTGCCAACAGCGCCAGTAACCTGAGCGGCGTGTCTGCCAGTTTGAATACAGACCAAGTCACCAATTTTGTGGTAAAGATCCGTGTCGATCCGTCATCCTATGCCGATCTGGTTCGAAAAGGCGCTCCCTACCCTTTCCGTCCCGGCATGTCGGCAGCCGTTGATATTTACACCCATACGGCCGACAGCACCCTGAGCGTACCGATCATAGCCGTTACGGCAAAAGAGGACGAAAAGGATACGCCCAAAAAAGATGAGAAAAAACCGGGAGCAGAAGAAGAGAGCAAAAAGGCCAACGACCTGATCAAAGAGATCGTATTCGTGGTAGTCGGCGACACCGTGGCCGTCCGGGAAGTTAAAACCGGCATACAGGATAATGACCACATCGAGGTGCTGACAGGGCTTAATGAAGGCGAAACAGTGGTGATCGGCCCATACTCGGCTATTGCCAGAAAACTGAAAAGCGGCAGCCGCATTACGGTCGAAGACAAGAAAGACAGCGACAGCAAGACCAAAAAGGGCGGCGTAAGCGTCGAGGTCGATTGATAATCCTCCCAAAACCCCTCGCAGTTTCTGAGCAATTCCAGCAAACGCAACGTAACTTTGCCGCGCATCGGATCACACCGTGCGCGGTTTTTTTTATTATGGAAAATCAGGAACCTGTCCCCGCAGATACATCTGCATTGCCGAAAAACGGCCACCCGAAAGTCTATATTCTGTCGTCCAATGCCACTTTGTTCTGGCGGGTATTTGTACCGGTGTTCGGCACCGTGTTTTTTACCGGCTTCCTGCTGGCCCTGTGGCTCATTTCAGAAGATGACCTGTATTTGCCGGTGGCAGCCATCTGGCCGCGTGTGATTGCCCTGCTGCTTTGGATGGGCTGGCTTTTTTTCGTTCGCCGGACGCTATGGCGGCTGAAACGGGTGGACACCGACGATACACACCTCTATGTGACCAACTACTGGACCACCGTTCGATACCCCTGGCACGATGTGGAGCGACTGGAAGAGACGCGCCGGATGGGTCGCCGGATCATCCATATCTTGCTGAAATCACCCGGACGATTTGGACAGGTCATTTCATTCCTGCCCGGTTCATCGTACGATGACTGGGCCAGTCAGCACCACTGATCGCGGTCAGCGCACAATCAGTTTTTCCCGTTCAGGCCCTGTCGAGATCATCCGGAACGGAACACCGAGCTGCATTTCCATATCTTCCAGAAAGGCACGGGCCTCCCTGGGCAGCGCGTCGAACGACGTTATGCCATCCAGCGAGGCATTCCAGCCCTTAAAATACTTGAAAACCGGCTCTACATCTGTATGACAGAGGTCGAAGGGCAGGTTGGAGTGTTCCCCGCCGCCGTAGCGGTAACGCGTGGCAGCGCCGATCTCGGCGAAAATATTCAATACATCGATCTTGGTCATGCACAACTCCGTTACGCCGTTCAGCATGATGGTGTAGCGCAGCTGCGGCAGGTCGATCCACCCGCACCGGCGGGGCCGCCCGGTTGTGGAACCGAACTCCTGCCCCTCCGTCCGTAGTTTTTCGCCCGTCTCATTGTCCAGTTCCGTAGGGAAAGGCCCGCCTCCCACGCGGGTGCAATACGCTTTCGTGATCCCGATTACACGACCGACGCGTTGTGGCGCCACCCCCAGACCGGTGCATACACCGGCGGTAATGGTATTCGACGAGGTCACAAACGGATAGGTGCCGAAGTCGATATCGAGCATGGATCCCTGGGCGCCTTCGGCAAGGATACTTTTGCCTGAAGCCAGGGCTTCGTTGATGAAATATTCGCCGTCCACGAACGGCAGGGTGCGCAAGGTATCAAGACTCTCAAACCAGATTTTCTCCTCCCCTGCCAGATCAAATGACACTTCGGGATAAATCCGGAGCAGTTCTATATGTTTAGCCTTCAACGCCTCGTATTGATCGCGGAAAGTGGGTAGTTCCACATCCCCGACCCGGAGACCGTTGCGACCGGTTTTGTCCATATAGGTTGGTCCTATACCTTTCAGCGTCGAGCCGATCTTGGCCTTTCCCTTGTGCGCCTCGCTCGCGGCATCGAGCCAGCGGTGGGTAGGCAGGATAAGATGCGCCTTGCGGGCAACCATCAGGCGGTGGCGAAAATTCACCTGGCTTTGTTCGAGGGAACGCAATTCCCGCTGAAATACAACGGGGTCAAGCACCACGCCATTGCCGATGAGGTTGATCAGATTTTCCCGAAAAATACCGGAGGGCACGGTGTGCAACACGTATTTATTGCCGCCGAATTTAAGCGTATGGCCGGCGTTCGGGCCGCCCTGGAATCGAGCCACGATATCGTAGCTGTTGGCCAGGTAATCTACAATCTTGCCCTTGCCTTCGTCGCCCCATTGGAGGCCGAGTATGACGTCTATTTGATTCATAAATCTGGTAAAAAACAAATTCCGGTACCGCAAAAACGGGCACCGGAGTGGGGAATGCCAAAATACGCTGCAAAATTAGGAAAAGAAAAAGCGGCGCGAAGGTTTTATTTACCTTTGTCGCATGATTCGGCCTGTATTTTTCTGGATGCTCATTTTCGTTTGCGCGGCAGCACCGGCCGGCGGACAAGGCGCCGGCAATCCTTTCGAGATGAAACACCGGCTGGCAAAAACGCCTGAAGTCGCAGGTATTTCCGGCACGTCGAACCCGTTTGATGTAGTGCCGCACCGCCAACCCGGCGCTGCCAGGGTGCTGGCAGAAAACACGACCAAGCCCTTCCGGCCTTCCAGTTTCCTGCCCCGTTATGGCAATACCCTGTCTGACATCACCCTTTTCGGCATCCTGGTTACCATATTCACCCTGCTCACCCTTTCGGTTGCAGCCAACCGAAAAGCAGTGGGCAAGGCCTGGCGCGGTTTTCTCAACGACAACGGCCTGACGGTCGCGCAGCGCGAATCGTCCGGACTTGTGGGCATAACGCCATATCTGTTGCTGTATGGCAATTTCCTGCTCAATGCAGGCATGTTCCTGTTCCTGACGGTGCGTACCCTCCGGGAGGAGTCGTTCAACAACCTGCCTTTTTTCTTTATCGTAATGGCCTGCGCTGCTGTGCTGTTCCTGTCGAAACACCTCTTCCTCGCCATGGCGGGATGGCTGTTCCCTGTGAGCAAAGAGGTGCGACGGTATAATTTTCTCATAATTATTTTCAACTGCGTGCTGGGCCTGTTTTTGATGCCCTTCAATTTTTTGCTGGCATTTTCGACGGATTATCAGGAGTTGATCCTGTTTTGGACCCTCGGCCTCATCGTTGTATTCTACCTTTACCGGGCCTTTCGCTCCAGCCCGATCAGCACTAAATTTTTGGCAGACAATCAATTTCACTTTTTGTTGTACCTTTGTGCCGTCGAAATCGCGCCGGTTATCCTTGTATTGAAACTGGCGATGATACAAACAGGGTAAAATTTGGAGTTTGAAATTTAGAGTCCGGAGTACCCATATCTCCAAATTTCAGGCGCCAAATGCTAAAACGCACCTTCAATTTTCTTCCAAACAAATTTCACAAAACAACACGCCCGAATGTCTGCAACCGCCGCTCCTGCTCAGGAAGAGACCTTCAAGAGAGTTCACAACATCCTTATTTCACAACCCAGACCAGCCCAGCTCACCGCTTATGATGAACTGGAGAAGCGATTTGGGGTTCGTATCGATTTTGTGCCGTTCGTATCTGTGGAAGGTCTCACCGAGAAAGAGTATCGTAAAAACCGGGTTTACCCGAACGATTACACTGCAATCGTTTTCACCAGCAAAAATGCTATCGATCACTTTTTCCGGCTTTGCGGCGAACTCCGCATCAAGATGTCGGACGATATGAAGTATTTCTGCGCAACGGAGACCATCGCCAACTACCTGCAGAAGTTTATCATGTTCCGCAAACGCAAGGTCTTTAATGGCACCAAATCCATCACCGACCTGAAATCGTACATCTTGCGCAACAAGGAAGAAAAGTTCTTTCTGCCCACCAGCGACCAGGGCAATCCGGACGTCATTCGGTTCTTCAAGGAACTGAAAGTGCCGATCCAGGACGCTGTTATGTACCGCACCGTAAACACCGACCTGAGCGAACTGAAAGATATCAAATACGATATCATTGCCTTTTTCTCCGCACTGGAGATCAAGTCCATGTTCGAGCAGTTTCCCGATTTCAAACAGGACGACCGCCGTATTTGCGTGTTCGGCAAGGCAGCCCTCAAGGCTGTAAGCGAACGCGGCATGACGGTTAACATTCAGGCCGGAACGCCTGAAACGCCTTCTATTGCAGTAGCGCTTGAGAACTATCTCAAGGTGTCGAACCCGCACTAAAGGTCTGTTTCCTATTAAATGATCAACAAGAGCCACCCCGAATCCGGAGTGGCTCTTGTTTTTATTTCCGGCAGGTACGCTTTTTGCCGAATGTAATTTGTTCGTTAGGAATGCGTTCCTACCTTTGTTCAATTCAATACCTCCCCAAAATCGAACCACTATGCCTGATGAATCGACAGCCCAATCCGGAGGCGTGACAGAACTTACTGATACCATTTACCAGAACATTGCGCGAAATATCAGCGAAGGTTCCTGCGTATTGTTCTTGGGCCCTGCGGCCATCACCGCACGGCAGGCCGACGGTTCGTACCGCCCGCTGACAGAATTGTGTGCCAACGAACTGGCCAAAGGGCTAAACCTGAGCAAGGAGGAAGAAGACTCGCTGACCCAGGTAGCCAGCACGCTGCGTATCAGGCAACGCTCCGATACGATGATCATTTCCAGCGTCCAGGACTTTTATTCCAGGGCCGAACACAACGCCGAACTGCATCCGATGCTGGAACAACTGGCCGATCTTCCGTTCCGGATCATCATCAACACGACGCCTGACGATTTCTTTGCGCGTTTTTACGCCACTGCCGTTCGGGACTACCGCTTTGACTTTTTCAATTTCAGAAAGCCCGTATCCGACCTGCTTTTTACGTTTAACGACGACGACGCGCCCCTGATCTACAACCTGTTCGGCTACTACAAGAAGTCGGAATCGCTGGTGCTTACCTACAACGATCAACTCGCATACGTCAACAAGATCACCGGTGTGCAGCACGAGCGGCTGCCCGACAGTCTGCTGGCGGCTTTTTCGGTGCCTCGTTTTTACCTGTTTCTGGGGTTTGACTTTGAAGACTGGAGTCTCCGGGTATTGTTCGACGCCCTGTTTAAAAACGCGCGCAACAGCATACAACCGTTTGCCTATCCGCTAAAGGGCAAACGCGAAACAGGACCTTATGCAAAGGTTTTTTTCCAGGGAGAGTTCAAAATGGAGTTCCCCAAATCGGACATGGAAACGTTTGTTTCGATGCTGCTGGATCACTACAAGAAACTGGAGGGCGGCGCATCCAGCGATTCCACCACCCCGCAGGCGCAGGTACTGATCCTGCACAACGATGCGAAAGACGACGATGGCTGCAAGGCGCTGCTCAAACACCTCCAGCCCCTCAAGGTGCGGGCATTGACCGTAAAGGATGCCGTGGGACAAGGCGATCTGCAGCAATGGCTGACAACGGCTGTCGAACAAAGCCAGGTAGTCATTCCCCTGGTGAGCGCCGATTTTTTCGACGATAAAAACCCGGCACTGAGCCTGCTCGATGACCTCGTCAAAAAGAACAATCCGCGCAACCGGTTCCTGGTTATGCCCGTCTTATGGAAAAACTGCGCCATAGACGCCTCGCCGCTCGGCCCCTTGCGCACCACCCGTCCGCTCAACCGCATGGCCATATCCGGCAGCGGTCAGGAAGACAAGTATTTCGCCGAAATAGCCGAAACGCTGAAAAAGTATATCGAGAACCTGTCATGACACCGTTTGCCAGCAACCTCCCCCGGCGGTATCCAGGGCTGAAGCCCTTCGACCGCACCCAAAGCGCCGTGTTCTACGGACGCCGGGAGGATGCCGTGCGCCTCACCAACATGATCGTACAGCAACGGCTGATGGTGCTCTTCGCAAAATCCGGTATCGGCAAGACCTCTATTTTACAGGCGGGTTCTGCCCCAAGCCTGGAACAGCAAAATTTTGCGCCGGTCTTTATCCGGCTCGATAATACGAGCATGCCGCTGACAGAGTCTGTCGGCAACCTGCTTGAAAAACATCCCTTCACAGGTGGACGCGACAATACCGGATTACGCCCCGGCCAACCCGTCACCCTCTGGGAACGCATGAAGCGACTGGAGTTTGACCTCGATGGCTTGCCTGCAACGCCGGTACTTGTGCTGGATCAGTTTGAAGAAGTATTCACGCTTGCCCATTCGGACATCAGCAGGCGGAATTTTATCATGGAACTGGCTGACCTGGTGAATGAGTCCATGCCGGAATCCATCCGCACCGGTCTGTTGCAGGGCTTCCAAAGTGGCGACGCAGGGCTTACCGCGGATATCATGCACTGGTGGGAAAAGCAGCCCGACCTGCGTGTCGTCATTTCGATCCGATCCGACTTCCTGCACCTGCTGGACGAGATCAGTCCGCTCATTCCCGGCATTTTGCGCAACCGGTACCAGTTACAGCCCCTCAACCGCAAACAGGCAGAAGAAGCCATTGCGCTGCCTGCCAATGCACCCGATGGCCCCTATGCAAGTCCGCGTTTCCGGTTTCAGCCGGCTGCCATGGATCAGATCATCAATTTTCTTGCGGGGCGCGAAAAAGAAGACAGCCAGCAGCCGGCCGATGATTTTTCGCTCCTGAAAAAACAGGACGAGATCGAGTCATTCAACCTCCAGATACTGTGTCAGTATGTGGAAGAGAAGATCATAGGAGAAAAAAAGCAGGAAGGATTTGAAGTGACGCCTGTGTTTTACGGCGAACAAAAAGGCCTGGAACACGAAATTCGCGATTTTTATAAAAAACAACTCCAGTCGCTTCCGGCAGCCTATGCCCGGAAAACCGGCGTGGAACTTGAACAACCTGCCCAGATGGTGGCGATAGTTCAACGCCTGATCGAAGAGAGCCTTGTGACGCCCAACGACCGGCGTTGCAGCATGGTCGACGACTATCTGATCGCCAGTTACCCCGGGGTTAGTCAGGATTTCCTCGATGTGCTGGTAGACAGCCGGCTGCTTCGCAAAGAAAACAGACTGAACGATTTCTACTACGAAATCAGCCACGATACCCTGCTGCCGGCCGTCATTGAATCCAGAAATCTGCGCCGCAGACAGGAACGGGCAGACCAGGAGCGCGCCGAGTATGAAACCAAACTGGCCGAGGAAGCAAGGCGCCGCGAAGAAGTGGAGGCGCAACTTGCCGCCATGCGAAAACAACGACGGATGGCACGTATGGTGGCCGTCACGTCGATCATTACATTGCTGGTCAGCCTCGGGTTCGGCATCTGGTTCGTTCGCGATTACATCAATTCGGCAAGAGACCAACTCAATATAGCCAACAAAAATGTTGAGGCAGAACTGTATGGCGCCGCGATACCGGGTTATGAGGAAATCATGGACCACCCCTATCGTTGCCTTGTGCTGAAACACACCAAACCGCGGGTAATAGTATCCGACGAATTGAACATCGCCAGACAGCTTCAGGTGATCTACAATACCGTTGAAGACAGTATAGCAAAAGGCGATCAGTACTTCTTCAAAGACGATTATGTTCCCGCCCTTCGCGGGTACTACGGCGCCAAAGACTGGCAAAACAAATACAACCAGCTCAACTGGAAACTGTCGCCGATTTCAGACAGCACCGGCAGGATATGGCGGGTCGATTCCATACGCATCATCGCACGCTTTAATACGCTCGGATACCGCATCGAAAATGCGCGAAAAGCGATGATCAAGGAATTCAAGATCCGGCAGCGCGATTTCGAAGCGTTCAACGAAGCCCGGGTTTGGGGTCAGGCCCTGCGCAACCTTGAACGGATGGATCAGTTGCTGCCTGACCAGGAAGTCGACCTTGACCTGCTCAAAAAAGAACTGAACCTCGAAGAAAATCCGCGTGATTACGTACACCGCGAACTAAAAAAATGCAGGGACGAGCTGAAGAAATTGAATTACTGACCTGCCATTTTATTTTTGGCAAAACGCACGCGCTGCCAAACACACCACTGCAGGCGGCATTTTTCCCAAAAATCATCATAAGGAATTCCCGACTGTACCTTTTTACAAGGTTCTTCTGGAATGGACAGACGACAGGGGCGTGAAATATAGTTTGGTTTTCGGCTGCTTATTTACCTTTTCAAAGAACTATCTTTGTCGGCACAAATAACATCTGAAAAATGATAAAGATATTAGCCAACGACGGCATCCATCCTGATGGCCGACTGCTCCTGGAAGAAGCCGCTTACATCGTCGATGAAGATAAAGTTCCGCAAGAGGCGCTTGCCGACCGCATCGCGGAATACGACGTACTGATCGTACGCAGCGCCACGAAGGTGAACAAAGCAGTAATCGAAGCGGGTAAAAACCTGAAAGTAATTGCACGCGGTGGCGTCGGACTCGACAATATTGACCTGGAATACGCCCGAAGCAAGGGCATACAGGTGTTCAATACACCCATGGCTTCATCGAGGGCCGTAGCCGAACTGGCCATAGCACATCTCTTCTCGCTGTCGCGCATGCTCCACCGCAGCAACCGCGAACTGGCTGCAGGCGGCGATTTCAAGAAATTAAAAAAAGCCTACGAAACAGGTTTCCAGATCAAGGGAAAAACACTCGGCATTATCGGTTTTGGCCGTATCGGACAGGAAGTAGCCAAAATAGCGCTGGGCATGGGCATGTCGGTGCGCGCACACGACCCCTTCGTTCAGGAAGCCCGGGTCGGCATCCAACTCAACGACTACAAGGACCTGACCTTTGGCGTCAATGTCCAGACGGAATCTTTTGACAAGGTCATTCGCGAATCCGACTTTATCACGCTCCATATTCCGGGCGGCGGTCAGCCCCTGATTACTGCGGAAGAGCTAAACAAAATGAAAGACGGGGTTTTCCTGATCAACACCGCCAGGGGAGGTATCATCGATGAGGAGGCCCTGCTTGATGCCCTCGAAAGCGGCAAGGTTGCAGGCGCGGGCATCGATGTGTTCCAGAATGAACCGACACCCCGCGAAGCCTTGCTGAAACACCCGAACATATCCTGCACACCGCATATCGGCGCCAGCACCGTCGAAGCACAGTCCTACATCGGCATGGAACTGGCAGACAAGATCATCGCTTTTTTCGGCGACGATAAATGACGGTGGACGGCTTGCCCGCCGAAGGTTTGCCGAAAGGTGAACGGTGGAAAAGTTGATTTTGGGGTAATATCACAATCCTGTCCAGCCAATTTCTCATTTGCCGTGAACATCAGGAAAGCAAATACCTGCACCGGTCATCGAGCGGCCTTGTATGCACTCGCATCCGGCAGGACCGACCGGCACATCCGCTCCGCCGGCGGCGACGGATGGATTGTCGAATGGAGCCTCGACGATCCGGAAACCGGCACCCTGATCGCTTCGGTGGAAACCCGCCTTTTTTCCCTGTGTACGCTTCCCGATCCGGCAAAACTGGTAGCGGGAAATATGGACGGAGGCGTCCACTGGATCAACCTCTCGGAGCCGGGAAAAACCCGGAACATCCGGCACCACAAAAAAGGCGTGTATGATATCCTCGCCCGGGAAGGACGGGTATACACTGCCGGGGGCGACGGGGTACTGACCCTGTGGGATGCCGACGCCGGAAAGAGCATGGAGAGTTTCCAACTTTCCGCACACGCCTTGCGCTGTATCGCATTTTCAGAACAACGGGGAGAACTCGCAGTGGGCGCCAGTGACAATACCATATACCTCCTCGATGCCGAAACGCTGGCGTTAAACCAAACCCTGAAAAATGCGCATGACAACTCCGTATTTTCAATTGCCTACGCCCCCGACAACCGCTACCTGTTCAGCGGCGGCCGCGATGCCATGTTGCGCGTTTGGGATTCGGAAAATGATTACAGCCTGATTTCGGAGCAGGCCGCTCACCTTTTCACCATAAATCACCTCGTTTTTTCTCCCGATGGCCATCTGCTGGCCACAGCCAGCCGCGACAAGACAATCCGCATTTGGAATGCGCATTCCCTCGAACTGCTTAAAGTGATCGACGTGTTGAAATACGGCGGCCATATCAATTCAGTCAACAGACTGCACTGGACGCCGGACTTTCTGGTATCGTGCAGCGACGACCGGACAATAATCCTTTGGGAGATAAGCATCTGATGGAGCGTGGATCATTTGGAGAAACGAGCTGGACAAGTGGCTGTACCATAGGTAATGACCCTTTAAAAAATCCTGCCGGACGCCTTTTCAATCGTCAACGATGACGGTCAGAATCATCATTGACGCTTTTTGCGGCGCCCGGACAGGATCCTCATTTGGCGGAGGCCTGCAGTGAAGGCTGCAGGCGTAAAATTGGTTTTCCGGGGTTGGTCCAAGGGGCTACAGGGGGAATGCTCTTGTACTTATGGGGCATACAGGGCGATTCAAAAGGACTTTTGGGGCGGTTTTTTGGGGTTAGGCTCCCGGAGTATATCCCGACTTAATCGTGGAGTTTGGCTTCAACAGTATAGGCCTGCGGCGCCGTTATACGAATGACCATTTTATCAGAGTCTGTATTCCTGAATGTCTTTACATCTATGTTCTGTGCAGCGCTGCTGTTTCGTCCGAATTTCTGTGATTCGGAGGGTGGTGTGGACTCCTGTGAAAAATCACCCTGCAAATCGGATACGCACGCGTCCTCCACATATAGTTTGTCGGTTGGGCGGGGATTTGTGCCGGATGGCATTACTCCCGGCTCAATAACGTAGATCACATCTGGACGACCCGTTGGCGAAACCTTGATTCGGATGGCCTTATACAGGCCGCTGCTGTATTTATCGCTGTATTGTATCTCGTGAAAACCACCACCTGAATTATAGGTAGCGCTCACCGCTGTATTGTATTTTCCGGTAGGGCATATATCGCCCGCGCTGGTTCCGGCACTGCGGGTTATGACGACGTCGCCCAGAACCAACGTAATGATATCCGGTATATCAATAATGTAAAGGGTGGTGTATGCACGCTTGCGTTTAAAGCGCAGTTCCACCTTCACCGGGTCACGGGCCAATGTACGGGCCAGGTTCGGATAAGGCACATTGAGTTTTTGCTGCAACGCGGTATAGGTACCCCATACGACGCCGTCAACTTTCACGATAACGCCTTCGGCGCCAGTGGGGAGCCGCCAAAACAAGGTAACCCCTTTTTCAACCCGGCCGTGAACCGGAACAACCTCCGTCCAGCCGCTTAACCAGACCACCGGTGTGGTAAAATTCAACAACTTCGAGACTTTGTTTGTGATCTTTGACATAATACGAATTAATTTTGATGCAAATATCTACCGTTTAAATATCGTATTTCAATTACATTTTTGCAATAACTTTCGGGGGGGGTATGGGCGCAACCTAGCCCGCTTATTACCTTATCCACAGGCATGGAAAAGAATATATTCCTGGATTTGGCCAAAACCGTCACGGATAAAAGCGAACGAAAACGACTGCTCGATTTTATCCGGTCGCCCTATTTCAATCTGTCAGAAAAGGTTGATTTACAGATCCGTATATTGGAAATGGCCTGGGAATGGTGGGATGGGGGCTACACAGAATACTGGAATGAGGTAAAAATATACCCCCGGATATTCGGCACTTCTGAAGCCTTCTCGCAAGCCAGAATTGATCGCCTGAAAAGCAGTATCGCCGTGCTGATGCGGCAGTTTTTTGCAGAAGAAACGCGTTTCAAACAACAGCATCCGGCCGAGTCCTTGCGCTGGCAACTGCAATATTTTCGGGAAAAGGAAAATTTTCACCAGTATGAACTGCTCGAAAAAGAAGCCCGAAAAGTATTGAAACAACGCCAGGAGCAAGTCTCTATCGAAGACCTGTTTGAACAGTACCTCCTTGAAACGGAGGTTGCATGGCTCTATCCGGGCGAAAACCATAAACGGGAAGAGGATTATCTGTCGGATGCCATCATTGCACTGGACAGTTTCTGGTTTGCTGCACGTGCCAGATGGACTTGCATTATGCTCAACCAAAAGCAACGCTCCTCCAATGCGCTCGACGCCTATGAAAGCTTTTTTATGCGGATTATCGGGCGTATTGCCAATTACGAACCCGCCAATCAGACCCTTGTACAACTATATCGGGAGGCGTCCAAATTGTTCGAACACACCGACAACCCCAGCGCCGTTTTGGATACCTTCCTTGATTTCGTGGAGCATAACAGTAATAGTATAGCACCCTTTATACGGGATGAACTGGAAACCCTGGCATGCAGCTTTTGTGTCCGGCAGATACATCAGGGACGAAATGATTTTTTGCAAAAACATTTTGATATTTACCTTAGAAGGCTGGAATCCAAACGCATTTATAAAAACGGGAAGATCCTTGCTTCCGATTATCTCTCTATCACTACCACTGCCCTGAAACTGCCCCGCGATGTCGTCAGCACCGAATGGGTCAGGCAATTTCTCGACAAGCATCGAAACCGCCTGTACAACCACGAGGCAGCTGAAGAAATGGTGCGGTACAATTACGCAAACTACTATTTTTACATTAAAGACTTCAAAAATGCCCTTAAAAACCTCAAGGAGACCTATCGGGACATCAACTTTAAACTCGTTTCCAGGTTGCTGGAAATAAAAACGCGGTTTGAAATAGACGATGAATTAACCGACGATCGTATTGAAGCGGCAAATGCCTTCTTCCGGCGGGAGCGGAAAATTCCGCCGGCCAAAAGGGCGCCGCTCAACCTTTTTATCACTTATGTGCGCAAACTCCGCGACCCAAGGACCATCCATAACCCACGGAAACTGGAAAAACTGATCGAAACATTGAATCAGGAAATTGTCGCCGAGCGCGCCTGGCTGCTCGAAAAAGCGAAGGAATTTTTAAACCGGGCCCGGCCCAAAAAGCATAAACCATGAAAAGACAAGTGATTCACAAGCCACAAGTTCAAAGCCCTCCACGGGAATTCACCAAGCAGGTAGTACGCCGTATCGCTGAAAAATACGCCAAGGACAAGCCTGTTATACGGGCGGTAGGCTGGAAGGTGAAAGCGCTCAAAGACGGTTCATCTGAAGCGATCATCGGTTTTTTCACCTACAAACCCGACCGAAAATCACAGGTGGAAACGGTGCAGGTGGATGTTCCGAAACAGATCAGTCTCAAAGATTTATTTGGTGACACAAAGGTTGAACTATACGGTTTCGAAACAGTAACCACCAGAATATACCCGATCCGGCGTATTTGCACCATGAGGAAGAAAAGAAACAAAAAAAGAACCACAAGCCAAAGAAAGCAAATTCAGCCGGGGGAAGTGATCTACAGCGCCGGCCAAAACGAGTTGGGCACCATTTGTTCTATTGTCGACATAGTAAACAGTCAGAACAAGACGGTTTCCTACATCCTGAGCGCTCAACATGTACTTACCAACGACACGTTCACCATCGGCCAGGATTCGGTCTTCCAGCCGAAATCCAACGGTCAACTCAGGAAGGTGGGCACACTCAGAATTGTAGGCGAGGCCAGTAATGCCAACTTGTCGGAAATGACGGATTATGCCCTGGCTGAAATCAGCGG
>ERZ724521.525-NODE-525-length-17247-cov-4.229758_pt1 | contig 17247 bp, 17 predicted proteins | sample MGYA00376054_ERZ724521 | MGnify/ENA primary metagenome ERZ724521 (study PRJEB28724, sample SAMN07190883) | activated sludge metagenome | isolation source: activated sludge of sewage treatment plant in Hong Hong | place: Hong Kong | collected 2016-03-17 ... | reverse complement strand
GACCAGTGTGCATATTTGGCAATGTTGGCATTGACGCCATAATTATTGATCGGATTGGAAACAAACCACTGGTAGGTCTTGCGGCCATCCGGGAGATAATCGATATGGCGCAATCTTCCATTGGACACATCGGTCAGGGAAGGTGGCACCGTAATACGGATGAGCATGCTGTCCGGCTCATCATACATATGGTCCTTGCATGGCCACCAGACACTGGAGCCGAGGCCCTGGCACGAGGTCGCAACAAAAGGATCTCCATTTTGATCTTTGGACCAGGTCAACCCACCATCCCAGGGAGGCCTGACAGCTTCAACCGGGATGCCTTCATAGTGAATGGTAATATGCTCGCGACTTCCGGATACCAGGGGATAAGGAAATGTAATCCAATACACATTTCCCTCGCGCGTGTACGTCAGGGCTTTTCCCATATAATCCACTGCTGTTATAGCCAGTGGCTCCTGCAAATCAATCTGCATGACCTGTTCGGGGACGACCACGAAGAAATAAATGGTATTGGTACCCTTGATGCTCTTGTGCGCTATGTCAAAATCAATGGCAAGATCATAATAGTTCAGATCCCACCAGGCCCGCTGAGGCGTCACACTTCCTCGCAGGGTATCCTGGTGTGTAAATGTCTGGGCGGTCAGAAATCCGCTGATGGCTACCGTCAAAACAATAGTGAGTATATGTTTCATATGAGCTTTTTTAACGCTTAAATATACAATGCCCGAAAAGCAAGATGCTCCAATATCAGACCAATCTCTGATTTGGATTGGCAAACAGTTCATAGAGTGCTTGTGAACGCTTTCCGGTTCCAAAAGTATCCATGATATGACGCCTGGCACCTTCAGCCAGGTTTTGTTTGTCTGGCTCTGCAACTGCCCGCTGTACGGTCTCCAGGATAAGCGCATCATCACGCTTTGGAACGAGGAAGCCAAAGGAAGAAACGATGGCCGGTATCGCCGCTACATCTGATCCAATGGGAATACAACCGCACAACATAGCCTCGCAGATGGCACTGGGAAAACCCTCTGCTATGGACAGTTGGAGATAGTAGATATGCCGGCTGTAATGATCTGGCAAGGTATCATACGGCACAGGAGGTATTACCTCTACATTGGCCGGAATGTCCACCGGGAAGTCCTCTTTGCGGCAACCGATTATAGTAAAGGAATACTCTGGGCAATGACGGGCGATCATGATCACTTTGTCAATACCCTTGCGAACAAACGAGGTGCCCTCGATCCCAAAGGCAACGGTAATAAAACTGTTGGGTTTGCGCAGGACATTTTGGGGATAGAAAAGTTCAGCATTGTATTCCAAAGAAATGACACGATAGGGTGTATCCAGCGGGCGGCACCAATGATAGATGCCCTGCACCTGGGAGTCGGTCGTATAGTATGCCGATTGGCTTTCAATCAGATTGGAGGAAACCGGGACTAACATCGAAGCACTATGGGCTGAAAGACAAGTCGCTTGGGCATACCACTTGCGGGTAAAATTGCCATATCCAAAAGAAGGATAGTTGAAACATTCTGTACCCCCAAGAAAAATCACACAGGCTTTACCCGTTAGTCTTGCAAACCATGCAGGCAAAACGGTATGATATCCGGCAAAAAAACAGGCGATATGATCATAACGCCATCCGCGCAATAGGAGGAAAAAGAATTGCCGTAAAAAACTAAACGGGGTAAGATGTTTGGGTGAAGTTTTAAAATGATAGGCGTCAACCTTGAAATGTCCTTCTAGCAAGCGTATGTCGTTCTGTACGAAGGATCGTCGTTCCGTATAGATGTATAGAATATTCGTACTTTTGGTTTTCATTCGATAGATGCGCCTGTTTCATGATCGTTGGTCGCGGACTCATTGCTTCGGCATTCAGAAATTCCCCCTTTGATACTCCAGCATTTGTGGTCTTCGCATCCGGGGTTTCCAACTCGACTGAAACTGATCCGGAAGCCTATGCGAGGGAATTGGCATTGCTGGATCCATACCTGTCCAAAAGTACAACTTTAATGTACTTCAGCACGACCAGCATTTTCGATCCATCAAAAGCAGATACAGATTATCTCCGGCACAAAAGGATCATCGAAGACCTCATCCGGAACAACGCCGAACATTATATCATCATTCGTCTTCCGATCCTGGTGGGGCATACGCCCAATCCACACACGCTGATCAACTTCCTGGCCCAGGCTATCCGTTTGCAACGTAAAATCCATCTGCATGCCCATGCCTGTCGCCATCTGCTGGATATCGACGACCTGATCCCGATTCTGACAGCACATGGTGTAAAGGCCGCTACACAACGAATCATCAACATTCCGGGATCACCCAAAATCACCGTACCTGATCTCATGACCAAAATGCAGGATATCCTGGGCACGCGTGGAGTTTTCGCCTGGGAAGATTCCGGCGCCTGCTACGATCTGCCCGAAGATAACGGGGAGATTCTCTTTATAGAGCAAGAAAATTATATTGATCACGTATTGCGAAAATATCTTGTACCCTCACTCTCCTGACACACTCTGTATCACTCCATATGTCATTAGCCCGTAAAATCGTAACCCTTTCCAATCGCCTGACCGGCAAATACAGAAAGCAACTGTTCCGCCATTACCCCAAACTCAACTTTGGCCCTGAGCATCTTCAACATCTGGTCGCACTGACCGACCGGAGCGAATTGCTCCGGCATATGCCGGAACGTGCAGTCGTTGCAGAAATCGGTGTCAATGAAGGCGATTTTTCCGAAAAAATTCTTTCGCTCTGCAAGCCCGAAAAACTGGTGCTTATTGATGTATGGGCCTCGAAAAGGTATCACGGAGGCTTATTTGATTTTGTAAAAAACCGCTTTGCTTCGCAAATAGAGAATGGTCAGATCGAAATTATGCGGGACTATTCATTTGGTGCCATAGCCGCATGCGCGGATGCCACTTTTGATTGGGTCTACCTGGATACAGATCACACCTATGAGACCACCCGCAGAGAACTGGAACTGTTACGCCCGAAAATGAAAAAAGGAGGCATCATCGCGGGTCATGACTATATCATCGGCAACTGGAATGATGGTCACCGATATGGCGTGATAGAAGCCGTCAGAGAATTTTGTCTGAAATATCATTGGGAAATGATCTATCTCACGCACGAACTGGATGATCATCCGAGTTTTGCTATTCGGGAGATGGAATGAAGCACGCCTGCTGCTGCGTTAATCAGTTCATAGGCGTTGCGGATGTAATTCGTATTACCTGATTAAAGTAACATTTCCATAATCGGTTACGACATGGTCACCGCAAGCATATCTCAGCGTATATGTAAAAACCCCCGGATTATAAATGCGTCCATTTTTATTGGTACCGTCCCACCTCACAGGCCATTGCTTTGTTTGATAAGCCATGTTACCATACCGGTCAAATAAGGCAAAATAGGTTAATACAACATCGGAATACTGGCTTTGAATGATCTCAAAGTGATCGTTAACATCGTCATCATTGGGGGAAAAAATATTGGGGATATAAAAATCTCCGTTTTTTACTTCGACCCTGGCTATACTGTCACAGCCGAACACAGAAAGAAAAGTATCCTGGTAAATCCCTGGTGAAAAATGATGTAGCCTGGTGGCCTCACATAACCCTAATAGTTTAAATGATATCGGTGTACTTAATACCGTCAGATTCAGAGTGCGTATACTATCACATCCTTGAATAGAAATAAATGTGTCTTGATACGTTCCGGACTGACTGTACCCCAAATATTGCTCGCCCTCACAAATGGAAATGCTGATATTTGTTTGTTTGATATCGGTCACAAGTAGATTCAGTATCCTGATACTGTCACATCCCTGAAAGGATGCAAAGGTATCCTGATAGGTTCCGGTTGCTGTATAGCCCCAATAGGCTCCGCCCGCACAAATGACCATGGACAGGTTATGGTATATCACATCTTCAACCTCAAGTTCCAGGACGCGTATACTATCACATCCCCGGCTGGAAAGAAAGGTGTCCTGGTACATTCCCGGTACAGTATACCCCATATATGCTGTCCCTGTGCAAATGGTTAGTGCCACATCATTTTGAATGGCATTTTCTACTTGCAGTTCGATAACGCGAATACTATCGCAACCGGAAATGGAAAGGAATGTATCTTGATATATGCCTGTTGTCTCATACCCCATGTACTGTTGCCCCGAACAAATCGTCATTGCAAATGTGTCTTGCACGCTTTCCAGCACGGTAAGGTCTAATGTCCGGATACTATCGCATCCGTACACCGAATAAAACGTATCCAGGTATATGCCGGTGTCCATATACCCTTGTACTGCCTCGCCCTCACAAATGGTTACGCTTTGATGGGTGATGATTTCCGCCGGCGTGATGCAAAGTGGATCCACATGAATATAGGTAGTCACAGGATTTGTGTGGCGCGGCTGGATGGTGAATCCCGGAACTGAAACTAATGCAGAAACAGAATAAAATGCGGCGGTGGATATCGTATTGACGGGAATTGAAATGGATTGATATGGAATGCACGCATTTAGTGGCTTCCCCCGAAGGTCGGTCATAATGAGCAATACATGAGATGCCGTATAACCTGTAAAGACGAGTTTATCTCCAATCTGTATCAATTGGGAGTCACCAATTAAAGGTGATGAGGTGTTGATGGGTTCTCCTGTCGGAAAGGAGGTAGCCCAAACGAAATTGCCGTCAAAATCAATCTTAAAAAGAATAAACTGTTGAGGAGCTGCCTTTTGTGCTCCCATGATCACGAGGCCATCCGGTTGGTTGATCATTTCATATGCCCAGTCATTATTTCCAGGAAAGTCATATTCCTTCAGCCATAGGAAATCCCCATCAATTGTGAATTTCTGAACATAAAACCTGGTGTTGGAAGTGCTGGTTCCGGAAGGATCCCCAATACTGCAGACATAAAGAAAATCATTATTCAGGGTGAGATCAACCCCATATAACCTTGCGCTTTGATTGCCTGGCCGGTGCCCAAGCTTAACCCACTGAATATCCCGGTCATCTGCATCCATCTTGATCAGGGTTGTTCGCATTTTATTATTGGGCAGTCCGTCCGTAAACCGACCCGTACCGTATATGGATCCCTGATGAATAAACATATTGGTAATATCTTCCGATCCGCCAAGATGAATCGCAGTGTTTTTACCCGCAACCGGCATTCCTGTTGCCCTGGAAATCTCAAGGAGTTCTACATCTACGTTCGGCACAGAATCATCTGTTTGATTATTGGACATGAGATAGTTTCCATCCGGTGCCAATTCTATCACTGACCAACAATAATTCCGATCTGCATTAGGTATAAATTCTGTGGCCCAAAGTACCTGATGGACCATCGGATCATATTTAAGAATATATACCGGCCCCCCATCACCCACTCCAATCGGACCATTAGTCCCTCCAATAATCAGCATTTGATCAGAATCCACTATCAGGCTACTGATGTTATCCTTCATATTAGGAACAACATCCATGGTTCTGGCCCACACGATCTTACCCAATACATCAAACCGAATAATGAGTGCTGAATCATTTTTTATCCCTCCGAGGTAAAACCCTCCATCGTTTGGAATGACTGCAAGGCTCGCACTTTCAATATCCTCTGTGGAAAGCCCGAAATATCCGCCAGTATATTGATCGCAAGGATCCTGCGCATCAACAAGAATAAGGGATGAGAGGAATAACAACGCACACAGAATGCTTCGCAGCTTGAGGTTGTTATTCATTTTATAAAAAATTGGGACTATGCAAACATCATCATCGCTCTATATCTGTTCTCTTCTTTGGAATCGGCATACCCAATACCACCGGACCTTCCTTGGTCACCAGTACATTGTCTTCAATACGGATCCCGGTAAAATTGCGGTACGGATCAAGTTTGTCATAGCATATAAAATCAGAATGCCGTCCCTCTGATCTCCACAGATCGATAAGTTCAGGAATAAAATAGATCCCCGGCTCTACGGTGACCACAAAACCCGGCTCAAGGGCTTTGGCCATGCGTAGATAGGCGGTTCCAAATTGCTTGCTCCGCTCCACCGTAGCATCATAGCCAACATGGTTTTCCCCCAGGCCTTCGAGGTCATGCACATCCAAACCAATCATGTGTCCCAAACCATGAGGAAAGAAAAGCGCATGCGCACCCGCAGCGACCGCTTCATCCACATCTCCTTTCATCAAGCCTATCTGCTTCAGGCCCTCAGCAATAATCCTGGCAGCACCCAGGTGCACATCCATATACCTGGTTCCCGCTTTGACGCGTTTGATTGATTTTTCTTCTGCAGCTAATACCAAATCATAGATGTCAGCCTGCATGGAAGTAAACTTGGGACTCACCGGGTAAGATCTCGTGATATCCCCGGCATATCCCATGATATTTTCAGCTCCAATATCACACAACAACATATCTCCATCTTTCATCATCCTGTGATATTCATTATTGTGCAGGGTCTGTCCTTGTATCGTACAAATAGCCTGGTAGGAGAGCCTCGCCTGATTGGCAAATGCGACACCCTCAGCGATACCTCTCATCTGGGCTTCCAGTTTGCCCGGGCCAATCGATTTGCGGATCTGGGTGTGCATGGCCGCAGTAATCAGCAAGGCCTCTTCCATCTGTTCGATTTCTTCGGGAGCTTTATGCGACCGTTGTCCGATCACCGCATGCACAAGGGCCATCGAATGTCCGCTTCTGATTTCATCTGTGGTCTTGCCCAGGACATCGGCCAGATAAAAAACCCGGTCCGCATGATGCTGCGGAAGATAATGCACGGATTTGCCTTTCATGAAACCGGGCATTGCATCAGGTGTCATCCAACGGTCTGCACCAATCTGCGTCATGCGGTCCGTCATCGAGGGCTGAGGCCCCATCCAGATGACATCATCAATATCCGCTTCAGATCCAACCAGGATGGAGACACCCTGATCTGCATCTATAATGCCGGCCAGACCCGGCTGCGAAAATCCAAAGTAATACAGAAACGAACTATCCTGTCTGAAAGGATACGTGTTGGCTTTGTAATTGAATGCCTGCTCAACAGCGCCCGGAAAAAAGAGGACACCACTGCCGATAGTTTGCATCAGATGCTGACGTCGCATCCGGTAGATAGAAGCATCAAAGAGTTTCATATCCCGAAAGATAGGGATTTCACGTCAGGCACAAACACGGCCCTGACCCTCTTGCTGTATCAGACTAATTGACCATAGGCTGCACGTCGATAGGTGCTTCTGTAGAAGGCCTGTTAGGCAACACGTGCGGTATCGTAGACGGTGGAATTTTATCCTTTCGCCTCAGCACTATGATCTGGTAGTTGGAACTCGCCGTATAATTTAGCAGGGCATCATCCCAGACAATAGCACCCGGCCGGTCATCAAAAGACTCTGCCATGCCCACTCCGGTATAGTGCTCCTCCACCCAAGGCATAAATTCTGTATAAAATTGCAATTTATCATACCCTGGAGCCCATGAAGCAGACAGTGGATTGAAGACGATATATTCAGGCATGCAGGCCTTCATCTCCTCTACATATTCCTTTTGCATAGGTGGAGAACGTACGGGATCACTCAACAAGGCATAAATCATGAGAAACTTCGAACAACTCTCCCGTCCAGCCGCTACAAGTATTTCCGGCTCAGAACCCAGGATTCCTATCCTTTCTCCTTCAGGCACACGTTTACCCAGTTCTTTGCCGATCTTTTCCATCTCTGGAAACATGTTTCGGTTGTAGGTATCGTAGTGAATTTTGGCGTAGTCCGGTTTAAAATAATATCCCGCATCCGCCTTCATGGAAATGATGAGTAGTATCGCAGCTATACCAATACCTGCTGCAGCCCCATACGTCCCCAACCTTCGGCTGATCCAGGCCAAGGTACAGGCTGCCAGAATCGCAAGGCCAGGCATGGCCAGGACAAAATAGTGTTTGTAATATGCTGCCCCAATGACCACACTCAATATACCGAGGATGCCCATCGATAGCCCAAACCACTGGCTTCCCCGCTTATATCCGGACATAAAAATAAACCCAATGCCGGCAGCCGCGAGAACCCAAATGCTCTCAAAATGATCCATCACCTGCGGAAGGATATTTTTAAACATCTCAAATCTCGACAATCGATAGGATCCCGCTAGGCTGAACGGCTGTGTGACGGTCCAATTATAAAAATCATCAAACCTGCCTGCTGCAGCAAAATATCCTACAACAGAAATGACTGGAAGGAGTCCACCAACACCCAACATTACCCATTCTATAATCGGGATCTTCCGACCTGCGGTCGGATACCAGCGAAGACGGGCCGGCCACCAAAGAACGGCAAGCAAAATACCGAAGATGACAGCCTGCTGTTTGATCGTAAAGGCCATCCCGATCAGCAACCCTGCCAGAAAGAAATGTAACGTCTTTTTGGATTGCAAGGCATTCCAGAATAACAACAATCCACCCAACAGAAATGGAGAGAGCAGTTGTGTCGCGTGTGAAGCAAATCCAACAACGTTTGGACTCAGAATCAGAAAAAGAAAAAGCGAAGTGGCTATAGCCGCCACCAACTTGTCGTACAACTTCCGCACCAGGACATAGAAACAAATGGCCGATACCACATTGGCGATCAGCAATCCGATATGCACACCACTGGCATGAAGCCCAAACAATGAGGTGAAGAACGCATAATAGAGATACAGCCCAGGCAGCTTACTGTCCAGCATGTCTGTATACAGATGACGGCCATTGAACATCCAGTGCCCGATGTAAGCAAAACCCCCTTCATCGCGTTCCATAGGAATCGCAAGCAACTGGATACGGGCCTGCAAAAAAATGAACGCGCTGAGAACGAGAAAAATCCATCCGGCCCAACTTGAAACGTCAGAAGAGCCATGATCGGATTGGGCTTTCGCCTTTACAAGCCTTGATTCAGCCTGGGGCTGTTTCTTTGGAACGGTTTTCTTAGCCATAGCATCGCAGCAGAAGTGGAGAGGGAAAAATGAAAAACACTTTGGGTATCAGGGACGAACCCTCTTATACCTCTTCCAAAGTGTTGTAAAACTTTTAGCCATGGCTTTAGCGGTATCCTGTTTAAAGACAATCACCTCTTCGTTGCCGTCATCCGTTGCCGGCGCAGCACAGGCAATACATTCTGTTGATGCATTATAGATGGCAATCTCCATTAGGAATGGATTGAATTCTGATGCAGGCAATATCAAAAAATTGACCGCAATATCCAGATCGGTCAGATTGTATTTCTTTTTAAACAACCCGATGTTCTTTTCTACCTGGGCGGTAGCCGGAACGATATATTTATACTTCGTACGTTCTCCGAGGTTAACACTGACCAGTTCTGAAAATTCCTTGTTTTCAACATCATAGTGCAGCGTGGGGCTGATGACCCAGACTTCCTTAGCCCGGTTTTCCAGTTTGATCAATTGCTTTAGCGTCATGAGGCTATTTTTTTTTGTAAAAATAGTCAATCCCTCCACATTGACCCTGCCCGGTTAATGAAGAGAAACACAGGAATACTTTGCCCGTCTGATGGATCGGATCAACCGGTACAGGTCCGGGAAGAAGGACACAACAAATTATTTCAGGTTAAAGATCCGCGAGATGTTGAAGCCGAAGTGAACATCTCCATCTCCCCACTGGCCTTCAGTCTCAGCCACAAACCCCTTTTCAATCATGGAGGTACTGTTGGTGAAATGCAACTGGAAGACGTGGCCCCCGGTCTCAATGTCAAAACCCAAACTCAGGGAGTTGTGATATTGGGGAGCGATCTGATTGGGAAATACATAGATATACTCCCCATTCAGGGATACGCGCTTGCTCAGTTTCATTCGTGCACCAAAACCCAGGGCAAATACATCGTTTTTCTCCTCAAAGGTCTCCACAAGGTTTCGATGCACCATGGTAGGACTAAGCTGCAAACTAAACGCTTCAGAAAATTTACGTCCCAGGATCATCTGAAATGTGTAATACAATTTACTCGAGGTATAATTCTCAATGGTTGGATCCGATGGTTTAAGCGTTTTGATGGCCATGGATGTAAACAACGCCATCGTGACGGGCATTACTTTAGCCCCGGTACTCTGGCGTAGGAGTTTAAACTTGATAAATCCGTCATAGGTTTTCTCATAACTGCTTCGGCCCACACCGACCATGAGACGGTCTGTAATCCCATAATCTCCTCCTATCCGGATGGTGGATTCATCCAGACCAAATAGCTCATAAACACCTCCGCTCAGATACCCAAAACGATGCGATATTTTCACATCTAACTCACCCGCCGCCAGGTTTTCTAACGAATGCAGATTGATGACCCGGTTGGCTTTAAAACTAGCCGTGGTATAATTGACGGTTTCCTCTTCGCCAAGCAGGGAAAGCAAATCGCCCTCCTGGCCCAACACCGGGTGCGCAAAGACCATCAACAGAAAGAGTAAGGTGTAGATAATTGTTTTCATTTGAATTGGGTTGAGCAGTTAATCGTTTGGTTGAGTTATATAGCAAACAGCTTCCGGGTTTTGATTCCAACCCGAAAGCCATTCATATTTCTGATTTAAGAGGTCATTACGCATAAGGCTTATGGGGTCATGGGCTGATAATCGGCAGCTACTTCAATCTTCACCGTCTTAGACACATTGTCCGCCACCAGTTTTGGAATGGTGATATTATAATCTGCCAGGGTCACATTGAATTTTGCTTTGGCACTGATGACTCCACCCTTGACGGTGACCGTCGCCGGTATAGTCACAGGCTTGGTGACGCCATGCATTTCAAGCTGGCCGCTGACATTGGCGGTATAGGTACCGTCTTTGGCAAATTGAACGGCCGACAGATTGTCCACCTGACCCTTAAATTTAGCTTTAGGGTACTTGGCGCTTTCCATATAGTTTTCATTGAAATGCTCCTGCATCAGGGATTTCTCAAATTTAAAACCCTGGATGAGGACAGCCCATTCTATAGCACCGGTGCTGATATCAATTACCGTGCTTGCAGAGGTGTTGTGCGCTTCTATTTTTTCAAGCGAAGCTTCAGAGTAAAATGAAATCTTTCCTGTTTTGGAAAAATACTTCTGCGCGGTCATCCATTGAACCGGCAGCAGGAGGAGAAGAAGCATGAGATGTTTCATAGGGTATGATGTTTTTAGTGTCTCTATGTATTACCGCGTGTCCGGCTTGTCTTATTTCATGATAGATGATCCTACCAGGATCACATCACTCAGGTAACCGGTACATTGTCCTTTGATTTTAATTTCATCTCCGGGCTTCACCGTTTCCGAGCCTTCAGGATGCTCCATTTCACAGATGACCAGAGACATCGGGCTCTCGCTTTCCAGATGGATTTTTGTTTTGCCCTCCTCAGTAGTGACCTGGGCTACTTTGCCGCTGACTTCGACTACTTTTCCGAGGTAGGTTTCATTAGCCTTGGTTTCATCTGCCTCATAATCGGACACCAGCTGACCGGAGGTGACTGTGACATCCGCTTTCTTGTGTTCAGCACCTTCTACCGGTTTGTTATACAGGTAATACCCGTACCCGGCGGCCAAAACCCCCAATACGATAAGTGATAGTAAAATCTTTTTCATGGCTGCACACGCTTGCGCCTCGCCGTTCCGGTCTGGCAGGTCTTCGGTGTACCCGGATGATTAATTATTGGGCGCGCCGTCAATAATCCATTGTTCGATTTTCGCTATGTCACAGTCTTTCAACTTTGGAGCATCCTGTGGCATAAACGAATAGGGCGACTCATGTTTGATCGCCCCAAGGAGCTGACCACTGTTGACATAAACGATGAGTTCGTCATAGCCCTCCAGGACTACATCACCCTGGTGATCCGCAACGCTGTGACACACATAACAGTTGTTGACCAGGATAGGGGTGATGTTGCTTTGGTAGCTCATGTTGGCCGTATTACACGTGGTCGGAGGATATAACTCTTCCGCCACATCATAATAACAGGAGGAGAATACGGCCATACCGATCAGCAATCCATTAATTATTCGGCGCTCCATGTTCAATCCAGTTTTGTAGTTTATTGATATTGCAGGCTGACCATTGTGCTCCATTTCTGGGCATTTTCTGATACCCGTATGACCAGCTTACAGATCCTAAAAGTTTTCCATTGAGGGCAACAGCCTGCACATCTGCATGCGAAGTTAAGCTGATGCTGCCTGAAGGATTAGCGCCGGAATGACATCCTGTACAATAGTGCGTGAGTAAGGGTTTGATCACCCCGGAATATGTAATATTGGTCGTATCACAGCTTCCGTAATTTTCATTACACGTAAGGTCTTTGGCCCCTTGCTGTATCCACTTGGCAATGATGTCAATCTGCTCAGTGGTCAGCTTGGCTGCCGGTGGCCTTGGCATCCGTTTTTCAGAATTATTGGAGGTGATGACTTTATAGAGATCTGATCGGTTGAGGTCATTGGCCCGAACGATGTGTCCTGACATCACATGTGCATAACTATCCAGTACCAGACCTTCTTCGTGTGATGCCGCATCGTGACATTTGCTTTGGGCACAATTGGAGACGAGGATGGGCAGAACGTCTTTGTAGAAATAGACGGTGTCCGGATTGCATGGATAGCCGGTGGTATCAATTCCAGCAAGGGTGTCTACAGGGTTGCCGGTAGTGTCTATTGGGTTTTCAGTAGTATCCCCAGGATCCGGAATAACGGGCTCGATGGGATCGTGCATACAGGCAGGCACAAACATCAGAATGATGCCTGCCAGAACAAGGATTTTCAGCAGATGGGCACTGATTTTCGTTAAAATGGGTGTTGTTCTCATGTTTTCTTACCTCTTGGTCTTGTGACAAAACGCCTTCCGGGTTGATCTTATTGGTTTCTGGTCTGCAAAGGTACAATAGCAGTGCCATCGGTCCTCGCCTCAAATTGTATATTGTACTCCGGGATTTGCAGGGTTTAAAAACGTCTTGAGAAGATCGTTTCGCCACCGCTGCAATCCGGAGTTACCACACCCTTACTGTGTTCCGGGCGCTGTAACCCGAATGATGCATATCCCCTGCCCTGCACAAAAGAAAAAGTGCTCCGGCCAGGGAGCCTGCTTCCTGTAAAATGGATAGGCGGGCGATGACATCCGCCGGTGTTCTCTTTCTCTCATCGCCCGCTGTAAATTGTAATACTGCCATTTCTCTTGTTTGATTCCCTGTTTGGGTTCACTTAGGATCGTAACGCATCTAAGCAGTTTCAAAACAACACCGCTTTGATTGTATTTCCTAAAAGAGGATGCCCAACCCGCCAAATTCAATGACGAACAGGCCAAAGGGGAGTCCCTGACCCGGCCTTAGCTGTAGAAAAATCGAGTTGAAAGGAGGAGATTAATATCCTGCATCCGGCTCAATAGCCTCCCATTCGCCGGAATACATACCGGTGGAGAGCTGTGCACTAAAGTCACTATTAATTCCTGGTATCAGGCGCAAGTATCTTGTGTACAGCACCAGATTGGGCTTCCGCAACTGGGGTAGAAGGTATCTTTCGATTTAGATTCCCCGGAGTTTTGCTTTTCACTACCTTTGCCTTCCTTTTGGTCCCGTAGTACAACGGATAGTATGTAGGTTTCCGGAGCCTAAGATACAGGTTCGATTCCTGTCGGGACTACAACAACCATACAACCCTTTACCCTGCACTTCTTAGCAGGGTTTTTTATTTCCCTAACTATCAATGCTTTGTGAGCTAAAACGGCTCCCTTCATTCCCTTTGCCCCGTAAGAGACAATAAGGAATAGTAAGGTATTTGTGTCAACTCAGGCGTCAACTCAGGCAGAAGTGTTGTATTTTGGATACATCAAAACCACCTTACCATGAAGGTCAATCCAAAATTTCGGCTCAGGAAACCTAATGATGAAACCACATCTATCTACCTGGACGTCCGCTATAAAGGGCAGCGGGTTGTTTACGGTACTGAGTTGGTTATTGCTCCTGCCTTATGGGATAAGGATACTATGAGGGCATCAACTAAAACAAAGGTCATAGGCAACTATAAAAAAGACCCGTCCGTCCGTTTGGATTGTGATCGCATCAATTCGCACCTAAACAAAATCTACGATGCTGTCATAGACTATTTTGTCAAAGCAGGTGAACAAGTGGGGACGCCGGAGGAAGTGAAAACCTACATCATAAGTCAGGTTGCGCCGGAAAGGGTACGGTCAGCCACAACAAACCTAAATGGATATATAGACCATTTCATTGACGAAATGGTCTCAGGTAGGCTGCAAACGATTAAAGGGACGAAGTACGCAGCCACAACCGTAAAGCAATACAAAAGCTTTAGGCTTCGGTTCAATGAGTTTCAAACCAAAAAGCGCAAAGTCTATGATTTTGATGACATAGACATGGATTTTTATGATAGGTTTTCAGCGTACCTGACTGAAATCAATAATCAGCCCAACAGCGTTGGGAAACAAATCAAGTGCATGAAGGCAATACTTCGATCTGCCATTGACAAAAAACTACACACCAATCGGACATTTCAAAATAAGAAGTTCACTGTTCAGCGATTAGAAACAAACAGCATCTATCTGACAGAAACAGAACTTGCCCGGATAGCTGCCTTAGACTTGACAGGTAAAAAGCATTTGGAAATTGCCCGTGATCTTTTCCTTATCGGGTGCTATACCGCACAACGAATTAGCGACTATTCAAAGATCAATAAAGATAGTATTTCAAATCGTTCAGGGTTTCAGGCCATTGAACTGATACAGGCTAAGACCGGGCAGCGGGTGATAGTCCCGATAAAACCGGAGCTGTTGAAAATTCTTAAAAAGTATGACTTCACTGCCCCGTATATGGTAGAACAAAAGCTAAATCAGTACATCAAGAAAATAGGACAAATGGCAGGGATTGACGAAGGTGTACCTATTACTGAATATTCACAGGGAAGGAAGATCGTAAAGCACGTTCCAAAGTTTACCCTGATTCAAAGTCATACGGCAAGGCGTACAGGTGCAACCCTAATGTACCTTGCCGGGATACTATTGCCTGATGTAATGAAAATCACAGGGCATAAGAATGTAAAACAGTTGATGCAATACATCAGGGTAACTGAGGAGGAGACGGCAAGTAAACTTGCATTGCATCCATATTTCTCAACTCTAAAAGTGGAAAAAGGCTGATTCATCTCTAAAAGATTCAGAACATTACTAACATAAGTCTTCCCTATAGGGAATATACTTCACCCCTCTAATTTGAGTAGAATTCATTACTAACATTCTTTTCCACAAATCTGTATATGGTTATCCACATCATAAATTTTGTATGTATTTAGCACTGTTATTCAGCCCATTATCTTTGATTTTTCAATCAATTGACTTATGGACGATATTCTGCTTTCTACTCTTCGATGGGATGACGTTAAGCACTTAATCGAGCAATCAGTGTTCAGAGCCATCCAGACGCACCGTCAATCACTGGAGTCAGATCAATTCATTTCGATTAAAAACGCCTGCCAGATTCTCAGTGTCACCCCTCCCACTATATACGACTATATCGAACGGGGAAAGTTGAAAAAGTATAAAATAGACAGCACTACCCGCCTGCTTAAATCAGAAGTCCTGTCCATCGCTCATCAACAATAAACAAGCCTTGCCCTTTTACCGGGAGGAATACAAAATTCAAAAGAGCCTCAAATGAATAGATGCGGGTACGATACGATCAGGCTAAAGTCTGAAAATCACCCCGACAGCCTTTCAAACATTCAGGACCTTACTTACCACAGCAAGCCGGGGAAGTCAGACTGGCAGACGGGTTATATCGGGGGTATGAGAATATCCATACACTCACAAGGCACTACAATACAAGGGAGCCTTGCCAGTTTTTTGAGGGGTAATAATTGGCTACTAGCAAGCCCACAGGACGCAAGCGAGAGCCTGACTAAACTATCAGAACTTTTAGAACTGGACCTATTCCAGGCTAAAGTAGCCCGGTTAGATTTCGCACAAGACATTGTTGTCGACAACCGACCACACGACTATTATCCTTACTTGGGTATTATACCCGGAAAGTGGACAAGACGACAGGACAGGAATACTTTGTATTACGATCAAATCGAGAAACAACTTGCTATTTATGACAAGATCAAACAAATGGCAAAAGAGGGGCATTTTTTGCCACCAGGAATTGAAGCGGCTTTTATCATTAGATGTGAATTGAGGTTGCTCAAAAGAGCCTACAATGCACTAAAACGACCTATTACGGGGCTTTCATTGACCGATCCTGTAATCTTTGATGAATTGGAGGCAATGCACCAAAAATTGTTCCAGGGTATCCCCGTTGTGGTCCCCGCAAAGTTCGACATGAGGCATACCCCGCTGAAGGAATGGAAGGAACAAGGGCTTGCGCTTGCGCTTCAATCAATAGGATTAGATGAAGTTAAGAGGCAACTATCAAAGCCAGCCGGACCAGAGACGCAAGCGGCTAAACAGACCCGCTATCAAAAAAGGAGAATAGCAGAAGGGCTAATGAGAAAACAGCTAACAAAGTACCCGGATACTTTAGCGCATGAATTAAGCCACAAGATCAAGACAGCCGGGAGGAAACCCCTATAGTAATGTGGAATAAGTAACAGATTTCTGTTACCAAAGGGCAGAGAGAGACCTATCAGGTAAGAGATAAGGGGGTATGGATAAAAAAAAGTCCCCGGCCAAACATCGCAGCCCACCCAAGGTAAAAAAAGACGCTATCTCATGAAGGGGGGTATCCAGATATAATTAAATACCCCTTTTGTACATCTTTTTTAAAGCGTCCGAAAGAAAGGTCGAAAGTTCACCTTTGTCCAAAGCCCGAAGCACATAAATTTCTTTGTCTTGCACAATCACTTTAATAACAACTCTTGCGCAACCCGACTTGCCTGCATCTTTGTCGCTAATATCCATGCGAACTTTGAATAACCCGCCACCAAGACTCTCACCTTGTTGGGGGTTCTTTTTCAATGACTTTGCCAAGTCTAGAAAATCCGACTTAATATTTGGGTATTTTTTCTGTAGCGCCTTAGCGTCTGTAAGAAAAACGTCAGTTGGAATAACTCTATAAGTCTTTGATTGACTGCTCGAATGACTTTTTGGGCTTTTTGCCTTCACGGATTTGCTTTACCTGTTCAATTGCTTTAAGAGTCTTTTTCAACTCTATTCTGCACTTGTAACTATATATAAGTTGCTGGAAAAAATTCCTCTTGGTGCTCAATTCCTGTTCTATACCTGAAAATACTTCATTCTTGATAGTTGAAGAACTAG